>VYKW01000321.1_pt1 | contig 19051 bp, 17 predicted proteins | sample 5114451 | NCBI WGS metagenome assembly VYKW01 (sample SAMN12291784, study PRJNA351875) | freshwater metagenome | isolation source: freshwater lake | place: USA: Michigan, Gull Lake | collected 2013-08-08
CAACACGCGCCTGCGCCTCACCGATCAGGACGGCGGCGCGAACGTCGCCATGCTCTTCTACAATCCCCAGAACCTCACAGAGCGGTACAACGCCCCAGACACCCTGAAGTGCCAGCACACATTCCGCCTCACTGCCGGCCACTGCCTCTATTCCGACATGGGCCGCATCTTCTGCTCCATCGTGTCCGACACCCACGGCTGGCACGACACGGTCTGCGGCAACGCCACCAAATCGATCGTCACCAAGAAGTGGGGCGAAGCGAACTACCAAACCCACCGCAACGACTGGCACCAGAACGGCCTCGACAGCTTCCTCGTGGAACTCGCCAAATACGGCATGAAGCGCCGCGACCTGGCAGCCAACGTCAACTGGTTCAGCAAAGTCGCCGTCGACGAAAAGGGCGTCATCGCCTTCGATCCGTCGGCGGCAAAGCCCGGCGCAACCGTTGAACTCCGCTTCGAGATGGACACACTTGTCCTTTTCCACACCTGCCCGCACCCGCTCGACCCCGCGCCGCAGTACCCGAAAAAGACCATCCGCTTCGAACTCTTCGAAGGCCCTGCCGCGGAACCCAATGACACATGCCGCATCGAAGCCCCGGAAAACAGCCGCGGCTTCGAGAACAATCGGCTGTTCCACGCCTGCGGCTGTCACTGAGGGACGGCGAACACAATGATCAAGCAAAGCCACCTCACCCCGGATACCGCGAGATACCGCATGGTCATCCCCGCAGGCGACTACTGGATGCACATCGTCAAAAAAGGCGAGACATTCCGCATCCTCGACCTGGAAGGCAATCAGGCCGCCGACACGCTGTTCTTCAATGCAGACGATCCCCATGAGCGCTACTCCGCCTGCGACACCATCCGCGAGCAAGGCAACGTCTTCATCACCGCCGGCACAATTCTCATGTCCGACCTCTGCCGCCCTATGCTCACCGTAACCGCCGACACCGTCGGCCGTCACGACACCCTCGGCGGCGCCTGCGCCACGGAAAGCAACACCGTCCGCTACGCGCTCGAAAAATTTTCCATGCACGCCTGCCGCGACAGCTTCCTCTTAGCCGTCGCCGAGAACGAACAGTACGGCCTCGACAAACGCGACATCGCCCACAACATCAATTTCTTCATGAACGTCCCCGTCACCGCCGACGGCGGCCTCACCTTCGCCGACGGCCTCTCAGCACCGGGCAAATACGTCGAAATGCGTGCGGATATGAACGTCATCGTTCTCATCTCCAACTGCCCACAGCTGAACAATCCCTGCAACGCGTATAACCCGACCCCTGTCGAGGTTCTCATCTGGGACGCCGGCGCATGAGCATGTTCAAAAAAGTTCTGATCGCCAATCGCGGCGCCATTGCCTGCCGCATCATCCGAACGCTCGATAAAATGGGCATCGCCAGCGTCGCGGTCTATTCCGAGCCGGACCGCCACTCGCGCCACGTCGCGCTCGCCACTGAGGCGGTCTGCATCGGACCCGCCGCCGCAGCACAGAGCTACCTCAACGTCGATCGCATCTTGGAGGTCGCGCGCGAAACGGGCGCGGAAGCCATCCACCCAGGCTACGGCTTCCTGTCAGAGAACCCCGACTTCGCCGAAAGCTGTGTCAAGGCCGGCATTGCCTTCATCGGTCCCACACCCGATCAGATGCGCGCCTTCGGCCTCAAACATAAGGCCCGTGAACTGGCGCTTGCCGCCGGCGTCCCACTTGCCCCGGGCTCCGGCCTCATAGCCGATTTGGAACACGCCCGCGCGGAAGCCCAACGCATCGGCTATCCGGTCATGCTCAAAAGCACCGCCGGCGGTGGCGGCATCGGGTTGCAGCTGATCGCCACCGAAGACGACCTCGCGCCCATGTACGAGCGCGTCGAGCGGCTTGCCCGCAACAATTTCAAGGACGCCGGCCTCTTCCTTGAAAGGTATGTCGCCCGCGGCCGCCATATTGAAGTCCAGCTCTTCGGCGACGGCAATGGCAACGTCGTGGCCCTCGGCGAACGCGATTGCTCCGCCCAGCGCCGCAACCAGAAAGTCATCGAAGAAACCCCCGCCCCCGGCCTCTCCGACGCCACGCGCCGCGAACTCTGGAACACCGCCATCGCACTCGGCAAGTCAGTCAGCTACGCCAGCGCCGGTACCGTCGAATTCCTCTACGACAGCGACACGAACGCCTTCTACTTCCTTGAAGTGAACACTCGCCTCCAGGTCGAACACGGCGTCACGGAAGAAGTCACCGACGTCGATCTCGTCGAATGGATGGTGCGTCAGGCCGCAGGCGACTGCCCGCCGCTCGACCAATCGAAAATCGCCCCATGCGGCGCGTCCATCCAAGTCCGCCTCTACGCCGAAGACCCCGGCCGCAATTTCCGCCCCAGCGCCGGTCTCCTCACCCACGTTGCATGGCCGCCGGACGCCCGCATTGAAACCTGGGTCGAGAGCGGAGCTGAGGTCTCGCCCTTCTATGATCCCATGATCGCCAAGATCATCGTGCGCGGTGAAACCCGCGCCGAGGCCCTTTCGAAAATGCAAACCGCCCTCGCTGAGACGCGCATCGGCGGATTGGAAACCAACCTCGACTATCTGCGCCAGCTCGCCGCCTCCGATATCCTCGCCAGCGGCAACATGCTCACCTCGACTCTCGCCACCATCGCCTACCACGCGCCGACTATCGAAGTACTCGTCCCCGGCACGCAATCGACCATCCAGGATTGGCCTGGTCGCACCGGTTATTGGGCCGTCGGCGTACCTCCATCCGGTCCCATGGATCATCTCTCCTTCCGTTACGCCAACAAACTGACCGGCAACGACGAAGGCGCGCCCGGCCTCGAAATCACACTCGCGGGCCCCACGCTCAAATTCAACACTGCCACGATCATTGCACTTACCGGCGCCGCCATTCCCGCCACGGTCGACGGTGCACCCATCCCCATGTGGCAGCCCGTTCCAGTGAAAGCCGGCGCCATCCTCAAGATTGGCACGGTCTCCGGCGCCGGTGCGCGCGCCTACCTCGCCGTGCGCGGCGGCTTCGACGTGCCGCTCTATCTCGGCAGCGCCTCGACCTTCACGCTTGGCAAATTCGGCGGCCATGGTGGCCGCGCGCTCATGCCCGGCGACATCCTCCATATCGCCTCAACCTATGCAGCCGAGCCACCCGCACTCCCAAGTACGTCGCAGCTCCCGCCGGCACTCCGCCCTCTGATGGCGCATCGCTGGAACATCGGCGTACTGTACGGGCCACACGGCGCGCCCGACTTTTTCACCGCCGAAGACATCGAAATGTTCTTCGGCATCGATTGGGAAGTGCACTACAATTCCAACCCGACAGGCGTCCGTCTCATCGGTCCAAAACCGCAGTGGGCGCGCCGCGACGGCGGCGAAGCCGGTCTCCACCCCAGCAACATCCATGACAACGCGTATGCGATCGGCGCCATTGACTTCACCGGCGACATGCCCGTCATCCTGGGTCCCGATGGCCCGTCGCTTGGCGGCTTCGTCTGCCCCGCCACCATCGTCGCCGCTGAACTCTGGAAACTCGGCCAGCTCCGCCCTGGCGACAAGGTCCGATTCGTGCGTCTCACGCCGCAGGATGCAGCCGCGCGCGAAGCCATCCAGAACGCGGAAATTGAACAGCTCAGCGCTGCGCCAGTCGTCGCCGTCCCCGATGCCTATCTCCTCGGCGCCGCCGATTGTATCGTCGCCGTCCGCGAAGCAAGAGACGGCCTCCCCCGCGTCGTCGCCCGCCGCGCCGGCGACAAATACCTGCTCGTCGAATACGGCGATCTCGTCCTCGATCTCGAACTGCGCTTCCGCGTTCATGTCCTCATGACGCGCCTGGAGGAACACAACCTCCCCGGCATTCTCGATCTGACACCAGGCATCCGCTCGCTCCAGATCCACTACGACAGCCAGACGCTTCCCCTCGCCAAGCTGCTTACAGCCCTTTCCAGCATCGAAGACGGCATGGGCGACATCGGCGACATCGAAGTCCCCTCACGCATCGTTCACATGCCGCTCTCCTGGAACGATCCGCAAACCCAGCTGGCCATCGATAAATACATGCAGTCGGTCCGCGCCGACGCTCCCTGGTGCCCGTCGAACATCGAATTCATCCGTCGCATCAACGGCCTCGACAGCATCGAAGACGTGAAACGCATCATCTACAGCGCAAGCTACCTCGTGCTCGGTCTCGGCGACGTCTATCTCGGCGCACCCGTCGCTACACCTGTCGATCCGCGCCACCGCCTCGTCACCACCAAATACAATCCCGCCCGCACCTGGACGCCAGAAAACGCAGTCGGCATCGGCGGCGCGTACATGTGCGTCTATGGCATGGAAGGGCCCGGCGGCTATCAGTTCGTCGGCCGAACCGCGCAAGTTTGGAACCGCTTCCACACCACCCGCGAATTCGAACCGGGCAAACCCTGGCTACTGCGCTTCTTCGATCAGATCCGCTTCTATGAAGTCACAGGCGAAGACCTCCTCGCGTTCCGCGATGGCTTCCTGCAAGGCAAAGCTGGCATCTCAATCGAAGAGACCACCTTCTCCCTCGCCGCCTATCGGAAATTTCTCAGCGACAACACCGAGGCAATCCGCGCCTTCAAATCCACCCAGCAATCTGCTTTCGAAGCCGAACGCGCCCGCTGGCAGGACAGTGACCGTACCGGCGCCGTACTCAACGATGCCGGCACAGCCGATACCGGCGACGACATTCTCGCCCCGGGCCACACGGCCGTGCAAAGCCCCGTCCCGGGCGCGGTCTGGAAAATCGCGGTTGAACAGGGCAAACGCGTCGCGGCCGGCGACGTCCTCGTCGTGGTGGAATCAATGAAGATGGAGATGCTCGTCCATGCCCCAAGCGACGGCATCGTCCACGAATTGAAATGCACCGAAGGCCGCGCCGTCTCCCTCGGTCAGACGTTGGTCGTGCTTGCAGAGGACGCGGCATGATCGTCTCCCTCGATATCGCGACGCTGACGCAGGCCTATGCCACCGGCACACTCACCCCCGAGGCCGTCCTCACCTGTATTTACAATCGCATTGCCGTTGAAGGCCAACGCCCCGTCTGGATCACGCTCGTTCCGCGGGCCACGGCAATAGCCAAACTGAAATTGGCAGCCAGGGGTCCGCTATGGGGCATCCCCTTTGCGGTGAAAGACAACATCGACGTTGCAGGCCTACCCACCACCTGTGCCTGCCCCGAATTCGCATATACGCCGTCGCGCTCAGCCACCGTCGTCGAAAAGCTGGAAGCAGCCGGCGCCATACTCATCGGCAAGACCAACCTCGACCAGTTCGCCACCGGTCTGGTCGGAACGCGCTCGCCCTACGGCATTCCCTCCAGCGTATTCGACGCGGATTACATCTCTGGCGGTTCCAGTTCCGGCTCCGCCGTCGCCGTCGCAGGCGGCCTTGTGTCGTTTGCACTTGGCACCGACACCGCAGGGTCCGGACGGGTCCCTGCCGCCTTCAACAACATCGTCGGCATGAAACCGACCAAAGGCCTCCTGAGTGCACGCGGCGTCGTTCCTGCCTGCCGCACTCAGGACACCATATCCATTTTCGCGCTCACATCCACCGACGCCGCCCGCATTCTCGATGTCGCCGCCGGATACGACGCCGAAGAACCGTATTCCCGCAGATCACCGCCACGAATATCCGAGCCGCTTCCCACGGGCCTGCGTGTTGGCATCCCATCCACGCCGCTCGACTTTTGCGGCGACACGGAAACTGAACGCCTCTACGCCCTTGCAATGGAGCGCCTGCGCGGACTTGGGTGCGAACTCGTTCCCTTCGACATCGCGCCATTTCAAGAAACAGCGAGCCTTCTCTACTCCGGCCCCTGGGTCGCAGAACGCCTCGCCGCCATCCAAGACTTCGCCTCCAAGCAGCCCGACGCCATCCACGAGGTCGTTCGAGGCATCATCCTTGGTGCGGAGAAACTCTCCGCCGTCGCCGCCTTCGAAGGCCTCTACCGCCTCGCCGAACTGACACGCCGCGCCGAAGCCGAATGGGCCAAAATGGATGTCCTCATCCTGCCGACCACGCCGACCACCTACAAAATCTCCGAAGTACTCGCCGATCCCGTCCGCTTGAATTCCAACCTCGGCCTCTACACAAACTTCGTCAACCTCATGGACCTATCGGCCCTCGCCGTGCCCGCAGGATTTCGCCAGAACGGACTCCCCGTTGGCGTAACCGTTATGGGCCGCGCCTTCGACGATAAGCGCCTCACCGTCCTCGGCGACGCGCTTCACCGGTCCCTTGGCGAAATCAAACTTGGCGCCACATCGCTCCCGTTGGCGTCCACACCACCTATTGCCACCACGCCGTCAAAGCGCATCGAGATCGCCGTCGTCGGCGCCCACCTCACCGGTCAGCCGCTCAACACGCAGCTGATAGAACGCAATGCGCGCCTTGTGCGCACGGCGCGCACGGCGCCCGGCTACAGTTTCTATGCGCTGGCCAATACGTCACCGGCCAAACCAGGCCTCGTCTACGACGGCAAGGGTGCCGGCAATATCGAAGTTGAAATATGGGAGATGGACGACGCCGCATTCGGCTCGTTCGTCGCGCTCATACCCCCGCCCCTTGGCATCGGCTCGGTCAAGCTCGCCGACGGGTCCCACGTCAAAGGCTTCCTATGCGAAAGCCACGCGGTCCATGACGCCGAAGACATCACACGCCATGGCGGCTGGCGCGCATGGCTCGCGCGAAATCGGGCTTAAGCCCGCGCCGCCTGCCGCGCCTTCCACCAGCGCGTCAGCTTCACTTCCGCCTGACGCCGCCAGCGGCGCACAAAAGCCCAGTCGACGGAAAGGATCACAAGCCCAAGCGGCAGCATCCAGATACCGAGTACGGGAAGAAAACTAAAAATCCCGCCGAACATGAAAGCCAGTCCAAGCAATGTCCGCCCCAGACGCGTCTGCGGCAGATTGGCCTTACGCGCGCGGATCCATTCCGACAGTCCCGATGCATCAAGCGACGCTGGAAGAAGCCCCGGCCCAGCCTCGCTAGAACGCTCCCATCTCCAGAATCCAGACATCACCCCTCCGCCGGTCCCTTAAAAGCTTCTGCCAGAAGAAAATGCCTCCGGTAAGGCGACCTAGGATTCCGGATGTGGGAACGCGAAGGACCTGACACAAGTGCCATCCGAAATCACAATGCAACCATTGATGAGCACAATTCGCATGCGCGACCCGGCAACCATCCATCCACTTGCCAACACGAGCGCTCTGCGGCACAGCAAGCATTAATTTCGCACGACATAACAATCGGGATTCTCCATGGCTGAACTAACAAAACTATTCAAAAACAATAAGACATGGGCCGAAGGTCAGATCGCCAAAGACCCCGAATACTTTTCCCGGCTCGCCGCTCAGCAGGCCCCTAAATATCTCTGGATCGGCTGCTCCGACAGTCGCGTTCCAGCCAACCAGATCCTGGGGCTCGCACCCGGCGAAGTCTTCGTACACCGCAACGTCGCCAATCTTGTGGTCCACACCGACATCAGCTGCCTCTCGGTGATGCAGTTTGCCGTCGAGGTCTTGAAGATCGAGCAGATCATTGTTTGCGGACACTACGGCTGCGGTGGCGTCCATGCCGCTTGCGGCAGCAAGCAGTACGGACTGATCGACAACTGGCTGCGCAACATCAAAGACATCTACACCCGCCACCGGGAGGAACTCGACGCCATCGAAGACATGACCGCCCGCAGCGACCGCCTCTGCGAATTGAACGTGATCGAGCAGGTCAAGAACGTCTGCCACACAACGATCGTGCAGAATGCGTGGGCTGCCGGCCAAAACCTGTCAGTCCACGGCCTCATCTACTCCATCCGCGACGGGCTTCTGCGTGATCTCGCCGTCCGCATCACGGATGCCGAGCAACTCGAAGGCATCTACCGGACGCGCATGGGTGAGCCCGCCAACTGATCGCCGCACGCATCACGCGTTGCGGACCGCAGATCAATCCGCCGTCACGCCTTCCGGCCGGCTTAACTCTGGGACCGACTTCGCCATCGACTTGAAAAACTCCGCCATTTCCATGAATGCAGCCTGCCGCGCGCTTGCTTTTCGCCAGCCCATTAAAATCGTCCGGTAAACGGGCCGGTCCTGAAACCTGAGCACGCGAATAGCAGGATCGTTGGCCAATTCCCGGGCGGCATAGAGCCCCGGCATGAATGTAATGCCCCACCCCATGATGACCATCTCGCGCAGCATATCGAGACTTGTCCCTTCGAAATCATAACGCAACCGCGCCCCGGCCTCCGTACACAACGACCGCACCGATTCGTGCAGATGATGACCCTGCGCGAGTGCAAGCACGTCCTGCCCGCGAATGTCTTCGAGACGCACCTGCCGCTGGCGCGTCAAAGGGTGATCGGCCGCGACAGCGAGCCACAGTGGTTCGCGGAACAAGGGCACAGTCACGATATCAGCGCCGCGCACGGGCGCCGGCGACACGATCACATCGTGCTGCCCGTCCTCCAATCCGCGCGGAAGATTCTGCGCCCAATCCTCGCGCACACTCAGCTGCAGATTGGGATAGGTCTTCTGAATGAGGGGGGCTGCGTGTTTAAAAACGTAAGGCCCGATGGTCTGCGGCAGCGCGAGACGCACAAGCCCTGTCAATCCATTGGCGCCGGCGGAGATACTGCGTATCTCCTGCGCATCCCGCAGCATGCGCCGCGCAATCGCAACCACCTCCGTGCCCACGGCAGTGATCACGACGCGCGAATTGCCGCGTTCGACGAGTTGCGCGCCTAAACGCTCCTCGAGTGCTTTCAATTGCTCGCTGAGAGTCGGCTGCGTCGTGTTGGTGCGCTCGGCCGCACGACGGAAATGGCGGGTATCGGCCAGCGCAACGAGATATTCGAGTTGTCTGAGATTAGGCAAAGAATTTCCCCGTTGTAACCAATCCGTCGCCTACATGGGCATTGAAACCCAATTCGCCAACCTCTTCGGAAAAACCGATCAAAGAACGGGCAAAAATCTCTTGGCCATTCGTTACCAACATTGCCAATTAACGAGGTGTGGACGGCAGAGATCAGCCAGCCCGTACGGAGAAACACCATGTTTGATTTATCCCGCCTGACCGCGTCGATGGCCGGTATCTTCGGCGCAAGCGCCGTCGCCGACGCCCTCTCCTCCGCGTCTCCCGGCCTTCAGGATCTCTTGCAGAATGCCGGCTTGGACCCGAGCGAACTCGCCGGTCTGACGCCCACCGCAGCAACTGAACTGCTAGCCCAGTACGGGATCGACGCCTCCACGCTGATGGATGGCCAAATCGAACAATTGCTTTCTGGATTCGGCGTCGAGGGGCAAATCCCCGAAGCTCTCGCTGGACTGTTGTCCGACGGCTCGTCCAGTTGAAACGATTGAGGAGCGGTGCCCCCGCCGCTTCTCATTTGACGGCAGCCCCTGCTCCCCCCGCAGGGGCTGCCGTTCTCTCCCCCCAGAACCTCTACACTGCGGCCCTAGCCGAACCGCGCGCGGCTCGCTTCGATCGTATCTTCCAACGTCTTGAGGCCGCTCGTGGGCGCCGACACCAGCGCTGCCATGTTCCCCGGCTTATGTTCGTTGCGATACATACGCATATGCGCCTTAGGAATGTTCTCCCACGAGAAGACTTCCGACAAGCACGGATCGATGCGCCGGTCGATAACCAGCCGGTTGGCCAGCGACGCCTGCTGCAAGTTGGCGAAGTGCGATCCCTGCACGCGCTTCTGATGCATCCACAGATACCGGGCATCAAGCGTCAGATTATATCCCGTCGTCCCGGCGCATATCACGACCATGCCACCACGCTTCACGCAAAACACTGAGACGGGGAAAGTCGATTCGCCGGGGTGCTCAAACACCATATCAACGTTATTGCCCTTACCCGTGATGTTCCAAATGGCCGAACCGAATTGGCGCACCTCTTTGAACCAGGCCTGATATTCGGGAGTGCCGACTTTCGGCATTTGGCCCCAACAATTAAAATCTTTACGGTTCAAGACCGCGCGCGCACCCAACTGCATCACGAAGTCGCGCTTGTCCGCATCCGATACGACCCCAATCGCGTTGGCACCGGCAGTCGAGCATAATTGCACTGCCATCGAGCCAATGCCGCCCGATGCGCCCCACACCAGAACGTTGTGCCCAGGCCGCAGCGTATGCGGCCGATGACCGAACAGCATGCGATAGGCTGTAGCGAGCGTCAGCATGTAGCAGGCGCTCTCTTCCCACGTCAGATGCTTGGGCCGTGGCAGAAGTTGCCGGTCCTGCACACGCGTAAACTGCCCGAAAGATCCATCCGGCGTCTCATAGCCCCAGATGCGCTGCGACGGCGACAGCATCGGATCGCCGCCGTTGCATTCCTCATCGTCGCCGTCATCCTGGTTGCAGTGAACGACGACCTCGTCGCCGACCTTCCACCGCTTCACCGCCGACCCGACCGCCCACACGATGCCGGCCGCGTCCGAACCGGTCACAAGGTAAGGCGCGCCATGCACGTCGAACATCGAGATGGGCTGCCCCAGACACGCCCACACACCGTTGTAGTTGACGCCGGCCGCCAGCACGAGAACGAGCACATCATGGCTGTCCAATTCCCACGTCGGCAGCACCTCGATCTGCATCGCCGTATCGGGCGGCCCGTGCCGCTCGCGCCGGATCGACCAAGCGTACATCTTCTCAGGCACATGACCGAGCGGCGGGATCTCGCCGACCTCGTACAGTGGCTTCTTACCAGGCAAGAGTGCCGGCGCGGGAAGATCCGCGTCCTGCGTCATCACTGTTGCAGCTTGAGCCAAGGGCGCGCTCCTGATGTTCGGGGTGCGGAAGTCTGCGACGGAACCGTGACGCTAGAAAAATGCTGCGCCTGCGAGAAATAGATTGTCCTCATCAGGACCATTGCCGTTTTTGATGGCATGGGAAGCTCTCGATTATCCTAGGCAGCGCACGATGTGGTCGCGCAATTTAGCCACCGGCGGCCTAAGATTGGCCCCTGCGAGCAAAGCAATTTCCGTGTCTTTCAAATCCGGCAGCGGATCCCCGTCGATCGCATGCAGCCCGGGAGGCACCATCTCTTTTGGCAGCACGGCGATGCCAAGACCTGCGCGCACGGCCGCGATCGAACCGGCCAACGAGGCACATGTGTAGGCAATGCGCCACGGCCGCTTTGCCCGGTCAAGTGATTCGATCGCCCGTTTGCGATAAACGCACGGCTCCGGCGACACCACCAGCGGCAATGGACCGCTGGCATGCACATAGTCGTGCTGACCCGCAACCCACACCAGAGGCTCGCGCCAGACGCGCACGCCGCCGCCGCTCGACGATCTCTCCCGCTTCAACAAAACGACGTCAAACTGGCCACTTCTGTAGCCTTCGGCCAAATGCATCGTCAGATCGCACGTCACTTCCAAAGCGACCGACGGATAGGCTTGAATGAACCTTGAAAGAATGTCCGGCAGATGCTGCGTGGCAAAGTCTTCCGGTGTTCCCAGACGAACGACGCCCTGCATCTGTGGTTCATGAGTGAGAGACACTACCTCGTCGTTGAGATCGAGAATTTTCTGCGCATAGGCGAGCACCGCCTCGCCCTCGGGTGTCAACTCAACCGAACGCGGCGTCCTGTCCAGCAACCTGTGCCCGAGCGCATCCTCCAGGCGTTTGATCTGCAGCGACATGGTGGATTGCTGCCGCATGAGGCGCTCCGCCGCACGAGTAAAATTGCGCTCTTTCGCGATCATTGCGAACGTGCGCAACAGGTCGATATCGAGATTCACGAGAGTTTTCGGCATTGGTCCCTTCCATCATTTCCAGTCACAATGATGGATACGACCATTATCAATTTCCATAAGGGATATTACGAAGGTATCGAGCCCCGCCAGATCGCCTTTCGCACCGCAACATAGCCGCCGGGCCATCCCGCGCGACGCAACCGATGGAGCACAGCCACATGGGCCAGGCCTTGGACCTCGCCGCCGCCAACCTGCTGTCCCCGATGGTCCTATTCTTTGTCCTGGGCCTCGCGGCGACACTGGCACGCTCCGATCTGTCCATCCCGGAAGCCATCGCCAAAGGCATGTCGCTCTACCTGATGCTGGCGATCGGCTTCAAAGGCGGCGTCGGAGTCGCCCAGAACGGCCTCGACCTCAAATTAGCGGGCGCCATCCTCGCCGGCATTGTTCTGAGCGCCATCATCCCGCTGGTGGCGTTCCGCATGCTTGTGATGACGAGCAACCTGCCGCGCGTCGACGCCGCCGCCGTCGCCGCACACTACGGCTCCATCTCGATCGTCACGTTCCTCGCCGCCACGCAATCCCTCGAGCAAAGCGGGATTCCGTTCGAGGGCTACATGGTCGCAGTCGCTGCAGCGATGGAAACGCCCGCCATCATCGCAGCCCTCTGGCTGGCCCACACGGGCGAGAAGCGGATGGACAGCGCCACCCTGCGCGAGGTCATGCTCAACGGCTCGATTGTGTTGCTCGTCGGCTCATTCCTGATCGGCATGATCACAGGCCCCGACGGCCTCAAGGCGATCGCCCCCTTTATCGTCGATCCCTTCAAGGGCATTCTCTGCCTTTTCCTGCTCGATATGGGCGTTATCGCCGGTCGTGGCCTGCGCGAAGGACGCCGCCATCTGACCTGGCCGGTCATCCTATTCGGCCTCTACATGCCCTTGATCGGCGGTGCGTTCGGCGCCCTGGCCGCGATGGCGGTCGGTCTGTCTCTGGGCGGCACGGCGTTGATGATCACTCTGGCCGCCAGCGCGTCCTACATTGCCGTCCCCGCCGCACTCCGCCTCGCGCTGCCCGAGGCGCGGCCGGCGATCTATCTTCCCCTGTCACTGGGCGTCACGTTCCCGTTTAACCTGACGCTCGGCATCCCGCTCTATCTCACCCTCGCCGCAACGATCCACTAAGGCTCCGCCCATGAAAACATATCCCAAGAAGCGCATCGACATCATGGTCGAGGCACCGCTGATGCAGCGGGTCTTGAACCTTCTCGATCAGCAAAATGTCAGCGGCTACACGGTGCTTCCGGTCCTCGCCGGCCGCGGCAAGGACGGCGCTTGGCACCGGGACGGCGTCGTCGGCCGCGCCGGTGCGTTGGTCATGATCTTTTGCATCCTCGACGAACAGCGCGTCGACGAAGTGCTCGAACCCCTGTTCAAGTTGGTGTCACGCCAGATCGGCGTTGTCACCGTCTCCGATGTACAGGTCATTCGCGCCGAATATTTCACCTGAACGCAGCAGGTTCCGGTGGCAGCCCATCGATCGGGCCGTACACTTCTCGAACCGGCTCAATTCATTGGCGTCATGTTCACATGACGGCTAAGTGTGGGATGCAACAGCCGAAAGAGTGCATGAACCGGCATGACCGCAAAAGCAGATCGCGCACGCCCGACCGGCCTCATCCTGGCTGGCGGCAAGTCCCGCCGGATGCGCGAGGCCATGCCTGCGGCGCAGCCGGACAAGAGCTTGGCCGATCTCGCCGGCACGCCCCTACTCGGCCATGTCGTGCAGCGGCTCGCGCCCCAAACCGGCAGGCTCATCCTTAACGCGAACAGCGACCCCGCGCGATTCACATCCTTCAACATGCCTGTCATCGCAGATAGCATCCCGGATTTCGCCGGCCCTCTTGCCGGCCTCCTGGCCGGATTGCAGTGGTGCCGGGCGCACGAACCAACAGCCACACACTTGGTCAGCGTCTCGACCGACGCGCCGTTCCTTCCACCCGATTTGGTAGCTAAGCTGCACGCCGCCATAGCCGGCACCCAGGCCCCGGTCGCGGTCGCGCGCTCCCGCAGTGGCCTGCATCCCGTTATCGGATTGTGGTCTATCGCTCTGGCCGAAGATCTCGCAGCAACCCTCGATGCTGGAACCCGCAAAGTCCAAGACTGGACCGCGCGCCATGATGCGGTTCCCGTCGACTTCCCCGATAGTCTCATCAAGGGCCGCGCGGTCGACCCGTTTTTCAACACCAATACGCCCCAGGACCTCGCCGAAGCTCGCGCACGATTGGCCGCGCCGCCCGTCATCGGCATCGCCGGCTGGAAGAACTCCGGCAAGACGACGCTCGCCGTCCGCCTCATTGAGGATTTCACTCGCCGCGGATTGAAGGTCACAACCATCAAGCGCACCCACCACGACGATATAGCCGCCGAGACCGAATCCTCCGACACCGCCCGCCTTCGCCGCGCGGGTGCGGCTGAGGTCATCCTCGTCAGCCCGCACCGATGGGGCCCTCTCCACGACCCGCGCGATGAAAGCGATCCGCGAATTGAAGATGTCCTCGCCCGCCTGACCGGCTCCGATCTGGTCATCGTCGAAGGCTGGAAATCGGCGCCGATCGCCAAAATCGAAGTCCGCCGTGCGGCCCAATCAGACCGACGGCCTTTGGCGCCAAAAGACCCCAACATCATCGCTATCGCTTCAGATCACGGCGACGACGAATGCCGTCTGCCCTGCGTCGCTCTCGACGACAGCACAGCACTCGCCGATTTCATCGCAGAACAATTGGGCCTCGGGTCCCGCGAGACCTAGAGCAGCTCGATACCGACGCGGCGAACCAACAGCGAAAAAATTGCAAAACTCGCAATCGTCGCCGCCGCACTCGCCACCATCGTCGGCCAAAACCCGATCCGCGGCAGCAGCCACGGAAACACCAGAAACATCGGCAGCGTCGGCACTACGTACCAAAACGTATACCAGGCATGATTGGCAATTTTGCTCTCAGCCTGACCCTCCGCCCACAACCACACGAGCGTCAGCATTGTGACCAGCGGCAGCGCCGCAATAAGGCCACCGAGTTTATCGCTCCTCTTGGCCACCTCGGAAATAAAAACGACCATGAAGGCCGTCACGGCATACTTCGTGACGATCCAAGTCATCGGCCAGACCTCCTCTCGCGTGATCGGAAATTCCGATTTGATCGCCCAAACCTGCGACCCATATCCGCCATGACAACACATCATGGAGGAAACAGTGAAACTCTTGCTTCTTGCAGCCGCTTTTACCGCATTTTCTGGACAGCCGCAGGCTGAGGCGGCGGGATGGCGCTCTTGCAAGTCGACGGTCGCCAAGTGCACCCACGCGCGCGCCCATGTCGCGAAGCCGGCCAACGCCGCCCGCGTCCGCCGGGTCTATCGCAGCAATTATGACGGTTTCCGAGGGCTTAGCACCCGCGAATGGTTCGACCGTCAGATGCTCAGCAACTGAGTGAGAAAGAGGCGGCGAGGCGGACGAATGAGCATCGTCCGCCCCCTGTTGCCGAGCCGCCCCACAGCACCCACCTTATCTCCTCTAGCCGTTGCAGGGTGCCCGTCGACTCGCCCATCATCATTCCGTTGCCGGCTAGCGGAGGCTCACATGAAGTACTACGCGAAGGTCGTTCGGGTGCGCTTGGAAGTGGCTTGCGTCGAGATCGAAGGCGACGACATTAAAACCGGCCAGGAGGCCGCCGACCGGGCGCTTGACGCCGCTTCCGCTGATGATCTCCCCTGGAAAATGCTGCCCTACGACACCGACGCCTACGCGCCGCATGTCGAAATGCTCGTCTCCGACCCGGAACTGAACGAAGCCGGCGAAACGGCAGAAGTCATCCGCCGCTGGATGCGCAGCCCCGAGTCCTCCGCCCAAGACCGCTACCTCATCCTCCACGCCGACCTCGAATCCTGCGAAGGCCGCACGATCCTGCAGCCCTGGCTCTCCGAGGCCGCCGGCCTCCCTCTGGCCGACCTCTGCGGCGAGTGGATGGACGATCTTGCCGACTTGAGCGAACTCGCTGTTGACGTGCCCCGTCCGACGACGGGTACGGCAACAATTATCCCCTTCCCGCGCCCAGCGCCTCGTCCCCCAGAAAACGGCGGCCCATCCCTGAGCTGAAGCGCGCGCATATAAAAAGTGCTGACAAGACCCAAGGGCTTGCCAGCACCTTTCTTTTGACGTCGTCTCGGCCTGCGAACTATTTCGGCTTGACCTCTCCAGTCGGGCGCGGCGTGGCAGCCGTCTCAGGCGGCAGAATCGGATAGGTCACCTCCGGCATCTTGCCCGTCAGCGACTCGAGAAACGCCGTGATCTGGTTGACATCTTGATCGGACAGTTCCTGACCGAGCTGTGAACTGCCCATAATGGCGACCGCCTGCTTCAGATCCCAGACTTTGCCGGTGTGGAAGTACGGCGCCGTCACGGCAATATTGCGAAGCGGTGAGGCCCGATAGACGTACGCATCGCTGGCCGTCTTGGTAACGGCAAAGCGGCCTTTGTCGTTTGCAGGCAAGATTTCAGCACCGGGCTTTTCGAACACGCCGAAGGGATAGTACCCGTGCCCGCCGACGTTCAGACCGCTATGGCAAGCAGCGCACCCCTTGTCAATGAACACCGCAAGGCCCTGCTTCTGGTCCTCCGATAAGGCGCTGTCATCGCCATTAAGATAGGCATCGAACGGAGCCGGCGTGATCAACGTCGCCTCGAAAGCCTCGATAGCCTTCGCCATGTTGTCGAACGAGACCGGCTTATCCTCGCCGGGAAATGCCGCTTTGAACCACGTCACGTAGTCCGGCATACTCACCAGCGTCTTTTCCACCTGTGCAGGTGTGTTCGCCATCTCCACGCCGGCCTGAATTGGGCCCTTGGCCTGTGCTTTCAGATCCTCCGCGCGCCCATCCCAGAATTGCGCCGCGTTGAGCACCGAATTCAGAACAGTGGGCGAATTTCGCGGACCCTTTTGCCAACCGTGCCCGATCGACGTCTCCAGATTGTCATCTCCACCGGTCGCCAGATTGTGACAGGAGTTGCAGCTAAAGACGCCTGATACAGACAACCGCGGATCGAAGAACAACGCTTTGCCGAGATCAATCTTCTCGGGCGTAATCTTGTTGTCTTTGACGGCCGGAATAGTCGATGGCAGCGGCTTGAAGATCTCCAGCGCTCGTGTGCGGAGATCCTCGGCAGCCGCCGGTGTTGCCATCAAAATGAGGGCGGCGAGTGATGTGCGTGCGCGTGTGATTGTCATGGTCAGGCTCCTTGTTGCCGACCATCATCTGGGTTTGCGCCCCCACCGCGTTGAGGTAAGTCAACACCGGCAATCAGGAATTCTTAGTAAGCCGATCAGAAAACTTCAGACCGAAGCTTCTGACAAGCACGCGCGCAGAGCTGCCACACCGTTCACATAACATTGGTCATGCACTCCTCGCGCACCGGCCGCCTACTTGGCCAGGCTGATCCCCGACACGAACTTCTGCTTGAACGCCCGCTCGAAATCTTCAAACCCGTTTGCGCGAATGAGAAAGCCCGCCGGGCCCCCGATGACGAAATCGGCGCACCATGCATCAAGCGTTGTCTGATGCGTGCCCGGCCCGATCGTCAAGCCGCCAGTTTAGTCTCACAGGTGTTGATGTCGGACATCCCCGTCCCCTGAAACCGGAGCAAGATAACCTTCACAATGGCATCCACCAACACTCTGGTAACCATGGCCCGAGCGCCGAACGCGCGCCTGTACGACGATGAAAGGAATTTCGCGTAGACTGCCCGGATGATCAGGATTGGCATAACAGGCCACCGGCCAAATCGATTGAAGGTCCCGGAAAAGCGGCTCCAGACCCGCGTCCGCGCCGTGCTCAAAACGTTGCGGAAGGCCGCCGCCTCGCCGCCCGTGCCCGGACATCCTCAGCTGGAAATCATATCCCCCTTGGCCGAAGGCTGCGATCGCATCGTCGCCCGCGAAGCCCTGGCCCTTGGACAACGCTTGACTGCCCTCATTCCATTTGACCGTAAGGACTACGAGAAGACCTTCTCGGCACCCGATGCCGCGCTCGAATTCCGAACGCTATGGAAGGCGTCCGCGCAGCGCATCAATGTGCAAGGCAACCCCGAACGCTCGTCGCTGGCCTACCTAGCCGTCGGCGATGTAACGCTCGCACGTTCTGATATCATCCTCACCATCTGGGACGGCAACCCGCCGGGGGGGCGCGGCGGCACGCCGGAAATTCTCCAGAATGCCCTCGACTTCCGCGTGCCCATCATATGGGTCCACGCGGCCAAGGACATCGAACCTCTCGTACTCGTGTCACCCGCGGCCGGAACAAACCTCCAGGATTTGGCCAGCCGCCGCCGCGGCGTCAGCTTCAAAGCGTGGGCTCGCGCGAACACCATTCGGGATCTGCATCGCGGCTAAGCCGCCAACAGCCGAACGATCACCTCAGAGCGGCCCCAAATCCAACCCGCTTAGACCCCCTCGAATGTATGTTTGACCGGATCGCTCGGCGGCCGTGACAGGAGCCAGGCCGTATGCTCGGCCTCCAAGATTTGACGCGCCCCATGATAGAACGCCGTAACCGACGCCAGATCGCCCGCCGCCGCCCGCGCGCGAACGTCCGCGCTATTGCGCTCCAGATAGGCGCGCAGCCGGCGCGCGGTCAACGTGTAGAGCGCCGCGTTACGCTCATCCTGCTCCAGCATGGACCGTGCGGTTGCGTGCGCGAGAATGCTCGACGCCATGGTGCCAAGCCCCAGTTGCGCCCGGCTGAGATCGCTCGCTGTAAACATCGAGGCGACGCCATGCAACGCGCCCAAGCCCTCAAAGCCAAAGGCTTCGGCGATTTGAATGAGTCCGACGCCGCCAACGATGAACGCCGCAGCGATCAGCACATATCCGGCAAGCCGCAGCGGCGAATTCCGGCTGGCCGCCTTCGCGTGCCGCCGGCTCGCCTTGTCGAAGTAGCGCAATTGATCGTCGAGATGCGCCTTCTGAATGCAATCGAGCTTCTCCACCGTCAGCCCGGCCCCATCGTGCGCCACCGCTGGATGTACCTCGAGAACCGCTTCGAAGATCGCGCCGCGCGCCTGCTCCGCCTCCGCCCGCGACTGCATCCACGCATCCACCGGCCGCCGCCGCCCGAGCCACCATACCGCGCCCAGCGTGCAAATGAGCGAGACCGTCTGCAGCGCACCGATCACATACTTGGGCGCACCGTTGAGGAACTGATCGAGCGGCAGAAGCAGCAGCGCGCCCACAAGCGTGCCAAACGTCGTCGCTCTCAGCGCCAGCCGCGCCGCACGCCG
>VYKW01000439.1_pt1 | contig 18915 bp, 20 predicted proteins | sample 5114451 | NCBI WGS metagenome assembly VYKW01 (sample SAMN12291784, study PRJNA351875) | freshwater metagenome | isolation source: freshwater lake | place: USA: Michigan, Gull Lake | collected 2013-08-08
ACGTCCCCTATGACGAGGTCTTCGAACTGGAAGATATAAACTCCGAATTCTCCCAGGCCGACGCCGTCTACGTCATCGGCGCCAACGATGTCGTCAACCCCGCCGCCGAAGACGACAAAACCTCGCCCATCTATGGCATGCCCGTGCTGCAGGTGTGGAAGGCGTCCACCGTGTTCTTCAACAAGCGTTCGCTCGCCTCGGGCTACGCTGGCATCGACAATCCCGTGTTCTATCGCGACAATACCGTGATGGTTCTCGGCGATGCCAAGAAGGTCACCGAAGAAATCGCCAAGGCCCTGGCGCACGGCTGATCTATTATCTGTTCTGACCAATGAAATAGGCCCCGCCCGACCGGCGGGGCCTTTTTTGCTGGTCGGAACCTTTTTGCAGCCTGTTAGATTGTTTTGTTAGGTCGACATCACCGACCGAATTTCACACTGCAATAAGGCTGACACATTTTTTGATCCACGACGCTGAGAATCCGCGTTAGCCTTAGTGACTTTCTTCGGCAAAGGGGCCAAGCGGCCCACAGCGAGGGAGATGTGCATGCGGTGGGCCACTCGGCGGGTCCTGTTGTGTCTGGCGGCACTCTGCGGTCTCGGAATTCACGGGGCTGCCTACGCCAATACATCAGGCGGTCTTCATGCGCGCATCCACCTCGGTGGCCAAGAACTGACCTGCCGCGACTTTCGCGGCCAGACGGTTCGCTCCATCCAGATGGATGATCTGGGCGATGTCGCCCATGCCCGCATTGTCAATCGCATGCCAATCATCACGTTGAACAAGCGCCGGCTCGACACGCTACCCGACAAACTCCAGGTGTTCTTCTTCAACCACGAATGCGCGCACCACATTCTGGGCCACGTCTTTTATCCGACTCAGACCAGCGAGAACGAAGCCGACTGCTACGCCATCAAGGTCGGCCGCAAGGATGGCTCGCTGACGCGTGCGGACGTGGAATCGTTTTCCCCCTACATCGCCGTCAGCCGCGGATCTGCCTTTGGCCACTTGCCGGGCCCGCTCCGTTCGCAGCGCTTGCTCGCCTGCTTCGATGACCCGTCCGAGGAGAACATCGCCGATCCTGCTGGCTTCACGCCGCCTCCGCCACCGGTCCTCGCCGAAGGTCTTCGCTGAGCCGGAAGCCGCAGCCCCCGTGCGATTTTGCGGATTGCAACACTCATCCCGGGTCGCGATAACCCGATGTCTCCGGGATCGATTGAGCCTCCGATGATGATTGCACTCAAAGGGCTGGGCCTCCTCCTCGTCCTCGCCCTTCTCGTTCACTTCGGCGCGCAAGCCATTCAGCAGCGCCTGCTCTATGCACCCGATACGCGGCGCACGTCGCCTGCCGACGCGGGCCTGCCCGATGTGGAAGAGCGCGAACTCGTCATGCGCGACGGCACGCGTATCCTGACGTGGTGGGGCGCAGCCAAAACGAGTCGCCCCACGTTGCTTTATTTTCACGGCAACGGCGGATCGTTCGTCACCCGCTCTGAACGCATCCGCAAATACATGACCCATGGCTACGGCGTCGTCATGATGACCTATCGCGGCTTCGGCGGCAGCGGCGGCGCACCAAGCGAAAAAGCAAACGTTTCCGACGCCAAAGAGGTCTATGACGCCGTTCGAGCCAGCGGCATGCCGGCCAATCAGATCGTGCTTTATGGCGAGTCGCTTGGCAGCGGCATAGCTGTGCAAGTCGCATCGGAAAAGGATGTCGCGGGCCTCATCCTCGATGCCCCCTATACCTCGATTGTCGACCTCGCCGCCCTCCACTACCCCCATCTGCCCGCCCGCTGGCTCATGACCGATCGCTATGAAACGCTGAAATCCGCAAGCAAAGTCAACGCGCCGGCGCTGATCGTCCATGGCGAAGCCGACGACATCATCCCGGTCAGCATGAGCGCCGGTGTCGCCGCCACTTTGAAAGGCCCCGTCCAGCGCAACACCTTCCCTGGCGCCGGCCATTCCGACCATTATCAATTTGGCTCCTACGATGTGATCTATGCGTGGCTTGCCACGCAATTCCCGTCCAGTACGGCCGGATCCAATACTATCGAGCGCTAGAGCAGCGGGCATAAGAAATGGGCCGTGCGGCTCAACCGCACGGCCCTTTCAAAATCAGGATGCTTGGCCGGATTAGCTGCCGAACGACGAACCGCCGCCGCCCGCGCCGCCACCGAAACCGCCACCCGAACGGCCGCCACCACCCGGACCCTTAGCGCCCGGACCACCGCGCGCAACGACCGGCTTGGACGGCAGCAGGCCTTCGCGCTGCAGCTTCTTGCGGGCCAGCTTGCGAGCGCGGCGAACGGCTTCCGCCTTCTCGCGCGCCTTCTTTTCGGAGGGCTTTTCGAAGTAGTTCCGCAGCTTCATCTCGCGGAAAATACCCTCGCGCTGCATCTTTTTCTTGAGCGCCTTGAGGGCCTGGTCGACGTTGTTGTCGCGAACGAGAACTTGCAAGAGACTGAACCTCTGCTGGTATCAGGTTGATCTGTTTGAGAAAAACGAGAACCGACGCCGCGAGCGATAAAGCGCCCTGCAGCCCCGGGGGTGTTTCATGACGCGGCTTTTAACAAAGGAAATCCGAAATGTCCATCACCGCTCAGGGGATAAACGCTCTGCCCCCCGGCTCGTTGCGCCCCTGCAACTCGAATATCAGGACGCCTTTGCCAGCAGTCGGTTGACGTGCCCCATCTTCCGCCCGGCCCGCACCTCCGTCTTCCCGTAATGATGTAGGAACGCGCCCGGCTCCGCTGCGATCCGCTCCCAAGCAAGAATGTCGTTTCCAATCAGGTTGATCATTTCCGCGCCGGCCGCCTTCAGGCGCGTGGAGCCGAGCGGCCATCCAGTAATGGCACGAATGTGCTGCTCGAACTGCGACGTCTCCGCCCCGTCCATGGTCCAGTGGCCGGAGTTGTGCACCCGCGGCGCCATCTCGTTGACGTAGACATGCTCGCGCCCGCCGCTCGTCACGACGAAATATTCGATGGCGAACACACCGACGTAGTCGAGCGCCGTCGCAATCCGCCGCGCCGTCTCGAGCGCCTCGGTCGCCGCCTCCGCCTCCATGCGCGCCGGCGCAACGGACCGATGCAAGATATGATTACGGTGCTCGTTCTCGGTCACCTCAAACGCACGGAACGCGCCATCGAGCGACCGCGCCGCCACCACCGAGACTTCCCGGTCGAACGTGACGAAGCCTTCCAGGATCGACGGCTGGTCGCGCATGGCCGCCCACGCCGCAGGCGCGTCCCCCGGCGACAAGATCTTCGCCTGTCCCTTGCCGTCGTAGCCAAACCGGCGCGTCTTCAGTACCGCCGGAACGCCGATCGCCGCGAGCGCCCCGCCGAGATCCGCCCGGTTGTCCACCCGCGAAAAAGGCGCCGTTTCCGCACCCAACTCGCGCGCCAGCGACTTTTCGCTGATGCGATCCTGTGCGCAGGCAAGCGCCTTGGCTCCCGGACGCACAGGCACCAGCGCGTTGAGGAACTCAACCGTCGCGACCGGAATGTTCTCGAATTCGTAGGTCGCGACGGAAACCGATTTGGCAAATGCGCTCAAAGCCGCGTGATCGTCGTAGGGCGCCACCGTGTGCCCGTCGCAGACGTCGAACGCGGGCCCCGCGACGTCTGAGTAGATATGACACTTGAAGCCTAGCCGCGCGGCGGCAAGCGCCAGCATGCGCCCGAGCTGGCCCGAACCTAGAATGCCGATAGTGGAGCCGGGCGGCAGCGCGGTCATGGCGAGCGCTCACGCATCCTTGGGCGTCTCGGCGACCGACGCCGTCTGTTTGGTCCGGAACGCCTCGATGCGCCCCGCCAAAGCACTGTCGTTGAGCGCTAGAATCTGGGCCGCCAGCAGCCCGGCGTTCGTCGCTCCCGCCTCGCCGATGGCAAGCGTCGGAATTCCGGCCGGCATCTGCACAATGGAATAAAGGCTGTCGACGCCGTTGAGCGTTTTGGTCATCACCGGCACGCCCAGAACCGGAAGCGACGTCATCGACGCCGTCATGCCGGGCAAATGCGCCGCCCCGCCTGCCCCCGCGATAATGACCTGCAGCCCCCGCTCTTTGGCCGACTTCGCATAATCGGCGAGTCGGTCCGGCGTCCGGTGGGCGGAGACGATCTTGGCTTCGTAGGGCACACCGAGGTCGGCCAGAATGTTGGCAGCCGCCTTCAGGGTCGGCCAATCCGACTGGCTACCCATGATGATGCCGACGAGGGGGGAGGTTTTAGCCATTGTTCTTTCGGTCAACTCCCGCAGGAAAGCGGCGGGTCTAGTGGATATTTTATGGGTTTACAAGCGCTATGGGGAGTTACTGCGTGCCGACTGGTCGCACAGGTCGCAGGTTGCGCTAAATCAGACTTCTGCTCAGTTAAAAGCCCGGGAGCGGTACCGTGATGGCTCCCGTTGAGGAACAGGGCAGGCCGGATCGAAGGGCGTGTCCAACTGGGAAAAGTCGCCAGATGCTGCACGATCCAAAGACCTTTGAATCCGCCATCGCCGCCCCTGCCGGTGCCGCCAAGATCAAGACCCCCGCTCAAGCCGCCGCCGAGCGTCAGGAACGCCGCGAGCAGGATAAAGCGCTGGCCGTCATGCTGAGCTATATTGGCATCCTTGTTTTCGCCGTCTGGAGCTGGGGCGTCCAGGGCCTCGTCGGTTGGGCTCTGGTGAGCGCCGCCCTGGCTGGAGCCTGGGTGATTTATACCACCCGCGGCATCCGCGGCGCCGACAGCGACTGATCGGAACGCCCGCCTGCGCTGGTCAATGGCGAAGTGGTCGCGAACCGCGTATGAGCCAAGCGCAGCCAAATCATATTGTATTTGACATTCAAGTGCCCTAAGTGCGCACGCTCTGGCGATCAATATCGCTGGAGCGCGTGCCTTTGCACGTGATACCGCGGTCTCTTCAATCGGAGGATTAAAGACTTGGACAGCGTTCTCATCATTGGCGCCGGAGCTGCCGGCTCCGTCACGGCGCAGAAGTGCGCGATGAACCGCGACGTGTTCAAGAAGGTGCATCTGGCTTCGCGCCGGATCGCCAGTTGCGAGGCCGTCGCCAAGCGCTGCAAGACGCCGATCGAAATCAGCCAGGTCGACGCGGATAACGTCAAAGAGACCGTCAAGCTGTTGAAGAAGGTCAAGCCCGACCTCGTCATCAACATGGCACTGCCATATCAAGACCTGCCGATCATGGACGCCTGCCTCGAGGCCGGCGTGCACTACATGGACACCGCCAACTACGAACCACGCGATGAGGCCAAGTTCACCTACAAGTATCAATGGCCGTATCACAAGAAGTACAAGGACGCCGGCATCATGGCCGTGCTGGGCTGCGGGTTCGATCCCGGCCAGTCGAACATCTATTGCGCCTACGCGCAGGAATTCCTGTTCGACGAAATCGAAACCATCGACATCATCGACTGCAACGACGGCAGCCACGGCAAGTCGTTCGCCACCAACTTCAATCCCGAGATCAACCTGCGCGAAGTCACGCAGCGCGGCAAATATTGGAAAGACGGCAAGTGGATCGAGATCGATCCGCTGTCGATTTCCGCGATGATCGACTATCCCGAAGTCGGCCCGCGCAAGTCTTACCTCATCTATCACGAGGAAGAGGAAAGCCTCGTCAAGAACATCAAGGGCCTGAAGCAAATCCGCTTCTGGATGACGTTCTCCGACAACTACATCAAGCACCTCGACGTGCTCCAGTCCGTCGGCATGACGCGCATCGACCCCGTCATGTACAAGGGCAATCCCGTAATCCCGATGGAGTTCTTGAAAGAGCTTCTTCCGCCACCGTCGTCGCTCGGCAAGGGCTACACCGGCAAGACCTCGATCGGATGCATCTTCCGCGGCACCAAGAACGGCAAGAAGAAGATCACCATGATCTACAACGTCTGCCACCACGAGCAGGCGTTCAAGGAAACCGGCGCGCAAGCCGTTTCCTACACGACGGGCGTGCCGCCGGTCGTCGGCGCCATGATGATGTTCAAGGGCGCATGGAAGGGCAAAGGCGTCTTCAACGTCGAGCAACTCCCCTCCAAACCCTTCATGGACGAAATCGGCAAACACGGCCTCCCCTGGCACATCAAGGACCTCAAAAAGTCCGACCAGGAAGACCTCTTCGCGGTGAAAACCTAAGGCGCGTGAGCGCATCCCCTCTCCCGATCGCCTTCGATCGGGAGGGGGGATCGGATCGGCGGCGCGCGTCTCGCTTCTGCGCGATCTATACAACCAACATTAACTTTCGAGAGCACGTCACGGTCTCCTTTTCGTTTTTCCCTTCACTCGGAAGCGAAGGGGGCGGGGCAGCGTCCGCGCCGCTGCTGGAAGGTGGAAAAGAGAAGCGGCTGTGGGGCCGCCCCGCGCAGGATTTTTGGCCTACCTTGGACGTTTTAGCGGCTTCTCGGCACGACGAGTTTCACGTCGCGGTCCAAGCGAGCCTCTGGGAGGAGCGCTGCGAACGCCCGTCCCGACTTCTGCACCCCGCCCCACGTCACAAGACGCCTCTTAAGCAACGCCCCCTTCATGCGGGACGGAGATGCGGGCAAGTGTAGGGGAGGCAAGTGGGCGCGGGGATAAGTGGGCCACACAAAACGGACGACAACAAACAGAAGCTGAGCACACGTTTTCTCCCCCACGGAACTCACCGCCCGCCGGATGCGTTGCAGGCGGAGTGGTTTTCTGGGGTCTCGCACATGCGAATGGGTTTGATGGCTGTTATTGCGGCGTTGGCGTGCCCGCTGCTCGTCGGATTGTTCATCGTCTCGGCATCGCATGCGGGCGCGCCGATAGAAGCGCGCACGCTGAAACCGGCCGCAGCCTTCGACGCCATTCCCGACCCCGCCGCAAAATCGGTGGCGCTCTTTCGCGAAGCCGGGGCGGTGATCCAGCATCCCCGCTGCGTGAATTGCCATCCGGCCGGCAATCGCCCCCTCCAAGGCAATGACATGTATCCCCATGCGCAACTTGTCGTGCGCGGAGAGGACAACCTTGGCTCAACCGCCATGCGCTGCATGACCTGCCACCGCGAGAAAAACTTCGAACCCGCGGGCGTTCCCGGACACCCGCTCTGGCATCTGGCCCCGATTGAAATGGCCTGGGAAGGAAAGTCGCTGGGAGAGATCTGTGAACAGATCAAGGATCCCAAGCGCAACGGCGGCAAGTCGCTCGACGAGATCGTCACCCACATGGCCGAAGACACCCTCGTCGGCTGGGGCTGGAATCCCGGCGGCAACCGCACGCCGGTGCCCGGCACGCAGGCCGCCTTCGGCGACCTCATGAAAGCCTGGGCTGCCACCGGCGCCGTATGTCCTCCAGCCTGAACACAGGCTCGGATTTGCCACATCACAGCTTTCGCTTGACGGCGCGCTCTGCCAACGCTCGATAGGAACCGGGCTTGGGGCATATCCGGCCCCGACTAGGGTTTGGGGCAGGGGAAGACGCGTGCATGGCGGCGCATCACGACATTGAAAGGATTCCACTCTGGACGTGGGCAGCTCCCACGGCCGCTGTCGTTCTGCTGGCGCTGAAGTTCGCCCACGTCGTTCCAGCCGACAACAGCATCGTTTTGCTCCTCGTCGCCATCCTTCTCGGCGGATCGGTGTTCGCCGCCGTCCATCACGCGGAAATCATCGCGCTCAAGGTCGGTGAACCGTTCGGCTCCATCGTGCTGGCCGTCGCCGTCACAGTCATCGAAGTGGCTCTCATCATCTCGATCCTGATGGGCGCCAGCGCCGGCAGCGAATTCCTGACCCGTGACACCGTCTTTGCCACGGTAATGATTGTCTTGAACGGCATCATCGGGCTTTGCCTCGTCGTCGGTGGGGTGAAGCACCGCGAGCAGACATTTCAAACCACGGCGGCCAGCTCCGCGCTGAGCGTGCTCGGCACGCTGGCCACCATCACACTCGTCTTGCCGAACTACACGTTGACCACACCGGGGCCGAACTACAACGCCGCGCAGCTCATATTCGTCGGCCTGTCCTGCCTCGTGCTCTACGGCGTCTTCTTGTTCGTGCAGACGATCCGCCACCGCGACTATTTCCTTGCCGATATGAGCGAAGATCTCCCCATTCACGCCGCGCCAAGCGCGCGCATCACCGCATTGAGCTTTGCTCTGCTTCTCGTATCGCTGGTGGGCGTCGTCCTGCTGGCGAAGACCTTGTCGCCCGCACTTGAAGCTGCCATTGCCGATGCCGGCTTACCCAAAGCCTTCCTCGGCGTTGTGATCGCATCCATCGTGCTCCTGCCCGAAGGCATGGCTGCTGTCCGCGCGGCGGCTGCCAACCGCCTCCAGACAAGCCTGAACCTTGCCTTAGGCTCGGCCATGGCGACCATCGGCCTCACGATCCCGGCTATCAGCGCCTTCGCGCTCATGTCGGGCATGACGCTTCAACTGGGTCTTGACCCGGAAGAAATGGCGCTGCTCGTTCTGTCGCTGTTCATTGGGACGGTGACGCTGGCGACGGGCCGCACGACGATCCTGCAAGGCACCGTGCATCTCGTGATTCTCGGCGTCTTCCTGTTCCTTGCCGCCGTCCCATGAGAAACCCATGACCGAAGCCGACATCCTTTCCGTCCGTAACGAGTTGACCGACATCGTCGTATCGGTCGTCTCGGTCTCGTTCGGGATGGTCTCCGCCTACATCGTCGGCCTGTGGCTGTTTCTCAAACACGCCCCAATCATCCTGCGCGCGCTCTCCTTCATTGTCTTCTCGTTCGGCCTCGCATTCATGGGCGCCTTGACCGTCGGCATCCACGAATTGCTGCTCGGCACCGAACGCGCATGGAGCAAACTGGGCAAGACGGCGACCGAGATTCCAGGCTTCGGCTCAGCCCCCATAGAAGCCCTCGGCCTCACCCAATATGAAGCCGCAGCCTGCCTTGGCGCCTTGGCTTTCCTCGCGATCTATGTGGCCCTCTTCTTCCTAACCTTCCTCTACCGCTGGCCGGGTGACGAACGGTGAAGCCTCACCCCTTGATCTCTTCTTTCAAGCGGTGAAACAGGCGGCGCGGCCGGGGCGGTGGATCATCCGCCGTGACGATTTCGCTCAGCAGCGCGGCCGTGTCGCGAATGACGCGCCCGTGCGTCCAGTAGCCGGTGTGCGCGGCGTATGTGGCGAGCGCTGGAAACGGAGCACATAGGAAGCGCTTCAAGCGTCCCTCCGACACCACGGGAATGTCGGCAATCCGTGGCTCGGCCGCATATGCGCCGTTCAAAGGCTTTAGCGGAAATCCCAAGAGATCGTTGCGGCTGTAGAAGTTCAGCCACCGCGCCTTGGCCTTCACGTCAGGCGCAAGGCCGATGCCCGGAAACGCAGGGTGGTCTGTCGGCGTGCGCCCCTGTGTGATCGGCACGATCTTGTCTGGCCCGAAGGTGAACGTGAACAGCGGCATGTTGCAGCCCATTGTCACGAAACCGGCGAGCGTCTCCAGCCGCCGGAAGGGCGAGCCCTCGCGCATGTAGGCGGCGAACTCCTGCATCTTCGTATCGCCGTCCTGCTCGCGATTCTGCATGATCCGCCGCATGGTGTAGGTGTCCCACGCGAACGTCGAAAGGATGTGGCAGCCGAGCGAATGCCCGATAAAAACGAGCGGGCGATCAGGCTCGCCGCGCTGATCTAGCCGGTCGATGGCCGCGCGAACCGTGTGCTGGATTTCGTAGTAGGCCGAGTTGCGCCAGTTGCGCGTCTTCTGATAGGCCGCCGCGTCGCCGAGCCCCTGCAACGCCATCCAGCGATACGAATTGTTGTCGACAAGGCCCCCGCCGATCAGCTTCTCCATGTAGGCGGATTGGTGTCGCCGCACAATCGGCGCCCAGTTTGCCGCCTCGTAATCAACATACGGCCTGAGGTGCTTGGGCAGAGCCCGCTCCAGCCGTTCCTTCATGGGGAGGTGGAAATCGTCGCTGCTGTTATAGATGCCATGCACAAACAGTACGGCAATCTTGCGCGCCATCGGCTGCCCCCCACTGCGAAGAGATGCTTAAAAAACGCCGGACGAGACCACCCGTCCATCCATGGGTCAAGGGATCGGCCGGTGTCAGACGATCTTTCTCCCCAAGGCGTGTTTCTATTGCGCCAAAGAGCGCTTAAATAGCGTCTATGAACCCACGCGAACCACACCTCCTCGGCCAGACACCCGGCACCGGACCCTTCACGGTCTATGGCGCGGAATTGCCCTCGCGTTTGCTCTTGGGCACCGCGCTCTATCCCTCGCCCCAGATCATGGCTGACGCCGTCAAAGCCTCCCGCGCCGGCGTCGTTACCGTGTCGCTGCGCCGCGAGCAGGCGCGCGGCCGCACGGGCGAACGCTTCCTCGATCTCATCCGCGCGCTTGATGTAAAGGTGCTGCCCAACACGGCCGGCTGCCGTACCGCGCGCGAAGCGATCACCACGGCGCAAATGGCGCGCGAACTCTTCGACACAACATGGATCAAACTCGAAGTCATCGCCAACGACGACACGCTCCAGCCCGACCTCTTCGGCCTCGTCGAAGCCGCCGAAGTGCTCGCCAAGGACGGCTTCGAGGTGTTCCCGTATACGACCGAAGATCTCGGCGCCGCCGATCGCCTCTTGGCCGCCGGGTGTCAGGTCCTGATGCCCTGGGGCGCGCCCATCGGCACCGGCCGCGGCCTCGCCAACCCCTATGCGCTGAAAACGATGCGCGCCTACTTCCCGGGCACCCCGCTCGTCATTGATGCCGGGATCGGCGCGCCGAGCCATGCCGCACAAGCCATGGAGATGGGCTTCGACGCCTGCCTCCTGAACACCGCCGTCGCCAAGGCCGGCGATCCCGTCCGCATGGCCGAAGCCTTCGCCAACGCCATCGACGCGGGGCGCAGCGCCTATGAGTCCGGCCTCATGGAACAGCGTGATATGGCAAGCCCGTCGACCCCTGTCGCCGGCACGCCCTTCTTCGATCTGAACCCGAAATCATGACGTCAACGCCATGACCGCGCCGCCGCCGCCCGCGTTGTTCTATCCCATCGTCCCTGATATCGCGTGGCTGAAGCGGCTCGTGCCACTCTGCATCAAAACCGTGCAACTGCGCATCAAGAACACGCCGCCCGAGAATGTGCGCACACAAGTGAAAGAAGCCGTCGCCGTGTGCCGCGCATCGGGATGCGATCTCATCGTCAACGACGACTGGCAAGCCGCCATCGACGCAGGCGCCACCTTCGTCCATCTGGGCCAGGAAGATCTGGCTGCCGCCGATCTGGCAGCCATACGGCGGGGGGGCATCAGCATCGGCATTTCGACCCACAGCGAGGAGGAACTGGAAACGGCGCTCGCCGCCGATCCCTACTACGTCGCCCTCGGACCCATCTACGAAACCAAGCTGAAAGCCATGCAGTGGGCCCCCCAAGGCCTCGACAAGATCACCGCCTGGAAACGCCGTATCGGCTCGCTCCCGCTGGTCGCCATCGGCGGCATCACGCCCGAGCGCGCGCCGGGTGTGATCGCAGCCGGCGCGGACAGCGTAGCAGTCATCACCGATTTCATAACGTCCCCCCACCCCGAAGCTCGCGTCTCGCTCTGGCTCGATTGGGCGCGTAAGATGACTGAAGAACAAGACCAACGCCGCAAACAGGAGAACACGAATGCAGCCCCATGAGGACGTCTCCGCGCCGCTTTCCCGCCGCACCGCTCTCGGCCTCGCCGCCGCCGCTCTAACTCTCGGCGCCGGCCGCGCCCTCGCCGCCGACGGTCACGAGGGCATGGACCACAGCCAGATGGACCACTCGACGATGGACCATTCGAAGATGGACCACTCCGCCATGGATCACTCGGCCATGGATCACTCCATGCATGGCGCCAAGCATAAGGCCGTCATCGACACCGCCAGCGCCTGCATCGCCAAGGGCGAGGTCTGCGTCGCCCATTGCATCGATCTGATGAAGGGCGGCGATACCGCCATGGCCGATTGCATGAAGTCGGTCTCGATCATGATGCCGATGTGTGCAGCCCTCGTTCGCCTTGCCGCCCTCGATGCCAAGCGCCTCAAAGAACTTGCCGCCGTCTGCAAGGACGTCTGCGCCGACTGCGAAACCGAGTGCAAGAAGCACGCGGACAAACATGCCGTCTGCAAAGCCTGCATGGACAGCTGCACCGCCTGTATCAAGGAATGCAAAGCGCTGCTGGACACGTAGAGTAGGCCGAAGGCTCACCCCCGCCCGAGCGCGCGCCAGCCGATGTCGCGGCGGCAAAAGCCTCCGGGCCATTCGATACGGTCCAGCGCCCGATAAGCGCGTGCCTGCGCGTCTGCGACCGTGTGGCCGGTGGCCGTCACCGCCAGCACGCGGCCTCCATCGGCGACGATCCGACCGTCCACAGCCTTAGTGCCGGCATGGAACACCTGCACGCCCTCCACCGCACGCGCCGCATCGAGCCCACGGATCTCGGTACCCTTTAACGGCGTCCCCGGGTACCCGTCCGCCGCATAGACGACGGTGAGCGCCGCCTGATCCGACCATTGCAGAGAAAAAGCATCCAGCACGCCGTCTGCCGTGGCCAGCATCGCCGCCAGCAGATCCGACTTCAGCCGCGTCATCAAAACCTGCGTTTCCGGATCGCCGAAGCGCACGTTGTATTCGATAAGTTTCGGCCCCTCGGCCGTGATCATCAATCCCGCGAACAGTACGCCCTTGAATGGCATCCCCCGCGCGGCCATGGCTTTGACTGTGGGCCAGACGATCTCGTCCATCGTCCGCCGGGTCAAAGCCTCCGTCATCACCGGTGCCGGCGAATAGGCGCCCATGCCGCCCGTGTTCGGTCCGGTATCACCCTCGCCGACGCGCTTATGATCCTGCGCCGACGCCATCGCCAGCACGTGCGTCCCATCACACAACGCAAAAAAACTCGCCTCTTCGCCTTCGAGAAACTCTTCGACGACCACTTCCGCACCCGCAGCCCCGAACGCGCCCGCAAAGCACGCGTCGATCGCGTCGTCTGCTTCCGAGCGGCTGCCGGCGATCACCACGCCCTTGCCCGCCGCCAGCCCGTCCGCCTTCACCACGATAGGAAACCGCTGTGCGGCAACATAGGATTTTGCGCTCTCCGCATCCGAGAAACGGCCATACGCCGCCGTCGGAATGCCAAACTCCCGGCACAGATCCTTGGTGTAACCCTTAGAGCCTTCGAGCTGCGCTGCGGCCTTCGATGGGCCGAAATGCTTGATCCCAGCAGCCGCGAGCGCATCCGTCAGGCCACCGACGAGCGGCCCTTCCGGCCCGACGACGACGAACGACACATCATTCTCGCGGCAGAATGCGATAACCGCGGCGTGATCGGACGCGTCAAGCGCTCGGCACGTTGCAACCTCCGCGATCCCGGGATTTCCAGGCGCGCAGAAGAGAGTTGTGAGGAGGGGGCTTTTGGCCAGCGTCCACGCCAACGCGTGTTCCCGGCCACCCGAACCGATCAAAAGGACGTTCATGGCCCCGTGAAGTGCTACGGTTAAAGGCCCGGGTCAAGAGGTTGATCTCTTGGCCCCATTTCAGGCACGTTGACCAGGATCACGGCCAAAGACGGCTCAGGTCCCTACAAGGACTAGGATGTCTTTGGCGGCGCAGTTGGCCAAGTGAGGAGCCTCATCAATGCCCGACACCATCGCCTATTCGATGGAGAAGACCTGGGCGGACTGGCCCCAGACTTTGCGCGGCTGGTTCTCGCACACCGATGACGACGAGGATAGCGAAGGCCCGCACAACCACCTGCCCCACGGCGAACGCCGCCTGTTGACGCTTGTCGCACTGGGCTTGGCGCTGATCGTTGGCTGGTGGTGGTGGGATCGGGGCCCCGAAGTCAAAGTCGTCGCCGTCGCCACGGGTGACGCTGCCGAAGTCGTCTATGCCACCGGTGTCGTCGAGCCCGTCAACTGGGCGAAGGTGACAGCGCCCTCGCGCAAGCGCATCGAAGAAATCTGCAAATGTGAAGGCCAAGAGGTGAAGAAGGGTCAGGTCGTCGTTCGCCTCGACGACGACGAGGAACAGGCTGTCTTGCGCGAATTTGAATCGCGTCTTACCCGCTACAAGGAAGATGCTGCCCGCCTGGAAGGATTGGTGAAGCGCAACTCCGTTTCCCGCGTGACGCTCGACGATAAGCTTACCGAGGTGCGCGAATACGAAGCGCGCGTCGCCATGCAGAAAGATCGCATTTCCGATCTCGCCTTGAAATCACCCCTCGACGGCATCGTCATGCGCCGCATCGGCGAAGTCGGCGAAATCGCCGGCATCGGCGAACGCGACACACTGCTCTGGGTCGGCGAACCGAGCCCGCTCAAAATCATCGCCGAGGTCAATGAAGACGACATCCTGAAGGTCGCCGCGGGTCAACGCGTTCTGCTGCGCCATGAGGGACACAGCGGTAGCCCGCTCCCCGCCACGGTTGACCGCATCACGCCCAAGGGCGACCCCGAGACGAAGACCTTCCGCGTTCACTTGGCCCTTCCCGCCGACACACCGCTCAAAGTTGGCATGAGCGTGGAAGCCAACATCGTCGTCGCCGAAGCCAAGGGCGCACTCGTCGTCCCCGCAGAAGCGATTTCCAGCAATCACGTCTTCAAAGTCGAGGACGGTGAAGTCCGCCAGATCGCCGTCGAGGTCGGCATTCGCGGCACCGATCGCGTCGAAGTCAAAGGTGCGCTAGCGCCGGGTGATCTGATCGTATCGCCTCCGCAAGCAGGCCTTGGCGACGGCGACAACGTCCGGCCGGTGCGAGAGTGACATGAACCTCGTCCTCGACATCGCCTTCACCCACGTCCGCTCCCGTCTCCGGCAAACGTTTGTTGGCCTGATGGGCGTGGCCATGGGCGTCGGCTTCTCGGTCATGATGGCCGCCCTCATGGAGGGCTCGCAGCGCGACTTCGTCACCCAATTGGTCGACGCCTTGCCGCACATCACCATGAGCGACGAGCGCCGCGAACCGCCCCGCCAGCCGGCCGAAGACCTCTATCAAGTGGTCGCCTTTTCGGGCCTCAGCACTATGGCAACGCGCCCGGGCATCAAAAATCCGTATGCCATCATCGCCTCGCTCGACAGCTGGCTCGAAGGCGCCGTCGCCCCCTCCGTCCAGGCCCGCGCCGTCATCCGCTACGCCAGCCGCGACACCGCCGCCAACGTCACCGGAATCGACCCCAAACGCGAATCCGCCGTCTCTAAGCTCCCCGAGCAATTGCGCCAAGGCACGCTGAGAGATCTCTATCGTTCTTCAAACGCCATCATTCTAGGCGATCGGCTGGCGGAAAAAATCGGCGCTCGCGTCGGCAACACGATCGCGGTGGTCTCGAGCACGGGCCGCGTTCTCTCGTGCACCGTCGTGGCACTCCTTCATTCCGGCATCAGCCAGACCGATGAGACGCAGGCCTTCACGCTCATCAAGACCGCGCAGATCCTCGCCGGCCAGACGGGCATTGTGAACGCCATGCGTATCCGTGTTGCCGACATCATGGCCGCCAGAGAGATCGCCGAGCGCATCGAAGCCCAGACCGGCTACAAATCCGTGTCGTGGCAAGAAGCCAACGAAGACCTTCTCTCCGCCCTCGAGATCCGTAATTTCATCATGTACACGGTGGTCGGCGCGATCCTGCTCGTCGCCTCATTCGGCACCTACAACATCATCTCCACCATCACGCACGAGAAAACCCGCGACATCGCCATCCTGAAATCACTGGGCTTCACCGAGCGCACCGTCCGCTCGATCTTCCTTCTCGAGGCTCTGATCATCGGCATAGCCGGCACATTGCTCGGTTGGGTCCTGGGCTACGCGCTTTGCAGCGCGCTCGGCACCATCGAGTTCAAAAGCCCATTCATGGATGCCACGCGCCTGCCGATGTACTACAGCCCGGTGCACTACCTGCTCGCCGGCCTCGTCGCACTCACAGCCTCAGCGATCGCCGGCTATCTCCCCGCCCGCAAGGCTGCCAGCGTCCACCCCGTTGAAATCATCCGGGGCGCCTCATGACGATCCAGCTACCTGTCACAACGCCGCTGATCGAACTGCGCCACGTCACAAAAACGATCGGCGACGGCGTCGAGACAACGCTGGTGCGCGATATCAGCATGAAAATCGAGCCGGGTGAATTCGTCGCGATCACCGGGCCTTCCGGATCGGGCAAAAGTTCGCTGCTGTATCTTCTCGGCCTTTTGGACGTACCAACGTCCGGCCAGGTTCTGATGCAAGGCCGCCCAGTCCCTTCCGATAGCGAAATCGAACGCGCGCGCCTGCGCCTCAAGCTTTTGGGCTTCGTCTTCCAGTTCCACTTTTTGCTGGTCGAGTTTTCTGCGCTGACCAATGTGATGCTTCCCATGCGCGCGCTAGGCGAACTGAGCGAACGCGCTATGAAAGACCGCGCGATGAAACTTTTGACCTCGCTGGGGCTGGATGCCCACGCCCACAAGCTCCCGGGTCAGCTCTCAGGCGGCCAGCGCCAACGCGTCGCCATCGCCCGGGCGCTCGCCAATGAACCGCAGGTGATCCTCGCCGACGAGCCGACCGGCAACCTGGATAGCGCCTCCAGCGAGCAGGTGCTGGCAGTCTTGCGCCAATTGGTCGACGAGACGCAGCGCTCCGTCGTGATGGTCACCCATGACTTGACGCTCGCCGCCCGTGCTGACCGCCACGTCCGCATCGTCGACGGGCGCCTTATCGATTGAAATCACTTCAGCGTCTTCAAATAGTCGATTATGGCCCGGCGCTGGTTCTCGTCTGCCAGTCCTGCGAACGTCGCCATATTGCTGCCGGGAAAGACGCTGTTGGGGTTCGCAATAAATTTGTCCATGTTGGCGTCGTCCCACACGAGGTCCGTCGTCCTGAAACCCGGTGAATACTTATATCCGTCGACACTCCCCGCATTGCGCCCCATCACCCCGTGCAGCGACGGCCCGAGCCGGTTATCGCCCGGCTCCGCCGAATGGCATGTGCGGCAATGGTTGTTGTAGGCGACCTGCGGATCGGTACCGCTCGGCGCCGTTTGCGCCAAAGCCGCCACCGCCACGAACGATCCAGCGATTAGCGCAAAACCGGTCCAACGCAGGGCATAGCGCGTCGGTCCCATAAGAGCCTCCCATGTGGTGAGATTCGAAACGTGTGAGGAAAAAACGCCCCCCGCCTGGCATAGTTCCCGTCGCCGGTATTGCCTAAGGCCTCAGGCGGGTATAGTCGGCACAACCCGCAGGAGACCAGCGACTCGTGGCCGATCTGACGCCCCAGCCTTTACGCAACGCGCCGGAGTATTCCGTCGGCGAACTTTCCAACGCCATCAAGCGCGCGCTCGAAGATGGCTTCGGCCACATACGCCTGCGCGGCGAAGTCTCCGGCTATCGCGGCCCGCACTCCTCCGGCCACTGCTATTTCTCGCTGAAGGACGACAAGGCCAAAATCGATGCCGTCGTTTGGAAGGGCAACTGGGGCCGCCTCAAAATCAAGCCCGAGGAAGGCATGGAAGTCATCGTCACCGGCAAGGTGTCGTGCTTCCCGGGGTCCTCCAAATACCAGATCGTCATCGAAGCGCTCGAACCGGCCGGCGCTGGCGCTCTGATGGCGCTGCTGGAAGAACGCAAGCGCAAGTTCGCCGCCGAAGGCCTCTTTGACGAAGACCGCAAGAAGCCGCTGCCCTTCCTGCCCCGCGTCGTCGGCATAGTCACCTCACCCACCGGCGCCGTCATCCGCGACATGCTGCACGGCTTCGCAGAGCGCTTCCCCGCGCACGTGATTGTTTGGCCTGTCCCGGTGCAAGGCGAAGGCAGCGCGGCGAAAGTGGCCGCCGCCATTCGCGGTTTCAACGCGCTGTCACCCGGCGGCCCGGTCCCGCGTCCCGACGTGCTCATCGTCGCCCGCGGCGGTGGCAGCCTGGAAGACCTGTGGGGCTTCAATGAAGAGGTCGTCGTCCGCGCAGCAGCTGACAGCGGCATCCCGCTCATCTCAGCGGTCGGCCACGAAACCGATTGGACTTTGATTGATCTGGTGGCGGACGCCCGCGCGCCCACGCCTACCAAAGCCGCCGAATGGGCGGTGCCGAAATACTCCGAACTGATGGCCGACGTTGCTGACCGCAGCCAGCGCCTGCGCATCGCCTGCCGCCGCCTGCTCGAAGCCACGCGCACGCACTTGAAAGCCGCCGCGCGCGGCCTGCCCCGGCCCGAGGATCTCACCGCGCTGCCGCGCCAGCGCTTCGATGCGGTTGATCAGCGCCTGTCTCGCGCGCTCCTCGCCAACACGCGCGCCCACGCCATGCGCCAAGCAAAGGTCGCCGGCCGCCTCACGCCGAGCCTGTTGAACACTCTCGTCGAACGCCGCGATCGCCGCCTGACCGACGGCTTCGCCCGCGCCCGCACCGCCATGACGCGCATCGCCGGCGAACGCCGCACGCGCTTCGAACGCATCGGCGGCCGTCTGCGCATCGAGGCTCTCGCCAACCGGCTCGACCAAAAGCGCCGCGCGCTCGAAGCCCAGTCCAAGCTGCTGAACTCCTATAGTTACCAAGGCGTCCTCGCCCGCGGATTTGCCATTGTCCGCGATGAGACCGGGTCCATGGTCCGCCGCGCCGCGGTACTCTCCGCCGGCCAGCCGCTCGAAGTCGAATTCGCAGACGGCAGAACCGCCGTTGAAGTCACGGGAGACGCGCCGTCCAAGGATCCAGGTGTCAGCACCTTCCCGGCTTCCCGTCCCTCACCCCCGCCCGCGCGCAAGAAGCGTGGGACACCCCCGCAAGGCTCGCTCCTTTAGCCCGCACGCCCCTGTGTCCCCGCGAAGTCAACGGCCTCCCGGCTTGCCGCGGCGCACCAAGCCCTCTAGATAGACCGGGCAGACAGCACGGCCCCGGCGTCCGGGGAGGGATTGGCAATGAATAGGCTTGAACGATTGTTTGGTGGCGGAACAGAAGCCCGCGTGCGGTATCTGGCCGGCGA
>VYKW01000331.1_pt1 | contig 18637 bp, 18 predicted proteins | sample 5114451 | NCBI WGS metagenome assembly VYKW01 (sample SAMN12291784, study PRJNA351875) | freshwater metagenome | isolation source: freshwater lake | place: USA: Michigan, Gull Lake | collected 2013-08-08
GTCCGCGTGCCGCGCTGCGCTCGCGCTCCGCTTGCACGCGGGCGCGGTCCGCACGGGCGTCTTCCGCCGGCTCGCCGCGTGGCTTGCGGCAAACCCTGTCAGTCATCCCCCCCAAGTCCCCCCAGCCGCAGGTGAGGGGGACTTGGGGGGGATGACTGACGAGCCGCGGCGCCCCGCGGCTCGCCTGCGTCTTCCGCACCCCACCCATCTCCAACCTCTTCCCGTGAGGGAAGAGGCGATCTCCCCCTCCCGTCCCCCTCCGGGGGAGCGAGGAAGGTCCATCGAAGGGATCGACTTCTTCGGGCGAATGGCGCCCGGAGCCGTCCTCCCGCCCTCGGGCGGGCTCCCTTCGTGACCTTCAACCGCTCAAGGAGTCGTCCATGTCCACATCCCGTCTCGCCTCGACCTTCGCCCGGCGCTCGCCCGCCCTGCGTTCGGATGCACCGCTCACCGAGGAGCAGATCCGCCGCGTCGCGCCGTCGATCTTCGCGCCCGACAAGCACGCCTCGCGCTCGGCCCGCTACACCTACATTCCCACCATCGACGTGCTGCGCGGGCTCGCCCGCGAAGGCTTCGCGCCCTACAGCGTCGTCCAGTCGCAGGCCCGCGACGAGGCCCACCGCGACCACACGAAGCACATGGTGCGGCTGCGGCGCGCGGGCGCACAGCTCGGAGAGCAGGCGAACGAGATCGTCCTCATCAACTCGCACAACGGCGCCTCGTCCTACCAGATGCTCGCCGGTGTCTTCCGGTTCGTCTGCAGCAACGGCCTCGTTGTCGGCGATGTTCACGCCGATGTCCGTGTGCCGCACAAGGGCGACATCCTCGGCGAAGTCATCGACGGCGCGAACCTGATCGTCGAGCGCTTCGAAGGCATCGACGCCTCGCGCGAGGCCATGCAGGCCGTGCAGCTCGATCCGCCCCGGCAGCTCGCATTCGCGCGTGCCGCGCTCGCGCTGCGCTACCCCGACGCAACGCCCGAGCGTCCGGCACCGGTCACGGATACCCAGCTCGTCGCGAGCCGCCGTCCGCAGGACACGCCCTCCGACCTCTGGACCGTCCTCAATCGCGTCCAGGAGAACGTCGCGCGCGGCGGACTGCCGGGTCGCTCGGCTCAGGGCCGCCGCATGACGACCCGCGCCGTCCAGAGCATCGACGCGAGCGTGCAGCTCAATCGCGCGCTCTGGGTGCTCGCCGAGGAAATGCGCCGCCTCGCAGCATAGCGCCGCCTCCCGTGGCCGGCGGGATCTCCGCTGGCCGCTTCGGCGGCGCCGAACGCTCCCGGGACAACCGTGCGCCGTCTTCCCCCCGTCCCGAACGCTTGTCCTTTCATCAGGAACCCATCATGTCCACAGTGCTCTCGAAGTCCGTCGCTCCTGCCGCATCCCAGGCCCGCCCGAGCGCTCGCAGCGGTGGCAAGGCACGCCGCCCTGCTGCACCGGTTACGACGGCCGCCGCGCCGCTTGCCGGTGTGCCGATCACGGTTGCGCTGTCCGCGCTCGAGCCGTCACTACGCAACGTGCGCCGCGTGGCCCCCGTCGGCATCGAAGAACTCGCCGCCCTCATCGACTCGCAGGGGCTGCTGCAGCCGCTCTGCGTGACACGGATCGGCGACGCGTCCGACGCCGCAGACTCGACGGATCCGCGCTTCGCGGTCGAAGCCGGCGGGCGTCGGCTGCTCGCGCTGCGCTGGCTCGCCGAACAGGGGCGGCTGGCCACCGACGCCCCGATCGAGTGCCGGCTCATCGACGCCTCGCGAGCCCACGAGGTGAGCCTCGCCGAGAACAGCGCCCGCCAGGAGATGCACCCGGCCGACCAGTTCGATGCGTTCCGTGTACTGGTCGACGCAGGGCGTTCTGTCGAGGAGGTTGCCCACCGGTTCGGCGTCTCGGTGCTCACCGTTCAGCGCCGGCTGCGCCTTGCGAACGTCGCCCCGGAACTCGTAGGGCTGTACAGGGCCGGGGAGGCGTCGCTCGACCAGATGCAGGCCCTCGCGATCACCAGCGACGTCGATCACCAGCTCGCGGTCTGGGGCTCGCTCGACACCTGGTCGCGCCAGCCGTGGCAGCTCCGCCGCCGGCTGCTCGGCGACGAGGTGCCGGTCGATGACGAGCGCGTGCGATTCGTCGGGCTCGATGTCTACGAGGCGGCGGGCGGCTCCGTGCGGCGGGATCTCTTCTCCGAACAGGGTGACGCGTTCGTCACCGACCCCGTGCTCCTTCAACGACTCGTCTCTCAGCGCCTGCATGCGGAGGCGGACGCCGTCCTCGGCGAGGGCTGGGCGTGGACCGAGCCGAAGCTGCGCTTCGACTACGCCGAGCGGGCGAACTACCGGCCGCTCGCAAGGGCGCGCCGCGCGCCGACCGATGACGAGGCGCGCCTGCTCGCTGAGCACCGTGCGGCGCTGGTACGCAATGACGCTGCCATCGAGCAGCTGCGCGAGACGGACAATCCGGGCGACTCGAACGACGAGGCGATCGAGGCGCTGGAACGGGCGTCCGACCGGATCGGCGAAGAAATCGATGCGATCGAGGCGGGGACGCTGGACTGGCCGGAGGATTCCCGTGGCCGCGCCGGGGCAGTCGTTACGCTCGACCGGGGGCGACTTGTCGTGCATCGCGGCCTGGTTCGGGCCGAGGCGAGCGATGACGAACCGCAGATCTCGCCCGACGCACCTTCAGCTCAGGCGTCACCGCCCAGGCCCGAGTACTCGGATCGACTGATGCTGTCGATGACCGCCCACCGGACCGCAGCGCTTCAGGCCGCCATGATCGACGCGCCGCACATCGCCCTCGCGGCACTCGCGCATCGGCTCGTGCTCGCGATCCGCGCCCCGTACCGCTCACCCTCGCCGCTTCGGGTCGAGCTGCACGCGAGCCGGGATTCGCTCATCCGCCACGCTCCCGAGATCGAAGACAGCCGGGCGATCGAGCAGGTCGAGCGCGAGCGCCAGCGACTCGGCGACATGCTGCCGGGCGAGCCCGGGGACCTCCTGCGCTGGCTGATCTCGCAGCCGCTCGACACCCTGGTGGCGCTGCTCGCACTCTGTGCAGCCGAGTCCGTCGACGTCACGCATGGCAATGCGCCCCGGACGCAGGATGGCTCGGAGCAGCTCGCCGAGGCTCTCTCGCTCGATATGGCCGACTGGTGGGAGCCGACGGCCGAGACCTATCTCGAAGCCGTCCCGAAGGCGAAGATCGTCGCAGCGGTCGAGGAAGCGCTCGGCGCAGAGGCGGCACGCGATCTGGCGACGATGAAGAAGGCCGAGGCCGTCCGGGCTGTAGCCGGGATGCTCGCCGGGACGCGGTGGCTGCCGGGGCCGCTGCGCTCGCGTGCGGATGACGGGGTGTCGGCGGACTGACTCGTCAGAGGTCGGGGCGCATCCTGACTTGGGCAGGCTTCGGCGGCGCCGAAGCCTGCATCGCCGCTCGGCGAAGTGGACGGCCCCAGGCGACGCCCCTACGCGCCCGCCGGGGTCGCGAGGGTGTCTCGTGAGCCGGGCTCGCGCAGGATCTCCTCGAGGCGCTCGCGCATCAGCCAGGTGACCAACTCCGCGTCCAGCAGCGCGTCGACCGGATCCGCGAAGGCTGCCATTCGCAGGAACACCTTCACTCGATCACGCACGGATCGATCGTCCAGCGCCTCGGCAATGAGGACGCAGGACGGGGTCCCCGGCGGTCGGCCCGATCGGGCGACCTCTGTCAGCTCGCCCACGAATGCACTCCAGTCGTCCGATCTGATGCCTGCGTGCGCGCAGGACTGCTCGGCAACGACGATGAGCTCGCGCAGTTGGGACGGGTGAAGCGTACGCACGAGCTGCCGGCACAGGAGGCGCTCGGGTGTGAGGGGGGCAGGGCGATCGGAGGCCATGGGCCGATCATGCTGGGAATCACGAAGGCCTGGTATCGGTGTTGAGGCTTAGGCCGTTCGGTCGAGGGGTCGTGGCTGCTGGCTCGGCTCGGTGTCTAGTTGCAGCTCGTAGGCTCTGCGGAGGGCAGGGCGCAGGGCAGGGCGGGCGCAAGCGAAACGCTGAAAAAGTCGAAAGTCGCCTCGCGGAAGCGACCAGCAGGGTGAGATCGAAAGCGGGCTTCGCAGAACTGCAGAAACCGTGGGGTGGGGAAAGGCGTGAGGGGCAGGATAGCCTTGCGGCAGCGGTTGTGCCACGCCGTGGCACTGTTGCGGTTGAGGGGGTGGCTCTGCTGTTTGCGGCGGAACGCCGCTGATGTCGGGCGCCGGTAGGGCAGTGCCGCTACCGCGGCGACTCCACTTCGCCGTCGAAGGCTCGGAGCATCGTGAGATAGACGCCGAGCTTGAGGGCACCGCTGTCCGGCTCGATCTCTTCGATCGAGTAGTGATGGGTGCCCGGGACAGAGGACGAACGGAACTCGAGCCTTGCGAACGCGTCGTCCGGATGCCCCAGGCGATAGGACAGCCATGCGGCCCGGTCGGTCGGCTCGATGTACGTCCCGTGCTGGCCGGTACGGATGTTGGTGACACGGTAGATGGGCATCTGGCAGTGCATCGCTCTCTTGATCGGTGCCGATGTATAGGGCCAGCCGAACGCTTAGTCACGGCTGACCTGAGAGAAGCTTCGGCGGCGCCGAAGCCTCGATTCTGACCGCAGTCGACCGTGGTCCGCGCATGTGCCACAACGGCGTGATGAACGCGGACGAGGTTCTTCGGTGTCGGGTCCCCGCAGGGGTCAGGAATCGGTTCGACGCGCTGGCTCGAGAGCGTGGCGAAACCTCGTCGTCGTTGCTGCGCTCGCTGATCGACAACGCGCTGTCCGCTTCCAGCGGGGCTACGACCTTCGGCGGTGCCGAAGCCCAGACCGCTTCGGCGCGAAGCGAGAGACTGACCGTCCGACTTCGGCCCGGAGACGGGCAGCGCCTTCGCGCACGTGCGGCAGCGCGCAGGACCAAGTCCGCGACCTACTTGGCGATCCTCGTTCGGGCGCATCTGTCTGCTGATCCTCCGCTGCCGGAGACCGAGCTCATCGAGCTCAAGCGGGTGCTCTCGGAAATCGCCGCCCTCGCTCGAGCGCTTCGAAGCCACGGCGGTGGCGACGTCGATCCGGGCGGCATCGATCGCAGGGAAGTGTGGGATGCGCTCGACCGGGTCGAACAGACGCGTCGTGCGACTGCGGAACTCGTGAAGGCGAGCATCGCCAGCTGGGAGAGTGATCTTGCCTAAACGTCGCGTTCCGCAGCTCGGCCAGCTGAACCCGGGCGATCCACTGCAGATCGAAAGCCTGGGCCGAAAGGGGCCGACGGCGCCGCTCAGGCTCGGCGCCGAGGAGATCGCCCAGGTGTTACGGACAGTACGACGGGTGCCGGAGGTGGTGGTCAAGGTCTCCGGGGGCGGGCGGGATGCGGCCGCTGTCAGGGCGCACATCGGCTATATCGACCGACACGGCAAGCTCCCGATCGAGACGGATGTTGGGGAGCCGCTTCATGGCAAGGGCTCCGACCGCGACCTGATACAGGACTGGAACCTGGATGCGTTGCCCACGACGCCGCGTGCTGGATCGCAGAGTGCAGCACCCTCTGGTCGCCCGAAGGCCGTCCACAACATCGTGCTGTCCATGCCTGCGAAGGTGCCGCCCGAGAAGGTGCTGGCTGCCGCGCAGGAATTCGCACGGGAGCACTTCGCGCTGAAGCACCGCTACGCGATGGTGCTTCATACCGACACGAAGCACCCTCACGTGCACCTGGTGGTCAAGGCGGAGCGCGAGGACGGCAGTGCGCGCCTGAACATCTACAAGGCGACGCTGCGCCAGTGGCGCGAGGCTTTCGCGCAGGCGCTGCGGAATCAGGGAATCGAGGCGAATGCGACGCCGGCAGCCCAACGCGGGCGACCTGCCTCCCGACTCAAGGACCCGATCCTTCGGGCCCAGCGCCGATCCAAGTCCAATACGACCGCTGAGGGGTTTTCGGGTTCTACGTTCCTGAAGACGAAGGTGGGGTCCGTCATGGCGGGACTGGCTCGGGGCGACCGTGCACTGCAGAGTCGGGGGCTCGCCACCCTGAAGGCAACCCGCAGTGCTGTTCTGGATGACTGGGATGCAAAGGCCGAGGCGCTCACAAAGCAAGGCGATGAAGCGCTTGCGGATGAGGTTCGCGCATTCGCTCGCTCGCTTCCCGCAATCGCGACAGATGCTCAGCGGATCGCAGCTTCTGCGTCGATTGCGATCGCGGGTAGAACGCCGCCCGGCGGTCCAGAAAGCAACCCTCGCAGCGATACGCCGCGAGGAGGGCAGGCGCGATGAATGATGGCGGACTGCCGATAAAGGGCGCCTCGTCCCCCGCATTCAAGAGCCTGCTGCTTCTTCGTCTGAACGATGGACAGCTGGAAGCGCTCAAGTGGCTCGCACTTGCGTCGATGTTTGTCGATCACTTTGGGCGGTATGCCTTCGGCCTCGGAACCGACAGTTGGGCATTCGCCATCGGACGTCTCGCGTTCCCCTTGTTCGCGTTCGTCCTCGCGTCGAATCTTGCGCGTCCCGGCGAGCGCGTACAGCGGGCATGGCGTACGTCCCGGCGCCTCGGCATCTGGGCGGTCGTATCGGCTCTGCCGTCCTGGTGGGCGCGAGACGCATGGCTGCCGGTGAACGTTCTGGCCACCCTGGCAATCAGTGCGGGGTTATGTGCGGTGCTGGAGGCTCGGTGGTCGCCGCTTGCGCAGGCCTGCGCTTGTGTCGGAGGTGTAACGTTGGCACTGGTTGCTGAATTCAGCATCCCCGGCGTTCTGCTCGTCGTGTGCCTCCAGCGCGCTCTGGCTGGTGGCAATTCAGCGGCTCTGCTCCTTGCGGCCTCGATGCTTATGCTTACTGCGGCAATCAACATGAGTTTTGGTAGCGCCATGGCCGGAGGCTTCACCCTCACTTCACTTGCGGCAGTCCTCGCTGCGCGGTTCGGCAGTTGTGAATCGCGACGAATCAAATGGGCGTTCTACCTGACGTACCCACTGCATCTGTTGGCGATCGGCATCTTGGCTAGATCGTTGGGTGGGTAGCGGCGGCGGCATCCTAGGCTATCGTCTAGCGCGAATCCGAAGCACTTGTTCTGAACTGGTCAATCGCAGCGCCATGCGGAACCTCTCCTTTGCAACGTGAGCGGCCCTTCTCCGCCGAGAGCTGCAGTTGATGTCTCAGACAGGTTGCAGTCCTTCAGGCGTTGGCGGCTTCAACTTGCCGACCCACACCATAGTGCCGCGCACGTTGAGTCCGAAACGGCTGCGGGCGATCACTCCTCTACGCGAAAAGGCGGCCAGAAGCTAGACCCGCGCGGAAGGCACAGCAGTGTCAACACGCTGTCGTATTGATCGGCACTGACCTTCATTTCGCGTAGCTGTACCTGCGACTCGGCGAACCGGAACCAGACCGAAGCCTGGATCATTGTGCCCGCCCGCTCGTGGCGAACGTCGACATTGGCCGCCAGAGAACCGCTGGGCACCTCGATCGTCGACGCGCGAGTCCTGAAGAACGCGCCGGCCTTCAGCGCTGGCTCGCTAGACCAGGCCCAGTCCACGAATCCGTCCTTGCTCATGACGAGGACAGCCTTCTCGTCTGTGTAGCTCAGCCATTTAAGGATTGCTGCGGTCAGCGAGACGCCATAACGCTCGGCGCATCGGCCGAGCACGTCGAGATCGACGGTGCTGCCCACCTGCGCGCGGTAGTCGTCCAGCGGCATTAGTAGATAGCAGGCGAACAAGTCAGCCTGCCCCTCCGTGTCCTTTTCGTCCTGGCCCCAATCCAACATGTCGGCCGGACTGCACTCGAACGAATCGCGCTGCAGGCGGTGCAGGATGTAGTGCCCGAGCTCGTGGGCCATCGTGAAGCGAATGCGACCCGGTGACGTGAGAGTCTGGTTGTAGAGCAGGAGCCACCTGGATCGATCGTCATCGGGAAAAAGCGCGCCCTCGAACTTCTTGATCGGGGCGGCCTGGACCTCGGTAATCGGGTCTTTCCAGCCGAAGATGTCAGCCGCTCCGAGCGCCAATTGTCGGACATCGACCGGGAAGCGCTGCAGGCCGTGCGCGTTGCTGAAAGTCTCGGCGATTCGCACCAGCCGGGTGGCGGCGCGCTGCGGCGTCCAGACCTCGGGCTTCACGACTTCTTGAACGTGTTGAGGATCTTCCGCAGTTGCTCCTTGGCATCGGCATCCAGCTTCTGGTAGCCGCGGAAGAACGCCTCGTCTAGATGGCGCTCCTCCGGAGCACGGGCATCTTCTTCAAGAAAGTAGCTGGTCGACACACCCAGCGCGTCGCCAAGCGCGGTCAGCTTCTCTGCTGACGGCCGCTGGGACTCCCGGTTCTCGAGCTCCCAGAGGTAGCTTTTGCTCAGCCCCGCTTGCTCGGCAAGCTTCTCCAGGGTGAGTCCTCGTTCCTTGCGTAGATCGCGCAGCTTCTCACCAAGACGCGTGGGCAAAGCAAATCTCCTGGGATACAAGGTGAAGTCCGAAGGTACCACGGCTCCGAACATTTACTTTGACAATGGCGTCAACCCGTGAAACACTTCGCGTGTTCACGATTCCGAACTTTGTTTCCGGAGGACCGCCACACGGCAGTCCCCGGCCTGTCAACCCGCCTCGCCCATCGGAGCCTTATGTCGAGAACCCACGTCGATCACAGCGACATCGTCCGATTCGCGGAAGAAAGGGTCAACCTCCCCAGGGACAAGGCCGACGAGTACCGCGCGCAGGTCCGCCGCCTGCGCGAGAAGCTTGAGGGCTACCTGGGCGAGCACCCCGACTTCGCCCTGCGCAAAATGCTGCTGTCCGGCAGCCTTGCCAAGGGCACCGCGCTGCGCTCGCTCAATGACATCGACGTGGCGGTTTACATCACCGGCTCCGATGCGCCCCACGACCTGCGCGGACTGCTGGACTACCTCGCTGAACGGCTGCGCAAGGCGTACCCCAACTTCCGCCCCGATCAGGTTAAGCCCCAGACCTACTCAGTGACCGTGTCCTTCCAGGGCAGCGGCCTGGACGTCGACGTGGTGCCGGTGCTGTACGCGGGTGACCCTGAGTGGCGCGGCAATCTGGTGAGCCAAGAAGACGGCTCGTTCCTCGAAACCAGCATCCCGCTGCATCTGGAGTTCACGCGCAAGCGCAAGCACAAGCAGGAGACGCACTTCGCGCAGGTCGTGCGCCTGGTGAAGTTCTGGGCCCGGCGCATGAAGCAGGAGCGCGACGGCTTCCGCTTCAAGTCCTTCATGATTGAGATGATCCTGGCCAAGCTGTGCGACGACGGTGTCGATTTCTCCGACTACCCCGAGGCGCTGCAGTCGTTCTTCACCTACATCGGGCGCAGCAACCTGCGCGAGCGCATCGTCTTTGCGGATTACTACCCCGCCTCCGATGCGGTGAACGTCAAGGACCCGGTCAAGATCTTCGATCCGATCAACTGCAGCAACAACGTGGCGCGCCTGTACACCGAGGCGCAGGTCGACGCCATCGTCGAGGCCGCGCTCGATGCCGGTGACGCGATCGATGCGGCGCTGTCCGCACCCACCAAGCAGCTGACCGTCTACTACTGGCAGAAGGTCTTCGGTAACGCATTCCAGGGTTGAACAAGAACATGAGCACCAGCTACACCACCAGCACCGCCAACACCTTCACGGTGGTTCATGCGCGTGACATGGCGGCCAAGGTGTCGACCGATCTCAAGCGCATGCAGCGCCTGTATGGCCTGCCGTCCGACGCCGACATCGCGGCTTACGAGACCGAGGTCGTCGAGTTGCTCCGGCGCGGCTACCTTGGCACTGCCTTCTACGGCTTCCGTCGCGACGGCAAGTGGATCGAGCCTACCCTGCGCTACACGGCACACCAACTGGCCGCAGAGGGGGTCAACGACGACCCGGGCCGCGTCCGCCCAGGCCAGGATGTGACAGGAGCCACCTTCTACAGCTACCTCACCTACAACAGCGCGTGGGATCACCTGAGCCCGGCCGAGCAGAAGCAGCTCAAGCAAACGCTGCCCATTCAGCGCGTCGGGGCAGCGCTACCCGCGGTGCACAACGGCTACTTCGCCGATGACAAGACGTACTCGGCGGGCGGCCGCTCGCTCGGCCGGGCCAGCGTCAGGAGCTATGCATGAGCCAGCCGAACACCAACGCGCTGTTCGAGCGCTCGATCACACTGCCCGACTCGGACGCGCGGGATCGGCTGGCCCGGCTGGTCGGGATGGAAGACAAGGTCAAGCGCCTGACCAACATCCTGAGCGTTTTGATCAACCCCCACGGACTGCAGAAGTGGCAGAAGGACCACCACCCCGACGCGGAGCGGCTGATCGATTCGGTCCTGCGGCGCCCGCCCCTGGTGGTCCTCTGCGGCGACGTAGGCTCGGGCAAGACCGAGCTGGCTGAGACCATCGGCGACCCGGTCGCGCGCCAGGAGGACATCGACATCACGCTGCTGCCGATGAGCCTGTCTTCGCGCGGCCAGGGGCGCGTCGGCGAGATGACACAGCTCGTCACTGCCGCCTTCGAGCACGCTTACGCCGAGGCCAGCAAGTTGAAGTCCGGCAAAGGTGCGTCACGCGGCGGCGTGATCCTGCTCGTCGACGAGGCCGACGCGCTGGCGCAGTCGCGCGAAACTGAGCAGATGCACCACGAGGATCGGGCGGGTGTGAACGCATTCATTCGCGGCATCGACCGCATTGCTAGCGGGCGGCTGCCCGCGGCCGTGATCATGTGCACCAACCGGCTGAGCGCCCTGGACCCCGCCGTGCGCCGCCGCGCGGCAGACGTGCTCACCTTCACGCGCCCGACCGTTGACCAGCGGCGCGACGTGCTCGAACGCTGGCTCGGTGACGTGGGGCTCAAGAAGGCCGACATGGACGCCCTGGTCGCGGCCACGGGGCCCCAGGCGGGGCGGACCTACGGGTTCACGTTTTCAGACCTGACGCAGCGGCTGCTGCCGACCATCATCCTGGACGCATACCCCGCAGGTCCGATCAAGGCCGCGCAGGCGATCGCGTTGGCGCGCAGCATCGAGCCAACGCCGCCCTTCAACGACGCGTAGGCTGGCGCCGCCTGGAGAAGCCCGATGACCCAAGCTGTTGCCACCGTCAGAGACGGGCATGCCTACCAAGCCCGCCAGTTCTGGTTGAAGGCGCTGCGCCTGCTCGACCCGGCCGGCTCGATCGTGAAGGTCGGGTTCGAATGCGGCCCCAAGGGGTTCGACGACGTCTGGGTCGAGTTCGCACCCGGCAAGGGTCGCAATGACCACCGCGGCGTGCCGCTGCTGCGCGAGCATATTCAGTGCAAGTGGCATGTCGCCATCGGCGATTTCGGGTACGGGGACCTGACCAGTCCCGACTTCATCAACGCCAGCTCGGTCTCCCTGCTCCAGCGCGCCCTGGATGCCCAGCGCACGCATGCGCCGGCCGGCACCGGTTCTCGCTTCCGGCTGGTGACGAACTGGCATCTGCGGCGCGGCGATCCGCTGCGCACGATGGTGCACCAGCGCCACGGCTTCCTGCGGCTGGATCGCCTGTTCGATGGCACCGGCGACGGCAGCGCCGCCGGCAAGGTGCGCAAGATCTGGCGTGACCACCTGGGAGTGGACGACGCCCAACTGCGCACCCTGGCCCGCACGCTGGGGCTCAGCACCGACACACAGTCGCTGCTCGATCTGCGCGACAACCTGGATCTCCTGCTCGAACTACGCGGCATGCGGCGCGTGCCCGACAATGAGGACACCTGCTGGTACGACGACCTGACCTACCAGTGGCTGGCGGCGGGCCGCATCGAGTTCGACCGCGATTCGTTTCGCGACGCTTGCCAGCAGCAGAGGCTGTTCGAGGCCGCGCCCAGGACGCACGTGGTCTTCGGCGTCAAGTCGTTCGAGCACCCGGTCGACAGCCTGGAAGACCGCTGTGTCTCGGTGCTCGACTTGGGCCACTACTTCGACGACCGCCCGATCAGGAACCAGGCGGACTGGATGGCCTTGCTCTACCCGGACCTCCGGTCGTTCCTGCTCGCTGCTGCCGGCGCTAACGAGCATCTGCGGCTGATCCTGGACACGCATTCCACACTGGCGTTCGCGGCAGGCGCGGTACTCAACATCAAGTCGGGCCGCCACGTCGAGCTTGAGCAGCGCGTGCTGCATCGCGTGATCTGGCGTGCCGGCGACACGTCGCGCGACCCCGCCTGGCCCGGCTGGGACTTCACGCTCGAACAGGTCGCCACGCCGGCCGCCGACGTGGCCGTCGGCGTCTGCCTGACGCACGATGTGGAGCTTGCGGTCAAGCGCCATCTGGCGGCCGCGCTGCCCGGCGTCGGCCGCCTGCTGCTGGCCAGCCCTCAAGGCGGTGCCAACAGCCGCGCCGTGGCAAGTGGCCAGCATGCCTTCGAGCTGGCCGAATCACTGGCGCAGCGCATCAACGCCGAGCGACAGCCGGGCGACCGAGTGCACCTGTTCATTGCGGCGCCCAACGCTTTTACCTTCTTCCTTGGCCAGCGCCAACCGAGCATGGGCTCGGTCACGATGTATGAATTCGACTTCGAAGGGCTGAACGGTGGCGGCTATGCGCCCTCAATTGCGTTCCCAATCGAGTCGGCGCTGGGGTGTTGAGTCTCTGCTTGAGCTCCTAGCTGGCGCTGCCCGCTTGCAGCTGCCGAAGTCGCTCGGCGGTTGCGCGACTGAGGGTCGCCGTTTTGGAGTGGGCTGACGCTCATCGGGCCACTCCGATCGTCCGCATTCAGTCTAAAGCCGCGGTCTCGTTGCAGGACGCCAAGTGCCGCTCCTGGCTGCTGACTGACATCTCAAGCACGCCCGTGGCTCTCGATCCGAGCCCATTCGTCGTGCCAAGGGATCATGTTGCGTTGGAGTTTCTGTTCCGGTTCGACTGAGCGCGGCTAGATCTCAGAATCGAACTCGCGTCGAAGTCATCGCCCCTCGCCCATCTCCCCGATCGATCAAGACCTCTACGAAACGAGGCGCAGACGACGCAGGGAGCAGTGTCAGCTCATCGTAGACGGACACGATCCGGAATGCATCCTGGGTGATGAGCGTTCGTTCACCGATTAGTCGGCCTCCGCAAACTCGCGGGGGTAGGCTGTTTGGCGCTGTGGGCATTTCATCTGTGCCGGTGGGCGAGACGGATATTGGTGTGGAGGCAGGCGTTGAATCCTGCAACGCGCTTGGATCTGTGGACGACGGGGCGTGCGTCCGGACGATTGTTGCTTGCACGTGTCGACCGGGCTCGAGCTCGGACGTTCCCGGCGGACACGGATCGTACGGGTCGTAGCCGAGGCGTGCGACGGCGCCTCCCTGAGATCCCCGAGCCATCGGGCAGGCTGGAAAGGGGCGGCCTCGTCTCAGGTCGCGCCAGAGCTGGCGGATAGGCGCCACGCACTGAGCTACCGCCGTCGGGCCGTTCGGGTTGGCCAGACACAGCAGAACGGTGCAGCCCCAGGGTGCTGGGGGGGTCTGCGACGCAACCGCTGCGGCTCGTCGGGCAGCGTCCGCCTCGATCTCGCTGGGATTCAGCGGTTGGCTGAAGGCTGTGGACGCGGTGCTCAGTAGCACCGCGGTGAGCAGTCTATGCATAGAGTGCGGCATAGCGGTCAGCGCGCGAGGGGAAGTTCGCGTTGCGGGCTGGGACCAGATCGATTCGAGCCTGGGGCGGTCGCCTTGCTCCGCAGGCGAACTGCCGGAATTCGGTCCCCTCGCTCGACGGTTGCTGCAAGCGTCTGGCGTACCGCCTCCACGAAGCGCCCTCGGTCGGACGCGGCGGTGATCCGTGACGACGCGAAAAGCTCCGCTGCCTGCAGGATTGCGGAGGCGTCGCGCAGGACGGCCGCGCGGTCGCTACCGGGGATCGTGGATCCGCGGGTGCTTCGAATCGATGCGGCTTCTGCCCATCGCCGCTCAAGGACTTCGGTTCTCTCGATCTGCCACAGGTTTCGAGCGCGCGCTGGTGTGCTCCTGCCGTCCGTGACTGCTCCACCCCTGGAACTCGGAGCTGTCCCGAGGAAGCGGACTGCAATCGAGTCTCCCGGCTTCGGTACGTCCGGGGACTCGGACAGGGCGCGACGGAGTTCGGCGCCCCATATGTCGCGCACGCCGGATGCAGTCTGCACCCTGACGTAGAAAGAACGGGTGTTCGACGGATCGAACCTGTACGGCGCCTCGCCCGATTCGACGAGCCGGCCGGTGATCGTGTCGCCGGAGCGTCGAGTCGAAGCGGTCCTCAGCTGCGACGTCCTGGCCTGTCGCAAGGGATCTGCCCGATTCGGGCTGGCCGAGCCGGCGGGCGCGCCATGCGGGATCTCGACGGTCGGGGTCTCCTGCGCCTCGGGTCGTCGGCTGGCGACGGCGCGTGCCTGCGGATCGTTGACCACCTCGATGCCGAGACGCCCCGCAGCCCGCCGGATCTCCTGGCGGAACGGTTCGCTGCCATGGCTGCTGATCCGAGACCATCCGCGCGACTGAGCAATTTCGGCCAGATCGGCCGCAACCTGCGAGTTGCCGGTCAGCGCAATGAGCCGTTCGCCTCGGTCCTCGATCGCCGGTGCCCTGTCCGGGAACAGGAGCCGGTTGGCGTCGCGCAGGTAACGTGTCTCGAGTGCTGCCGGTATAGCCCGCTCCAGCCCGGGCGTTGCACTGTCTGTCTTTCGCGCCTGCGCCTGGATGCCGTCATGGACGGTGTTGCCATCGGATTCGTTCATCCAGCACCCCCCGCGTCCGTCGCATCAAGGAAGTCGTTGACGAGCCGGTCGAGCTCCTCGGGTGTCAGCTCGCGTCCCTGCGGCAACTCGATCGCATCGAAGTCGATCGCGAAGTCTTCCTCTCCAAGCGAGTCCAGCCGCTGCAGGTCGGCTGCTTCGACCGGGCGCGAGGCTGACGTGTCGGCAGCGGCGGCTGCAGCTTCTGGACCAGACGCTGCATCGAAGAAGCGCTCCGGCTTGCCTCGGGGCACTGCGGTCCAGTCGATCGGTGCAAGCCTGGGGGCGGGCACGAGTCGCTTCCTGAAGATCGCATCATCAAAATAGCGGATCTTGCGACAGGTGATCGGGCGCAGCCCCTCGTAGAAGACGAGGGCGTGTTCGACACCGAGCTCCTTGACCTCCTGAGGAAGCAGTAGCGCGCGCCGCTGGTCGCTCGTGCTCGTGCTACCGGACCTGGCCGCGCCCCAGGACGGGCGCGACACCGAGCGTGACTTCACCGTGGTGAAGCCGAGCTCGTCGGAGATCTCCTGTGCGTCCGGGAAGTCCTTCGGGGCGAACATCACGCGCGCGGCGAGGCTCTTGAGCATGGTCTCGGCGTTGTCCCGTCCGTAGACCTCGCGCAGCTGCGCGGGCGTCTGGATCACCAGCACCGTGCGCACGTTGTAGCCGGGGAGATAGGCGATCGCCTCGGAGATGATCGGGATGCGCCCGAGTGCGGTGAACTCGTCGAGCATCATCAACACCTGGTGCTTGAGCTGCGGGTTGTGCTCGGGCAGCTCGCGGGTCTGCAGACCGATCGCCTGCTGGAAGAACAGGTTCATCACAGGACGCAGCCGGTGAAGGTCGTCCGGGTTCACGCACACGTAGACCGACATCCGGCGCTTTCGCAGGTCTCGGAAGTCGAAGTCGTTGTCCGCTGTGGCTGCGTCCAGCATCGGGTTGAGCCACAGGTCGAGCCGGCTGGTGAAGGTCTTGCGGATCGAGCTGGCTGTGACCGGTGCCAGGTCGATCACGTCGTAGAGCGCCTGGACACATTCGGGCGATAGCGCGCGGCCGAAGTGCGCGCGCGACTCGATGATCCGCTTCCAGTGCTTGCCGAACCCCTCGTCGTCGCTCGCCATGCCCTGACGCAGGATCTCGCCCAGGGTGCGGGGCATCGCCTCCGTCTCGAAGAGATAGAGCGCGATACCCAGGAAGAGACTCCGTGCGGAGGCGGTCCAGAACGGATCGGCTCCCTGCGGATCCGGATAGAGCATCGTGGCGATGCGCTGCAGGTCGTTGATCCTGAAGCGCGCGTCGGCCGAGACGTAGCCGAGGGGATTCCAGCGGACGGTCTCGCCGGTCTCGGAGAAAGGATCGAAGCGATAGACCGCCTGACCCTGCTGCGCACGATAGCCGGCGGTGATCGCCCAGTTCTCCCCCTTGATGTCGACGCAGACCAGGGACCCGTCCCAGTTCAGGCAGTTCGGGATCACCACGCCGACGCCCTTGCCGGAGCGCGGAGGCGCGGCCAGCGCCACTCCCTGCTGACCAGCAAGCATCAGGTATCGGTTGCCCTGACGCCCGAGCAGGATTCCGCTGTCGGCGAAGAGCCCGGCCCGCGCGATCTCGGCGCGGCTCGCGAAGCGGGCCTCCCCATGCAGCGATCGCCGGCGGGGAACGAGCAGCACCGCCCCAGTGGCGGCGACGAGCCCGAACCCGATCGCTGCGCTCAGCAGAAGCTGCCCGCGCACCTGCGGATCGTGGCCCCGAGCCAGCCCCACCTCGATCGCCGTGAGCGGCGTCGCATGCCCAGGTGCGCGCGTCGTGGACCAGAGGAACACGTACCCGGTCAGGTAGCTGCCGGCCGCAGCAAGCACGACAGCGGCTGCCAGGATCGCTGGAAGCGTGGGTCGACGGGTCATCGGAGGAGGCCCAGCCGCAGCCGCGCGTCCGGGTCGAACCAGATCTCGCGAATCACCCGCCGGCTGCCATCGAAGCCGAACTGGATGACGACGTCGACCAGGCGCAGCAGAAGCGCCTGGAGCTCGCTGCGCGGAAGCTCCCGGCCGGCCGGGTTCTGACGGATGAGCAGCGCCAGCTGCTCGAAGGCAAGCTCGGCGCTTGCGGCATGCACGCTGGTGATCGAGCCAGGATGGCCGCTGCATACGTTGCGCAGATAGTCGTAGGCCTCGTCGCTGCGCAGCTCGGCGAGCAGGATGCGGTCCGGCCGCATCCTCAGGCACGACTCGAGCAGACGCCTGGGGCCGACCTTCGCGAGACCCTGACCGTCCTTCGAGTAGAAGAGCCGGACGTGATTCGGGTGAGTGCCGAGCGCGAGTTCCGCGGCGTCCTCGATCGTGATCAGGCGCTCGAGCGGGGCGATCTCGCGGATCAGCGCCTTGGTGAAGGTCGTCTTGCCGGAGCCTGTCGGGCCGGACACGATGATGTTCTTCCGTGCGCGGACCGCTGCGATGACGAATTCGCCGAACCGCTTCGCGTTCAGGTGTCCACGCAGCGCGGTGTCGTCGGTCGCATCGCCCTCGGTCGCCACGCGGGTCGAGGCGAAGAGTCCGCGATCGGCAAGCTCGGTGATCGAGAGCGTGCGCTCGGCGGGCCTTCGGATCGAGATCGCGACGGTCCCGGGTTCGGTCGCCGGAGGGATGACGAACTGGACGCGCTCGCCCGAGGGCAGCGCCGCGGACAGGAGTGGAGACTCCTCGTCGATGCGCTGTCGCGTCGAGTGCGCGACCAGCTTCGCCAGACGAAGGCACCAGTCGAAGTCGGCGAACGCAAGCTCGACACGAGTCCATGGGCTCGCGCCGTCGCCGGTCCGCTCGACGAACGCCTCGCCCGGCCGGTTGATGCACAGCTCGGTGAGCGACGGATCGTCGAGGAGCCTGCGCAGCGGCCTCAGGGCCAGCTCGAGCGCCGAGACGCCGCTGCGTGCGGATGGGTCGTTTCCGGCCCGGGCAGTCTGCTCGGTCATCGCTCGACATCCCTGAGCGCATAGACCGTCCGGAAGTCCACGTCGCGGGCAACCAGGATCTGGATCCGCTCGCCCTGGTTCTTCACCACCGTCGGCGGGATGGCGATCGTCCCGCGGAGCACTTCGCTCATCACGTCACGCGGTGTGCCGGTGTTGTAGACGGGGCCGGTCGTGCCGCCGCCCTGCGAGTTGGCGATTCCCTGCACGACACCGTCGACAACCGAGATCAGGATCGCAGCGCCGAAGCGCTCCCAGAAGTGCCGGTTGACGTGTCCTGGCAGCCCCGTGCGACCCAGCTCGTCGGTGCCGGGCGAAGCCAGGGCAACGGAGACGCCCAACGGCGTTCGGGCCTCGTTCCACAGCACACCGATGCGCGACTGCCCTGGTCGCACATCGGCGCGTGTCTCGCCCACGAAGCGGGTACCCCGCTCGATGAGGACGATCGTGCCGTCGGCGCTGAAGATGTCGACCGGCGCGATGCAGGTCGCAAGCCCCGGCAGGGTCGAGTCGAGCGCGGTCTCGAGCGTGCAGTCGATGAAGGCACCCTTGGGAAGCAGGAAGCGGCGGTCTGGCAGCACCTGCGCACGGACGGCGGGTGTCGGGGTCGGCCGAAGCGACTGGGCCAGGGCGCCGCCGGCCGGTGCCGCAGTGCCGGGTACCGTGAAGACACCGTCGCTCCCGCTGTGGAGCGGCTGCGCCCCGGGAAGCATCGCAATGGGCGCCACGCCGGCCTGCCCGGGCGGCGGGGGCCGCAGCATCACACCCGCACCGAGCAGGCGCTCGCGCTCAAGGTCCGACGCGGACTTCGCGGGCGGTCCGGCGGGAAGCATCGGAGGAGGAGGCAGCACCGGGACCGGTGCCGGCGCGGCGGGTGCCGCTACGGCCACAGGAACGACGGCTGCCGGTCTGGGGGCGCCAGTACCGGGCTCCGGACGCATCGAGAGCCGAGGGGGCCGCATGTCGCCGGCGGCCCGAGCCTCGCGTGCGCGCTG
>VYKW01000333.1_pt1 | contig 18600 bp, 17 predicted proteins | sample 5114451 | NCBI WGS metagenome assembly VYKW01 (sample SAMN12291784, study PRJNA351875) | freshwater metagenome | isolation source: freshwater lake | place: USA: Michigan, Gull Lake | collected 2013-08-08
GAGTACCGACCACATGAATCGCTCGGCAACGTCCCGCCGATGCAGTTCATGCCCAGAGTTTTCAAACCCGAAGTCTCTAGCTTCGACTTGTCAGCTTGACGGGGGAGCTTACGGCTCAAGCTCAAGTTTCCCGCACGCACCGGCCACGTCCTATTCCCAACGAAGTTGGCAGCGATCCCCGGTCACTTGCCGCTCTACTACTACCGCACATAACTGAGGAAAAACTGGCTGGAGCGTCATGCGGATATACAGGCAAAGGTTCTCAAGAGTAGGTTGGCCGAGACCTTCGACCTCATCGAGAAAACGATGATCCAATTGCTCACGCAGCTTCGCTATCTCAGCACGCAAGTAACCAAGATCTAGGACCATTCCGCTGGCTGTGTCCGGGGTACCGCAGACCGTTACCTCGGCATGGTACGTATGACCGTGGATGCGTCTGCTTCCCTCGGTCTCAACAGTGCGATGTAGCGTATGCGCCGCCTCGAAGAAGAAGCGCTGAGATAACTCGCATCGGGATGAACCGCTTGCCATCACCTGATCTCCAAGACCTTGTGGGTTTGTATAGACAGGCGCCACTTCGGGTTCAACTTGCAGTACTCAATTGCCGTGCGTGTGTTCTCTGCGCGAAAGGGGCCGTCCATAGGTTGGAGCAAGAAGCTAGCGAACTTGAGTGCCTCTAGGGCCGACGGGTCCATTCCATGTTGCGGCCAGACTAACTTCAACTCGTGCCCGTGAGTTTGGACGAGCGGAGCGCCAAACTTCGGACTGACGCAGATCCAGTCGATGTCGTTGGGGGCTGACAGCGTGCCGTTTGTCTCGACAGCAATCTCAAAGCCCTCCGCATGAAGGGCATCCAGCAGCGCGCTGTCCACTTGTAGAAGCGGTTCGCCCCCCGTCAGCACGACATAGCGATGCGACTCACCTGCTGGCCATAACTTCCCGATTCGCTGCGCCAGGGTGGTCGCGGAAGCAAACTTTCCGCCCTCTGGTTCGTCACCTTTCAACACAAAGTCGGTATCGCAGAATCGGCAAACGGCGCTCTCGCGATCGGCCTCGCGACCGGACCACAGGTTGCATCCTGCAAAGCGGCAAAAGACTGCCGACCGGCCGGCCCGCAAACCTTCGCCCTGGAGTGTGTAAAAGATCTCCTTGACGGAATAAGTCACGGTGCGGCCTCCATGTACCGCAGCCACCCACTTCGCCGCAGTTCGCACGCAGGACACGAGCCGCAGCCATAACCCCAAGGGTGAGCTTTAGATCGATCTCCCAAGTAGCACGTATGTGTTTTCTCGCGAATCAACTCCACAAGCTCAGAGCCTCCGAGTTGCTCAGACAGCCGCCAAGTTTCGGCCTTGTCGAGCCACATCAGCGGGGTCTCGATGACAAATCGAGTATCCATACCAAGCGATAGCGCGACTTGCTGAGCCTTGAGCGTGTCGTCACGGCAGTCGGGATATCCGGAGTAGTCGGTTTCGCACATCCCACCAACCAGCACACTCAACCCTCGACGGTATGCAACGGCAGCCGCGAGGGTAAGAAACATGAGATTGCGTGCGGGTACAAAGGTATTGGGAAGATTGTTTGACGCATAGGCAATTGCCCGGTCGCTGGTCAGAGCGGTGTCGCTGATCTGGCCAAGCACACCAACATCCAAGACCCTGTCGTCACCCAGCCTAGACCGCCAACTCGGGAACCGATCACGAAGGAGACGAACGAAGGCGTCTCGACATTCCAGTTCGACAACGTGTCGTTGTCCGTAGTTGAACCCGATGGTCTCGACACGCTCGAATCGGTCGAGCGCCCACGCAAGGCATGTGGCGGAGTCCTGTCCGCCTGAGAATAGGACCAAAGCACCGGTGTGACGGTTCATGCGGCCTCCCGATCAAACTCCTCGATCGCCCGCTGCCGACGGAGGGCGCGCTTGAGTTCGCGCACAAGGTAGTTCGCAAGCAGATCGATGTCAGTCGATGTGTTCTGGATCCCATTCCAAGGCCGCTGGTCGTCCTTGGAGAACGTCCAACGACCGGCGACCCAAGCGCATTTCGGTGCGATCAACTTCAGGCCCTTGACGAATTCGTCGCGGTCTACCCGTCCCGCATGCGCGTAGAGGGTTTCCATCACGTAGCCCATCGCGACGAGACCGGCACCGTGGACGAGACGGGACGTCTTTGGGGTCATGTCGTTCCATGCGTGCCCGTAAACCTCCTTCACCGCACTGAAGAAGGTATGAATCAGTTCAAACGCGCGCTCCTCGACAATCTTCATCGAGTCGGTCGTCATCAGTGAACTCTCCGCGAAGAACTCGCGAATCGCTCCCTGGTCGGCGGAGTCCATCACCAGACGCTGCACCGCAAGATCACTGAGCTTGCCGCGAGCGTTCGTGTGCTGATGGATCCGCCCATAGAACACTGGTTCTTCGGCACGGGTGTAGTTGAGTTTCTCGACCATGCGCGCCGCAAACGAACGCTTGCTGAATCGCTCGGGCAGTCCATCGATGGTCGGCAGCAACTCGTAGATCAGGGCCTTCGGCAGGGGACGCGTGTTGTTGATGAGAACAAACTGCTGCCGCAGTTCGTTGTAATCCTCGCAGACCAATGCTGAAACAAACACTTGGAAGCCAGGCTTGTTCATTCCTGACAAGGCCGTGAGCCGCTGCTGGCCATCTACGACAAACCCAGGCGGACTGTCCTTGTCCACATCGATCTCAACATCGACGAGACCGTCTTGTCTTTCCGTTACACGCGCACCGTCGATGAATGCCACAACAACCGCATTTGGAAGGAGCGCGTCATCGCGAGACAGATATGCCCGTATCTCCTTGATATGCGGGGCAATCTGATGGCGTTGAAAGCCGCCCAACGACCCGTCGCCATTGCGCTTGACGCCGTCGACGGTCGCGAACGTGAGTACGTCCTTCGGGTTGGCAGCGAACGAGAAGACATACTTCCCGGGCGCCTGCGAGGCCCTAACTGCCGTGTACCGAAAGGTCTTCATGGCGTCCTCTCCAGCGTGTCGTGGACGTGTTGACGGTAGACGCCCAGGTTGTGGAACCCGCGTCGCCGGTTACGGTTCGCGGAACGGAAAATGATGACCTCGACCCCCACGGCCTTGCAGATAGAGCACCCACAACGCTTCCAGGGCGCGTCCTGAAGTGTTCTTTCTATCGCCCGTCGGTTCTTTTCTTCGGCCTTGGCCTGCAGATCGGGATCGTCTTCGGTCGCCAGCGTCAGCTGGTGCTGATAGCTAGAAATCTCTTCTAGTGCGTCGCTCAGCGATACGGACCCCTGGTCGAATCCTCGTAGCGCCTGCAATGCACGGCCCTCGTGACGGAGGAGTTCGTTGGGGTCCAACTGTCCGCGCTTGATGGCCTGTACCAGCCTCGCATTTTCGATTGCTTGAGGAATGCGAATCGCAGCGTAGTACTCGAGCTTGTCCCCCGATCCAGGCAAGTAGTAGTTGCGACGCGCGTCCTTGAACGCTCGAATCAATGGCGAAGTCGAGTCGAAGCTGGTGATGTCGTGCGTCTTGAACTCACCGATGTGATCCGCCTTCGCGAAGCCGAGCAGGTGGATCTTCGTCTCCCTCGGAATCGCTTCACGAATCGACGTCATCACGTGCGCGATGTCAGGTGTCTTCAGCGGAACCAAGCCACCGATCGCAATGTATCCATAGCCCATCTTCACCAATGACTGCGCAGCCCGAGCCATGCTGTCCGGCGACCAACCTTGAACCACTCCGATTGGCTCGAACGGCATTCCTTCGCCACGCGTGAGGCGGAGAAAACTCTCGGCGTTCTCGAGCGTGACTTCGAACCGCTTCTTGATCGACGCCCCCCTCGATGTCGGACGTGGCGCGTCTTCGTTGACCTCGTCGCCATCTTCTCCGAATGCCAGTTTGGCCTGAGCGCCAGACGTCCGGCGGCGCCTCACCTCAGCCTCGGCCAGAGACGGGTTATCCGAATGGAAGTCGAAGATGATGTGATCGGGATGGCAGCCGTGCGTGAACTCGGCATCGGCGTAGAACTCGACGACCTCTTCAGGGCTATATGCAGGGCGCTCCTGGTCTGCGTAGGCGAACGCACCGCAGTCGCCCATCAGCATCAGATCCCTGTGACACGGGCCATCGAAGCGCAGGAACTTCCGCGCGCCAACCCGTAGCAGCCGCTGTTCCTCGGCCATCGAGTAACGCCCTTTGCTCGCGGCAACGCCTGGCGCGGACTTTATGGCACTCATAGAGACGAGAAGCCCGTCGTACGGAATCTCGCGCATCAATTCATGCGCATACTGATCGTCCCAATAGCGGCGGCGGCCGGGCGCGTTCGCGTCCTTGATGAAGTCATACCCAGGATCCACGTAGTCCTGGGTATCAGAGTAAAGAAACCTCATCTCGCGCCTGCTGCCGTGTAGGCGCGAATCAGCGCGTCTTGCAAGCGCTTGATGTCTCGGGGCGTACTCTGGATCTCGTTCCACGCGACTCCGATGACCTCCCACGTGCCCTCGGTCCATCGACATGCAGGCGCCACCCGCTCGAGCTCGGCACGCACAGCCTTGTAGTCATCAGGGGAGCCAGTCAGACGCGCATAGATGCGATCCATCAGTACGCCCATTGCCTCGATACCAGCTGTGTGCATCAAGCGGCTTCTCTTCGGGTCTTTGCCCCACGCGTCTGGAAACACATCGCGAACCGCGCTCCAGAAGGTGACGAGGACCGTGTACATCGCGCGGATGTCCATGGCTTCGGTCGCTGTGCCCTTGTAAGGCGCAAGCGCACCCAGCGGATTCGTCAAGCTGTTCTGGATCATCTTGATGACCCCCGAATCGGTGATCACCGCTTGAGTGTCCGCCCCCTCCTTGTCAGAGGGGCGCCGGATCAGGCGATGAAAGGGCGACTGCGGATCGCGAATCAGGAGGTTGCACAACTCGCTTGGCAACTTCTTGCTGCTAAGTTCGCGAGGCAGAAGAATCCCTCGCGTTTCAGGGAGCAACTCGTTGATCAACCGACTGGGCAGCGGCCGGGCCTTGTTGACGAGGATGAACTGCTCACGCTGGAGTTCGAGGTCGTCGGATACGAAACCGATCACGGGAACAGCGATATCGAGGCTCGACGACTTGGACAGAGCGAGGGATCGCTGCTGACCGTCTACGATCCACGCGCCTCTCTGGCCATCCGAGTAGACGGGTATGGTCAAGGTGCCTGATGTAGCCACTTCCTGAAGGCCATCTGGCTTGGGCCCCCTAGATGGCGCGAACTTGATCTCAGGCGACATGGCCAAGATGATCGCATTGGGGAAAAGGACGGCCCCCTGATTCAGATAGTCCATAATGCTCCGGACATGCGACTTGATCTCGGGCCGCTGGAATCCCTTGAGTGCATCGTCCGCATCGCGCTCGACTCGGCTTATGTCCGCGATCCGAACGATATCGGCGCCCCTGATGAAGAACGCATAGACGTCGACGCCTTGCCCTTGCAGCGTATGGAGAGCTCGGACAACGATGTCGTGGTGCTTGCTTGCGGTCATGCTGAACCCAAAAGGCTGAGGGCGAACTCGCTCCGCACTTGATTGCACAAGGTTCGAAAGCGCGACTGCTCACATGCAACACGGGCTTCATCGCGGAGAAATCGCAGAAGCCTGGATGATTGCCCGCCGTAGTCAGACCAGTTGTCGCGAAGCAACTTGCGAACATCCTCGTCGGAAACCCGACGCCTTTCCGGAATCTGAGGCCTGACGAGGCGCGATAGCGCGGACTCGACTGCCGCATAACCGTCGGCGAGTGACATATCGGCCGCCCTCAGGTCTTCGACGTAATGCCGCATCGCCCGCTGCGGAAAGTCCACTCGCGTTCCCTGACGGGAGCTTCCATCCCCGTCGAGTCGTTCGTCGTAGGGCAGCACATGCAATTGGAGATGCGAGGGAACCCTGAGCCGGCCCGCCGGCGATGTGAAGACCCTCAGTAACGTCCGCGATGACCCGGGGATCGCTTCGAGGTCCTCCGCGATGAGTTCGACGTACCGAGCGGGCAGGGCCATCAAGACAAGGCCGTATCTCCCGCTCTGCAGAAGATCGGACAGTGGATGCGGATCGCGGCGCTGCGCAACATTCAGAGCACGCCACCACATGCGCGCAGATGCGCCGAGCTTCGACAGCCGCGGCACGACCGATTCGGGGCCGTCTGCCACCGTGAGTTCGTACAGAGGGATCGCCGCGTCACCGCGGATCAGCCCGACGCCTGCGGAGACCACCGACAGTTCGCCGTCGACATAGTCGACCACAGCCTTCGCATCGGCGAACGCACGCCCAGCGTACAGGTCAGAGGCCGGGACTGCTCGCCCTTGCCAACTCGCCAAGTCGGCCGACCATGCCCGCGCGAGCCCCTCGACGCCGGTGCCGGCGGCGTTGCAGCGCCGAACCGACGGTAGCTTGACTGGCCGCGCGCCAGCGATGGTTCGCTTCCTTCCGGTGCAGTTAGTGACTACTAGCGTGACCATGAGGCGACCCGTTGTACCTGGACAGATTGTACCTCAAGTGTCGAAAACTGCTCCTACATCGTTCGCTCTACTTGACGATTACTGCAGGTGTATCGCGATCCGTTCACGTTCAGTTTCGCCTCAGCTCTTGCTGCGCATCACGAGATCAATTGCAAGAAGCGCCGCGCTTCGATCGGGCACAACGCCCAACTGCCGCGCAAGACTCACGCTCCATCTCGATCTCTTTCGGCGCAGACGATCGATCCGCTTGAGCCGGTTCCCCACTTCGGGCTGCGCAGCGAGCAGATCGCGCCGCTTCTCATTGCAGTGGGCAAGCGTCGCGCCGTGGTTCAGCGGCACACCGAACCGTTACGGCGGTCATGGAGCAAAGAGATTCACTTGCGCTCTAAAGGACTACGCAGATGGCGGCCAGATCGGCGCTGTACCTAGGAAAGCGTGCTGCTGTCGCTACTGGTACGGCTCTTCCGGTTTCCGCTCAAACCCGCCCAAATCTTTAGGCCGCCCCCGCAAGCCCTAGAACTTCGTTGACTACGAAGTAGCGGGGCCTTCCCCTTCAGCCGGATGCAATGGGATTCCTGGAGATCGCCGATGAAACTCTTCGTCCTTGCGCCGAAAATGACTCTGCAAGACAACTAGTAAAAGAAACAACAAGATAGACGCGAAGTACGGGAGGGCTCGACTAGGCTCGAACACGCGGGGCGACTGCGAAACGCAAGGCAGGACACGCTCAAGAAAATGATAGGTCAGCACCAAGACGCCAACCATTGCCGCCAGCCACAACTGGATGCTGAAATGAGTTGCGCTTTTTCCAGCCGGTCGGTGCCTTTCGAAAAAATAGTGCACATCCTGCAAGTCGCTCCGGTGGAGAAAAAGTCGCTCAATGTTCGTGATGATCGCAAGATTCCTGTTGAACCAGTTACCAGCGTCTAAAGTGGTGGCCGCAAGCCATCCGCAAAGTAGCACTGCCAATGTGCAGGCGTAGTCGTTCATCGACTTATCTTTGTCTTGCGCGAACACTATCAGCGCTGCCCCGACCACTCCCGCACATTGCCATAGGCCGGATACATGTCGCCCGAGATGAGTTGATGTTTGGCGATATACCTCGAGCAAGAACTCATTGCGATGGCTATCGCATCGCCGAGTGCCGTAGTCTGACTTGACTCTGTTCATCTGCATGTGTGTTGGTTGAAAGGCAGTCGCAGTTGCCACCATACCCGACTAAGCTTGAACTGCGTTATCACCCAAAGCAAGGTGAGCGATCGGGGTAACTCGCTGGGTCTGGGAGTTGCGGCACTTTACGGTTCTGCGCCGCTGTCATTCGGAGACTCGGCAGAAATTCCCAACACCGCATGCAAGCCGAGAAACTACTCATGGCGAAGTACGTGCTGCGCGCGGACACGCTTCTGGTGGGCAACGGTTGCGCGTCGCTGTCGCGCACGCAGGGGATGGTGGCGGCGGTCACGGCTGGGTTTTGACCCTTTCGCCAGAACCGCGGCGAGCCACGACCGATGCGGCGAGGCGCGCCGCGGCGGGTGACTCGGTACGTCACGCGTGCGCGTCGACGAAGACAGCACCCACGTCGGCCTACATGGAGGGTCAAACGGCATGCCGTGGTGTGCCGGATCGAAGCGTGCCGGATCGCCGACGACCGGGCCGCGCGAAGCGGAAACGGCCTATGTCTGCACCGCAGGCGGTCCGCCCGCAAACACCCTAGCCTGCACCGCGCGATTGACCGCATCGACGCAAGCCTCTCGCACCCGCTTGGCTAACTCCTCGAACCCAGGCAGCGGCGTGCCCGCGGCCTCGTCGAGATACAGCCCGCGCCTGATCTCGACCATCACCGCGGCGACCCGCGCATCGCGCTGGTATCGACTTGCAGGCACGATGGCGCCAGAGAACGGCGTATCCCGCGCGACGCGCCAGCCCGCGTTGTCGAACGCAGCCAGGAAGCACTCGGCAAGCCACTCCGGCGTGTGAAACGCATCGGTACCGATACAGACATCGGGTCGCCGCTCGGACGGCTCGGCGCGCTCGTAAGGCAGCGCCTCGCTCGGGAAACTGTGGCAGTCGATCACCAGGCACCGCCCGTGCGCGGCGAGCGCCTCGGAAACGGCGGCCTCGAGGCGCGCATGATGCGGTCGGTACCAATCCCGCAGCAGCGCCTCTCGCTCGTTCGCTGCGAGCGGGCGGCGCAAGGACGCCAATGCGGACGTGGTCGTGTAGACGACGCCCATCCCGCGTTCCGCCATCTGCTCGATCGCATCGTCTTCGAAGCGCTCGACATCGACCACCAGGCGGCTCACCGGCGCCCGCACCACGGCGGCCCCGCACGGCGGCGCGGCGAAGAGCGCGTGGGTCAGATGGTCCGTCATGCGCAGCAGCTCGTGCTGCAGCTCGGCATCGGAGAGCAGGAACTGGTCGCGCACTGCATCGGGCACGAGGGTGGAATCGTGCGGCACGTGAAGCACGACCCACGGCGGCAGGTCGGCGTCAACGGGACTCGAATCGGTCGGGGTCATGCGCCTCTCTCCACGCGGCTCGTCCGACCGCATCGATCACGTCGCACACCGCACACGGTCGGCAACCTTGCGCTGCGCCAGGCTCGCCAAGTGAGCCCGTGCCGCGGTGTTGCGCTCACCGCCGCCTCAGGCTAAGCTCTAGTCTGCATCCAGAGTTGGGCCGACGCCCACGCCAACCTGCCCTCCCGGGCAAGGTGGTACCGCAACAGCGGATGTGGCCCCCAGTGGGCAACCAAACGGGAACCCGTCGGCCCTCCCTTGAAACGGAGGGCTTTTTGTTTTCTGCGTCCATCATCGATCCGCGCACCGTCCAGGCCTACACGGAGACGGCGTACCACGTCCACGGCGAGCCGGGCTTCACGCTGCGCGTGGGCGAGGCGAGCGCCGAACTGCTGGCCGCGCATGCGCGGCAAGGGGTCGACTGCAGCGCCTACCTGACGGCCTGGAATCCCTTCAGCCGGAAGACGGACCACGCCACCAACGCGGCGCGTCAGGCGGAGCTGATCGACGCGCTCACGCGCCTGGGCCTCGTCTGCATGCCGGGCCTGGGCCGACATCCGAGCAACGACTGGCCCGGCGAGGACAGCGTGCTCGCTCTCGGCCTCGGCCTCGACGCGGCGATGGCGCTCGGCGTGCGCTTCGATCAGAACGCGATCGTCTGGAGCGGTGCCGATGCAGTCCCGCAGTTGATCCTGCTGCGTTAGCCATTCGGGTGTGGTCCACCCGCCGCGAGGCGAACGGACCGGGGGGATTTGATCCGGCTTGCCGCCCCCGACATCTCGTCGAAGCGGCTAAAGAGGAGTGAACGATGTCCGTTCGTGAAGGTCTGTTCTCGTCGGAGTCCGTCTCCGAAGGTCACCCCGACAAGCTCGCCGACCGCATCTCGGATGCGGTGCTCGATGCCTTCCTGGCCCTGGAGCCCACGGCCCGCGTGGCCTGCGAGACGCTGCTCGCCGACCAGTGCGTGGTGGTCGCGGGCGAATTCAGGACACGTGATCCAGACACCTTCCGCTCGGTGCGCGAGCGCGCGGTCTCGATCGTCGCGGGCGTGCTGCGCGACGCGGGCTATCGCGACGCCGCCACGGGCATCGACCCGGACCGCTGCGAGGTGCAGGTCCGCTTCAACGGGCAGTCGGCCGACATCGGTCGGGGCGTGGACCGCGACGACGGCACGCTCGGCGCGGGCGATCAGGGGCTGATGTTCGGCTATGCCTGCGACGAGACGCCGGTGCTGATGCCGGCGCCGATCGTCTTCGCGCACCGGCTGGTGCGGCGGCAGGCCGAGCTGCGCCGCTCGGGCGCGCTGCCCTGGCTGGGGCCGGACGCGAAGTCGCAGGTGACGTTCCGCTACGAGGACGGACGGCCGGTGGCGGTGGAGGCGGTGGTGCTCTCGACGCAGCACGACGCGGACATCGACACGCCGTCGCTGCGCGCGGCGGTGAGCCGCGAGATCGTCGACGCGGTGATCCCCGCGGCACTGCGCGCGCCGGGCTACCGCGAACTGATCAACCCGACGGGCCGGTTCGTGACGGGCGGCCCGAAGGGCGACACGGGGCTCACCGGCCGCAAGATCGTGGTCGACACCTACGGCGGCGCAGCCCCGCACGGCGGCGGCGCGTTCTCGGGCAAGGACCCGTCGAAGGTGGACCGCTCGGCGGCGTACATGGCGCGCTTCCTCGCCAAGCAGGTGGTCGCGCGGGGCTGGTCGAGGCGCGCGCTGGTGCAGCTCGCCTACGCGATCGGCGTGGCGGAGCCGGTGAGCGTGTACCTCGAGGCCGAGGGCGTGTCGCGCACGCGCGGCGAGGAGATCGTCGACGCACTGCGCCGCGAGTTCGATCTCACGCCGGCCGGAATCGTCCGCTGCCTGGACCTCGAGCGGCCGATCTACTGCCCGACGGCAGCCTACGGGCACTTCGGCCGCGACGACCTGGACCTGCCGTGGGAACGGGTCGGCCCTCGCGACCGGGCAGGCTCATCCAGCGAGCCCGCAGGCCACTAATCTCGATCCGCATCACATCGATTCACCGGGGCGAGTTCATCCGAATTGCAGGCCCCTGCCAACCGGCGTAACCACTGCTAAAGAGGAGTTCTCCGTGGATCTGTCTTCGTATTCGCTCTACCCGCACCAGGTCGCGGGCATCGAGTTCCTGGCCCGTCGGGGCCGCGCCATCCTCGGCGACGACATGGGCCTGGGCAAGACGCGGCAGGCGATCGTCGCGCTGAAGGCCTCGGCGCCGGGTGGCATCTTCCTGATCGTCTGCCCTGCGTCTCTGAAGCTCAACTGGGCCCGCGAGATCCGCGCGGTGGATCCGGACGCGCGGATCGAGGTGATCGGCGCGGCGGGCCATACGCATCCGCAGCCGCAGTGGGTGGTGGTCAACTACGACCTGCTCGCGAAGCACGGCGAGCGGCTGCGCACGGTGCCCTGGACGGGCGTGGCGCTCGACGAGGCGCACTTCATCAAGAACGCGAGCCAGCGCACCTCGCAGGCGTTGAAGCTCCTGGGCGTGTCCGGGGACAAGCACGCACCGGTGTCGGGGCCGCGGCAGGTGTTCCTGCTCACCGGCACGCCGATGCCCAACCGGCCGCGGGACCTGTTCAACCTGCTGCGCGCGGTGGGCCATCCGTCGGCGCGCAGCTTCCTGTCCTTCGCGCGGCGCTACTGCGGCGCCTATCGCAACCAGTACGGCTGGGTGACGGACGGCGCGTCGAACCTCGACGAGCTGAACCTGCTGCTCAAGGAGGTGATGCTCCGGCGCCGCAAGGACGAGGTGCTGGACCTGCCGCCCAAGCTGCGCTCGTGGATGCCGGTGCAGATCGACGGCACGGCGGCGCGGGACGCCCAGGAGCGCTTCTTGGAGTGGTTCACGAGGTCAGACCCGAGCCGGCCCAACGACACCGAGTTCCTCGCCCGGCTCACCAAGCTCAGGCTCGCGCTGCACAAGGCCAAGCACACGGCCTGCGCCGAGCGCATCCGCGACGTGCTGGCCACCGGGCAGAAGGTGATCGTCTTCGCGTCCTACACCGAGGGCGTCACGCGCCATCAGCGCTCGCTCGGTGCGCAGGCGGTGCGCATCACCGGCGCGAACACGGCCGCGCAGCGCATGGCCGCGATGGACGCCTTCCAGACCGATCCGCAGGTGCGGGTGATGCTGTGCAACCTGATCGCGGGCGGCGTGGGCCTGAACCTCACCGCCGCGACGCACGTGATCTTCCAGGACCTGGACTGGGTGCCCGCGAACCACCTGCAGGCCGAGGACCGCTGCTACCGCATCGGGCAGACGCGGCAGGTGACGGTGGAGTATCTGCTGGCGAGCGGCACGCTCGACGACTACATCGCGCGGCTGCTCGAGGCGAAGCTGCGGCTGGTGCAGGCGGTGGAGGCGGCGGAGGTGCCCGATGCGTCGATCCTGAAGGACCTGCAGGAGGAGCTCTCGCGACTGGGCCCGGCACTGCTGCAGGAATCGCGGGCGGCACGCGCGGGCGGACGCGAGGGCGCGCGGCTGGAGATCATCGGCGACATGGTGGCCGCGCTGCCGGAGGACACGCCGCTGCTGGAGACGGGGGCGTGGGAGTTTCCGAGCTCGCGCGATGCGGGCAAGACCTACACGGTGACCTTCGGGCGGGGCGGGCACCTGCAGTGCAGCTGCCCGGGGTTCGAGTATCGGGGGGACTGCAAACACGTGCGGGAGGTAAGGAAGGCGGCGGTGGCGGCGTGAAGGGGCGGGGCCGGCGCCGTCACGTCGACGATCTGCTCCATACCGGCCCTGCCCCTGATGAACGAGGCGACCAGGTTTGCCGATCGAAAGCGGCCCACCCGCCTCCGACGGGCGACCCTGAACTAGCGCTTCACTGCGGCACCACCCGCAACGGCGGCCCGTACGGGTTCCCGGCACCGAAGGGGTTGTTCACGCTGTCCGGCGAGTACCGGTTCCCGTACCGGCCATACGGATTGCTCGTCGACTCGGGGGTGGTACGGATTGGCGCTCAGCCGGCCTCGGAAGTTGCCCTGCTGGTCGTACAGCTTGGGGGCCTCGGTTGCGTACGGGTTGGTGTGGCTCTTGTTCGAGTACGGGCTGCCGTAGGGGCTGTACGGGTTCATCAGTCCGTCGGCCTTGTAGGGACTGCCGGCGCCGTAGGGGTTGTTCAGGCAGCGTGGGTCGTAGGGGCAGGTCTGGGCCAAGGCGGGCGCGGTCAGCGCGGTGCCGAGGGCGGCGGCCGCAAGGACGAGGCGGCCAAAGCACGAGTGGCGGAATGTCGGCATCTCGGGAACCTCCGGGGACGAGGTCACGATGGTGGGCGGGGCGAGGCTCGCAGGACGAGCCTGGAGCGCGGCGGCCGCCGATCGCCGGAGACTGACGATGCGCCTGCTCGACACGAACGCCGTCCCCGAGTTTCGTCGATCTCGGCCGCACGCCCCGGCAGTCCGTGCACGCTCAGACGAGCTGCGCCAGCTGCGCCGGTTCCAAATGACACCACTCCCCCATCGGCAAACCCAGCGAATCGAGCGTGAGCTTACCGATCGCGCTACGCCGCAACGAGACGCAGTGATTGCCCGCCGCGGCCAGCATCCGCTTCACCTGGTGGTACTTGCCCTGGTCGATGCTGAGTTCCAGCAGATGCGTGTCCAGCCTACGCACCTGCGCGGCGATGGGCTTCTCCTCGTCGATGAGCTTCACGCCTTCCTGCAGCTGCGCGATCAGTTGCGGCGTCACCGCCTCGAAGACGGTCGCTTCATAGGTCTTGGGTACATGCCGCTTCGGCGAGGACTGGGCGTGGATGAAGCCGCCGTCATCGGACAGCAGCAGCAGGCCGGTGGTGTCATGGTCGAGGCGACCGACGGGCTGGGTATTGCGGTTGACGTATTCCTGCGGCAACAGGGTGAGGATGCCCGGATGGTGGCTGGGCTTGCGCGAACACTCGTAACCGGGAGGCTTGTGCAAGGCGATGTATAGCTGCTGGCGAAACGTCCATTCCTTGCCGTTGACGCTGAAGACCAGGCCTTCGCAGGGCAGGTCTTCATCTTCATCGGTGATCAACCGACCCGCCACGCTGACGCGCTCGTTCCAGATGAGCTGGCGGCACTGATTGCGGCTGCCGAAGCCCTGGCTGCGAAGGATCTTGTCCAGAGTCATGCTGCAGGCACCGATCCCGATGGGCTGCTGCTGCGGCCCAGTCCGTTGAAGAAGCGCTCGTGGATGAGCTGGAAGGACATGGTATCGAAGCCGAGATGAGACTTTCCCGCTCCAATGAAAGCCCGCTTTGGAACTGGCGGTTCACAATAAAGCGTGCTTTAATTTGAACCGGACAATTAAAGCGTGCTTCACATGCCCCGAACCACCGGCACCGAGATCACCACGACCACGCTCGGCGAGTCGGTGCGTGCCTTCGTGCCGTACCCGCTGCCGCCGGCCGACCCGTCCCTGGCACCGGCCTGCTTCGTCGACCTGAACCGGCAGGCCGAACTGGCGCTGGCGCGCCTCGCCGGGGTGTCGGGCCTGGTTCCGTCGGTGGACTGGCTGCTCTACAGCGCGATCCGGAAGGAGGCGCTGCTCACCTCGCAGATCGAGGGCACCCAGGCCACGCTGACCGACCTGTTCGACGAGGAAGCCGGCCTGAAGGTCAGCAACACCGACGACGTCGAAGAGGTCACCAACTACCTGCGCGCCTTCCGCTGGGTTCAAGGGCAGCTGAGCGACCCGCAGGGCTTGCCGATCAGCGTTCGGCTGCTGTGCGAGGCGCACCGTCTGCTCCTGAACGGCGTTCGCGGCGCCGGCAAGCAGCCCGGTGAACTGCGCCGCTCGCAGAACTGGATCGGCGGCACGCGGCCGGGCAACGCCGCCTTCGTGCCGCCCCCGCCCCAGCAGGTGGCCGACCTGCTGACGGCGCTGGAGCGCTTCATCCACGCCGTCGACGTCGACCTGCCGCCGCTTGTCAGGGTCGCGCTGATCCACGCCCAGTTCGAGACGATCCATCCCTTCCTGGATGGCAACGGACGCATCGGGCGATTGCTGATCGCCACGCTGATGGAGCACTGGCACTTGCTCGAGGCGCCGCTGATGTACCTGAGCGGATACCTCAAGCGGCACCAGGCCGAGTACTACCGACGCCTGTCGGCCATTCGCAGCGACGGTGACTGGGAAGGCTGGGTGTCGTTCTTCCTCGACGGCGTGGCCGCGGCGTCGGCGGAGGCCGAGCGCAGCATCATCGAGGTGGCCAGCCTCATCACCGCCGACCGCAGGCGACTTCTGGAGTCTCCCAAGGCGGGCCCGACCGGCTATCGTCTGTTCGAACTGCTGCCGATGATGCCGCGCTTCAGCGTCGAGCACGTTCGCCAGCGCCTGGGGACGACGTTTCCGACCGCGAGCGCCGCCATCCGGCTGCTCGAAGAACTCGGCATCGTGACTGAACTCACAGGCCAGAAGAAGAACCGCATCTACAGCTATCAGGCGTACGTGGACCTGCTCTCAGGGTGAGGATGTCCCGCAAGTCCGGCTGTCGCCCTCGGGTGAACCGGGAATGTCGCGAATCCTGAAGCACGGGCGCGGCGCCAACCACCCTGATTTGCAACTTCCCGTCCTCCCATGCACGGTGTCGCCTCGCCCGAATCCGCTCCCCCCAGATGCCCGCCTCCCGCCCTCCCCGCACCCCCCTGATCCCCAAACCCCGCCTCGACCGAGTCCTCGGCCTCCCCGAGCGCGCCCAGCGCCTCTCGACCGGCATCAAGACCGCGCTGCTGTTCGCAGCCCTCGCGCTCATCGCGGCCGCGGTTGCGGTGATCGACCCGCGTCCGAGCCTGCGGCATGTGAAGGTCGCGATCGCCTCGGGCGCGCCGACCGGCCAGTACCACGCCACGGTGGCACGCATCGCCGGGGAGGTCGGGCGCGAGAAGGGCCGGGTCGACAACCTGGCGTCGGCAGGCTCGGTCGAGAACGTCGCGCGGCTGGTGGCGGCGCGCCGCTCGTGCGAGGTGCACTTCGCGCTGGTGCAGGACGGCGTGGACTGGCCACGCGACGCCGGGCTCGAGCTGATCGGCCGGCTGCCGCGTGCGGAGACCTTGCTGCTGCTCGGTCGCGAAGCGGACCGGATCCGCTCGGTGGACGACCTGCGCGGGCTGCGGGTAGGCATCGGCCCGGACGGCAGCGGCACGGCGGCGCTCGTGCGGCGGGTGTTCGGCCCCCTCGCGGAGCTGGGCATGACGCTGTCGACGCAGCCGATCGACGAGCAGCTCGGCCGCCTGCAGCGCGGCGAGCTGGATCTGGGCGCGATGGTGATCGACGAGGACGCGACGCTCGCGGTGGAGGCGGTGCGCACGCGCGGTCTGCAGATCGTGAACCTGCCGGACGCGGCGGCCCTCGCACGCCGGCTCGGCTTCGCGACGGCGGGCACGATCGCGGCGGGTCAGTACGACTACGTGCGGCGCCTGCCGCGCGAGACCAAGCACGTGCTGCGGGTGGACACGCTGCTGGTGGGCAACGGCTGCGCGTCGCTGTCGCGCACGCAGGGCCTGATGACGGCGGTGGCGGCGGTGTTCCCGACCTTCGTGCGCCACAACCGCGGCGAGCCCAACGCGACGGGGCTGCCGATGAATCCGGTGGCGCGCGGCTTCTTCGACGACGAGGGGCCGGACGTGATGGGGCGCTTCGCGCCCTGGCTGGTGGACCTGATGCCCTCGGCGAGCTGGATGCAGCTGGTGGTGGGCGTCTCGATGCTCTTCAGCGTGATGACGCTGTGGCACCGCTTCCGGCTCTGGCGGATCGACGCGCTGCGCGTGCAGATCGAGCGCGACGTGCCGGCGCTCTTCGGCGCGGGCACGACGGTGGGCGACATCGAGGCCATGGCGCCGTCGGAGCGGCACCGCGGCGACGAGACGCGGGCGGCGGTGGATGGGCTGATCGAGCGGCTCTCGGCCCTGTCGGCGCGCTGCCGGCGCCACTCGCTGTCGGTGGTGGTGCCGATGGGGCAGGAGATGTCGTACCGCTACCAGGAGACGCTGGTGTCCGACCTCACGCACGCGCTGCGGGCGTTCCGGGAGCGGCTGGGGCCTCCCGCACCGCCTCATTGACGCCCTTCCCCTGCCAAGCCACACTCGCCGCGCTGCCGCCGACGAGCGGCACCCTAACGAAGGAACGGAGGAGACATGCTCAGGAAAGGCGTCCTCACCGCGCTCGCCGCGTCGGTGCTCTCGGTCACCGCCAGCGGTGCCACGGCCCAGGAGAAGCTGGTCGTCTGGTTCACCAAGGGGTTCTACCCCGCGGAAGACCGGGCGCTCGACACGATGATCTACCGGTTCGAGCAGAAGACGGGGGTGAAGGTCGACCTGTCGCTCTACCCGGTCCAGGACGTCATTCCGAAGACGGTCGCCGCGCTCGACTCGCGCTCGCCGCCGGACGTGGCCTTCGGCCACACCTTCGACTTCCAGGTGGCGGGCAAGTGGGCGAGCGAGGGCAAGCTGGTCGACCTCTCCGATGTCCTCACGCCGATCAAGGACAAGTTCCTGCCGAACACGCTGTCGACGACGCTGCTGGCGGGTCCGAACGGCAAGAAGGCGTACTACGCGGCGCCGGTCTACCAGCAGACGATGCACGTGCAGTACTGGATCGACATGCTGGCCGAGGCGGGCTTCAAGCCCTCGGACGTGCCCAAGGGCTGGAAGGAGTACTGGAGCTTCTGGTGCGACAAGGTGCAGCCGGCGCACCGCTCCAAGTCGGGCAAGCGGACCTTCGCGATCGGTCACCCGATGGGGGTGGACGGCACGGACTCGTTCTTCAGCTTCCACCAGTTCATGCTGGCGCACAACGTGCAGATCGTCGACGACGGCGGCAAGGTGCTGCTGGGCGAGGCGAAGAACCGTGCCGGCCTGATCGCGGCGCTCAAGGACTACACCGACATCGCGGGCAAGGGCTGCACGCCGCCGTCGGCCATCAGCTGGAAGGATCCGGACAACAACGTCGCCTTCCACAACAAGACCACGCTGATGACGCACAACGCGACGATCTCGATCGCCGCGAAGTGGCTCGACGACATGAACAACCAGACGCTGACGGCGGAGCAGCGCGCCCAGGCGAAGAAGAACTACGAGGAGCTGATCGCCACGGCGCAGTGGCCGAACAAGCCGGACGGCCGGCCGATGAGCTACCTGGCGGCGATCAAGGTCGCGGTGGCCTTCAGCGGCACGAAGAACGAGAAGCGGGCCAAGGAGTTCATCGCGTTCATGATGGAGGACGCGAACCTGATCCCCTACACCGAGGGCTCGCTCGGCCGCTGGTATCCGGTGACGCAGGGCGGCGCGGACCGCACGTTCTGGACGGGCGAGGACAAGCACCGCAAGGCGGTGTCGGACCAGTTCCGCGCGGGCACGGGCACCTTCCCGTTCACGCGCAACTGGCGGTTCACGATCCTGAACAACGAGAACGTCTGGGCCAAGGCGATGAGCCGCATCGTCAACGACAAGTGGACGCCCGAGCGCGCGGCCGACGAGCTGATCGAGCGCGTCAACCAAGTCGCGGGCAAGCAGTCGTGAGCCGCGCACGCGGCTGAGCGATGTCGGCGAGCGCACCGTCGATCGAGCCGGTCGTGCCTTCGGGCGCGGCCG
>VYKW01000336.1_pt1 | contig 18522 bp, 13 predicted proteins | sample 5114451 | NCBI WGS metagenome assembly VYKW01 (sample SAMN12291784, study PRJNA351875) | freshwater metagenome | isolation source: freshwater lake | place: USA: Michigan, Gull Lake | collected 2013-08-08
CAACAGCGTCGATTTCCCAGCCCCATTGACGCCCATGACGCACCAGCGCTCGCGCCGCCGGATCTTGAAATCGAGCGCCTCGTAAATCGTGCGCGATCCATAGCGCTTCGAAACCGCCTTCAGCGTCGCCACATCCTCACCCGACCGCGGCGCCGGCGGAATGTCGAAGACCACCGTCTGCCTGCGCTTCGGCGGCTCAACCCGCTCGATCTTCTCCAGGTTTTTCACCCGGCTCTGGACCTGCGCCGCATGCGAAGCGCGCGCTTTGAATCGCTCGATAAAGCGCATCTCTTTGGCCAGCATCGCCTGCTGGCGCTCGAATTGTGCCTGCTGCTGCCGCTCGGCGATCGCGCGCTGCGCCACGTAGAACTCGTAGTTCCCCGAGAACGTGGTCAATCCACCGCCATCAATCTCAATGATCTTCTTCACAATGCGGTCCATGAACTCACGATCGTGCGAGGTCATGAGCAGAGCGCCCTCGTAGTCCCTCAAGAATTGCTCAAGCCAGATCAAGCTCTCCAAATCGAGATGGTTGCTGGGCTCATCAAGCAGCATGACGTCCGGCCGCATTAACAAGATGCGCGCCAGCGCAACCCGCATTTTCCAGCCGCCCGACAAAGCACCGACATCCCCGTCCATCATCTCGGGCGTGAAGCTCAAACCAGCCAGAACTTCGCGCGCGCGCCCATCGAGCGCATAGCCGTCGAGATCTTCGAATTGCGCCTGCAGCTCGCCATAGCGCGCGATGATTGTTTCCATCTCGTCGGCACGATCCGGATCGGCCATCGCCGCCTCAAGGTCTGCCAACTCCGCCGCCACGGCACTGACGGGGCCCGCCCCGTCCATCACTTCCTGAACAGCGCTGCGGCCGGCCATCTCCCCGACGTCCTGGCTGAAGTATCCGATCGTCACCCCGCGATCGACCGACACCTGCCCCTCGTCCGGCTGGTCTTCTCCCACGATCAACCGGAACAGCGTTGTCTTGCCGGCCCCGTTGGGACCGACGAGCCCGACCTTTTCCCCCCGGTTGAGAACCGCCGACGCCTCGATAAAGACGATCTGCTGGCCGTTCTGCTTGCTGATGTTGTCGAGACGGATCATGGGGCGGCTATATCCTGGTGCGTTGGAGCGCCCTTATGCCCCCCACCGCCCCCCGCCGCAAAGCCCCTGCATAATGCAACCGGCCGCGACATTGCAGGTCAGTACAGGCACTTGGGCGATTGGCGGGGCAGACCTTGCGCTCTGGGCAAGCAACCTTGCCCACCCGCATCGCACCTGCTATAGGGCCCCCTCCCGCCGCGTCGTCAGCGCCGCGGCCCGGCGGTCTTGGGGGATCGTCTAATGGTAGGACTGCAGACTCTGACTCTGCCTGTCTAGGTTCGAATCCTAGTCCCCCAGCCAATAAAATCAGTCACTTAGACACATTCAATATGTCCTCGGAACTGTCCGGCGTACCGTTCAGGCGGAAGAGGTCAACGGTCGCTCCGCACAAAGCCGGCAGCAGACGTTGAGTACTTCGATGCTAGTGGTGATGACAGCGGCAAGTCGACGCTTTGTCGGTTAGCTCGGTCAAAGCGGACGCGGTCTACTCGCGTTGCCGGTCGCGCTTCTGACCCGTAGCGGCCGTAGTGCTGAGGCTCAACAATCATGTTGCAGCAGTGCAGATCCCGGCGACGAACACCGCGTGCACTGCAACGAACATGCTTCCGACGGGCATCGGCGTCGATGGCAGCTTGTCACCCAAGACCGCTTCCGTTCTCATTTTCGAGACGGGCCATAAGCGCCATAGGCCAGGATCGGATCATCAGATCCACCTGTGCCACCTGCGCATCGAAATTCAACACTGGTCGCCATGAAAATGCTGCGCCGCAATGTCGTTTGGAGCGACAATTGTATGTTTGATTCCATGCGGCTCTAACAGCTCGAAGCATCGGACGTCTCGCGGGTGACCCCCGGAATTTTAGTTGACGGGTCTGCTCCACGCGGTCAGGGACGGGCTGGACCACGTCGCGTTCTCTTGAATGGCCGGCAAAGCAGCTCCCAAAAGGTCGGGGGCATACGGTCTAGCCTGTAAATTAATCCGGGTGGCAGAATAAACTCACCGGTCCGCAAAGCATCACAATCGTAGTCTCCGCCTCGTCGAAAACTGGCTATCCCGACGAAACTGTAGCGCCGGCCCCATTCGTCAACAACGCTCCGAAAAATATCCCTATCTGCGTAACGACCAACAATTGGTCCCACCGGCACTACGCTACGCAAAATGAAAAACTCGGCCCGTCTTCGCCCGTCAAAGTTACTATACTGAGGTGGCACAATCATCTGCCGAGCCCCCATCGCTTAGAGTTTTTTCAACGAAGCTCGATACTCTAACGTTCCAAAGTCAGTATGGCCCAGTTCACATCAAAACTAGTGCATGGCCCCTTCACAAGACCATTTGTACCGAAATTACCTGGAAGCGCTCCATTGGCGACCTCCTCACAACGCGCAGATTGCTACCGATGGCGAGATCTAGGAGGGCAAGACCGCGTATCCGTTTTTCCAGTTGGAGTCGCGTCCGTGGCGGAGTGGAGGCTTCGGCCCAAATAGCTTACCCAGTTCCAAGGCGGGCGGCGGGGTGACGTGCAAGTATCGGAGGCATCGTTGTCGTTCAATGCTTGTCTCCTTGTTTGAGAGACGAAACAGGAGGGATGACCTGGATCCAAGCAGTGCTGGTGGTGCGTCAGAATTCTGACTACCTCTTCCATTTCTAGGGTACGGCCGTAGCGCTCGTGATCCCGAACGGCTCAAGTGTAGGTGCGCAGTGCGCGCCAGGATTTGATGGTGGTCGAGCCAAGCATAACTTAGAACCTCCAAACCGTCACCCAATTCGTTTTTGTATCCGCCTGCGGCTATGCTCCAACCGTTCGCGCTGACGTCAGAATTGGCAGTCACCGCCGTTCGGGACCCACCCCTAGGCTGTGGTCGCGTCGGCTGCGCATAGGGTCATTTACGTACATTGATGTTGGTCAAAGGCGGATAGCGTTTGATGCGTCTTAGTCTTTCGGACTGAGCCGCAGGGCAAATGTGTGAGCGCACCGCCCGTCGCCTGATCAGGATCTAGTCTGGCCCTGACGGCTTGCATGCCGGTTAGCTCTAATTCTGGAATAGCCCTGCATCATGTCTGAACTGCTGAGCCATAGCCTCTTCTTTGAAATAGCCGCCTTGCTGGTGCTCGCAGCCTCCGTTGGCTTCATCGGACATCTTTTACGTCAGCCGCTGATCGTCAGTTTCATCGCGGTCGGCATCATCGCAGGGCCCTCTGTACTGGATATGACGCAATCCAGCGAGAAGATTGCGGTCCTGTCCGAACTGGGCATTGCGTTGTTGCTGTTCCTCGTCGGTCTCAAACTCGACGTGAAGCTAGTGAAGTCTTTGGGCGCTGTGTCGCTCAGTACCGGGCTGGGCCAGGTGGCATTCACGGCCGGTTTCGGCTTCCTGCTCTGCTTGGGGCTCGGCTACGATCCAATCACCAGCCTCTACATCGCCGTCGCACTGACGTTCTCAAGCACGATCATCATCGTCAAGCTGCTGTCCGACAAGCGCGAGGTCGATTCCCTGCACGGCCAGATCGCGCTCGGCTTCCTGATCGTCCAGGATATCGTCGTCGTCCTGGCCATGATCGTCCTCTCCGCCATCGGCGTTGGCACACAATCCGATGGGTCGTGGCGGGATGTGAGCAATGTCTTTGTAGCCGGCGGCGTCATGCTCGTCGCCGTCATGCTCTTCATCCGCTTTGTTGCAACGCCGCTTACCGAAATCCTGGCGCGCCGGCCCGAACTCCTACTGCTCTTCGCGGTCGCTCAAGCTGCCGCATTCGCCGCGCTTGGCGACTATCTCGGTTTCGGCAAAGAACTCGGCGGTCTGTTGGCTGGAATGTCACTCGCGTCGACGCCGTATCGGGAGGCCATTGCCGCCCGTCTGGCACCACTGCGGGATTTCCTGCTGTTATTCTTCTTCATTGCGCTTGGGGCAAAATTGCAGCTGGAGCATATCGGCGCCGCGACCTTCGCCGCCACCATCCTTTCGCTGTTTGTCCTGATCGGCAATCCGCTGATCGTCATGGCGATCATGGGTGCGATGGGATACCGCAAGAGAACCGGCTTCCTCGCCGGTCTGACGGTCGCCCAGATCAGCGAATTTTCACTCATCTTCATGGCGATGGGCGTCACCCTTGGCCATGTGGACTCTGGTGCGCTTGGCCTTGTCACACTCGTCGGTTTGATCACAATCGCCGTATCGACCTACATGATCACCTACTCGCACGAACTCTACCGCGTTTTCGAGCCATTCCTGTCGCCGTTCGAGCGGACAGGCACCCCCAGTGAGACGGCGCCGCCGGATGCCCACGGGCAAAAGCCCTATGACGCCGTGATCTTCGGGCTCGGCCGTTACGGCGAGGCCATCGCAAGCCGGTTGGCGAACGCGGGACAGCGGGTCCTTTGTATCGATTTCAATCCCAGCGCGGTCCGGGCCTGGCAAGCGCGCGGCGGCGATGCAATCTACGGCGACGTGACCGATCCAGAGTTTGTCGACGCATTGCCGCTATCCGGCGCGGCCTGGGTGATATCCGCGATCGCGGACCAGGACTCAGGCGTCACACACGACGACATCCGGCTGACGGTTATTGCCGCTGTCAGACAAATGGGCTTCAAGGGCCGGATCGCCATTCGCAGCCGCCGGCCCGCCGACCGTGAGATTCTGATGGCGTCCGGAGCCGACATCGTCCTGGAGCCATTTCAAGACGCTGCCGACCGCGCGGTGGAATTGGTCCAGTCGCACGAACGTCCGCAGCGACTGGAATTCGACGAGAGTGATCAACAGAAAGAGTTGAGGACGTAGGCGTCGGCGAGGCCGCGTCATTATCGTTCGCCGTTCGCATCTGAGAGCAGAGGTAAGAAGCGATGAAAACAATTCTGGTGGCCAGTGACCTGTCGGCGCGATCGGACCGCGCTCTCGCCAGAGCAGCCAAACTCGCCCGTCAACACAATGCACGCCTCATCGTCCTCCACGTCGTGGACGAGGAACTGCCCTCGGCGTTGGCTGACCGTCAAGTCGACGATGCGTCGAGGCTGCTCGGCGCGTCGGTTGCGGCTCTGCCCGAATCCGGCGCGCTCTTGAGCGACGTCCGGGTGATTGTCGGCGAACACTACCGGACGATCCTGGCCGAAGCAGAGGCATCGGACGTCGATCTGCTCGTCGTCGGGCAGCATCGCAAGGATCTGCTTCTCGATCTGTTCCGTGGCAGCACCGGCGAGCGGATCGTCCGCTTCGGCAACCGGCCCGTCCTCATCGTAAAGTCGGTAGCAACGCACAGATATGTCGGGATACTGGCCGCGGTCGATTTTTCCGCCCCGTGCAAGCAGGCGATCGAGACCGCTGTGACGCTTGCTCCAGACGCCGACGTCAAGTTGGTTCATGCCTTCGACATCCCGTTCCGAGGCTTGCTCTTCGGTGGGGCCTCCATGGAACAACTGGCCAAGAAGCATCAGAAGCAGTTCCAGGACACAATCGACGAGCAAACGGAAACCTTTCTGAATTCCCTGTCGGTCTCCGTAACCGCTCGCCAAGTCATTGCGCGGGAAGGCATGCCTGAGGACGTCGTGCTGCAGGTGGCGGGGGAAACGCGCTGCGATCTGCTTGTGATTGGAACGCATGGCCGGTCCGGGCTCGGCCGCGCGCTCTTGGGAAGCGTCGCTGAAAACCTGATCGCGCGAGCGCCCTGCGATATTCTTGCCGTCAGAGGTTGGTAACCCTTTGGCCGCAGGCGCGTAGAAAGCTCTCTCATTCGAAAAGACCGGCGATGACATGGCGCCGAACTGAAACCGCGCTGGACCGGATGGGCAGTCAGAAAGAGCTAGCACAATCGAGGCTGTCGCCAGTCTCCCGGGACCGAACACCATCGCTGGGCAGGCCCGTCCCTTTCACCTTAGAAGAAGAAAGGGATTTAGAATGCGCTATTGGGCATCGGGCGGGGGAGACTTCAACGCGGTGAGGATGGCGTCGGCGATTTCGCGGGAGCCTTGGACGACGGTCGTGGCGCCGTAGTTCTTGAGGTAGGTTTCTTCCGCGTCGGTCATGGCGCCGACGATGATGGTCAGCGCGGAGTTGGCCTTGCGCGCCTGCTCGACGATCTGGCCGGCTTCGAAGCAATCGGGGATGGCGACGATGAGCGTTCTGGCGGCCTTGATGTTGGCTGCGCGGAGGCCGATGACTGCGTTGGCGGCAATCGCATCGACGCCGCGTTCGCGCAGTTTGGCGACGGCATCGTCGCGGTCGTCGATGACGACCAGGGGCGCGCCTTGATCGATGAGCGCGTTGCCGACGAGTTTGCCGACGCGGCCATAGCCGACAAGCACGGTGTGGCCGGTCTTTTCGGTCACGTAGCCCAGGGGCATGCCGGCGGCGTCGGGCCGATCGGCCGGGGCAACCTTGTCGGATGTGGCCGGCGGAGTGTAGCGGTCGAGGAGGTGGAAGAGGAGCGGGTTGAGCACTATGGAGACGATGGCGCCGGCGAGGATTAATTCGCGGCCTTCTTCGGGCAGGATGTTCAAGATGACGCCGAGGCCAGCGAGGATGAACGAGAATTCGCCGATCTGGGCGAGGCTGGCGGCGATCAGCAGGCCGGTGCGTAGCGGATAGCCGGCGGCCATGACGATGGCGAGGGCCGCCAGCGATTTGCCGAACACGATGATGGCGACGGTCGCCACGATGGCCCCGAAGTTGTCCACGAGAGCGATCGGATTGAACAGCATGCCGACGGAGACGAAGAAGAGCACGGCGAAGGCGTCGCGCAGCGGCAGGCTTTCATTCGCCGCCTGTTGACTGAGCGGGCTTTCGCTCAAGATCATGCCGGCGAAGAAGGCGCCAAGGGCGAAGGAGACGCCGAAGAGCTTGGCGGCGCCGAACGCCACGCCAAGCGCGATGGTCAAGACACCGAGGCGGAACAGTTCGCGCGATCCGGTATGTGCGATGTAGTGCAAGATCCAGGGGATGATACGGCGGCCGACGAGCATCATGACGACGAAGAAGGCGATGACCTTCAACAACGTGATGCCGAGTGTGCGGAGAATGTCGCCGCTGATCGGTTGGCCGGTGGTGCCATCGGGGACGAGGAGCGGGGCGAGGGCTGGAAGGGTGACCAGCGTAAGCACCATCACGAGGTCTTCGACGATCAGCCAGCCGACCGCGATGCGGCCTTGCTCGGTTGAGACGAGATGGCGCTCCTGCAGAGCGCGGAGCAGCACGACGGTAGAGGCGACCGAGAGGGCGAGGCCGAAGACGATGCCGGCTCCCAGTGACCAGCCGAGCAGATGGGCAAGGCCGATTCCGAGCAGCGTTGCGCCGGCGATCTGGACGATGGCGCCGGGGACGGCGATGGCTTTGACGGAGAGCAGGTCGGACAGCGAGAAATGCAGACCGACGCCGAACATCAGCAGAATGACGCCGATTTCGGCCAGTTCGGTGGCGAGGCCCTGATCGGCGACGAAGCCGGGCGTAAAGGGGCCGACGGCGACGCCGGCGAGCAGGTAGCCCACGATGGGGGAAACGCGCAACCGCTGAGCAACCGTGCCCAATATGAAGGCCAGCGACAGGCCGACGACAATGGTGGCAATCAACGGCGTGTCGTGCGGCATCGCGGGGGTTGGCCTCCGTGTGTCGGCGCGAAAAGGATGGTCGTGTTGGGTGAGGGGGCAGGTCGGACGCAGCCCCTCTTAGCCATAGAAGCAAAGATCGCGCCGGTACGCCAGACCGCTCGCGCACGCGGGTTGCCTCAGACGCTCGCGGGCGGGAAGCGGGCGATAATGGTGGTAGTGTCGGTGATGGGCGGCGCCGCGCCCCGTTCTTGCAGAGTAGGGCAAATCAAAATGCGATGAGACGGCGGCCCATACGGGCGCCTTGGTACCGCTGGTCATCTTACCCGGGCAACGACGCGCGGCTTGCTTGCAAGCCGATGGCCGAAACTGGCCCTTCTCGAAAAATTCGTCCGGCTGGGGCCAAAAGTGAGCTTCCTAGCCGCGCTCATCCCTTTAACCAGCCACCAATCAACTCCTCCTTGGGCAGTCCGCCCGCATGCACGACCTTGCCGTCAACGACGATGCCTGGCGTGGAAACGATACCGAACTTGGCGATCTCGGCATAGTCGCTCACCTTCTCGACATTGACCGGGATGCCGAGCTTGTCGGCTTCTGTCTTCACCATGTCCGCCGTAGTTTGGCAGCGCTTGCAGCCGGGCCCAAGGATCTTGATATTTTTCATATCTCGCTTACCTCAATGAAACAGCGCGTTGAACAGGAAGCCCACAGCCAAGATGCCAGTGCCGACAACGGTGACGAACACTGCAATCAGCTTCACCGACAGCACCTTGCGCAGGATGATCATCTCCGGCAGCGACAACGCAATCACACTCATCATGAAAGCTAGGGTGGTGCCGAGCGCGGCGCCCTTGCCGATCAGCGCCTCGACGATGGGAATGATGCCTGCTGCATTCGAGTACATGGGAATGCCGATGAGCACAGCGGCTGGGACCGACCACCACGCGTCAGCGCCCATTACGCCCGCCATGAGCTCTGCAGGCACATAGCCATGAATGAACGCACCGACCGCGATGCCGGCGATGATCCACATCCATACTCGGCCGACGATGTCCTTTACAGCCTCAAGGCCGGCCTGGATGCGATCGACCATTGTGATCTCCTCATCGGGCAAATCGACAGCACCGGCGCGGATGTCGCGCACCCAAGGCTCCAGCCAGCCTTCGAGCTTTAGTCGGCCGATAACAAATCCGCCAATGATGGCCACTCCCAAGCCAAACGCGAGATAGGTGAGCGCTACCTTCCATCCAACCAGCGCAAAAAGCAGCCCAAGCGCCACCTCGTTGACCATGGGTGCAGCGATCAGGAATGAGAATGTCACGCCGAGTGGAACGCCAGCGGATACGAATCCTATGAACAGTGGGACCGCTGAGCAAGAGCAGAACGGGGTCAGAATACCCAGGCCGGCCGCTGCGACGTTGCCGACGCCTTCAGCGCGTCCGGCCAGCATGGCGCGCGTCTTTTCCGGAGAAAAGAAGCTGCGTACGATGCCCATCGCGAACACTACAAGTGTCAGCAACAGCAAGACCTTTGGTGTATCGTAGACGAAAAACTGGATCGCATCCCCAAGATGGCTCTTGCGGTCGATAGGCAGCGATTGGACCACCCACTCGGAAAACGGCACAAGCTGCGAATAGAGCAGCGCCCAAAGGACAAGCGCTGTGAACGTCCCTGCAGCCCATCGCCAAGCCTCGGATCGCCGTGCAGTGCGCCCATCAATTGTTGTGTTGCTAGTCATCAGCAGCACCCGCCTTCAACAACACGACCAGCACGCTCTTGCAGCGGGCGCCCTGCCTTGCGGAGACGTTTCAGATCCTTGACGTGCTGAGGCTCGGCTTTCACAGCCTCAACCGCTGCTCTGATTGCCGCGCGCGACCATGACGGCATGTGAGACGAGAGGGCATAGAGCACCCATTGGGCTTCTCGCCGATCCCGCAGGAGCCCCGCGTCTCGCATGACCGCCAGATGCCGTGAGATCTTAGGCTGCGGCAAATCAAGCGCCGCGACCAGTTCGCAAACGCACAGCTCACCCTCATCCCAGATCAGAGCCAGACAGCGTAGCCGGATCGGATCGGCCAAGGTTGCGAACAGCGTGGTTGCGGTTTCCATGTGAGCAGTATGCGCCGTCTTGCTTATTCGGTAAAGCGCATATACGTTGCGCCACATAAGCACAGGGACTGAACGTTAAGCTGCCTGGCTTCTCCGTGTGGCCGGACGTTTCCCCGATATTCGAGATAAGGGCGACAATGAGCATTGTCATTTACCACAACCCGGCCTGCGGTACGTCCCGCAACACTTTGGCCATGATCCAGAAGTCGGGCGAGGATCCGATCATCGTCGAGTATCTGAAGACGCCCCCGACGAGGGAGCAGCTCTTGGAGCTGATCAAAGACATGGGCATCGCACCACGTGCTCTGCTGCGCGAGAAGGGAACACCTTTCGTCGAGCTCGGCCTCCACGATCCAAAATGGTCAGATGAAGAACTCATTGATTTTATGATGGAGCACCCGATCCTTATCAACCGTCCGATCGTGGTCACGCCCAGGGGTGTTCGGCTCTGCCGCCCGTCGGAGGTCGTGCTTGGTATCCTGCCGAACCCCGATATCGGCACCTTCACCAAAGAGGACGGCGAGATCGTGGTCCCCGGAAAGGATGTTTCTGATGCTTGATTTCGAGCCAACACTTCCCAACATCCGCGAGGACTCGCTCAACATTCCGGATCCGATCAAGCTTTTCGATGCGCCACGCGCTAAGCATCCACCACGCATTCTGCTTCTCTACGGTTCACTAAGAGCCCAGTCCTTTAGCCGGCTTTTGACTTTTGAAGCAGCACGCCTACTTCAGCGCTTCGGCTGCGAGACACGCATTTTTGATCCCTCCGGCCTGCCCCTTCCTGATGATGCGCCGAGTACGCATCCCAAGGTTCAAGAATTGCGGGAGCTCGTCGCCTGGTCAGAGGGACAGGTCTGGTGTTCACCCGAGCGACACGGCGCCATGACCGGCATCATGAAGGCGCAGATTGATTGGATACCTTTGAACAGCGGAGCTGTGCGGCCCACACAGGGTAAAACGCTCGCCGTCATGCAAGTATCTGGTGGATCGCAGTCATTTAACGCGGTCAATCAGATGCGCCTGCTTGGCCGCTGGATGCGGATGGTAACAATCCCGAACCAGTCCTCGGTCGCAAAGGCATTCCAGGAGTTCGACGAAGATGGGCGAATGAGGCCCTCGGCCTACTACGATCGCGTCGTCGACGTGATGGAAGAATTGGTCAAGTTCACGCTTCTGACGCGCGACGTTACACCTTACCTCACCGACCGCTACAGCGAGCGCGCTGAGAGCGCGGAAGCGCTTTCGGCCAGAGTAAACCTGCCGGCTGCGGCCCCCGTCAGCGAGCCAACGCCCCGAGCCTGTGGATGTGCCCCGAGCTGCTGCGCGCCGTCCGGCCAGTAGAGTTGGTGGGTCCCGAACAGGCATCACATCGGGAAACATGAAGTCTGCCTTGGGTCAAAACTCACGATCTGCTGATCGCGCGCCGACCTACGTCGTAGGGCCGAAAGCAGTCGCCAGACGCGAAAATCTACCACGGGGTGCTGCGCCGCAACGATTTTCGCGGCGTCGACCACAGGCTTGATTTGCCCGGAAAGCACCCGCCGACTGATGGTCCGTGTCTCAGATCGGTCGGTTATGGCCCTTAGCTGACTCATCGTCGCCGCAGCTCGATGTCGGCAACCGGATGACAAGCAGTTATGAGATTCTGGCGTATGCAGCCAATCCGCGTCACCTGCGTGCCGCCGGAGAATTTTCTTGGAGGTTATGAGCGATGGCAACGGAGTTTACCCCTCTGGCATCGTTGGCAGGCGGCGCGCTGCTTGGCGTCTCGGCCGTCGGTTTATTTGTTGTGTCCGGGCGCATTGCCGGGATCACGGGGATCGTGCGGCGCGCACTATTGCCGACGGGGACATCCCGACCGCTGTCAGCATTCGCATTCATCCTCGGTCTGATGGCTGCTCCGCTGATCTGGGAAGCAGCCTCCGGGTCGGCTGTGACCCAAACCGTGTCTGCAAACTTTCCCATGATGGCAGCCGCAGGCCTATTGGTCGGATTCGGCTCGAGCATCGGCAATGGGTGCACGAGCGGCCACGGCATCTGCGGCCTGTCGCGTTTTTCAATCCGCTCTCTCGTGGCGACGCTCACCTTCATGGCTGCGGCCATCGCCACGGTCTACGTCACGCGGCATGTGATCGGAGCCTGACATGTCCATCGCACTGAATTTCCTCATGGGCCTAATCTTCGGCGCCGGATTGATCGTGTCCGGCATGGCGAACCCGGAAAAAGTTCTAAACTTCCTCGACCTGACCGGAACGTGGGACCCATCGCTGATCCTCGTCATGGCCGGAGCGATTGCGGTAACGGCCCCAGGTTATGCCCTTGCCCGCCGCCGCCGAGCGCCCCTCCTCGAACCTGCGTTCGACGCGTCGCCCCCATCCGCTATTGATGCGCGGCTGCTCATTGGCGCTGCGATATTCGGAATGGGCTGGGGCCTTTCGGGGCTCTGCCCCGGGCCCGCACTCACGGCTCTGCCGCTTGCCGCGCCCGGCACGATCGTTTTCGTCCCCGCGCTCCTGGCCGGCATCTTAGCCGGGGCAATATTGATCGGCCGCATGAACCGGCGCGAAGACGGCTAAGCCGGAACGCCCAACCGGTGATCCCATCGCAGAGGCGGCTTTGTCGGAGGAGGGGATAAAGTACTACGTCGTTCCGGCACAAGTCGCGGTCTGCCTTCTCTTGCCCTACCTACGTACTATTGACGCGCGCCTGACTCTCGAACACCCTCCGCCCCGTCAGCAATGGCATGTGGAAGAGTTCGGCTTGATCAATTGATTCAAAGCCGGCGCCGAAGGAGCAACCGCCCCGGAAACTCTCAGGCCCATGGACCGCATGCCGATGACACTCTGGAAAGCGGCCGGGCAGATTGCGATCTGCCAAGCCCACCGACGGTTGTAAGACGCTCGTCCGGATACGTCCGAACGCACGTCCAAACTCTCAGGTTCCGCGACAGAGGGGGCTCTCGTAAGCGCATGTCCGCTTCACGCCAGAGAGCCAGCCATGACCCAAAGCGACGCCCCGCCGTCTGAAACCAAACGCACGCCACTCTATGCCGAGCATGTGCGCCTCGGCGCCCGCATAGTTCCGTTTGCTGGCTATGAAATGCCCGTGCAGTACACCGGCGGAATCATCGAAGAACACCTCTGGACGCGCACGCAAGCGGGGCTGTTCGACATCAGTCACATGGGCCAGGCCATCCTGCGCGCGATGGACGGCCGTCACGAGACCGTCGCGCACGCGCTCGAAACCATGGTGCCCGCCGACATCGCCGGCATCGCGCCCGGCCAGCAGCGCTACACGCAACTGCTCAATTTGGATGGCGGCGTCATCGACGACCTGATGGTGACGCGCCCCTCCGAACCCGGCACGGACGGCACACTGCGCCTCGTCCTTAACGCGTCGCGCAAGGCCATCGACTGCGCGCACATCGCTCAGCATCTTCCACCAACCGTGCATCTCGATGTCTTGCATGACGCCGCCCTCCTCGCCCTGCAAGGCCCCAAAGCCGCCGACGTGCTCTCGGCCCTATGGCCCAGCGCCGCCGATCTCACCTTCATGCAAGCCAGCCAAGCCACCCTAGCCGGGTGCCCGTGCTACATCAGCCGCTCCGGCTACACTGGCGAAGACGGTTACGAAATCTCCGTCAGCGCCACAGACAGCAACCGCCTCTGGCAAACCCTTCTCGGCACCCCCGCCGTCCGCCCCATCGGCCTCGGTGCCCGCGATTCACTGCGTCTCGAAGCAGGCCTCTGCCTCTACGGCCATGAACTCGACGAAACCATCTCCCCCATCGAGGCCGGCCTCGCCTGGTCGATTCAGAAGCGACGCCGTCAATCCGCTGACTTTCCGGGCGCTGAGCGCATCCTGCGCGAAATTGCGGATAAGCCCTCCCGCGTGCGCGCCGCCATTCTTCCCGCCGGACGCGCCCCCGCCCGCGACGGCACTGAAATCCTGGCCGCCGACGGAATGCCTGCCGGACGCATCACATCGGGAGGCTATTCGCCAACACTGAAGCGACCCGTCGCCATGGGCTACCTGCCCCCTCAACACGCGGCACCCGGCACCCCACTTAAATTGTGTGTGCGCGACTCCGAACTCGACGCCGAAGTCGTGCCCCTGCCCTTCGTACCGCATGCCTATCGCCGCTGAGCCATCCGGTCGGCCCCCTATTCACCTCAGGAGACACTCATGCTGAAATTCACCGAAGATCACGAGTGGCTGAAGATCGACGGCGACGTCGCCACCGTCGGCATCACCCCCCACGCCGCCAAACTCCTCGGCGACCTCGTCTTCGTCGAACTGCCCAAAGTCGGCGCGAAACTGAAGAAGGGCGCGCCCTCCGGCGTTGTCGAATCCGTCAAGACCGCCTCTGACGTCTATGCGCCCCTCGACGGCGAAGTCATCGAAATCAATCAGGCCGCCGCCGACGATCCCGCCGTCGTCTCCGCCGAGCCGGCATCTGGCGGCTGGCTCTACAAAATGCGCCTCGCAAACCCCGCCGATGCCGAAGCGCTGCTCGACGAAGCCGCCTACGCCAAGCTCACCGCCTGAGGAACCACACAATGGTTGCCGAGAAATACGACCCCTACGATTTCGCCAACAGGCGCCACATCGGCCCATCGGCGAAAGAGATCGCCGATATGCTCGCTGTCTTAGGCATGCCCAATCTCCACGCCCTCATCGACGCAACCGTACCCGCGTCCATCCGCCAGAGCGACCGCATCGACTTCGGCAAATCCCTCTCCGAACGCCGCGCGCTCGATAAACTGCGCGAAACGGCGAACAAGAACCGCGTGCTGACCTCCCTCATCGGGCAGGGCTACCACGGCACCACCATGCCGCCCGCCATCCAGCGCAACATCTTCGAAAACCCGGCCTGGTACACGGCCTACTCGCCCTATCAGCCCGAAATCAGCCAAGGCCGCCTGGAAGCACTGTTGAACTTCCAGACCCTCGTCGCCGACCTGACAGGCCTCGAAATCGCCAACGCCTCCCTGCTCGACGAAGCCACCGCCGCCGCCGAGGCCATGGCCGTCGCCCACCGCGTCGCCACATCGAAGCAGACCACGTTCTTCGTTGATGAAAACTGCCTGCCGCAGTCCATTGCCGTCATGCGCACGCGCGCCGAACCGCTCGGCTGGCACATCAAGGTCGGCGACCCCTTCAAGGATCTCAAGGCAGACGAGGTCTTCGGCGCCATCTTCCAGTATCCCGGCGTCTGCGGCGCCTGCCACGATTTCACACCCCTGATCGACGAACTGCACAAGTCCGGCGCCATCGCCGCCGTCGCCGCCGATCCGCTCGCACTCACGCTGTTGAAGCCACCCGGTGAAATGGGCGCCGACATAGCGATTGGCTCCATGCAGCGCTACGGCGTCCCCATGGGCTACGGCGGCCCACACGCCGGCTACATGGCTACCCGCGATGCCTTCAAGCGCAACCTCCCCGGCCGCCTCGTCGGCGTCTCCGTCGATGCGCGAGGCAATCGCGCCTACCGCTTGGCCCTGCAAACTCGCGAACAGCACATCCGCCGCGAACGCGCGACCTCCAACATCTGCACCTCGCAGGTCCTCCTCGCCGTCATCGCCTCCATGTACGCCGTCTTCCACGGCCCCACCGGCTTGAAAGCGATTGCGCATCGCGTCCATCGCGACGCCTGCCGCCTCGCCGATGGCCTCAAGAGCCTCGGCTTCAAAGTGGCACCCGACGCCTTCTTCGACACCATCACCGTGGAGGTTGGTCCCTACCAGGGTCTCATCCTCAAGAACGCGGTCGACAACGGCATCAACCTGCGTAAGGTCGGCCAGGATCGCATCGGCATCACCGTCGACGAACGCACGCGCCCCGACACACTGGAAGCCGTCTGGCGCGCCTTCGGCGGCTTCGATCTACGCTACGACGAAGCCTACCCGCCATCCCGCCTGCCGCAGAACCTGCTGCGCACCTCCGACTTCCTCACCCACCCCGTGTTCCACATGAACCGCGCCGAAAGCGAGATGACGCGCTACATGCGCCGCCTCGCCGACCGCGATCTGGCGCTCGACCGCTCCATGATCCCGCTTGGCTCCTGCACCATGAAGCTGAATGCGACCGCCGAGATGCTCCCCATCTCCTGGCCCGAATTCGGCGAATTGCATCCCTTCGTCCCCGCCGATCAGGCGCAGGGCTACAAGGAACTGATCGACGATCTTGCGCGCAAACTCTGCGTCATCACCGGCTACGATGCGGTGTCCATGCAGCCCAACTCCGGCGCGCAAGGCGAATACGCAGGCCTTCTTGCTATCCGCGCCTACCACAAGAGCCGCGGCGACGATCATCGCCACGTCTGCCTCATCCCGTCATCCGCGCACGGCACCAATCCCGCCTCCGCCCAAATGTGCGGCATGAGCGTCGTCGTCGTGGGAACCGATAAGTCCGGCAACATCGACGTCAAAGACTTCCGCAAAAAGGCCGAAGAGCACAGCCGCGAACTCGCCGCTTGCATGATCACCTATCCCTCCACGCACGGCGTCTTTGAGGAAACCGTCCGCGAGATTTGCGACATCACGCACGCCCACGGCGGCCAAGTCTACATGGACGGCGCCAACCTCAACGCGCTGGTCGGCCTCGCCAAGCCCGGCGAGATCGGCTCCGACGTCAGCCACATCAATTTGCACAAGACGTTCTGCATTCCCCACGGCGGCGGCGGCCCTGGCATGGGCCCCATTGGCGTCAAGGCGCACCTGATCCCGTTCCTGCCCGGCCACGCGCACACCGACGGCCGCGAATACACCGTCTCCGCCGCGCCATACGGATCGGCCTCCATCCTCCCCATCTCCTGGAGCTACATTCTGATGATGGGCGGACGCGGCCTCACACAGGCCACCCGCATCGCCATCCTCAACGCCAACTACATCGCCAAGCGCTTGGAGCAGGCCTACCCCATCCTCTATCGCGGCAAGAACGGCTTCGTCGCGCACGAGTGCATCATCGACACCCGCCCGCTGATGGACAAGGCCGGCGTCTCCGTCGAAGACATCGCCAAACGCCTCATCGATAGCGGGTTCCATGCCCCAACCATGAGTTGGCCCGTCGCCGGCACCCTCATGATCGAGCCGACGGAATCGGAAACCAAAGCCGAGTTGGATCGCTTCTGCGACGCCATGCTTTCCATCCGCGAGGAAGCCCGCGCCATTGAGGAGGGCCGCATGGATAAAACCAACAATCCGCTGAAAAACGCCCCCCACACCGTGGAGGACCTGATCGGCGACTGGAACCGCCCGTATACAAGAGAGGTCGCCTGCTTCCCGCCGGGCGCCTTCCGCGTCGATAAATACTGGGCCCCCATTAACCGGGTCGACAACACCTACGGCGATCGCAACCTTGTCTGTTCCTGCCCGCCGATGGATACATATATGAAGGCAGCCGAATAGACCGGCCGCCAACCGAGGCCCAACCACCGAGGCCCGCACACCGAGGAATGACGCATGGTTTCGGTTCTCGATACGCGCGAGGCAGCAAGGCTTCGCCATCCCGAAAAGGCCAACCGGCCCGACACGCCACGGCTGCCCAAACCGCCGTGGCTACGCATCCGCCTGTCGAACGGCGGCGAACTCGCCGGCACCCACCACATCGTCCGCAGCCACGGCCTCACCACCGTATGCGAAGAAGCCGCCTGCCCGAACTTGGGCGAATGCTGGTCCAAGCGCCATGCCACCATGATGATCATGGGCGACACCTGCACCCGCGCCTGCGGTTTCTGCAACGTCCGCACCGGCCGCCCAGGCCCACTCGATCCCAACGAACCCGAAAACGTCGCCGCAGCCGTCGCCGAGTTGGGCCTGCGCCATGTGGTCATCACATCGGTGGACCGCGACGACCTCGACGACGGCGGCGCGGATCATTTCCGTGAGACCATCCTCGCCATCCGCGCCCGCTGCCCGGACACAACGATTGAAATCCTCACCCCCGACTTCCTGCGCAAGGACGGCGCGCTGGAACGCGTTGCATCCGCCCGCCCCGATGTCTTCAATCACAACCTAGAAACCGTCCCGTCGCTCTATCTGAGAATCCGTCCCGGCGCCCGCTACTTCCATTCCCTGCGCCTCCTTCAGCGCATTAAGGAACTCGACGCCACCGTCTTCACGAAGTCCGGCATCATGCTCGGCCTCGGCGAAACCTATGATGAAGTCCTCCAGGTCATGGACGATCTGCGCTCGGCGAACGTCGACTTCCTCACCATCGGCCAATATCTCCAGCCGACACCCAAGCACGCCGAAATTGCGCGCTACGTCACACCGGAGGAATTCGAAAGCTTCCGCCGCATCGGCCTCTCGAAAGGCTTCCTTCTCGTCGCCTCGAGCCCGCTGACGCGCTCCTCCTATCACGCCGACGAAGACTTCACCCGCCTCCGCGCCGCGCGTGCCATAGCGAGCTAACTCTCAGCACCAAAAAAGATGCCAAGCGCAATAAGCGTGACAAGCACCCCCGCAAAGCAGAGCAGCGCCGGAAAAACCAACAGCGACGACGGCGTTCCCGCATACCCGATCCCCGGGCGCGACGGATCGATCAGCAGCTTCATGCGGTCGCCGATTTTGTAGCGCAATCGATACCCCTCGCTGCGCACCCGCTGTACCGCCTGCATGTCGAGCTTGGCGGTTCGCTCTTCTCCGCTTGCGGTCCAGTATTTGAAATGCGGCGTCGCTGTGCTGGCCACAATGCCGTCCGGCTCGAAGGGCACCCGCCGCACGGACGCCGGCGGGCGGTGGACGTCGAGTCGTACAACCTCCGCGTCCACGACCTC
>VYKW01000339.1_pt1 | contig 18200 bp, 21 predicted proteins | sample 5114451 | NCBI WGS metagenome assembly VYKW01 (sample SAMN12291784, study PRJNA351875) | freshwater metagenome | isolation source: freshwater lake | place: USA: Michigan, Gull Lake | collected 2013-08-08
CGCCGCAGCCCGGTGTCGCCGCCGTCGTCCCGCCGCCGGGTCCGCTGGTGACCGAGATTCGCCCGCTGCGTGCCGCGATCCGCGATGGCGTGGTGAGCATCGATTTCGAGCTCTACATCCAGAATCGCGGGGCCGAAACGGCCGACAATGTCCGCGCAGTGCTCGGCCTGTTCGCCGCCAATCCCGATCAGGACGCGCAGATCGCGGCCTTTCATGGTGCCGCGCGCATGGCGCCAGGGTCGGAGCCGTTCAGCATCGCGCCGGGCGGCATCCATATGCTCAAGGGGCAGGTCACCCAGTCGGGCGATCAGATGCGCGTCGTCAATGTGCAGGGCAAGCCGATGTTCGTGCCGATTCTGCCGGTTGCGCTCAAATGGTATGCCGGCCTGTCGATCCGCACGCTGCGCGACAGCTTCATGATCGGCACCGTGCCCGCCCCGGGCAGCGACCGGCTGGGACCGCTCTGGGTCGAGCGGGCCGCGGAGGGGTTCGGGCGGCTCGCAGCGAAGCGGTATGTGCCGAATCTTCCCGGCTGAACCTAGCGCAGGACCAGCACCAGCAGCAGCACGAGTGCGGCGCTGGCGATCAGCAGCACCGCCATCATCCTGCTAAGATTTCCGAGACCGCGCCATGGAAGCGCTTCGTCGAGGAGTGGACTGGCGGGCGTGATCGTCGCCGGATCGACGCCGGTTTCGCGCGTCAGGGCGGTGGCGAACCGATTCCATGTGTCGGGGGCGTTCGCGACGTCGGCGGGGAGGCTGTACTGGAGTGAGCGGAACACGTCGCCAGCGGTATGCCAGGTCGGCGCGTCGGCATAGTCGAGCGTGACGCCGAACGTCGCCTCGATCTCGTCGATTGCGGCAATCTCGTCGCGGTCGCCGCCGAGGCCGACGCTGGCGGGCTTGCTCTCATCCATGGCGTCGGTCGCTAACAGCTCGCAGCCGTACCGCCAACCGACACGGGCGGCCCGCTGTCGGATCGGATCAGACAAAAATCCTCCCCGGAACGGGGAGGGGGACCGCCGCCGCAGGCGGTGGTGGAGGGGGCCCGAGGCAATCGCTTCGCGTCGGGGTGGGCCCCCTCCGTCAGCGCTTCGCGCTGCCACCTCCCCGTTCCGGGGAGGATTTTTTCGCCGCGCGCTACGTGCGATCCCCAACGAAAAGGGGCGGCCCGTTGCCGGACCGCCCCCTTCATAAGCTGCAGGTGCAGCCGCGAGATTACTTGATCTCGACGGTCGCGCCGGCTTCTTCGAGCTGCTTCTTGAGCTTCTCGGCTTCGTCCTTCGACACGCCTTCCTTGACGGCCTTCGGCGCGCCCTCGACGAGAGCCTTCGCTTCGGTCAGGCCGAGGTTGGTGATGGCGCGGACTTCCTTGATGACGTTGATCTTCTTGCCACCGTCGCCGGTGAGGATCACGTCGAACTCGGTCTGCTCTTCAGCAGCCGGGGCAGCGGCGGCGCCACCGCCGACAGCGGCAACGGCGACAGGAGCAGCGGCGCTAACGCCCCACTTCTCTTCGAGGAGCTTCGAGAGCTCAGCGGCCTCGAGGACGGTCAGTTCCGACAGCTGGTCAACAAGAGCGTTCAGGTCAGCCATTTGATATTCCCTTCAAAAATTCAGATTGGTTCGAAAAATCGCAAATGAACGTCGGCTCAGGCCGCGTCCTTCTCCGCATAGGCATTGAACACGCGGGCGAGCTGCGCCGCGGGTGCCTGGGTGATCGACGCGAGCTTGGCTGCCGGTGCCTGAAGCAGGCCGACAATCTTGCCGCGCAGTTCGTCGAGCGAAGGCAGCGATGCGAGTGCCTTCACGCCTTCTGCGTCGAGCAGCATGCTTCCCATTGCGCCGCCGACGATTTCGAGCTTGTCGTTCGTCTTGGCGAAATCCGTTACCACCTTGGCGGCGGCAACCGGATCGGTCGAATAGGAAAGCGCCGTCGGACCCGTCAGCAGGTCCGCGAGCACCGCATAATCGGTGCCCTCGATCGCGATCTTGGCAAGGCGGTTCTTTGCGACCTTGTAGCTCGCGCCAGCTGCACGCGCCTTGTTACGGAGGTCCGTCGACTGCTTGACGGTCATCCCGAGATTGCGGGTGACGACCACCACTGCGACCTCGTTGAAGGTGCTGTTCAGCTCGGCAACGGCCTGGGTCTTCTGAGAACGATCCATGCCTGTCTCCTCACTATGCCCCGGCCAGGGCCGGAGCGGTTACGCCAGAGACCGGGCGGCTGCCCGATCCCCAATGTCCGTGGGGGCATGATCGTCAGGGCCGGAAGGGTCCGGCGGGCTGACCCGGACGACCCGCGATGCGGATGCGACCGGTGAAAAATCTCTGTCCCCGTCTTGGCGGGAAATTAAGTGCGGCCAATTGCCGCACACCCACTGTCTCGGACGGAACGCGGTCCGGTTACCCGGTGACGCGAAGGCGCGCTCATAGCGGGTGGGGGACAGGAGTCAAGGGCGGGGGGACTCTCAAATCCTCCCCGGAACGGGGAGGGGAACCGCCGCCGAAGGCGGTGGTGGAGGGGGCCAGAGGCACCGGAATCCCTTGCCGTGGGCCCCCTCCGTCAGCGCTGCGCGCTGCCACCTCCCCGTTCCGGGGAGGATTTAGTGGCTCACTCCGCCGGGGCGGTCTGGTTGGCCGTGCCGCCGCTGCGATCGACGCGGGCGGTCATGCCGACCGATTCGGCGTCGTCCTGGATCTGTGCTTCGTCGGGCGTCGCCGGTTCCGCCACCGGTGCCGGGGTCGTGGCATTCTCGGTCTCGACCGGCCCGGTATCGGTGATGTTTTCCGCGGGAAGCTCTTCGGTCAAATCCATCGCGTTGACCGCATTTTCCGCGGGCGCGGTTTCTTCTGATGCGCCCGAGCAGGCGGCAAGCGCGGCTGCGGCGGCGAGGGCGGTGGCGAGCTGGAGCGTGCGGCGATAGTTCATGTCAGTCTCCCCTGTGGTTCAGCGCGCGGACTGGGCCTGGGTGGCCGAGCGCGCCTCGATCTTGGATGCGAGCGTCTTGTCCCAATTATAGGGATCGCCGCGGAAATTCATCGTGCCATTGGCGCTGCCATAAGCGGTCCAATAGAGCAGATACACCGCAACCTGCTTTTGCAGCGGCACGCGCGTGGTCTGTCCGGTGGCGAGCGTGGCCGCGACCTTTTCCGGCGTCCAGACGGGGTCGCCCGCCATCAGCAGATTGGCAAGGTCAGCCGGGCGTTCGAGCCGGATACAGCCATGGCTGGCGAGCCGGTCGAAGCGCGAGAAGGTCCCCTTGGACGGTGTGTCGTGGAGATAGACCGCGAACGGGTTGTTGAAGTCGAACTTGAACTTGCCCAGCGCCGAATGCGACGGCTGCTGCTGCAAGCGGCGGTTGGCGCCGGTGCCGATGATCTTGAACCCGTTGCGGGCCAGATACGCCTCGCCCTTGGGGAACAGTTCGCGCGCGGCGATGCCGGCGGGGACGTTCCAGGGCGGGTTGATCACGACCGAATGGATGTTGGACACCAGCATCGGCGTCTCACCGCCACCGGGCTTGCCGGTCACGCCGCGCATCGACATCACCGGGCGGTCGCCTTCGAATACTGCCACGCTGGCCGAGGCGATGTTCACCTGAACGCGATCGGTCGGCATCGTTTTGGGCATCCAGCGCCAGCGTTCCATGTTGGCCATGATCTGACGCACGCGCGCCTCGACCGGCACGTTGAGCGCGCCGAGCGTGCCGCTGGAGACGGTGCCGGTGGGGTTGAGGCCATAGCGGCGCTGGGCGCGGATCACCGCTTCTTTCAACTCGGCATCGAAAGTCGTACCAAGCCGGGCAACGCCGTCATCCTCGACCGCGAGCCGCGCGCGCAGGGCCGCGACGCGCGGACCGGTGGCGCCGACGGCCATATCGGGACCGGCGGGAATCGCGCTCCAGCCACCCGCCGCCTCGATCAGGCGATACCGCGCAAGGCCGGTGCGCAGCGTCTCATAGCCTTCATAGGGCGGGGCAAGGTCGGCGAACCACTGCGACAGCCGGTTGTCGGCGAGCGCGCGGGTCAGGCCGGGGATCGGGTCCCACGCCGCCGGGCGCAGCGCCCAATCCTCCTGGAAATCGGCAGTGTCGAGCCGACCGATATGGATCGCGCGCGCGTAATCGAGCGCGGCGCGGACCAACCCCGCGTCATCGGCGGGGAGCACTTCTGCCGCCTGGGTCGAATAGCGCAGGCCATGGGCGATCCGGCCCTGCACAATGATGCGGCGCAGCTCTTCGGCCTGTGCCGGGGTGACCGTCGGCACGGGAAGCGCGACGGGGGTCGGCTGAACCTGCAGCGGTGCGGCGGTCGGGGTCGCGCTGGGGGTGGGCGCAGGCCGGGGTGACGGCGTTGCGCTTTGCGCCAGCGCGGGTGCGGCCGCTGCGAGCATCATGGAGGCCGCGACCAGATGCGGCCCGGGGCGTGCGAACATCGAAACCTGCTTCCTTATCACCGGTAACCCCGATGATAGGGCGGGCGGGGACGAATGTCACCCGCCGTCCGGCGCGTTTCCCGGCTTCAGCCCCGCGCGGGCGTCCGTGCCGCGATCCAGCCAAGGATTTCGGCCATCACCACCTCCTTGCCCGTGTCGGCAAGCAGGTCGTGAACATGGCCGTCATAGAGCTTGAGCGTTTTGTCCACCGATCCGGCGCGGTCAAAGAAGAAGCGGCTGCCTGCGGGCAGGGTTGCGCGATCCGCAGTACCGTGGATGATCAGCAGCGGGATCGAAAGCGCGCCAAACGCGATCTCGATGCGCTTGTCTGCCTTCCACATCTCCCCCACCGTATGCGCGGGCTGGGTCTCGTTGGCGATTAACGGGTCGGCATCCATCATCGCGACATGCGCCGGATCGCGCGAGAAATCGGCATTTTTGAGCTTGAGCACGCCGATGCGCGGCAGGAAACCGCCGATCCATTGCACCAGGTCGAGCACGAAGCGCGGCGTGGGGACGCGGAAGGCGAAACTGTGGCAGATCAGGCCGGCAAGCTGGGCCTGATGTTTCAGCGCGTAGCTGGTCGCGATCACGCCGCCGGCGCTGTGCCCGATCAGGAAGATCGGCAGGCCGGGATGGTCGGCGCGGGCGCGGTCGAACGCGAGCTGGAGATCGGTGAGATAGTCGCTGAAATCCTCGACGAAGTAACGCTCTCCATCCGATTTGCCGCGACCGCGCAGATCGACCGCGTAACAGGCATAGCCCGCGGCATTGAACTGCTCCGCCGGCCATTGCAGGTGCCCGCCATGGGCGTTGAACCCGTGCTGGAGGACGATCACTGCCGTTGCTTGCTCCAAAGGCCAGCTGTGCAGGTTGATGCCGGTGCCGTCGGGGTGAACGATGCGTTGCTCGGTCATGCGCGCCTCCTATGGGATGCGCCGAGCGTAACAGGTGGGGGCGGCGGCGACGATTACCCCTTTGGGTAGGTTCGGGTAGCGTTCGGGTCGCTCAGGACAGCCGTGCCAGGCGCACGAGCGCTTCGTCGAGCGCGGAGAGGAAGCGCGAGCGGTCCTGTTTGCCGAACGGGGCGGGGCCGCCGATCTGGTCGCCGCCAGCGCGCAGGTCGGCCATGATCGCGCGGGTCGCAATCGCCGCGCCGATCGAGCTGGTTGTGAACGGCTTGCCTGCGGGCGACAGGACCACCGCGCCGGCCTTGAGGCAGCGGTCGGCGAGTAGGATGTCGGCGGTGATGACGACCGTTTTTGGCCCGGCGCGCTCGGCGATCCAGTCATCGGCTGCGTCGAAGCCGTCGGAGACGACCTCCCGCGCGATCAGCGGGTGGTCGGGGATGCGGATGAAGCTGTTGGCGACGATCGTAACCGCCACCGCGCGCCGCCACGCGACCTTGTAGATCTCGTCCTTCACCGGACAGGCGTCGGCATCGACCAGGATGTGGAGGGTGGTCATGCCACAGCCCATACATCGTCACCCCGGCCTTGTGCCGGGGTCCACTGGTCGGCGTATCCCGTCGCTTGCGGCGCTCGTCCCGCGTTAGCCACAGGCGGCGGGGAGGGCTGAAGAGTGGACCCCGGCACAAGGCCGGGGTGACGAGCATGTGCGGCGATCACTTCTTCGGCGGTTTGCCGCGATGGGGCTTGGGCGCGCGGGCAGCACCCGGGCCGCCCGCAGGACGCGCACGGTGCATCGGGCGGCTATGGTCGCGCGGTCGGCCCTGGCGCGGTTCATGGTCGCCGCGCGTGCCGGGCGGGGGCGGGCCGTCGGCACGCTCGATCAGCACATCCTCGTCCGGCCCCGCCGACTTCGCAACTTCGCGCATGAAGCGGTCGGCAATCGCGCTCGGCACCTGGAAGCGGGTTTCGCCGGCACCGATGCGGATCGCGCCGATCTCGCTCTTGGTGACATGGCCGCGACGGCAGATCAGCGGGAGGATCCAGCGCGGATCGGCATTCTGGCGGCGACCGACATTCATGCTGAACCAGACCGTATCGTCAAAGCCCGGACGATGGACCGGACCACGCTGATCGGACGGGCCGCGGTCGATCAGCTCTTCGGGCGCGGGCATCGAGGCGCGGTGCGCGCGGACCAAAGCGGCGGCGATATCCTCCGCCGTCATCTTTTCCATCAGCTCGGCGGCGAGGGCGCGATCATCCTCGTCCGGCTCGACCGGGGCGGTGATCTTTTCGATCAGGCGGTCGCGGTCCTTGGCCTTGATGTCCTCGACGCTGGGGACGGGCAGCCACTCGGCGTTGATCTTCGCCTGCTTCAGCGTCATTTCGACGCGGCGGCGGCGCGGATAGGGGACGATGAGCACGGCGGTGCCTTTCTTCCCCGCGCGGCCGGTGCGGCCCGAACGGTGCTGCAGCGCCTCGGCATCGCGCGGCAACTCGACATGCACGACCAGGCTGAGCGTGGGCAGGTCGATGCCGCGCGCGGCGACGTCGGTGGCAACGCAAACGCGGGCGCGGCGGTCGCGCAGTGCCTGAAGCGCATGGTTGCGCTCCGACTGGCTATGCTCGCCCGACAGCGCCACGGCGGAAAAGCCGCGTTCGACCAGATTGGCGTGGAGGTGACGGACATTGTCGCGCGTCGCGCAGAACAGCATCGCGGTCTCCGCCTCGTGAAAGCGCAGCAGGTTGATCACGGCATGCTCGATATCCGACGGCGCGACCGTAATCGCCTGATAGGCGATGTCGCCATGGCCGCGATCCTCGCCCACGGTCGAAATGCGCAGCGCGTCGCGCTGATAGCGCTTGGCGAGTGCGACGATCGGCTTCGCAAGCGTGGCGGAGAACAGGAAGGTGCGGCGCTCGGTCGGGGTCGCGTCGAGCAGCGCCTCCAGCTCCTCACGAAAGCCCATGTCGAGCATTTCGTCGGCTTCATCGAGCACCGCGACCTTGAGCGCGGAGAGGTCGAGCGCGCCGCGTTCGAGATGGTCGCGCAACCGGCCCGGCGTGCCGACAACGATATGCGTGCCATGCGACAGCGCGCGCCGCTCACGCGAAGCGTCCATGCCGCCGACACAGGTCGCGACGCGCGCGCCCGCTGCTGCGTAGAGCCACCCCAATTCCTTGGCGACCTGAAGCGCCAGTTCGCGCGTCGGGGCGATCACCAGCGCCAGCGGCAGACGTGGCGCCGGAAGCGCACCGTCATCGAGCAGGTCTTCGGCCATGGCGAGGCCGAAGGCGACGGTCTTGCCCGACCCGGTCTGGGCGGAGACGAGCAGGTCGCGGCCGCGCGCATCGTCCTGCGTCACTTCGGCCTGAACGGGGGTGAGCGCTTCGTATCCGCGCTGGGTCAGCGCCTCAGCGAGGCGGGTGGGAAGGTGTGAAAAGGGCATCAAGCTCACAAATTGCCGCGCGCCCCGCGGGCAGCGCGTTGTCATCGGTCGGGTCGCGGGGGTTTGCGCGGCCCCTAGCGCATTTTTGCGGGTTTGGCGAGGGGGTGGTTCCGCGCGGGCGGCGCTACTCCACGACGACCGTGTAGCGCACGGTCTTTGCCGCTTTCTCCCCACCGTTGAACGGCTGTCCATAGGTGAAGACGACCATGTGCCGCCCCCTGGCCGTGGTGCGCAGGGTAAAGACCTGGGTTTGGGTTCCGCCGGGTATCCCGCCGCCTTGTGTGACCGGCTCGCCGACCTGCTCGATCCCCGCGACGGGGACGAGCGCCCAGCTATAGCCGGTGCCGAGTTGCGCGGGCAGGCGGACCTCGAACGTCGCGCCCAGCGGGACGGTGCGGGTGGCACCGTCCTCGCCTTGCGTCAGCATGACCGCTTCACCCGGTGGTGCTCCGCCTGTAGCGCAGGCGGGAGCGGCGAGCGCCAGCGCCATCGGCGCAAGCAACCCGGGCGCGGGAAGCGACCAAAAGGTGAAGCGAGTCATGCTGCGTTCCTTCCATTCTTAGCCGCCGATCGGCCGCAGGATCAGCCGGTTCCGATCGATCAGCCGGAGCAGATCGGGGTTCAGCACCAGATCCTGCCGGGCCGGGCGAACCCATGCGGCGGCATAGCCGATGCTATTGGCACCATATTTGATCCACATATAGCCATTCTCGCCCCAGCCAGTTCCCCACGAGTTGCGGATCCGCCAAGCACCCTTTGCATCGTCCCATCCGACGATGACGACCCCGTGGTTAATCCAGCCTGTATCATTCTGGTTGAACACGCCCGAGGTATAGGCCTGGAACGCCGGGGTCACGCGCACCGCGACCGCCAGTGGGCCGTGGGTGACCAGCGCCGATTTGAGCTGAGCGACAGTCGGCACTTCGGCCTTGACCGTGACGAAGCCCCAGGCTGCGGCCTTGTAGGTGCCCGCAGGCGCCGGAGTGCAGACGCCGTTGCTGGCGGTATAGGGGGTCTGCGCCTCGGTCCGCACCTTGGACCCGAGCATCCAGGTGAACACCGGGTCCCACCATCCGCCCGCGCAGCTGCCCGCACCGGCGCACGACACGATATGCTGTTCGGACGTGTCGATCGCCGCATTGAAGCGCAGGCGATAAGTGCCCTCATAGGCGCCCATCGCGGTGAACGCCCAGCAGCTGCCGCACCCGCCCTGGTTGCGGATCGCCGTCATCTTGCTTTCATAGCTGCAGCTTGCCGCGCCTGCGTTGCACGGCAGCGCAAGTAGCGTGAACTTCTTTGCGATCATGTATTGGCGGTCGAGTTCGAGCGCTTCGACAGCGAACTTGTTCTGGCTCACCATCTTCGCTTCCAGCTCGGCGGGCTGAGGAAGTTTGAGGCCGGTCAACTGCTCGATCGAGCGGTCGAGCGCGGTGGTGTAGCCGATATTGAAGGTCCAGTTTTGCTGGACGGCGGTCTGCCGCAGCTGGGTGATCTGGGTCCTGATCTGGGGCGACGCCTTGAGCAGGCGTTCGTTGTAGATCGGCGATTCTTTGAGCTGCGCGGCGAGTGGCGCCTTTTTGAGCGCAGGCGATTCCTGTGCGGCACCGGCGAAAAACGGTGTCGCGGCGATAGCGGCAAACGCGACTGCGCCTGCGATGATCGGGACGGCTTTCTTGAACGAGTTCATGTGGCACCTCCGAAACGGGGTTCACGCGAACGCAACAACAGGCTCTGGTCGGGACAAGGCTTGCGACTCCGGCCGCGAGCACGTGCAGAGTGACAGCACTGTCCGGGGGAGTCGAGGGCGAGAAAGAACCAATTCCGTTTTCACCACGATTGGCGTGCGCAACAAAAAACCCCGGGGTCGCCCCCGGGGTTCTTCGTGGTTCGCTTGCGGGCGAAGATCAGATCGCCGACACTTGGGCGACGTCGACCTTCACGCCCGGGCCCATCGAGGACGAGACTGCGACCTTGCGCAGATACTTGCCCTTGGCGCCCGACGGCTTCGCCTTGATCACCGCGTCGACCAGCGCGTCGAAGTTCGAGCGCAGATCGGCGGCCGAGAACGACGCCTTGCCGATGCCCGAATGGATGATGCCGGCCTTTTCGACGCGATATTCGACCTGGCCGCCCTTGGCAGCCTTGACCGCTTCGGCGACGTTCATGGTGACGGTGCCGAGCTTCGGGTTCGGCATCAGGCCCTTGGGACCCAGCACCTTGCCGAGGCGGCCGACCAGACCCATCATGTCCGGGGTCGCAATGCAGCGATCGAACTCGATCTTGCCGCCCTGCACGATCTCGAGCAGGTCTTCTGCACCGACGACGTCCGCACCCGCTTCACGGGCTTCGTCCGCCTTCGCGCCCTTGGCGAACACGCCGACGCGCACGGTCTTGCCGGTGCCGGCCGGGAGGGTGACGACGCCACGGACCATCTGGTCGGCGTGACGCGGGTCGACGCCCAGGTTCAGCGCGACTTCGATGGTCTCGTCGAACTTGGCGGTCGCATTCTTCTGCGCCAGCGCGATGGCTTCATCGACGCCGTACAGCTTTTCGCGGTCAACTGCGCCGGCCAGAGCCTTCTGCTTCTTGGTCTGCTTAGCCATGGGTTCAGCCCTCCACCACTTCGAGGCCCATCGCGCGGGCAGAGCCTTCGATGATGCGCGTTGCGGCATCGAGATCGTTGGCGTTGAGATCCTTCATCTTCGCGGTCGCAATATCGGCGAGCTGCGCGCGCGTGATCTTGCCTGCGGTCACCTTGCCCGGCTCCTTCGAGCCCGACTTGAGGCCGACGGCCTTCTTGATCAGGTAGGTTGCCGGCGGCTGCTTCGTTTCGAAGCTGAAGCTGCGGTCAGCGTAAACGGTGATGACGGTGGGGAGGGGCGTGCCCTTTTCCATCTCGCCGGTCGCCGCGTTGAACGCCTTGCAGAACTCCATGATGTTGACGCCGCGCTGACCCAGCGCCGGACCGATCGGCGGCGAGGGGTTGGCGGAGCCCGCAGGCACCTGGAGCTTGATATAGCCCGTAATTTTCTTTGCCATGTGTCTCACTCTGTCGCTGGACGCGGCTTGCGGCCACGCCCGGTTCAAGTTTAGCGGTCCAAGCGCCCCGGACTTGTGATCCGGTGCTCCCGCAATTCCAACGGTATCCGGTGGAAGCGCGCGCCCTTATCGGGGAAGCGGGCAAAAGGCAAGCGCGGGCTTTTTCGCTTGCAATGTTGGAATTGATGTGTTCTAACTATGTTCCATTCGGTATTTGGTCGCAGGCGGCTCTTGTGCGATTTCCAAAGCGTCGTTAAAGCGCGGCACCGCACAGGGGTGTAGCTCAGCTGGTTAGAGCGTCGGTCTCCAAAACCGAAGGCCCTCGGTTCGAATCCGAGCTCCCCTGCCACTTTCCGGGCGCGCCCGGACCCCTTGCAGAGGTATCGCCCCGCATGTTCCGCGCCCTCTATGACTGGACGCTGAGGCTGGCCGGTCACCGCCATGCCGAGCGCTATCTGGCGACCGTATCGTTTGCCGAATCGAGCTTTTTTCCGATTCCGCCCGACGTCATGCTGGTGCCGATGGTGTTGGCGCGGCGCGAGCAGGCGTATCGGATTGCGACGATCTGTACGATTGCGTCGGTGCTGGGTGGCATCTTTGGATACGCCATTGGGTACTTCCTGACCGGGTTTGCGCATCAGGTGCTGGAGTTTTTCCGCCACGGCGCGTTCGAGGACTTTACCGCCGCCTATCAGAAATATGGCGCGGCGCTGATCCTGGTGAAGGGGCTGACCCCGATCCCGTTCAAGCTGGTCACGATCGCCAGCGGCCTGTCGCACTATCCGCTGGGCATCTTCATCATCCTGTGCACGATCACGCGGGGCGCGCGCTTCTTCCTCGTCGCGTTCCTGCTCAAGAAATATGGCGAGCCGGTGCAGAAGGTGCTGGAGGAGCGGCTGAACCTGATCGGGTGGCTGGTGCTGGCCGCGCTGATCGGCGGGTTTGCGCTGGTGGCGCTGCTTTGAGCGCCGACGCGGCGCGCGCGCTGATCGAGCGCTATTACGCGGCGTTCAATGCCGGCGACAGTGACGCCATGCTCGCCTGCCTGACCGAGGATGTCGCGCACGACATCAATCAGGGCGGGCGGCAGAGCGGGAAGGCGGCGTTCGGCGATTTCCTGGCGCATATGGACCGGTGCTACCGCGAGCGGCTGACCGACATCGTGGTGATGACGGCGCCGGACGGCGCGCGCGCGGCGGCGGAGTTTGTCGTGCACGGCGCCTATGTGGCGACCGACGAGGGGCTGCCGCCCGCGTCCGGCCAGACCTATGTCCTGCCGGCCGGCGCGTTCTTCGATGTTCGCGACGGGCTGATCGCGCGGGTGTCGGTCTATTACAACCTCACCGACTGGATCGCCCAGGTAAGCCCCACCCGGTTGGGGGGATGAGCGTCAGCGTCCGCACGCTCGATCCCGGCGAGGTGCAGGATCGCATCGCCGATCTGGCGCGACTGCGGATCGCGGTGTTTCGCGAATGGCCGTACCTCTACGACGGCGATGCGGGGTATGAGAGCGGATACCTCGCCAGCTTTGCCGCAGCGCCGCACGCGGTGCTGGTCGCGGCGTTCGATGGGGATGACATTATCGGCATGGCGACGGCTTCACCGCTGGGGGCTCAGGGGGCTGCGGTGCTGGAGCCGGTCGCGGCGCATGGGTTCGACGTTCCCACGACCTTTTACTTCGGCGAATCGGTGTTGTTGCCGCAATGGCGCGGGCGGGGCATCGGCCATGCGTTTTTCGACCAGCGTGAGGCGGGGGCGCGGCGGGCGGGGGCGCGTGTTGCCACCTTCTGTTCGGTGATCCGGCCTGACGATCATCCAATGCGGCCCGAGGGCGCGCGCAGCCATGCGGCGTTCTGGACCGCGCGCGGCTATCGTGAGGTGCCGGGGCTGGTGTGCACGATGCACTGGGCGGACCTGGGCGAGCCGGATGAGACTCTGCACCAGCTGCAATTCTGGAGCCGCGCCTTATGACCGCCTTCACCCTCGCCACCGCCGCCTATCCGGTCGAGCAGCTGACCGAGTGGGATGACTATGCCGCCAAGATTGCGCGCTGGGTGGCGGAGGCGGCCGACGGCGGGGCGAAACTTGCGGTGTTCCCCGAATATGCCGGTATGGAGCTGACCGCGCAGGACGCCGCCACCGTCGAGGATCTGCTCGGGTCGATTGCGGCGATGGGGTCGCTGGTGGCGCGGGTCGATGCGCTGCACGCTGACCTTTCGGTGCGCCATGGCATCCATATCTGCGCCGGGAGCCTGCCGGTCCGCGAGGACGACGGGGTGTTCCGCAACCATGCCCGGCTGTTCGCGCCGAGCGGGAAGCGCGGCACGCAGCGCAAGATCGTGATGACGCGGTTTGAGCGGGAAATCTGGAACATCGGCGCGGGATCGCCGCTGAATGTGTTCGACACTGATCTGGGGCGGATCGGCATTGCGATCTGTTACGACGTCGAATTCCCCCTGCTGGTCCGCGCGCAGGTGGAGGCGGGGGCGACCCTGATCCTCGCGCCGTCGGCGACCGACACGATCCACGGCTATCATCGCGTGCGGGTTGGCGCGCAGGCACGGGCGCTGGAGAACCAATGCTATGTCGTGCAGGCGCCCGTGGTGGGGGAGGCCGAATGGACCCCCTCGCTCGGTACCAGCCATGGCGCGGCGGGGATTTACGGCCCGCCCGATCTGGGCTTTCCCGCCGATGGCGTGGTGGCGATCGGGGCGATGGATGCGCCCGGATGGGTGTTCGGGGAGATCGACCCTGAGAAGGTCGCGCGGGTGCGGCGTGAGGGGTCGGTGTTCAACCATCGGCATTGGGATGAGCAGGGGGCGCGGGTGGCGCTGCCGGTGGTGGAGGTTGTGGATTTGCGGTGAGGGGTGGCAATTCCTCCCCTGCCTTGCAGGGGAGGTGGCGCCGCAGGCGACGGAGGGGCCGCCACTGCAAGTGGCGGAATTTTGCCGAGCTGCTCACGGCCGTCTGCGCGGCCGCCCCTCCACCACTCGCTTCGCGAGCGGTCCCCCTCCCCTGAGCAAGCTCAGGGGAGGAATTTGGAGAGTCCCAAGCCCCTTGCCCCCCTGTCGCACAGTCGCTAGATAGCGTCCCCAATCCGACATCGTGATGGGGTTCGCCGGGTTCCTTAAGCAAGGAGCCGGGCGGAGAAACCTGTCCCGAAGCCGGGCATTTTATTCGCGAGGCAACAAGTGGCGAAGACCAATCCGCTGGAATTCATGCGCCAGGTGCAGGCCGAGACCAAGAAGGTCGTGTGGCCGACCCGCAAGGAAACCATCATGACCGCGGTCATGGTGTTCGTCATGGCGACGCTGCTGGGCCTCTTTTTCTTTGGCGTCGACCGTCTGTTCGGCGCGATTGTGAACTTCCTCCTCGGCCTTGCGGGCTGAGCGGCCAGATAACGGGAACATCCATGGCGGCGCGCTGGTACATCATTCACGCCTATTCGGGCTTTGAGAACAAGGTTCGGGACCAGATCCTGGCCGATGCGACGCGGCTTGGCCTCGATGCGCTGGTCGAATCGGTCGAAGTGCCGGTCGAGACGGTGACCGAAGTGCGCCGCGGCAAGAAGGTGCAGTCGGAGCGGAAATTCTTCCCCGGCTATGTCCTCGCCAAGCTGGCGATGAACGACGACGTGTATCACCTGGTCAAGAATACGCCGAAGGTGACGGGTTTCCTGGGCAGCAGCGGCAAGCCGCAGCCGATCAGCGAAGCCGAAGCCGCGCGCATCCTGAACACCAAGGAAGAAGCCGCCGCCGCGCCCAAACAGCAGATCAAGGTCGATTACGAGATCGGCGATTCGGTCAAGGTGCTGGACGGCCCGTTCGCGAGCTTCAACGGCATCGTCGAGGAACTGGATTTCGACAAGTCGAAGGTCAAGGTTTCGGTGTCGATCTTTGGGCGCGCGACGCCGGTCGAGCTGGACTTCGATCAGGTGGAGCGGTCGAAGTAAGGCTTCGTACGGTTGTGGGTTATGGAGAAGCCGGGGTGAGAGCCCCGGCTTTTTTGGTTGTCCGCGAGTCAGATTTCCTCAGCCAATGTGCCGATGAATGCGAACTTCGTCCTCAATGCGGTCTACGAAGCTATCAACGTCCGCTTCTTCATATACGTCAACAGAACCAGGCGATTTCTGCAAAATCCGCAATGCGCGACGGTATGCCGGCATAAGGCTTTCATTCGTTGGTGCACCAACAATGAAATGTGCATGAAATGGTTCAGTGGGTTCTTGCGCTACCGACGTAAGCTGACCGAGCCAGCGATGAGCCTTTCGTACGATACCGTCCTCGTCAGCCAAATCTAATGATAGTGGTTCGTATGCATGCCAAACTCCATTCTTCCAGGCATGCTGAAAGTGGATTTGATCACCATCGCCGATGATAGTCTTTTCGCTTAGCTCAACAGCGACACTGCGCTCCTCAAGGCGCTGCCGCACTGGCTTCCAAACTTCTTCGTCGGAGCGCCGGCTAACCGATCGCTCATCGTACTTTGCAACATGGCGCTGAAAAATGCGCCTAAACGTCGCCTCGAAGTCCTCGGTCAGGCCCCCACCGACTGGGGACCACTGTAAAGCGCTATCGTCGTTGACAAGCATGCGCCGCGCATACCCGGCGGCGTCGCAGTTCGAAGAAAGCCCCAATCGGTCATTTAAGACTTCCGATCGCAGCTTGCGAGCAGACCGCTCGACGGACGAAAGAGCAGATAAAAATTCTGAACGGACCAGATCGGGGAACATATCCCGCATGCGGCCAATCGTTCGCCGAGTTTCAACTTTCAGCACGGCTTCGACGCCGTACGTCGCGTGTAGAAGTGCAACGACCCCCACATTGACGAACTCCCCCGTGACGCGATCGTGCACGTAGCGGAGGATAGTGAATGTATATCGACGCTTGGTCACGACAGCACTCTTCGCACCTCAGCCACGCATCCCTCGATATTCTCACGCACAGTCTTAATTTTGTCGATAGCTGTACGTACCGCGCCACGCGCGGGCTCCCACTCGGTAGGAAGAACCGCCTCATAGTCGTCCAGTTGCGTGTCCGACAACCCTTTCCAGCGATCGATAGCCGGCTGCCATTCGATTTCTCGGCCCCTCAGTGCATCCCGAAAAATGTGCATGCCACTGGTCTCCATGAACGTCAGGGCGCCCAAAAGCCAAGGCTTCGGTGCTCCAATCAGTAAGGGTGGGAACGCTAACTCATGATCGAAGACGCGAATCTCCTCCCCGCGCACCAGGCAGTTCGGATTGGAGGCCCGTCTATCTGGATTCTCAATCACGGCATCGAAAAGCAGGATGTTTGCCGCGGTGGCGGTCATATTTCCAACCGGCACTGTCCCGGCGACCCACGCGGAGTAAGCCGATGGCAACAGCCTCGAGCCAAATGCGACATTCGGGCCATCGCGCGCCATCTCCGCCCAACCAAAATCTGGAATGGCATCCACGAACTCCGGCGCAAGTTCCAGCAGGAATGGCTCGGGGATAGGGATATCTAAATCACCGGCCAGCAATGCAGATATGATCTCCATAGCCAGCGAAGTCTCTCGCTGCTCGCAGCCTGCTGCTAACTTGGCAACAACCTCAATCGACATATCGGCTTGCTCGCAAACCAGAATCGCGGGTTTGGTCTTCCCATTGCCGATCCGGCGAACGTATTCTGAAGGTAGGAGGCGTGCGATCACATTGCCGCATAGAGCAACTTGTTGCAGGTTTTGCAACCGATCCAAGCTCCGACTTTGACCTCGTCTTCAAGTTTGCTGTTCCCAGTCTGCGGACTCTGCCCATCACCCCTTCCCCTTCCGCCACCCCGTGACCTGATCGAGCGCCGGTAGCGTCGGGAACGGCTCCTCGAACGGGCTTTCGCTGGTTGTCGGCGTTGCCGAGCGGCGGGCGGCTTCGGCGATGTCGAAGGCGTCGCGGGCGCGTTGGAGGCGGGCTTCGTACATGGCTGACAGGCGGTAGCTGTGGGCTTCGCGGCTTTCGCCGCGGCGGCGTTTGATGTGCGGGGGTTCTTCCTGGAGGCGGACGCTCTGGTGGTGGAGGCGGAGGAGCATCATTGCCTCGTCCACCGTCATTGACGGGATCGCCGGGGGATCATTGTGGCGCCAGGCGTCGTCGCGATAGCTGGACGCGAGCGCCGCCTCCATCAGCGCCATCTCGACGCGCTCATAGCCGGTTTCCAGCGCGAGCTGCATTTCGCGGGCGAAGGCGGGGCTTTGGCGGCGGCGGGCGTAGAAGGCGGAGTGGCTGAAGCCGGCGGCTGCGGCGGAGAGGCGGACATTTGCGGTGGCGCTGAGCGCGGACAGGAACGCCTGTTCGGCGGCGCGGTCGAGCGCGCGGGCGGGGAGGGCGCGCAGCTGCATGCGGCCCGATGCGGTGCGGATCGCGCGGGGTTCGGTGGTGTCGGGTTGTAGCTCGGACGCGTTGAGGTGCGCATGGGCGAAGACGAGCGCGGCGTCCCATTCGGCGGCGAAGGCGGCATCGCGCGCGCGGCGCTTGGTCATGGTCGAGCGGTGGAAGCCGAGGCTGCGCGCGGCCTCCCGCGCATTGCCGGTGCGGCGCAGCGCGGCGAGGAAGGCGGCGTTCTCCTTGGCCTGACGTCGGTTGAAGGGGCGGGGTCCAGTCACCGGTGAGTGTTCCGAAACCAAATCCAACATTGCAAGGGGGAATGGGGGGATGCTCCCTCTCTCCGCTTGCGGGGAGAGGGTTGGGGAGAGGGGGCTTGGGTGCGGGTTATGCCTATCCTACTGCCCCTCTCCCGGCCTTGCTTCGCTCGGCCACCCTCTCCCCTGAAGGGGAGAGGGCGAAGCTGACCAACCGCGCAAATCGCCGGTTCGCCCTTTGCCCCATGCGGGTTATGCTCGCGGCATGGCGGCGGGGGCTGGATCAGGGGACGCGGGGGAATTGCGCGCGGCGGTGGCGATGGTCCTGCCCTGTGGGGCGGAGGTCGCGGCGTTGCTGGCTGATGCCGGGCGGGTGCGGCGCTGGGCGCGGCGGGAGACGATTGTGCGGCAGGGAGATGTGGTCGGTGCCATCTGGCTGGTGATTGAGGGGCGGGTGAAGATCGAGTCCAGCTCGGCGGCGGGGCGGTCGAGCCAGTTGGCGCTGCATGGGCCGGGCGATTGGGTCGGGCAGTATGCGCGCGCGACGGCGGCGCTGGCGGACATATCGGTGGTGGAGCCGGCGGTGCTGCTGGGCTTTGCGGCAGGCGTGCTGCCGGGGCTGGCGGAGCGGCATCCCGCGCTGGGCGCGGCGCTGGCGTCGTCGTTTGCGCGGCAGCTGGAGACGGTGACGGCGCGGCTGGATGCGCGGTCGACGCTGACGGCGCGGGGGCGGATCTGTGCGGAGCTGCTGGCGCGGGCCGGAGCGGGG
>VYKW01000570.1_pt1 | contig 18187 bp, 14 predicted proteins | sample 5114451 | NCBI WGS metagenome assembly VYKW01 (sample SAMN12291784, study PRJNA351875) | freshwater metagenome | isolation source: freshwater lake | place: USA: Michigan, Gull Lake | collected 2013-08-08
GATTCTACAACACGACCCGCAGGCACTCGACGATCGGTTATCTCAGCCCGGTTGAGTTCGAGCGCAAGGTCGGATTAGCTTAACCGGGTGTCCATCAAACCGGCAGCAGCTCACTTGTTGTTTCCTCTGCGTCCAATTCGCACAATGTCGGCGTTGATGGCCCAAATCTCTCCATTGTTGAAATACTGAGCGATATTCTCTACCTCGCCCCTGTCGTCACTCAACGCGCACATAGCGGCGCCGTCGTCGTTGCGAAGAATGAACAGATTGCCGAAGTCGTCGAAGGAGCCGTACGCGCTCGCCATCTGCCCCGCCAGATCGTGGGGAATAAGCCTTTGCTTAGGATCCGTCGGAATAAGGCGGAGGAAAAGGACACTTTCCGCCGACATAGTGTAGGTGACATCGTCACGACGCGTGCCCAATGACGCGCCCGCTTCGAACCAGAACGCCGGTGGTCTTACGGCGGGCATCCGCTCGAATAGTTCCTCGGCTTTAGGCCGAACTTTCGCCAGGAACGGTCGAAGCTTCAGATAGAACGCCTCGGCCAGCTTTTTCTTGGCGTCCGCTACTTCCTCGCTCGACGCGTTTTCAGACAGCGTGTACGTGACCGGCCAGCTACGCGTTCGATGTATGTCGAACGGCAAGTCGTCGATGTCTCCATAGGCGAGGTTCATGACACCCAGGCAGCGCGACCACGTGAGCGATTTAATCGCGTAACCTAGCTCGATCGCGACGTTCGGATTCATCATCGCACGCGGCCGCTTTCCCCTCTCCTTTCGGCTCGACTTTCCTACCGGCGTTACGTCCCCAACAAACACGGCCGCGTTGTCGATCTTCCGAAAGATCGAATCCGCGATATCGGTCCAGCCGGTTTCGCCTTTCGTGTCGTGGTCGAGTTCGAGGTTCAAGCGGCGCTCCGCCTCGCTGGGTTCCTCAAGGTCTTCGGGCACGCGCAGCTTCGCGATCGCCGATTGAAGGGCATCGCGGACCAAATAATGCGATATCCTGCCGTCATGATCCGATTGCCACGACCAGAAGATTTTCATTAGCTACTCCGGCACGTCTGTCTCGACCTTGCCCCGCTAAGCGAGGCCGGGCGCGCTCGCCCTGTCCAGAGCAAATGCCGTCGATATCCCGCACATACTCAGCACCAACCCATTGACCGAGCCGGCTATCCGACGACGTCTTCAGCGGTGTCTCAAAGCTCCAGACACTCTGATCCGAGCAGATTGAACGTTCTCTTTATCAAAGTGGCAAATCATATATGGAGGATGCTGCGCGCGGGTGTCATTCGGCCTGCAATATTGACCCCCTAAGCCGGGGGATCGGCGTCCAAAATTGACCCCCTACAGGTTGGTCTGTTGCGCTGCCTGCTTTGGAACGAAGCAGGTGGTGGGGGATGCTGATCGTGGAGACGATTGCCCGGATCCGGCGCGAGCACTTCATCAAGGGCAAGACGATCAAGGAGATCGCCCGCGACCTGAAGGTGTCGCGGAACACGGTCCGGAAGGTGCTGAGGTCCGGAGAGACCTCCTTCGAGTACGAGCGGCAGGTGCAGCCACGACCAAAGCTAGGGCGGTGGGCATCGGAGCTCGATAGGCTGCTGGCGGCGAACACGACCAAACCGGCTCGTGAACAGCTGACGCTGATCCGGATCTTCGAAGAGCTGCGCGGGGGTGGCTACGACGGCGGTTATGATGCCGTGCGGCGTTACGCCAGGCGGTGGAGCAAAGAACGCGGGCAATCGACCGTTGCCGCTTATGTCCCACTGTGCTTTGCGCCAGGCGAAGCCTACCAGTTCGACTGGAGCCACGAGGTGGTCTTGCTGAGCGGCACCACGGTGATGGTGAAGGCCGCTCATGTCCGGCTCTGTCACAGTCGCATGCTGTTCGTGCGGGTCTATCCGCGGGAGACGCAGGAGATGGTGTTCGACGCCCACGACCGGGCGTTCGCCCTGTTCAAAGGCACCTGCACCCGCGGCATCTACGACAACATGAAGACCGCCGTAGAGACGATCTTCGTCGGTAAAGGGCGTCTCTACAATCGCCGCTTCCTGCAGATGTGCAGCCACTATCTGGTCGATCCGGTCGCCTGCACGCCAGCGTCGGGCTGGGAGAAGGGGCAGGTCGAGAACCAGGTCGGGCTGGTCAGGGAACGCTTCTTCACGCCGCGGCTGCGGTTCAAAAACCTCGACGAGTTAAACGCCTGGCTGCTCGACAAATGCATCGCCTACGCCAAGGCTCATCGCCATCCGGAGCTGGCCGATCAGACGATCTGGGAAGTGTTCGAAGCCGAACGCCCCAAACTCGTTCCCTATGCCGGCCGCTTCGACGGCTTCCATGCGGTGACGGCATCGGTCTCGAAGACCTGTCTGGTGCGCTTCGACAACAACAAGTACTCGGTCGCAGCCAGCGCAGTCGGACGACCGGTCGAGGTTCAAGCCTATGCCGATCGCATCGTGATCCGTCAGGATGGACGCATCGTTGCCGAGCACCCGCGGTCCTTCGGCCGCGGCGATACCGTCTACGATCCCTGGCATTATGTGCCGGTGCTCGCCCGCAAACCCGGCGCCTTGCGCAACGGCGCTCCCTTCAAAGACTGGGTGCTGCCGGCTGCGATCGAGCGGATCCGGCGCAAGCTTGCCAGCACCGACGATGGCAATCGGCAGATGGTCGACATCCTCAACGCGGTGCTGACGGACGGTCTGCCCGCGGTGGAAGCAGCCTGTGCCGAAGCGCTCAGTCACAGCGTCCATTCCGCCGATGTCGTGCTCAATATTCTGGCCCGTCAACGTGAACCCGCCCCACCGGCCAACATCATGACGCCGGCCGCACTGACGCTCCGTCATGCGCCGATCGCCGATTGTGCCCGCTACGACAACCTCCGGAGGACCATCTGATGGAACGAACCCAAATCTTCGACCTCATGGGCGAACTCAAGCTCTACGGCATGAAGGCTGCCTTCGACGAGATCATGGCAACTGCCGTCAAGCGCCAGCACGAACCTCAGCGCATTGTCGGTGACCTGCTCAACGCCGAGATCAACGAGAAGCAAGCCAGGTCAATCAAATACCAGCTCACCATTGCCAAGCTGCCGCTTGCCAAGGACATCGCCGACTTCCAGTTCGACGGCACGCCGATCAATCAGACTCTCGTCAATGATCTCGCTGGTGGCGGCTTCATCGCCCAACAACGCAACGTCGTGCTGGTTGGCGGCACCGGCACCGGCAAAACCCACCTGGCAATTGCCATCGCCAGAAGCTGCATCCGATCCGGTGCCCGCGGCCGCTTCTTCAACGTAGTCGACCTCGTCAATCGCCTCGAGACCGAGACCCGCAATGGACGGCAAGGTCGGCTCGCCGAGCATCTGACCCGGATGGACTTCATCGTGCTGGATGAGCTCGGCTATTTGCCCTTCGCCCAGTCCGGTGGCCAGCTTCTCTTCCACCTCATCAGCCGGCTCTATGAGCGCGCCTCCGTCATCGTGACCACCAATCTCGCGTTCGGCGAATGGCCGAGCGTGTTCGGCGACGCCAAAATGACCACCGCGTTGCTCGACCGGTTGACCCATCACTGCGACATCGTCGAGACCGGCAACGATAGCTGGCGATTCAAAAGCCGAGACGACGATCACGCCACCCGCGCTCGTCTCGCCTCCGCTATCCCGGCCAGCTCCGACGAGACGAGCGCTACCAGCAAAGCCCGCCGCACGAAGGGGTCAAAATTGGACGCCGATGAAGGGTCAAATTTGGGAGCCGATTGACAGCCGGCCGCATTGCGATCGATATCGGCGTGATCGATCAAACCGATTTCAGGATCCACAACGATCACGGTGACGGCATCGTCCGAATGCTCCGGCTCCGGAGCGGGGGCCGGGTTCACCCAGCGTACTAGACCGGCAAGCAATTCGACACTCGACCGTGGGGCGGTACGGCCCCCAAAGGAATCGTGCCGGCCGAGGACGATCGCCGGACTACGGATAGCTTTCGACCCTCCGACCGAAAACCCCGCGTCCGCCTCCTCGCCTTCCGCCGCCAGAATGACATCCCCATTGGGTAGCGTAGCCAGGACACGGCGGGGAGGCCCGCACAGTCGTCTGAGTGCGGCCGGCGTCGGATCCACGTCCTCGACAACGATCCGTCGTTCCACGGGGTTTATCGCAACAGCTTTCACGTCCGCTATCCTTCCAAGTGTTTCAAGAATCATCGGTCGACGCACCGCGAAGGTCAACGAAAACCGTCAAATTCGCGGTTGAGAGGTGTGGATTCGTCAGGTGCGATGCCGGGCTCGAACGACTAGACTGAGCGTCGACATTGCAGGGATCGTACATGGAGAGGAAACCGCCAACCTTCACGGTGCTGCTCGACGCAAACGTGTGGATCGAGGAGCGGATGTTGAAGTCCGCGCTGGGCAGCGCGCTGTTGTATGCGCTCGCCGGGGCCAAGGCGACATTGGCACTGCCGGAAATCGTCGAGCGCGAGGTGAACCAGGTAATGCCCGATCTCGCGCGGCGCGCGGTTCACAACATTCGCCGAGACATAACGCTTCTCACTCATTTGTCGGGCCGCGAGATGAACGTCAGCGGACCGACACCCAAGGCGATCTCCGACGGAATGTCGGCGCGCTGGCAACAACTTTCCGGATCGATAGAACGGATCGCCTTCACCTTCGAGCAGGCCAGTGCGGCTCTTTCTCGGATCATCTCAAAGACCGCTCCTTGCGGTGAGAACAACGAGCAGTTCCGCGATTGCTGCATCTGGGAGGCTGGGCTGTCGCTGGCCGAAACGCGAATGCTGCATCTCGTCAGCGCGGACCACGCCTTCTACGATGGCCGGAAGTATGCGAACGGTCTGGCGAAGGCCTTGCGGGCTGAGGTCGAGAGGCGAGACGTCCAGCTATTCCTGCATCCGACGGTTCAGGAACTCCTCAGTGCTTTGGGGAACACGGTCGTGTCGATCGACGAGCGAGCGATCGCGACGTCTATCATCGAGTCGGTGTCTTCGGACGCTCGCGCCATTGCAAGTGAAAAAGGACCGTTCGAATTGGGGCGCGCCTTGGCCGCCCAGATCAAGGGGTATGCGACCCCCAAGGAAGCACTCGTCGCGGTTTCATTCGAGCTGTACTTCGAATTGGATCGGGTGGGCTCCACCGGCCCTTTCGGAGAGGATGAGAAGGCGCTTCTCACCCTGAAGGGAGATTGTGACTTCGATCCGAACAGAAACGCCGTCTCGGCGATCGAGGTTAAGTCATGGTCGCAGCGTATCGGCCACTCATGGGGGAGTGCCCACTATTTCTCCGAAACCCGCGACGATCAGAAATTCGACCAACCGAGCGTTTCGTAAGTCATTTACTACCGGTCCTCATCCACTGGGGAAACTATGCTGATCCTTCCGGCGGACGGCGTTCGCGAAGGACAGCCGTTGGGCAGGACATAAGGATCAGACACCCGGTCCATACTTTCTCAGCGTAACTTCCATCAACTCGTCGTCGTCGATTTCTCCCCGCGCCCAGCTATCCAAGATTGCCTCGGTTTCCCGCGAGGCATGCAAGCCTTCAATCGCGTTGTTTGCCGTTGCAAGTCGTGCTGCGTTCGACCGCGCTGCGTACTCGGCAGGCTCGGCGGACGGGCCACGCTTGATCACCCGTCTCGCCGCCTTTCTCAGTCTCACCCGCGCCTCCGTCCGATGGTTACTGTTTCAGCTTGTAGGTGCCGTTCAGCCACACATGCAGGAACTCCTGGCGCCGCGTGGCTGATGACTGCGTGGACGACCGAGTCTGGCTTCCGTGGTCCAAGATGTCAGGTGACGACGTCGCCGGACTTAGCGGGAGCCCTGCTTTATCGACATTTCCGAATCTTCTTGGGCCTCGGTCGCGACATCGGGAAAGCGTTCGATGACGCGAAGGTAAGCCAAGACTGCCTTGTCAGGTTTGCGTCGTTTGCGCTCCCAGTTCTGCAAGGTGTCCACATCCATGCCGAAGCGCATCGCGAACTGTTCCTGCGTCAGCTTGAGACCCTCGCGCAGTTGCCTGATGTCGGGATTGCGATCGGTCGAGCGCGCGATGACACCTGCGTCCGCGAGCTCCGCTACCAACTGTTGGCGGCTTTCGACGCTTGGCAACTCGACCACAATACGACCGCTCTGAAGCATCTCTTCGACCGCCCGTTTGGCGCGAAGTAACGTGAGGCCGCGGCGAGCCAACGATTCGCTCGCTAAAATCGTGTTCGGTTTACGGCTTGCTGCCGGGCGAAGGGACATCACGACGGGTGAACCGGAGCTGACCTGGGGTACGACCTGGACGGGCCCCAGACGTCCGAGCCGCTCCTTGAACGACGAGTTCGTCATATTCCATCACCTCCATCACGTGCTGCGCGAGCATGTGCAGATTTTCTCGGCCGACGGCCGATCGGCCGGCGTCGGAATGCATATGAAATCCATTCAGAACCAGCGTCCGCCCACGCTCCTCGACCTCTGCCATCGCGAATACGGGCCCTGCCGGGGTTTGAATGCGGACGGTAACCACTTGGCCGGACGTGAGTTCATACCGGAAATCGAACGATATCTCCTCGGGCTTCCACTTCATTTGTATACGCCATTGACTGGGTAATTTCAATCATCCTATCCGCCAACCCGGCAAGGAGGGAGTCGGCTTCGAGGTCGGCAGCGATGTTCTTGATTTGTTCCAAGAATAAGGCCGACGCTGTTAATTATCCAAATGCACGAGGCTTCCGGACCACAGGTCGCGCTGCACGGCCCGGCCAAAAGCCCCCTTGGCTCGATTGTGCCGCCGACCTCAGAACGAGTAGTGGAGGTTTGCCTGAGGATAAAATGCGAAGCTGTTGTACTGCGCAGTCCGAAGGGTCGAAAACGACTGAAGCCCCTGCAAGATGAAGCTCATGGTGAAAGGCCCCGACGTCCAGTCGGCCCGACCGCTCGCCAGCAATATGACGTCCTGCCGTCCTCCTAGCACTTCCGTGAAATGCTTGCCCTGAACGTAGCCAGACGCGGTGACGGACAGTCCCTGAATCGAGGTCTGCCAAGTGACATTGGTCTGCGCCTTCACGGCGACATTGCGCTGGCTCGCCACATCCGACGTCGTGTAGTTAAGCTCTCCGGCGACACCCTGGGACGTGCAGAAGACCTCTCTGCCTTTCGGCCCACAAGTGGCCCCTCCTCCGAGATCTATGTTCGTCCGTCCCAGCACCGCCGATGCGGTCGCAAGTTCGATCTGGTACGGCCGAAAGCCCGAACCGAAAACGGTGCTTGATGAGATGCCGAGGTTGAGCAGATCGCTGACGGTGGTACCGTTCGAAACGAGCTTGTCCGACCCTCGCACCGCGCTCAGTACATGCGAATAGGTTGCGGAGTTGGCCAAGACCTCCGAGTTCTTGGACGCCAGCGTCGCATAGCGTTGATCCAACGCTTGCGACGAGAGAATAATCGAGTCGAGCGTGGCGACCGGAATGATCGCCGTAACGCCGGCCGACGTGTTCAGTACCCGATCGCTCTTCCCCGGATTGCTCTTCAGTGCATTGGTGTCGAATCCCGGCTGGGACTGCAAAGCAAACGAAACACTCGTCTGTCGCGGCTTCTGCTTCTCGATGGTCTCGCTTACGACCCTGTGCCGGACGACCTTCTCCTTCTTCGGTCCGACCAAGGCCTGGAGGTGTTCGCAGGAGACGTTGCTATCCAGGAACATCGACTGCTTATCGCGCGCCAGCTTCGCCTTGAGCTCCGGCGAAGGACTTCTGAGCTCGCCGCACGTGTACGGACGTTCGACCATCGTCGTGAAAGTCTCCGTCCGCTGAACCGTAATCCGCTCCGTCTCCGGCAGATGAGGCTTGATTACGGGTTGAGGAAGCGCAGTTTCGATGCGAACCTGGATGTTGGGGTCGACGGCTTGCCCGAATGCCGGGGAGCCCGCAAACGACAATATGCCGATGACCAGAAAACGACCCGCTCTCGCACGCATGGCGCCCCTCACGCTGTTTTGGGTGGGATATCTTGCGCGTCGGTATTGGTCGCCGTTACCGATGGCCGCTGCGGCCATCCTCCTCGGATTCGAAGGCCCGGTGCTATATGCCCAGCCGTCCGGAGTAGACCCGAATATCGGAGCGAGGATCGAACAATCCCTGCCCAGTCCGGCCGATCGGCTCCTCAATACCCCGTCTCAAAATGCGCCCACCGCGTCCCCGAAATCCAAAATCAAAAGGTTCTATCCCAAAAACAGCCATCGGCATGGACGATGATCCGCCTTCGGATAACCTCCTCGGCAAAGCAAATGTAATGCCGGAACCAACGAAGATTAGCGAGGTGGGGAGCAAACACAACCCTAGCGGGCGCGTTTTCATCAATTTTTAACGCAAGCGAGCCGGCGTTGACTCTCGCCTGACCGAGGCATAGTTGCTTTGGTGGTTGTCCTTAAAATCGTTGTCAGACCATGAAGCGGCCGCTCGACCGTCCAGTCAGACTAACGCCAATTCAGCTTGCCCCCCTGGTGAGCGCGGTTCGTGCGACATTTAAACCCGCCGAAATATGGTTGTTCGGAAGTCGAGCGAGAGGGGACTCCCGTCCCGATAGCGACTGGGATCTTCTCGTCGTCCTGCCGGACAACGCGCCGGACGAACTGACCGACCCTGTAGAGACTTGGCGGATCGCGCGCAGCACCTGCCTACCGGTGACGCTGCTCGCAACGAAAGTTCGCGACTTAGAGGCGATCTGGGGGATACCGAATACGATCGGGTACGATCTTTCTCGGGAAGGTGTGCGCCTTGTCGACTGAGCTTGTGATAGCCACCAGCCTGCGCCTGGCGAAGGCCAACCTGGACGCCTTTAAGCTGTTGTTGGAAGGCTCGAACCGCAATGCGGCCTACCATGCGGAACAAGCGCTGGAACATATCATCTCAGCCATCGCCATATCCGAAAACATCCACTATCCGCGGAGTCAGCAGCACCAACTAGATACGATGGCCCGCGCGCTTCCTGAAGACAACGCGTTGCGATCCGATGTCATCGAGCTCTCTTGGCTAGAAGCCTACGCGACGGCCTATCGGTACCCGCGAACTAAGGGCACGATGGTCGATGAACCACCGCATTCTAGGCTCGAACCAACGTTGAATCAGATCGGACTTATACTCCAGAAGACCGCAGAGCATTTTGGTGTCGACCTCGATGCGAGGAACGCACCGGCTCACCGTGCCGATCCGCCTCGGACGCCGATTCCGCCGCACGGCATCAAATAGATTCTTCCCTCGCGGGCGTCTTCTTCGCGCATCCGGTCGGTAGTCAAGACGTCGGAGCCGCAGCTCCGTATAGGAATAGCACTCGCCGGACGGCCGAAATGGCGAGATGTCGACGGCGTCATCCGGAATCAGGCCGCGATCATCGGCTACTTCGACGACTTCAAGCTGATGATGATCCTGACGTTGGCCGCCGCGCCCTCCTCCTGCTTCTTCGCGGCGTTCTGCCGGCCTCTTCCGGAGAGAGGACCGCGGCGATGGAAACTTGAAACACAACAACTATAGGACGTAAGTAAAAGGTCTCGGTTGCATTTACCGATTCCGAAAACGATACCTAACAACGCTGCCGTTGCTCGCAGCGCCGATTATTCGATTTCACCCCTTTAAGCACACGCGAGATTGCCGATGTGGCCCGACAACGAGACCGAACGGGACTTCCTGAACTTCTCCGGCGTCGCCGAGACCGTGGCCGAGATCATCGTCCAGGCCAAGGGCCGCCCGATCTCGATCGGCGTGTCGGGCGCCTGGGGCATCGGTAAGTCCTCGATGATCAAGCTGACCCGCTCCGCCATCGCCGCCAGGGAGAACGAGAGCGGGAAGAAGGCGTCCGACAAGTACGTCTTCGTCGAGTTCAACGCCTGGCTCTATCAGGGGTACGACGATGCGCGCGCCGCGTTGATGGACGTGATCGCCGACAAGCTTGCGAAGGAAGCGGACAGCCGACAGACGGCCCTTGACAAGGTCGCAGCTCTCGCCAAGCGGGTGAAATGGCTCCGGGCGGCGAAGCTCGCCGCGACCTCGGCCGCCTCGATCTACCTCGGGGTGCCTCCGGTCGGGGCCTTCGGCGAGATATTCGAGCTCGGCAGGAAGGTCTGGGCCGAGGGCGTTGGGAAGGAAACCGGCGACGCCACCAAGAAGGCCGTGACGGACGCGGCGAAGGAAGCCGGCGAACTGCTGAAGCCGAAGGAGGAAACGTCCCCGCCGAAGGAGATCCAGGCGTTGCGCGACGCGTTCGAGCAGACGCTCGACGAGCTCGGGATCACGTTGGTCGTGTTGATCGACGATCTCGACCGGTGCCTGCCGGAAACCACGATCTCGACGCTGGAAGCGATCCGCCTGTTTCTCTTCCTCAAGAACACCGCCTTTGTGATCGCTGCCGACAACGACATGATCAAGCACGCCGTGCGGAAGCACTTCGTCGGCGTCAGCGACGACCTTCTGGTCACCAACTACTTCGACAAACTCATCCAGGTCCCCATCCGGGTGCCGCAGCTCGGCACCCAGGAGGTCCGCGCCTACATGATGCTGCTGTTCGTGGACAACAGCGAGTTGTCCGACGACGACAAGGAGAAGATCCGTGCCGCCATGATCGATCAGCTTAAGCGGACGTGGCAGGGAAAGAAGGTCGATCGGGCCTTCGTCCAGTCGCTCGGCGTGAAGCTGCCCGAGCATCTCGTCGGCCAGTTCGACACGGCCGAAAGGCTCGCCTCGCTCATGACGACAGCGTCGGGAATTCTGGGAAATCCGCGGCTGATCAAGCGCTTCCTGAACGCGCTCTCGATCCGCATGACGATCTCGAAAGCGCAGGGCGTCGGCGTCGACGAGGCGGTGCTCGCCAAGCTGTTGCTGTTCGAGCGAATCGGCGACACCGCGGCCTATGCGGAACTGGTCAAGCACGTCAGCGCCTCGGGCGAGGGAAAGCCCGCGTTCCTTCAGGAATGGGAAGACGCCGCGACGGCCGGCCGCGATCTCGATCTGAAGGCTCCGTGGAACGCTCCCTTCGTGAAGGAATGGCTGGCGCTATCGCCGCCACTTCACGACCACGACCTGCGCGGCGCGCTCTACGTCGGCCGCGAGCAGGCGCCGCTGATCACGCCCGAAGACCGCCTGTCCTCGGAGGCGGCCGAGTTGCTCTCCGCGCTGCTCGAGCATCCCGACATGGCCCACCAGCTCAAGGACAGGTTGACCCGGGTCTCGCGCATCGAGATCACCGTGATGATGGACCGCTTGCTCGAGCGCGCCAGAAAGGAACAGGATTGGGGCGTCCCGCCGATCCTCAACGCCTGCATCGTTCTCGCCGATGCCGACCCGCCGCAGGGAGCGCGGCTCGCCGCGTTTCTCGCGGACCGCCCTCCGCAGCAGATCCAACCGAACATCATTCCGAAGATCGGCGACCGCCCGTGGTCGGGAAGCGTGCTCGATGCTTGGAATTCATCGCCTGACGTTTCGCGACCACGGGCGGTCGCCGATGACGAGAGGGCATGGGAACGTCGCAGTCTAGTGACGGCCCCGGTCCTGGCGTGCCCTTGGTTCCTCCTTGGACGCCGGCTGCACCGCAGGATCCCGTACCTCCCGCGCCCCCGCCCGGAGCTCCGGACGTCCCGCCGGGCATTCCTCCGACCGATGGCGTCCCGCCCGCGCCTCCCGCAGCGCCGCCGCCAGTTCTGCAGCCGGCGCCGCTGGCACCCGAACGACGGTTCGGCGGCGTCCGAACGAGCCTGGGCAACTTCGCACGATCCGGAGACGGCCGCGACCTCAGGCGCGGACTCGGACATTACGTCCGGAACGGCTACGGAGGGTCGAATTTCGCAACGCAGCGGTTCGGCGGCACTGCCCAGACGGCGGGATCGCTCGGCCACGCCCTCTATTCCACCGCGCAGGGCAATGCGGACGCTCCCGTCGATGCGGCTGCGCTCGCCGGGCGCTCCACCGAGGAGATCGCGAGCGCGATCATCGAAGCGGTCAGACCCATCGACGGGACGCAGGACGCGGAAGCCGAACGCGCGTCGATCCACGACGCGATGTCCGAATTGCTGACCCAATACCCGGACGCCGACCTCCTCGACCTGTCCGCCCCCGAACGCGAGTTCGTCATCGAGAAGTTCACGGCGATCGACGTGGCGCGACGCTTCGAGCTGGATGTCGGCAAGACGTTGCTCGAGAGGGCGCCAACCGCGACCGTCGCGCTGGCTCGACTGAAACAAATGCGGTCATACATCGCCGAGACTGTGGCCGCCTCCTTCCGCAAGCTCAAGGAACAGGGACGCACGCTCACGGCCGGACGCGTCGCGCGCGTCGTCCAGGCCGCGCTGCGCGAGACGTTCGAGGTCTTCGAGGGGTACGAAGAGTGAAATTGCTTTGCGCACCGGCCGAGGTCCGTCGGCTCAAGGAAAGAGACACGCTCAGGGTCGTTCTCTACGGCCAGGCGGGGGCCGATGATCGCGGCAGCGCCGGTGCCGCCGTGCGCAACGAGATTCGCAGGGCGCGTCTGGCCCCGAACCGCAGGGCCTGGGATCTGCTATCCATCGCGATGTCCGTCATGGCGGCCGATGCGGCGGGGCGACGAAGCCTAAGTCCGGATGGCTGGACACGCGAGTTCGAGATGGAAGTCGCGGTCGCCGAACCGGCGTTCTGGAACGGGACGGCGGACCTCCTCGCCGACGCGCTGTCGTTTCTCACGACCGACCGATGGCAATTCCGCTTCATCGCCGGCGGCGCGGCACCGCAGCCGCCAGCCGAGGTATTTCGGCCGCCCGAAGGCTGCGTCGTACTCCTGTCGGGCGGGCTCGACAGTCTAAGCGGCGCCATCGACCTTGCAGCGTCCGGCGAGCGACCCGTCGCGATCAGCAAGACTGTCCGGGGCGATGCCGAAAAGCAGCTTGGGTTCGCTTCGTCGATCGGCGGTGGTTTGCGGCATTTTCAGTTGAACGACAACGCGGCCGTCCCGGGCACCGAAGATACTTCTCAAAGGGCGCGCTCGATCATCTTTCTTGCCTTCGGCGTCCTCGTCGCAACTGCGCTCAAGCCATACCGTCCCGGCGGCAGCTTGCCACTCTACGTCTGCGAAAACGGCTTCATCGCCATCAACCCGCCGCTGACGGGAAGCCGCATCGGCAGTTTGAGCACCCGTACGGTACATCCCTACTTCCTCGCGAGGTTTCAGGACGTTCTCGACGCCGCGAAACTGGGCGTGAGTATCCGCACTCCGTATGCCGAGAAGACGAAGGGCGAGATGCTGAAGGAGTGCGCGGACCAGGACCTGCTGCGCGCGTTGGCGTCGAGCTCGACGAGTTGCGGCCGCTTTCAGCGCTACAACTATCACCATTGCGGGCGGTGCGTCCCATGTCAGGTCCGCAGAGCGGCTTTCCTTGCGTGGGGCGAAGAGGATCCGACCGACTACGTCTATGAACATCTTGGTCGCGACGATCCGGATCACGCTGGCTTCGACGACGTCCGCTCGGTCGGCATGGCGCTGGCAGCCGCGAAGGGCGCGGGGTTCGACGACTGGCTTGGCGGAGCCCTTTCGTGGCCGGGTATCGAGGAGCGCGACGTGCTGAAGGATATGCTACGCCGGGGGCTTGGCGAACTCGGCGCCTTGCATGCAAAATACGGTGTCAAGTGATCGACCTGCACGCCCATCTCGACCTCTATCCCGATCCGGTCGCGACAACGAACGAGTGCATCGAGCGCAGCCTGTTCGTCCTGTCGGTGACGACGACGCCCTCGGCCTGGTCGGGAACGGCGGCACTGGCGAAGGACGCAGCGCGCATCCGTACGGCGATCGGGCTGCATCCTCAGATCGCGCAGGAACGCCGGGGCGAGCTCGGGCTCTTCGAGGAACTGCTCCCGCGATCGCGGTACGTCGGAGAGATCGGACTGGACGGCGGACCCGAGCTCAAGACAACGTGGGACATCCAGCTCAGCGTGTTCGCCGAGATCCTGCGCATGTGTCACGTCGCCGGCGGCCGCGTTATGACGATCCACAGCCGGCGCGCGGCCACGCCCGTTCTCGACGCCCTAGCTTCCGAGGCCGACGCCGGCGTGGCCGTCCTTCACTGGTTCTCCGGATCGCGACGCGAGCTTCAACGCGCGATCGATCAGGGATGCTGGTTCAGCGTGGGGCCCGCGATGCTCGCCGGCGAGAGAGGACGCGCGATGACCACGCTGATGCCTCGCGAACGCATACTTACGGAATCGGACGGGCCATTTGCCCAGATCGACGGCCGCCCTCTCTTCCCGTGGGACGCCGCCGCCGCCGAGACAACGCTGGCCGGCCTCTGGGGCGTCGGGGAGGAAGAGGTACGGGCCCAACTGCTGGCGAACCTGAAACGACTGACCACTCAGGATTCACAACGATCACGGTGACGGGATTGCCCGAATGAACGAGGGCTGGGTTCACCCGGCGATCGAAGCGCCGCGAAGGTCAACGAGAACTGTCAAATTCGCGATCAAGAGGTCTGGAAGGCGCCGAAGTCGGCTGTCCGTTGAGCGCCCAGACATCTTTCCCGATCGACGACCCCCGTCCCAACAACGACCCGCCGCCGTCCAGCGGCTAATGGCGTCCGTTGGAAACGGCGGCGGTGAGAGGTTCGCGGGAAACCTGAAAGTCGCCTTCGCCGCTGAATTTCTTCCGCATCATGCGCAGCAGCGAGCGCCCCTGCCGCTCGGTCACCGGATAGGCGGTCATCGGTTCCGGATCCTCCGGGAAGCTTGGGCCAACGACTTTGCGGACCGCTTGGATGCTCAAGCTGGCGCTCGCGCCCTCGAACAGAAGTTCATCGGTTGCGGGATGCCATACGCAAACGACTATTGCTAACATTGCGAGAGCTCTTTCTTGAAGGCCTGCCGTTTGTCGTACGTCTGCATGCTACTGGGGACACGGCCGTCCCTCCCCCTAGTTGGAGATTTCAAACGCGGATGAAAATGGCGCAAAAGATCGTCGTAGGCATCTAAAGATGCGTTGACAGCGTGGGGTCGGCGAGTCGCTTGGACGTGTCACTCGCCGCAGGGGCAGCGAGCCGACCAAGCCTCGGGACTGCCGGATAAGGCCTTTACAATTGGCAAGCGGCGGCAAGACCGCGACTCGACGCAACGCCGACGGACGCAACACTCGCGTCGGCTGGATTTGACATCCGGTCGGCCCTTCCGGAGCTATGTGAAGCTAAGCCGTCTTGCGTTCCCCATGGGCTCTTCAAAGACGCGTCGCGGATGTCCGGTCGTGAGCAGGCCAATAGGTTAGGGGGGTGACCCGAGAGGCCCATCCCATGGCTGCCGCCCCTGGGACCCCCGTTTCCGCCGACGACAGGGGCATCGGGCAGCGCCTCGGTATCTCCAGCCACAAATCGCTATAAGCCCGCTGGGGCAGACGGGTGGACCGGCAGGGCGGCATCCGCCCCCCGGCTCTCGCGCAGCAGGATCGTCGCGGCTGCCCCGAGGAAGGTCTACAACGAGCTCGTCGCATCCGGAGTCAGCGCCGTTTGGAGGAGGTATTAAAATACCTAATTTCGATCGGATCCAGTTTTCTGAATCCTATCCTCGGAGTTCTCTAATTAGTCCGGGGAGTAGCGGCGGATCTGCTACTTTAAGGCCATCGCTAAGGCCCTAATAAAGCAATCTTAACTAGCTTCTAGCACTAAATAAAAGAAAGCTACTTTTCTTTATTAGGAACTCTGCCGGTCCTGACCGCCAGGGCGGATCTCGAGTCCCGCGTGGAGCGCAAGCTGTACGCGGCGCTGCGCGGCGGGCGCGTATTCAAGGGCGATCTCGCGGTCTCCTACCAGCGGTTCGGCATATCGACGAAGACGCTGGACGTCTTGCGTTCCCCAGGAGCTCTTCAAAGACGCGTCGCGGTTTCCGGTCGTGAGCAGGCCAATAGGTCAGGCGGTAACCCGAGAGGCCCATCCCATGGCCGCCGACCCTAGGACCCCCGTTTCCGCCGACGACAGGGGCATCGGGCAGTGCCTCGGGTATCTCCGGCCACAAATCGCTAGAAGTCCGCTGTGGCAGACGGGTGCACCGGCAGAGCGGCATCCGCCTCCCCGGCTCCCATTTTCGAGCCAACCTAGGTCCTGCGGCGGTTGAGTGCGAAGCCGGCAGCTAGGGCGGCTATCATCGCGATCTGGGCCGCAACGGTCTGCGCGGTGGGAAAAAGACCTACCATCGACAGACGGGGTACTGCGCGCAGCGGCGCGATGCCGATGATGCCGGCCTCCTGCAGCGCGGATACACCCTTGCCGGCGAGCACGACCGTGAGAACCGCCATGAGCCAGGAGCTGTAGGTGAAGAACTTGCTGATCGGGAGCCGCCTGCTGTAGCGCAGCATCGCCCATGCGATGACCATCAGCGCGATGCAGGCGCTGAGCGCGCCAGCGAGGATCGCACCGCCGTTCCCCTGATGCCAGAGCGCGGCGTAGAACAGGATGGTCTCGAACACCTCCCGATAGACGACGACGAACGCGAGGACTAACAGAAACCAGGCCGAGCCGCCGGACAGCGCCTTCGACATCCTTTCGCGGATATACCGCTGCCACTGATCCGCCTGCGCCTTGCCGTGCATCCAGATGCCGACCGACAGCAGCACCACCGCCGCGAAGATCGACCCGAACCCTTCGGTCAATTCGCGGCTCGCGCCGCTGATCCCGATCACCCAGGTCGCGACGACCCAGGTGAGGAAGCCTGCGACGAGCGCGCCGATCCAGCCCGCGTGCACGTACGGCATGACTTCCATCCGTTCGGCTTTGCGGAGAAAGGCGATCATGGCGACCACGATGAGGAGCGCTTCGAGACCCTCGCGCAGCAGGATCGTCGCGGCCCCGAGGAAGGTCGACAACGAGCTCGTCGCATCCGGAGACAACGCCGCCTGCGCGTCGTCGAGGAGACCGTCCAGAACCCGAACGCGATCCGAGAGCAGGTCTGCGGTCTCACTCTGCACGGCCGCGCGATACTCCCCCATCAGTCCTTCGATCCGCTCCATCAGCGTGCGGTCGCTTGCGGTCAGCGCCGGCTCGATCGGCTCGAAGCCGTCCAGATAGGCGGATAATGCGAGCTCGCCAGCGCGTTTGCGATCCCCCGCCCGGACAGCCTCGACGCTCTCCGTCAAGCGTGTCCGGACAAGCGATAGCGCCCCATCCTGCTGCGCGACGGCCGCCGGATGGCGGCGCAGGTACGCGATGAGGGCGTCGGCTTTGTCCTGCCCGATCTTGGCGGCGAGCGCCGCGGGCATCGTTCCGATCAGCGTCTTCAGGTCAGGAAGAAGCCGATGAAGTGACGCATCCCTCTTCCAGAGGCGTTCGCCTTCCACCGCGGGGGCGTCCGGAAAGGCAAACTGGCCGACGTAGAACGCCAGCGCCCAGCGCTCATCGACCGGCAGTCCTTCGAAGCTCGCCATCGCCGTTCCGTCCAGCCCTTGCGTAATGACCTGATAGAGTCCGAACACGCTGCGCTGACGGGCACGGTCGGCATCCGTGAAGTCGACGGGAGGGGTATCCAGCTTGGCGGCCTCCGGGCCGTGACCGTCGCCGGCCTCTCCGTGGCAGGCTGCACAGTTCTGGACGTACAGCGTCGCAGCGCGCGCGAGATCAGGAGCTTTTGCCGGCGCAAGCGGCACGGGATAGGCCGCAAGGAGCGCGGCCGCCAAGCGGTGCGCGATCTCGGCAACCTGTTCGGGCTCGGCCTTTTCGGCGATCGCGCGCTTCAGTCTATCGGCTTCGCCGAGGAGCGTCTCCTTCTCGGGCTTCGGCGGGAGCGCCTGCAGCTTTTCGGCAACTGTAGCGGCAAACTCTTTCTGCTCCGCATATTCCGAAGGGCTGGACACCTGTCCGTGCGCCACCGCGCCTGCATAGTCGACCGCGATGTAGTCGAGCAGACGCCAGGTCGTCTCGACGTCGCCGGTTTCGGCCCTGGCCGCACCCAAGAGCACGAAAGCGACCACGGCGAAGAATGCGAAACGCAACGGTCCGGCTTTCACAACGATGCCTAATGAATCAATGGGGATAAGTTGGTACCGTCCGGGTACCGGCCGCTCAATTGGAGTTGCTCTAATCTGCTTGCAGATCACCTTGAGCTGCTGCCGGTTTGATGGACACCGAGATTAGGTGTTTTATCGAGCCGGAGGTGGGCGATGAAGAGACGGAAGTTCAGCCGCGAGTTCAAGATCGAGGCGGTCAAGCTG
>VYKW01000343.1_pt1 | contig 18092 bp, 16 predicted proteins | sample 5114451 | NCBI WGS metagenome assembly VYKW01 (sample SAMN12291784, study PRJNA351875) | freshwater metagenome | isolation source: freshwater lake | place: USA: Michigan, Gull Lake | collected 2013-08-08
GATTCTACAACACGACCCGCAGGCACTCGACGATCGGTTATCTCAGCCCGGTTGAGTTCGAGCGCAAGGTCGGATTAGCTTAACCGGGTGTCCATCAAACCGGCAGCAGCTCAGCTGGCTGCGCTTACGTCTTACGGCCTCCTGCCTGAAGCAAGTCGGGCCAGGATCGTCGAGCGAACCTGCGACCACTCCATGACTTGGCTCGATGCCAATCCCCTTCAAGACAAGATACTCCAGCAGATTTTCACCGCAGACGAATTTCAAGCATTTACGCAGAAGTTCAGAAAAGAATGGCTGCATGATATACCCAATCTGTTCGATAATTTGCGAGGGCGATTTTCGTCAGACGATGAAATCACTCTTTACAAGGATTTCAAAGAAAACCTCCAAAGTGCTGAGCAATTCTATGATGACGAAAGTCTTGGGAACGAATTACCGGAATTATATGCACAGCTCGACGCTCACATCTCTGATCTTGAGGATAGCAAACCGGATCCGCCTGCGTCGACTTGGCAACCTTCAACGCCGACTGAAGTGGACATGACACCCTCGGCTACATCAGCGGATAGCGGCACGATTTTCGACGATGTTGACGCTTGACCATGGCCGTCGGCGATGAGCCGCGACTGATCACGCCGATCAGCCAGCGGCAGTTCGAACTCTACGCGCTGTCGCTGGAACGTGGGCCCAATTTTGATCCTGCGCAGATCTTTGGCAGCTACCAGGCGGGGCGCGGCAGCGCGAGCGGCTGCATCCTCCTCGATCCGAAGAGTGGGACCTTCACCACCCTGGCCCTGCGAAGGCGGGTCGATCATCGCTGGGTCCGCGTCGATGAAGGCGGCCCCTATCCCACTCCCGAACCCGCGCTGGATCACCTCAGCATCAGCATGCGAGCCAGCGAGCCGCCCGAGCCATTGCCGCCGGGCGCGCGGCGGCGGCCGCTTCTGCTGAAGACCGGGTCGCGAGGGACATCGCCGGAGTTCGACCTGCTGACGAGCACGATCAGCCATTTTCCGGCGCTGATGGCAGTTGGCGAATGCTACCTCGCGCTTCCCAACCCGGATGCCAATTTCGTCACCGATCTGCAGACCAACAATTTCGCGTCCCGCCTCTTCGAACTCTACCTTCTTGCCTGCTTCCGCGAGCAAGGGCTGATCGTCCGGCAGGAGCATGTCTCACCCGACTTCCTGATCGAGAACGATGGCGCCGCCTGCTGGATCGAGGCAGTGACCGCAAACTCCGAGACGCCCCGCTCCGGCGGGATCGGCGACTGGGTGCATGCTCCGGTCGATCGGACTGAACGTCTAACTGGCGCGCCAGCCGAGCGCTTCGCTAAGACGCTGCGCGGTAAGCTTCAGCGCAACTACCATGAGCTGGATCATGTGAAAGGGATGCCCTTCGCTCTGGCGATCGCCGACTTCCATGAATCCGGCTCAATGGTTTGGAGCCGCGAGGCTTTGCCGACCTATCTCTATGGCCTGCGGGCAGATGTCGAAGGCGAAGGCGCCCAGCGTCGTGCGATCGGCACGCCGATCAACAATCTTACGGGCAAGCACGGCATTCCGGCCGGGCTGTTCCGCGATCCCGACTTCTCCCACCTCTCCGCCGTCATCTTCAGCAACGCGGGGACGCTCGCGAAATTCAACCGCATGGGCTTTCTCGCCGGATGGCGACCGCCCGGCCTCACGATGACCCGCCGCGGCATTCTCTTCGACCGAACGCCGGGCGCGCTGGAGCCCATTGATTTCGACCTTTCAGTCGATAGCTCCGAATACAAGGCGCTCTGGCCTTGGGGCGAAGCCTGGTGCCAGGAACTGGAGGTCTTTCACAACCCGCAGGCGATGCGCCCCATTCCCTTCGATCTCATACCCGGCGCGACGCACTGGTTCGAGCGCGGTGGCGACGTGGAGTGCAGCACCATGTGGGCGAACTCGGTCATTTCATCGATCACCCATCTGCGCATGGCCGGCGAGCCCGAGGAGACGAGCGTTGCACCAAGCGAAGACGAGCGGCCATGACCTGCCCGTCAGCCAAGCCTCGCCACCGTCGCTAATCAGAGGAGAACCGCAAAGTATGGCGACCGAACCATCCGACCGGACGATCGTCCTCCACCTCTTGCGCGGGGCTGTACCCGAGCGCGCCGACGAGATCAGCGGGCTCTGGCGCCAATACGGCCATGCCGTCGAAGTCGCGCCCAGCACCAAGGGCGTGACGATGAATGCGGACGCCAGCCGCATCAAGTTCGACACCAAGACGATCGACTTCTTTTGGCTGCTCGGCTTCAGCGCCTGGCGCGCAATCGAGGTCTATTCGCCCGCCCTGATGCTCGCGACGCTGACCGGCATACCGCTTGATCAGGCGCTCAACATCGACGCCGAACGGGGGCAATACGAGTTCGACTACAAACAGCGCATCGCCAGCGCCCAGTCGCTTATTGCCGCCGAGCAAACCCCGGACGTTACCTGGCCATCGGACGTTCCTGAGCCGACCGCCGATCGCGAAGGCCTTGGAGACAATCAGCACAAAGCCGTCTTCGACCTGGTCGCGCTGGCCCTTGCCTTCGCGCTGCTGCACGAGTTTCGACATGTCATGTACTGCGCCGACAACAGCGCGCCCTCGACGCTGCCAGAAGAGGAAATCGCCTGCGACACCTGGGCCCGCGAGTTCATGACTAGCGGCCTTGCTGCTTACGCAAAGGAACACGGGCACAACTACGCCCAAGTCCAGCAGAAGCGCGCGATGGCAATAGCGCTCGCCGCCGTGATCATTCATGCGATGACACCCACCCACGCGCATTGGGGCAATCGGCAATATCCGCCGATCACCGAGCGCCTGACGGCGATGATCGCCGGCTATAGTCTGCCCGCCGGTTCCTCCTTCTGGCTCTTCACAGCCTGCCTCCTGATCGCGCTTATGCGCCAGGAGAACCGGCCGCTCGACATCGTCGCGCACTCAAACCAGGAAATGGTCGAGGCCCTGCTCGACCGGCTCCGTTGACGCCGCAAGGAGTCAACGTGCCGGTCTATTTCATTGGCGAAGACGAGAATGGGTGCTCCCCGATCAAGATCGGGGTGGCAAAGAACATCGATGGGCGCAAGCGCAACCTCCAGACGGGGAATCCATTAGAGCTGCGGCTGCTCGGGTGGATCGAAGCGACCGACGCCTTCCAGCTTGAACGAGAGCTGCACCAGCATTTTGAATCGACCCATGTGCGTGGAGAGTGGTTTGCCATCGAGCCGGGTGACATTCTGGCCATTCTCAAGCGCGCCGGCCGCGATGGATTTGTCGCCAAGAACGCCGACGCGTTCCAGATCGTCGGATATGATCGCGACGCCATTCCCGAATATCTCGGCGTGTGGGAGTGGGCCGATCTAGAGATCGACGAGTGCTGCCCGTTCTGCGGGTGCCTGTGCGGCATGCATTTTCAGGAGGCCTCGCAGATGTACTATTGCATCCGATGCGACACGCTGACCGACTTTTCTGAGCTCGATCCACATGACGAGCCTCCGGAGAATTAAGGCTTAGACCTGCTTTGCGATGGGCTAAGCCGGCAGATCAATTCTGCTGAGCTGTCCGAAAAGCGGGAATACGCCAATCCTGATAGACGTAGTTCCGGCTCTACGCTTTTGAGGGGAAGGCCTTCCCCTGCGCCCGAGCCTTGCGTCTCGGTCGACCCCTTCTGCGGGGAGACCCCGCAACGCCCCCTTCAGAGTGAGAGTGCGGACCGCCTTTGCCGTGACGGGTTGAGGGCTGGGAGAGAGGCTCCCGGCGCCCGTCGCGGAGATCCGCGATGTCCAGAAAGACCACACAACCTCGCGCCGGCCAGGACCGGGCGAGCCTCTACGACGAAATCACCGACAAGATCATCGCTGAGCTGGAGGCCGGGCGCGTGCCCTGGGTCCAGCCCTGGGGGACAGCGGCGGCGAAGGCGCCGCTCGCGATGCCGAGAAACGCAGCAACCGGGCGGCATTATTCCGGGATCAACGTGCTGATCCTTTGGGACGCCGTGGTCGAACACGGCTTTCCCGGCCAGAGCTGGCTCACCTTCCGCCAGGCGCTCGCGCTTGGCGGCAATGTCCGCAAGGGCGAGCGTGGAACGACCGTCGTCTATGCCGACCGCTTCGTACCCGATGACGAACGGCGGCGTGCCCGCGAGACCGGTGAGGAAGCTCAGGCGATCCCGTTCCTGAAGCGCTTCACCGTGTTCAACGGCGCGCAGTGCGAGAACCTGCCGGACGATCTCGCCACGATCGTCGCGCCGCCTGCGCCCGGCCTGATCGAACCGAAGGTCGAGGCGTTGATCCGGGCGACAGGCATCGACTTCCGTATCGGCGGCAATCGCGCCTTCTATGCCCCGGCGCTCGACTATGTGCAGGTTCCGCCGCCCCAGGCTTATTTCGAACCGATCAACTGGCACCGCACGGCCCTGCACGAGCTCGGACACGCCAGCGGCCATTCCTCCCGGCTGAATCGCAATCTTACCGGCTCGTTCGGCACCAAGAAATACGCGTTCGAAGAGCTGGTGGCCTTATCCTGACTCTGTGATCCTGTCTCAGAATCAGGCATGGAGCCGCATCACCGACTGGTCCGGTGAAGCTCTTCAGACGTCCGGGTCAAGCGTTCCCGCAGCGTAAGCGAGGACAACGCTTGACGCGGCGGCGACTCCACAAACTTGTCTATGGGTGCAGGCGAAGTCCTGCACCCCTGCCACGCGGCGAGCGGGAGAGCGCGAGGGGAACCCCTCGCATTCAAAACAATAACTTGCGCCGGAGGCGCTCCGCTTAGGTCACGTGCGTGCAGTTGTACTTTACCGATCTTGGCGCTCTGTCGCGCCCGCTTTCTATCGATGATCTCGTAGTCAACCCAATGCCCGGCGCGCTCGGCAGCGCCGAGCGCGCCGGGTTAATCGATGGCATGCCTTTCATCCTGATGGATGACGGCAGCTACGATCTCCATCTCAATCGGTTCTTCCGCGCCTGTCCGGGAATGGGGGCGCGGTCGCCGAACACATGGCGCTCCTACGCTCAGGACATTCTCGTCTGGGCGCGTTTTCTCTGCGAGCGGCGGGGCGGCAAGACGGTCTGGCAGGCGAACCGCCACGACGTACTGGCCTTTCACCGGGCGCGGCGTCTATCGGACGCCGCGTACCGCATCTCAGCGGCGAGCTGGAATCGGGGCATTGCAGCGCTCGACAAGCTCTATCGGTGGGCCATCGAAGAAGGAATCATCACGGCTTCGCCCTTTAGCTATGGCGTCACCCTTCGCAAAACCGCAAGCACAGGCGCTGTGCTGGCTGTCACGACAAACCGGGCGCGCGAGCGCGCGGCACGGCGGCACGATATGCGCTACATCGATCTCGGCCGCTATTTGCTGTTCCGCGATGTGGGGCTGAGAGGACGGTTGCCCGACGGCACGGAAGACCCGACGTGGCGTGGCCGCAATGGCGAACGGAACGCGCTCTTCGCAGAGCTGTTGGTCACGACCGGGCTGCGACTGACCGAAGGCGGCAGCCTGCTTCTGACCGAACTCCCGCGCATGACCGCACCCGGATCGCGCTCAGCGCTGTTCGATCTTTCCGGGTCGGTCGCCAAGGGCGGACGGCCGCGCCAGGTTCGCATTCCCCGTCGCGTATGGGCGCTGATCAATGACTATATCGATCTCGAGCGAACCATATCGTCCGCCCGCTCGGAGCCCTTGGTCTTTGATCCGCTCTGGTTGGCGCCAGAGGGCGGGAAGATCGTCGGCGCAGCGGGCAAGCGGGTCCGGCTCGACCGGTTGACGCCGAGCGAGCGACGGCGGGTACTAATCGGCGCGCCGGGCAAGGCGCAGCATGCCTTGCTATGGCTGACCGAAGGCGGTCGGCCCGTGCCTGCGGCCACCTGGGAAGCTACCTTCCGCCGGGCCTGTGCGCGCTGCCACTGTTTCGGCATCGCTGTCGATGTATCGCCCCATACGTTGCGGCACACCTTCGCCGTCAACATGCTTTCCATGCTGATCCGCGAGCAGATCGGCACGGTGTTCAATCCGCAGGATCGGCACGGCGCGGCGTATCGCCGGATTCTCGGCGATCCGCTGCAGAAGCTGCAGTACCTGCTGGGGCACGCGAGCGTGACCAGCACCTACATCTATCTCGACAGCTTGGCTGAAGCGCAGGAACTGGTCGAGGCGGCCGCGGATCGCTGGGCCCAAGATACAGCCGGTGATGCGCAATGACCGCCGCCATGACGACATCGGCGCGGCGGCCTGGCCGCCGTGCCCTCTTTCCCGAGACGCTGCCCGATCCCCAGGAGGAAGTCGCAGCGGCGATCGCATCGCTCCGCTTCCCAATCACCCTCGCGGACCGCACCATGACGATCGACCTGACGATGCTGGGCGGCCGCAGAGCATTGGCGCGGACGCTTGCGGGTGCGCTTTGGCGCGCCTGCCAGGTTGGCGGTCCGGCAGGCTCGATCTCGACGGCCGCTGCCTATGCCAATGCGCTCAAGATGTTCTGGCGCTATCTCGATGCTGTCAGACCCCACGTCGCACGTCTCTCCGATGTAAGAGCCGCTTGCATTGACGGTTTCGACGCTTGGATGGAAGAGAGCGGCCTACATCCCAATCACCGGCTGCACCGGATGAGCAAGGTGCTCAATCTGCTCCGGCTGGCGGAGGCGGCAGAACCGCGGCAACTGGCACCCGATGCATCGCGGCGGCTCATGTACACGAGCGATCGGCCGGGCGTGCGCGCCCAACCGCGCGACGCCTATGGCGATGATGTTGCGGCGGCACTGCGAAGCGCAGCGCGCGCCGATCTCAGCGCAATCACGCATCGCTTTGCCGAGGCCGAGCGCGATCTGACGATCGAGGAGGATGCTCGGAGCAAAGCTCTCGCCGCTGCGCATCAACAGGCCATGGCTGTAATCGATGCCGACGGCGTGATCGGGCATCGGCATCCGCTTTTCAAGCGGCTCTATACGCTTCGCCGGGAGAGCAGTTTGCCGAACGATCGCCTGATCCACGATCTCCATGGTTGCAGGCATCTCATAGCCGCCGACCTCGTGCCGCTCATCGTTCTCATTTCGCTCGAGACTGGTCTCGAGATCGAAGCCATCAAGGGATTGCGGGCGGACTGCCTGAAGAATGCGTCCGGCGGCTATCTCGAGATCGAGTATTGCAAGCTGCGGGCGCGCGGCGCCGAGTGGAAGCGGCTGCGCGTCCGCGACGGCGGATCGTCGACGCCCGGTGGCCTGATCCGGAAGGTGCTGCACTGGACGGAAGCCGCCAGACGCCAGCTCGGCGCGGACTCGCTGTGGGCTCATTTCGCCTGGGGCCGGCTGACCCCACGCGTCTTGAGCATGAAGGAAGTCATCGCCTCATGGATCGGACGGCATGGCATTCTCGACGAGCAGGGCCGGCCGCTCCGCCTCAACCTGACCCGCCTACGCAAAACTCATAAGGCGGCATGGTACCGGCGAACCGGCGGCCAGCTCGACCGCTTCGCGGTCGGGCACAGCATCGCGGTCGCAGCCAACCACTACGCCGACATTCCCGCGCTTCGCCATCTCCACGAAGCAACCATTGCCGACGCCATGACCGATGCGCTCGACGCCGCTCGGCACCCGTGCGTCTTGTCGTCGGCGCAGGAGGCGGCCCTTCGAGCCGATCCCGACGAAGCCGTCGATCTGCCGGTCTCGGGAGCGTCGGCCGTCAACGCCCTGTTGAGCGGCGAGCAGGACGTCTGGCTCGCCAGTTGCGGCGGCTTCTACAAGAGTCCTTTCGGCGCCGACGGCGAAGCCTGTCCGTCACCGTTCTGGGGGTGCCTCGAATGCAGCAACGCGGTGATTACCATCCGCAAGCTGCCCGCGCTCCTGTCGTTCCTGACCTTCATCCGCGCGCAGAGACAGACGCTCACCGAACCTGACTGGATGACTAAGTTCGGACGCGTTCACGAACGGATCGCTGATCAGATCCTGCCCCGATTCAGTGATGCCGAGATCGAGCAGGCGCGTCAGGTCGCGGCTTCTGACCCGGCGCTCATCTACCTGCCGCCTGAGGCGGGGGCGCCGTGATGCCGACGCCGATCACGCTGCCGGCGCGGCCGTCGCGGCCATCCGCCATCTATGGCGACGACGAGCCTGTCCTCGCCGGCGTTACGGTCAGGGAGGATGCCGACCGTGCGCAGCTTCCCCGCTTCGGTGACGATCACTGGGATTTGGGCGCGACCATTTTCAGGGTGAACGCCCGCTATAGCAATTATCGGCTGAACTTTGCCCGCATCGCCGATCCTGTGACGCGGCGGTTGGCCAAGGAGTATGTGATCGCCCGTTTGCGCATCCATGTGCCGGGATACCGCGTGCCCTGTGGTGCGACCTCGGCAATCCGCTTGCTGCGCTACATCCAGCATTTCGCGGCGTTCGTTAGCACACGGACCGGTGCCGTCGATCTGAGCCGGATCGATCAGGCGCTGCTCGATGCCTATCTGGTGCACGCCCGCGACGGCGGGCGGCGAACGCCCAACGAGACGGTGAAGTATGTCGAAGTGCCGATCGATCTCCATCATCTGTCGCCATGGTTGACGGGCGGCGGCATCGGCATTCTTCCGTGGCGCGGGCGCGCGGCACACCACGTTGCGGGACGTCCGCCCGCACCCGCCGAGAATGCCACGCCGCGGATTCCCGAGCCGATCATCGGCGCCATGCTGCGCTGGTCGCTCAAGTACCTCGAGGTTTACGCTCCGGATATCCTGGCAGCGCGAGCAGAACTCGATGCCCTGGAAGCCCGCTGCGCTCGATTGATGGCGCGCGATGCCCGGACAGGTCGTGCGGTTGCCAAGACCTATCGCGCCCGCGTGTCAAAGTGGCTCGCCGCGCGCCGTGCCGCAGGTCGAGGCGTGCCGATCTGGGAGCGGGCGCCCAACGCCGCGCGCCGGATCGATCCGCTGACCGGCCGCGAGATTCCTCCCTACAACCTCCATCTGATGCGCCTGCATGTCGGCGCTCCCGAGAGCGGGCGCGTCAGCCAATCCGAGCCGACCGCGAAGCTGATCAACGAGGCAGCGGCCGAACTTGGGACCGAGATCGGCGGTCTCGATACGCCAATCTCAATCGATCCCGACACGGGCTTGCCGTGGCGCGAGCGCTTCGACGGCTTAAGCCTCGCCCGCGAGGAGCGGATGCTGCAAGGCGCCTGCTATGTGGTCTGCGCCTATCTCACCGGCATGCGCGACAGCGAGGTGCAGGCCATGCAACCGGGCTGCGTGTCGGCGGTGCGCAGCGACGATGGCTTGGTCGAACGCTACCGGGTGCGCAGCACCGTCTACAAACGTCAAGGCGCGCACGGCGCGAAGGCCGACTGGATCACGATCGAGCCGGTCGCTCGCGCCGTCGCGGTCATGGAGGCTCTCTCCAGGCGCAATCGCCGCGAGAAGGGACTGTCATCCTTATGGGTGGCGCTGAAGGACTGGCCCTGGAGCAACGATCACCTCGGCATGGGTGCGACGGTCACGCTCAATCTGTTTCGGGACGGGCTGGATGCGCGCTCCGCCGACACGCCGGCAATCCCGCGGATCGGGGACGAGCCCTGGAAGTTCACCACCCGGCAACTGCGCCGCACGGTCGCGTGGTACATCGCCAACCGCCCGTTCGGCACCGTCGCCGGCAAAATCCAGTACAAGCACGCCTCGGTCGCCATGTTCGAAGGCTATGCGGGCTCGGCGCAGGCCGACTTCCGCCTCGCCGTCGAACGCGAACGCGCGCTTGGCCAGCTCGACGACATCGTTGCTCATTACGAAGCATTTCTTCGTCATGAAGGTCCGGCGGGCCCCGGTGCCACGCGGTTGCGACGCGAGTTCGCGCGCGTGCAAAACGAGCTTGGCGATCTCCCGGGCCGCATCATGGATCGCAAGCGGCTGCGCACCATGCTCGCCCATCTCGGCCGGACCTTACATGTCGGCTTCCTCAATGATTGCCTGTTCGATGCCGCAACTGCGCTCTGCCTTAAAGACCCATCCGATGCCGAACCAACGGCGCCCGCTTTGTCACGATGCAGCCCCGATCGGTGCCCGAATGCCTGCTTGACAGCACGCCATCGCGAGCCGTGGCAGGCCTCGATCGCCGAAGGCGAGGCCATGCTTGGGGATCGGCAGCTGTCGCCCCTGCAGCGGGTGGCCATCACGCGTGACAACGAACGCAAGCGTCGGCTGATCGCACCTCTGATGGATGGTGATGCATGACCAGCCTGGGTCCGAAGAGCGAGGCGGCATTGAGGGCGGCAATGGCACGACTGCTCGACGGTCGGCCCGAGCGCACCGACGGCGCGCTCACCGTCTCCAATCTGGCGCGCGAGGCCGGCGTCAGCCGGGCAACAGCGAACCGCGCGGTCGATCTTCTCGCCGAGTTTCGTGCTGCCGAAGCCCGCCACCGGCGATCATCTCCTCAAGCACTGAAGGATCGCGTCCGCTCCCTTGAAGCCGAGCTCCGGGCCGTGCGCGGTGCGGAGATGGCCGAACTGCGCGCGCTGACCCGCACGCTCGCGCAGCACATCCAGGTGCTGACGTTGCAGGTTGCCGAGCGTGACGAGGTGATTGCCGGCTTGCAGGATGAACTGGCGCGATCGAATGAGGCCAAGGTCGTTCCGCTGCGGCGCTCGCCGCGAGACGGCGCTGGCTGAGAGCCGCGCAATATCCTCACCGCCGGCAGGTCCTGCGGCCATCGGTCATGGCCGACGTTTCCTGTGCTCGCCCGTCGAGGCAGGGGCTCGGTTGTGGCAGACGCTGCCGGCCCGTCAACCCTGTTCCGCACCAGCAACCGTGAACAGGGTGTGACGGCCCGGCTCGCCGCGTCCGCCCCTGCCGCTTCGCCCTCGACGGAGAGGGCGAGCACAGGAGCCACCCATGACCACCGATTGCAGCAGCCAGGCCCAGACTGGCAACGATATCTACGAGCGCGTCACCAACCAGATCATCGCCGCCATCGAGGTCGGCGCCGGCGAGTACCGGATGCCTTGGCATCACGACGGATCGGCCATCACCACGCCCGTCAACGTCGCATCACGCAAGGGCTACCGCGGCGTCAACATCCTTTCGCTCTGGGCTGCGGCGCAGGCGTCCGGTTATGCCGCCGGCATCTGGGGCACCTATCGCCAATGGCACGAACTCGGCGCTCAGGTTCGCAAGGGCGAGCGCGGCCATCTGGTCGTGTTCTGGAAGATCAGCGATCGCAACGGCGGCGGGGAGCGTCAAGACGTCGACGCAGATCGCGACGAGCCCGCCCGACGTCTATTCGCCCGCGGCTACACCGTCTTCAACTGCGCCCAGGTCGACGGCTACACGCCGCCCGAGATGCCGGTGCTTCCCGAGGTCGAGCGGATCGCGCACGCCGAACGCTTCTGCGCGGCGCTGGCCATCGACATTCGCCACGGCGGACCGCAGGCCTGCTACATCCCCTCCAGGGACTATGTGCAGATGCCAGACTTCGCCTGCTTCCGGGATGCGATTGCCTACTACGCGGTACTGCTCCACGAATGCGGTCACGCTTCCGGCGCCAAGCATCGCCTCGACCGCGATCTCTCCGGACGGTTCGGCTCCGCCGCGTACGCCATGGAAGAATGCACGGTCGAACTTCTCAGCGCCATGATCTGCGCCGACCTCAGCCTTAGCGTCGAGCCGCGCGCCGACCACGCCCGCTACATCGCCTCCTGGCTCGAAGTGCTGCGCGCCGACAAGCGCGCCATCTTCACCGCCGCGAGCAAGGCACAAGAGATCGCCGACTGGATGCACGCGCAGCAGACCATGGCTCAACAGCAAAACGTTCCGGGCGCCGCATAAGCGCCCTCACGATTCCGTTGGCTCCGATTGGGTGCGATCAGTTGATCGCACCCTCTCGGAACAGCGTCTCGATCAGCGGGCATTCCGGCCGCGTGCCGTCGGCGCATTGGGCGACCACGTCTTTGAGCACCCGCTCCATCCGTCTCAAATCGGCGATCTTCGCCCGCACGTCCTCAAGGTGTGCGGCGGCGACGGCGCGCGCCTCGCCACAGGGCTGGTCGCGCTCGTCGACGAGACGCAGCAGCTCACGGATTTCATCAAGTGAGAAGCCAAGCTCGCGCGCACGCAACACGAAGCGAAGGCGGCGCTCATGCGTCGTGTCATAGCTACGGTAGCCGCTCGCCGTGCGCGGCGGCTCTGGCAGAAGGCCGACCTTCTCGTAATAGCGCACCGTCTCTAGATTGCAGCCCGTGCGCTCGGCGAGTTCGGCCCGCTGCATCCCCTTCACCACGGCGTGATTACGCATCGCCAAAACCCATCTTGACCCTGTAGTGGCTACAGACTGCATGCTACGCGGCAATGAGGATTTCGGCAAGGAAAGAGAGAGTGGACATGGTCGCATCGCGATCCGGAACGGCAGGCGCGGCGCCCCCTGCGGCGGATCTCTCCACGTCCAAGCGCGGCGAGGTCGGACGGCAGCGTCTGATCGCCGTTGGCGGCATTGTCGGCGCGCTCGCCGCCTCGTCCTGCTGCATCGTGCCGCTGATCCTGTTCAGCCTCGGCATCGGCGGCGCCTGGATCGGCAATCTCACCGCGCTCGCACCTTATAAGCCGTTCTTTGTCGCCGGAACGGCGGGTCTGCTCGGCTATGGCTTCTATCTCGTTTACTGGAAGCCCAGGCGAGCCTGCGCCGATGATGCGGCCTGCGCGCGCTCGATTCCCAGCCGCCTTATTCAGCTCGCGCTCTGGATCGCTACGGTGCTCGTTGTGGCCGCCTTCGCCTTCGATTACATCGCCCCGCTGCTACTTCGCGCCTAACACCAAAAGGAGACCCGTCCGATGAACAAATATTTGAGCGCACTCGCCCTGATCACCTTGATGATGACAGCATCGACTGCATTCGCCGGCGAGCGCACAATCACATTCGCTGTCGACAACATGACCTGCGCCTCGTGTCCCTACATCGTGAAGAGTTCGATGGAGGGGGTCCTGGGCGTCGCAAAGGTCGCCGTTTCGTTCCGAGCCAAAACCGCAACCGTGACCTTCGACGACGCAAAGACAAACCCAGCCACCATCGCGGCCGCCAGCATGAACGCGGGCTATCCAGCCCATCCGGTGCAGCAGGGAAGTTGAGGTGAATGACCGCGCGCTGATCCGTGCAGGCACGGCTGGCGCCGTCGTCGCCGCGATCTGCTGCGCGGCGCCGCTCCTCATCGGAGCTTGCCACTGGCCGGCCTCGGAGCGTGGCTGGCAGGTGCGGGTTTGGTGGTGCTTCCGCTGATGGTCGCGTGCTTCGCTCTCGTCGCGTGGGCTATCCACCGTCGCCGTGCAAAAGCCGACTGCGGCGAGACCAAAATTCACAAGGAAGGCATGAAGCCATGAACGACTGCTGTGCATCCTCCTCGTCTCGCGACAAGCTTGCAGCTTCCGCATCCGCGTCGCCGCCGAGCTACACTGTGCGGCCGGGCGTGACGTTTCCGGATTGGTCTGTGGTCACATCGCCGGCGGTCAAGGATGCCCTGCAGGCAATGGTCGGGTCCGACCATGTGTTAGATCGCTGGAGTGGCTACGATCCCGCCATCGACCGCGTTCGCATTGCGCTCCTCCAACTCTACTCCGAAGACGGACGAGCCCCGACCACGGGCGCGCTTGCGGAGCGAGCGGGGTTGAACGAGACGTCCGTCCGGACTCTGCTCGAAGAGCTCCGCCGTCGCGATCTGGTCGTGCTCGACGGCGAGCGGATCGTCGGCGCCTATCCCTTCACCGATAGGGACACGGACCACCGGGTCACACTGGACGGACGTGTTGTCAACGCCATGTGCGCGGTCGACGCACTCGGCATTGGCGCCATGACTGATCGCGACATCACGATTGCATCGCGCTGCCGCCATTGTGGTGCGCCAATCCGGATCGCCTCGCGGGACCAAGGGCGGGCGCTGGCGCAGATCGAGCCGCGGACGGCTGTCATGTGGCAAAGCGTTCGCTATGAAGGCGCGTGTGCTGCGAACTCGCTGTGCGCGACGACCGCCTTCTTCTGTTCGGACGACCATCTCTCCGCCTGGCGCCGCGAACAGGCTGCGGACGAGGCCGGGTTTCGATTGTCGATCGAGGAAGGGCTGGAGGCTGGCCGCGGCCTGTTCGGGCCGAGCCTCGCCGGCCTCGATACGGCAGCACAATCGTCGGTCGGCTCGACATCGAAGCGCGCTGTAGTGGTGGACCGCTTTCGCACTAACGGTCGCAATGGTGGCGCCTACGATCTCGTCGTCATTGGCGCCGGCTCGGCCGGCTTCTCGGCCTCGATCACGGCCGCCGACCAGGGCGCACAGGTGGCCCTCATCGGCAGCGGCACTATCGGAGGCACCTGCGTCAATATCGGCTGCGTGCCGTCAAAGACCTTGATCCGCGCAGCCGAGACACTTCACAACGCGCGCGTAGCGGCACGTTTTGCCGGCATCACGGCGGAGGCCGAACTGACCGACTGGCGCAGAACCGTTCGTCAAAAGGACGCACTCGTTTCCGAACTGCGCCAAGCCAAGTACACGAACCTGCTCCCCGCCTACAACGGTATCGCTTATCGCGAAGGACCGGCGCGCCTCATCGACGGTGGTGTCGAGGTGGGCGGCACGCACATTCCCGCCGGCAAGATCATCATCGCGACCGGCGCGCGGCCGGCGGTGCCCGCTATCCCTGGCATTGACGCCGTGCCGTATCTCACCAGCACGACCGCGCTCGACCTTGAGGAGCTGCCGCGATCATTGCTCGTTATCGGCGGCGGCTATATCGGGGCGGAGCTCGCCCAGATGTTCGCCCGCGCCAGCGTCAAGGTGACGCTGGTGTGCCGGTCCCGTCTGATCCCCGAGGCCGAGCCCGAGATCGGCGCGGCACTGGCGGGGTATTTCGAGGACGAAGGCATCTCGGTCGTTTCCGGCATCGCCTACCGTGCGATCCGCAAGGGCGAGCATGGCATTGCGCTTGACGTTGTGCGCAACGGCCAGAACACGACGATCGACGCCGATCAGGTGCTGATCGCTACCGGGCGCGCGCCCAACATCGAAGGCCTTGGGCTCACCGAGCACGGCATCGCCCTCTCGCCGAAGGGCGGCATCGTCGTCGATGACCGCATGCGCACCACTGGGGCCGGCATCTATGCTGCCGGCGACGTCACCGGCCGCGACCAGTTCGTCTACATGGCCGCCTATGGCGCCAAGCTCGCCGCCAAGAACGCTCTCAACAGCGACAGCCTACGTTACGACAACAGCGTCATGCCTGCCATCGTATTCACCGATCCGCAAGTCGCGAGCGTCGGGCTGACCGAGGCCGCGGCGCGCGACGCAGGGCATGCGGTTCGCGTCTCGACGATCGGTCTCGACCAGGTGCCGCGCGCGCTCGCCGCTCGCGACACGCGTGGGCTCATCAAGCTCGTCGCCGACGCCGGTACCGGTCGGCTGCTCGGCGCGCATATCCTAGCGCCGGAAGGCGCCGACAGCATCCAGACCGCGACGCTCGCGATCCGCCAACGCCTCACCGTCGACGACCTCGCGGACACGATCTTTCCGTATCTCACCACCGTCGAGGGCCTGAAGCTCGCGGCTCTTGCCTTCGACAAGGACGTGGCGAAGCTGTCGTGCTGCGCCGGCTGAGCCGCGAAGGCTCGGGTGTCGAACGTGACAATGTTGAATGAGAGCTAATGGCGAAGAGATATGACCTGGCGATCATCGGCACGGGAACGGCTGCGATCGTAACAGCACACAGGGCTCGTGCGGCTGGCTGGAGCGTCGCCGTCGCGGACTTCCGGCCCTTCGGGGGCACCTGCGCCTTGCGCGGTTGCGATCCGAAGAAGATGATGGTCGGCGGCGCCGAGGCGGCTGATCACGCCTGGCGCATGAGCGGACGTGGAATCGAAGGGGACGCGAGGCTCGATTGGATGGGACTGATGGCCTTCAAGCGCAGCTTCACCGATCCGGTACCGCAGAAGCGTGAGAAGGCCTTTGCCGACAAAGGGATTCACGCCTTCCAGGGTCACGTTCGCTTTATCGGCCCGAATGCGCTCGAGTTCGGAGGGGAGAGGATCGAGGCGGACCGTATCGTGATCGCCGCCGGCGCCGAGGCCGTGCCGCTCGGCATTCCGGGCGAGCAGCACCTGATCACCAATGAAGGCTTCCTGGAACTGGAGAGCCTGCCTAAACGCATCGTCCTTGTCGGCGGCGGTTATATCGCGGCCGAGTTTTCGCACATTGCGGCGCGCGCCGGTGCACAGGTCACAATTCTTCAGCACGGGGAGCGAATGCTCAAGCAATTCGACCCCGATCTCGTCGGCTGGCTGATGGACAAGTTCAGCGAGCGCGGCATCAATGTCCGTACACAGGCAGGGGTGACCGCCATTGAGAAGGTATCAGACGGCTATCGCGTCCGGGCGGACTGTCCTGATGGCGAACTCCTCATGGACGCCGATCTGGTCGTCCATGCCGCGGGTCGGGCGCCGGCGCTCGCGGCGCTCGATCTCGATGCCGGGAGCGTAAAGCACCATAACGGGCGGCTGGCGTTGAACGGATTTCTGCAAAGCGTCTCCAACCCCGCCGTCTACGCTGCAGGTGATGCCGCCGGCCTAGGACCGCCGCTCACTCCGGTATCAAGCCATGACGCGAAGGTAGTCTCGGCGAACCTGCTCAACGGCAACACGGTCAGGCCTGATTACACAGGCGTTCCAAGTGTCGCCTTCACCATCCCGCCGATCGCAGCCGTCGGAATGAGCGAAGCCAAGGCGCGCGAGAAAGGCCTGAACGTTCGCGTAAAGACCGACCGCGTGGACGGCTGGTTCACCGCACGCCAACAGGCCGAGACGGTGTATGGATTCAAAACGTTAGTCGACACGGACACTGACCGCATCCTCGGCGCCCATCTTGTCGGTCCGCACGCTGACGAAGTGATCAACATCTTTGCACTGGCGATCAGGCAAGGGCTGACGGCAGAGCAGTTGAAGACCACCATGTTCGCATATCCCAGTGGCGCGTCAGATATCAGCGAGATGCTTTGAGCGTAAGTGAGGTGGTCGACCGGTACCGCCATGGAGCAGTCTGCACGAAAGAATCCTTCGCCAGTCGCATTCGGTTCGCTGAGCAGTCGTAAAAATCGCGAACCGACAATGCGAAGAGCAACCCCAGATACTCCTGAGTGTCTCACCCGCTCTAAAACCGCGCAACGCCGCCAGATCGGCTGGTTCGGCTGATGAAAGTCCGCTGAGACAGCTTGACTGTTCAGATAAATCGCTGAGATCAACGCCGCCTTCTGCTGTGCCTCGCTAGGTATCGTGCCCACCGTCCGCCATGCCGATTATATCGGCTCCTGGCTGGAGGTGCTGCGCGAGGACAATCGCGCCATCGTCCGCGCCGCCTCGCAGGCAAGCAAGGCTGCCGACTGGCTGCTCGGCTTCGCGCCGGACACCGATCTCGGCATGACCGATGACGAGCGGGAGACGGCGTGATCCCCTGAAGACCGGAAAAGCGGCGATGCGGACTTCCCGCTTTCCACTGTTCCGTATCCGTGGCGCTGCTCTCTTTAGAGGAAGAGGGCGGCGCTTCGCTTCGTGACGGGTTTAGGGTCGAGAGAGAGGCTCTCGGCGCCCGTCGCGGAGACTACCACGATGGCTACTGCCATTCAGAAACTCACCCTCTCGCCCTCGCGCGACATTCCCTTCAACAAGCTGGTTCTCAGCCAGTCCAACGTCCGGCGCGTGAAGTCCGGCGTCTCGGTCGAGGAACTTGCCGAGGACATCGCCCGTCGCGGCACGCTCCTCCAGAGTCTCAATGTCCGCCCGGTCATCGATGCCGATGGCGGCGAGACCGGCATGTTCGAGGTACCCGCCGGCGGCCGCCGCTATCAGGCGCTTGCGCTGCTGGTGAAGCAGAAGCGCCTGACCAAGACCTCGCCGGTGCCCTGCGTCGTGCGTGATCCCTCGACGCCGATTCTCGCCGAGGACGACAGCTTGGCCGAGAACACGCAGCGCGTCGCGCTCTTAGGTTCTGTGCTCGAACTGTCCTGTTAGAGTCGTGTGGCTGTCATCGTTATGGTTCATATGCGTGGGGCATTTTGAGGAGGGCACGTAGACGTCCGAGTCAAGCGTTCCCGC
>VYKW01000344.1_pt1 | contig 18088 bp, 19 predicted proteins | sample 5114451 | NCBI WGS metagenome assembly VYKW01 (sample SAMN12291784, study PRJNA351875) | freshwater metagenome | isolation source: freshwater lake | place: USA: Michigan, Gull Lake | collected 2013-08-08
ACCGCCGCCGCCGGCAGCCGCCGCTGCCGCATAGCCGCCGCCCGCATAGGCGCTCGCCGAGCCACCACCGCCGCCGCCACCGTTCCAGTCGATCCCGCTCACCGAATCCCACACCCGCCCATCACGGTCGGCCAGCACGGCGTCGTCATAGTAACGCAGCCAGCCATAGCCATGCGCCGGGCGGCTCAGCCCCCAATTCGACCAGTCGTCGATCCAGAAACCGCCACCGACCCAATAGCTTGGCAGCGTCCAACCGCGCACGGGGCGGCGATAGGCGCTCCACCCGCCGGGTGCGCGCATTCCGGCGTGCCAGCGTCCGCCAACCATCGGGCCCCAGCGGCCACCACTGTGGGTCGTACGCGGCGGATCGATCCGCGTCGCTGGGACCGAGCGCGCCGGATAGCGCACCGGTTCGCGCTCGCGCTGCACCCATTGCCCGTCGCGCCACACCCGCTGCGCCTGCGCGGGGGTCGCAACCACAATCGCGGCGATCGACAAGGTCGTCAGGGTCAGGACACGCATCGGCACACTCGCTGTTCGGGCGAGACGCGGCCATTCAAGCAGGGAAGAAGGACCGCGCCTCTTTACAGGGTTTTAACACTGACCATGCGCCGATCCCACCGCGGACGATGGTTAAGAAAGTCCCAATGCGGGGCAGCGCTTACGCCGTTTTCAGCAGGCGCGGCACCGGCCCGCTCCCCCACCCGGCCACCCATAGAATACACTGTCGTTGGGTGGCCGGGTGGGGGAGCGGGCCGGCGCCGCTTCAGCGCAGCTGAAAAATCTAAGCCGCGATTCTGGGCGCCAGCAGCGCCATCAGCGCCTCGCACCCCGCCGCATCCTCGGCATCGAAGCGGCCGGTGACCGGACTGTCGAGGTCGAGCACGCCGAGCAACACGCCGTCATGCACGATCGGCACGACCAGCTCGGCATTGCTCGCCGCATCGCACGCAATGTGCCCCGGAAAGGCATGGACATCCTCCACCAGCTGCGTCTCACGCGTCGCCGCCGCCGCGCCGCACACGCCCCGGCCGAACGGAATGCGGATACACGCCGCCTTGCCCTGAAACGGCCCGAGCACCAGCTCCCCACTGACATTGCGGTAAAATCCCGCCCAGTTGAGGTCGGGCAGATACTGGCCGATCAACGACGCCGCATTCGCCATATTGGCAATCGCGTCAGGCTCCCCCGCCGTCAGCGCATCGAGCGCGGCATGGAGATCGCGATAAAGTTCGGCCTTGGACCCGGCGGCAATGTCGAAGCTGTACATGCGCCGCAGGTGGCGCGGGCGTAGCCGTGATGCAAGAGCCAAGGCAGCGCACCAACGTGCCCTGACCTGCGATCGTGACCCGGTGCGATCAATCCAGCTGAACCCTGCCCCGCCCCGCCTTGATCGCCGACCGCCCCTTTTTCTCGTCCACGCGCCGCGCCTTGGCCGCCTTGCCCGGCTTGGTCTTGATCCGCCGCGCCTGTCGCTCCAGCGCCTTGTCGATCAGCTCGATCACCCGCGCGCGCGCATCCTCGCGATTGGCATCCTGCGTGCGGAACTTGCGCGCGGTGACGACCAGCTCGCCGCCCGAGGTCATCCGGCTCCCCGCCAGCTCCTTGAACTTGGCATAGGCATAGGGCGGCAGGCCCAGTGCGAATACGTTGATGCGCAGCTGCACCGCAGTCGCGACCTTGTTGACATTCTGCCCGCCCGGCCCCGACGCGGCGAGGAACTTCTCCTCGACGATCGCTGCCTCGGGCAGTTCAGCTGGCATCGCCGCCCAGATCGTCCTGGGGTTGCCCGCCCGCAAAGCCGAATGCACGGAACGAATCCGGGGTCGGTGCCTCGGCATGAATGTCGGGCTTGCCCGGACGCGGCACGGTCAATTGCGCCGCGTGGAGCATCATCTTGCGCCCGTTCGCGACGCCGTAAACCGGGTCGCCGGTGATCGGAAAGCCCAGCCCCTCGGCGGCATGGACGCGGATCTGATGCGTGCGCCCGGTCTCGGGATAGAAGGCGATGAACGCCCGCCCGTCCTTTTGCGCGAGCATCCGCCAGCGCGTCCGCGCCGACTTGCCATTCGGACTGCCGGTCATCCGCCAGCCGCGTTCGGCGCTCGAAATCTTGATCAGCGGAAGGTCGATCATCCCCGACGGCGCATCCGGGATGCCGTCGATCACCGCGAGGTAGCGTTTGGTCACCTGCCCCGCCTCGAACGCCTGCTGGAACCGGGCATGCGCCTTGGGATTGCGCGCCAGCAACAGACAGCCGCTGGTATCGCGGTCGAGCCGGTGGACCGGCGTCGGCCAGCGCTGAAACCCGAACGTCAAATTGCCGAGGTGATTCTCAAGGCTGATCGACCCGTCGCGCGGCGGATCGACCGGAAGCCCGGCGGGCTTGTCGATGACGAGCGCCTCGCCGTCGATGAACAATACGTGATCCTGGATCATGTCCGCGCCTTGCCACTGCTATGCGCCCGACGCCAGCCCTCTAGCCGAAGCGATAGGCGTCCATGGCCAGCACGCCATAGGTGTAGCTGTGGTGCAGCCGCTGTGCTGGCCCGCCCCCTGCCCCCATCGCGGTGAACAGCGGCAGGATATGGTCCATCGTCGGATGGTTCGCCGGGCCATGCGGGCCGCGCTCGACCGCGTGGAGCACCGCGTCGGTGTCCCCGGCGTCGAACCGCGCCTTCATCCAGTCGGCAAAGCCCGAAACCCAATCGGGCACCGGAGCGTCATGGTTTCGCCCTTCGACAAAGATCGCGCGCAGATTGTGGGTCAGGCTGCCCGACCCGATGATCAGCACGTTGCGTTCCCGCAGCGGCGCGATCGCCTGACCGATACGGTGATGCCATTGCGGCGGATGCGCGCTGCTGATCGACAGCTGCACCACCGGGATATCGGCATCGGGCCAGCCCAGCATCAGCGGCACCCACGCGCCATGGTCGAGGCCGCGTGCTGGGTCGAGGAACACCGGATGCCCGGCTTCCGCGACCAATCGGGCCACGTCCTCGGCCAGCGCCGGATCGCCCTTCGCCGGATAGCGCAGGTCGAACAATTTCTGCGGAAAGCCGCCGAAATCATGGATCGTCGGCAGGTCGCTGCCCGACGTCACCACGGCCTCCGCCATGTCGTGATGGGCAGAGATCATCAGGATCGAGTCGGGGCGCTCCACATGCGCTGCCAGCCCGGCGAGGAACTCCCGCGCCGGGCTGGGTTCGAACATGATCATCGGCGAACCGTGCGACACGAACAACGCGGGTTGCACGGCGCGCGTCATGTCAGGCGATCAGCTTGGTCGCGACTTCGGCAATGCGCTTGCCCTGATAGCGTGCGCCGGCCAGGTCGATCGCGCTCGGCATACGGCTGCCATCGCCGCCAGCGACGGTGGTCGCGCCATAGGGTGCGCCGCCCAGCACTTCGTCGATCTTCATCTGGTCGGCATGGCCATAGTCCAGACCGACAATGGTCAGGCCGAAGTGCAGCAGATTGGTGATGATGCTGAACAACGTCGTCTCATTCCCGCCATGCTGGGTCGCCGACGAGGTGAACGCACCGCCGACCTTGCCGTGCAGCGCGCCCTGATACCATACGCCGCCTGCGGTATCCCAGAAGGACGCCATCTGGCTCGCCATGCGGCCGAAGCGGGTCGGCGAGCCGACGATGATCGCGTCATAGTCCTTCAGCGCATCGGGACCTTCGATCAGCGGGTGGGCGCTGTCGGCCTTGAAGCCGGCCGCCTTGACCACCGCCTCGGGCGCGGTTTCGGGAACGCGGCGGATATCGACGGTCGCGCCGGCCGAGCGAGCACCTTCGGCAACCGCTTCGGCCATCGCCTCGATATGGCCGTAGGACGAGTAGTAAAGCACCAGAACCTTGGTCATTTAAGTTCTCCTGAATATCTCCCCTCCCGCTTGCGGGAGGGGTCGGGGGAGGGCCTGTTCGAGGGAGAGCTGACACGCCCTCCCCCAGCCCCTCCCGCAAGCGGGAGGGGAGTGTCTAAAAAAGGGGTGGAGCGGCCCGCCTTGGGAGGGGGGGCTTGCGGACCGCTCCGGGGGGTCTGTTAATCGGAATCGACCAGGACGATTTCGGCGTCCTCGATCGCGGTGATCGTTACCGTCTGGCCACCGCTCAGCGCGGCGCCGTCGCGGGCATTAAACGTCTGGGCGCCTGCCCCGGTCTCCGAGCCGGGGTCGATCGTGATCTTGCCGACCGCGGGGACGAGATAGGCATGCCGCCCCGCGCCCACGCTGTGGGTCACGCTCTCACCGGCCTTGATCGTCGCGCCCAGCACGCGGGCATCGGCGCGGATCGGCAGCGCGTCGCTGTCCTCGGCAAAGCCGCTGGCCAGCGTGACGAACTTGCCCGAACGCTCGCCCTTGGGGAACGGCTTCGCGCCCCAGCTGGGCGCACCGCCGCCGGCGCGCGGCATGATCCAGATCTGGAACAGCGTCGTCGTTTCGGACTCAAGGTTGTATTCGGCGTGCCGCACCCCGGTGCCCGCGCTCATCACCTGGACGTCGCCGGCCCCGGTTTTTCCGGTATTGCCCATCGAATCCTGGTGCGTGATCGCGCCAGTGCGGACATAGGTGATGATCTCCATGTCCTTGTGCGGGTGCGGCGGAAAGCCGCTGTTCGGGCCGATCTCATCGTCATTCCACACGCGGATCGCGCCCCAGCCCATGCGGGCGGGGTCATAGTAATTCGCGAAGCTGAAATGGTGACGGGCATTGAGCCACCCGTGATCGGCGTGGCCCAGACTTTCGAACGTGCGTTTCTCGATCATCGGAACCTCCTTGCTTGAGGCTCAAAATAGGGTCGCCGTCGCACGCGTAAATGGAAACGTTTGAAACGGATCGTTTCGGGTTTATACGAAGGAGACTGTTTAGGGGACCGACCAATGCGCCTTCCCGACTTTGAAGCCTGGGCAATCTTCGCCTGCGTGGTCGAGCACCGCTCGTTCAGCGGCGCGGCCAGTGCGATCGGCGTCAGCAAGGCCACGGTTTCAAAGGCGATCGCCCGGCTGGAGGCGCAGCTCGGCACCGCATTGTTCCACCGCACCTCGCGCCGCCTGACGCTGACCGACAGCGGGACCGCGCTCGCCGAACGCGCCGGACGGATCCTCGCCGAAGCGCAGGCAGCCGAAGAAGCCGCGATCGATTCCGCCAAGGCGCCATCGGGCCTCGTCCGCATCGCCGCGCCGATCACCTTCGGCATCCGCTTCGTCGCCGATGCCATTGCCGACCTGCTGGTCGCACACCCCGGCATCCAGATCGACCTGCGCCTCTCCGACGCGCGGGTGGATATCGTGGCCGACGGGTTCGACATCGCGCTGCGCATTGCCGATTTGCCCGACAGTTCGCTGCGCGCGCGCCGGCTGTCCCCGATCCAGGCGCGCGTCGTCGCCGCCCCATCCTATCTCGCGCAGCACGGCACGCCGCGCCATCCCGCCGACCTCGCCCATCACGCCTGTTTCCTCTATGCCAATGCGATCGGCGCCTGGCAGTTCCGCAAAGCGGATGGTGAGGAAGCGGCGGTGCGCCCGGCCGGGCCGCTGACCACCGACAATGGCGATGCGATGATGCCGGCATTGCTCGCGGGTCTCGGCATCGCCCGACTGCCCGATTTCATCATCGACCGCGAACTGGCCGATGGCCGACTGGTCGAAATTCTCCCCGACTGGTCGCCGATGAACGTCGCGCTCCACCTGCTCACCCCGCCCAGCACGCTGCGTCCGGCGCGGGTCGAGCTGGTGATCGACTTCCTGTCGCAGCGCTTCCGCAACCTCTGCAGCCGCGCGTAATACAAAAGGGCCGGCCTGCATCGCTGCAGACCGGCCCATGCTTGGGTAGGTGATGACCCGGCTTAGAACTTCGCCTCGGCCGAGATCGTGAACGAGCGCCCGCGCGGATCGGCCACGCGCGGCTCCCACGAGCTGCCGGCACCGGTGTTGCCGTCATAGGTGATGGCGAACGGCGGATCGGTGTCGAACAGGTTCTTGACGCCCATGGTGAACGTATACCCCTTGAACCCGGTGAAGGTGATCGACGCGTTGTAGATGATATAATCATCGACATTCGGGTTGTAGTCAGGACGCGTCACGGTGCCCGCCGCGATCCCCGGCAGCGCCTGGTTCTTGTAGCCCGAACGGAAGATCTGGCTCAGCGTGAAGCTCACATCCTCGGTGCGATAGCCGATATAGGCATTGTGCTTCCACTCATTGCCCAAGTCGCCGGCAAAGGTGAACACCCCGATCAGGCTCGGCCCATAGGCCGAAGTCGGCGTCAGCTTCTCCCGCTTCTTGAGCAGCAGCGTGCCATCGAGGCCCGCGCTGAACGTGCCGCCCATCGCATCGAACTGGCCGCGCGCGGCAAACTCCAGACCCTGGGTCCGGCGCGAACCCGCGTTGATCCAGCGCTGGTCGATCAGCGTCACGTCCTGCGTGGTCGGATTGCGGATGAAGCGATCCGGGAACAGCGCGGCGTTGTCGATCAGCTGGCGCAGCGTCAGCAGCTGGATCGTGTCGTCGACCGCGATCGACCACCAGTCGACTGACAAGCTCACCCCACGGAACGGGGTCAGGACACCACCAACGCTGAACTGCTTGGCCGTCTCCGGCTGCAGATCGGGCAGACCACCGGTCGCGATCTCGGGACGGATCTGCGCGCACGGCAGACCGCTGCCGAACGCACTGGTCGGGACGCCGCCGGGGCAGCGCACCGGATCGGCCAGATCGCTGCCCGAATAGGGCGACAGGGTAACGCCATTGAAGATCTGGTTGAACGACGGAACACGGAAGCTGGTGTTGAACGACCCGCGGAACATCAGCTGATCGAACGGCTGGAACTTGACGGAGATCTTCGGGTTGGTCGTGGTGCCAAAGCCGGTGTAATCATCGACGCGCAGCGCACCGGTGACCTCGAGCTGCTCCAGGATCGGCACCAGCACTTCGGCATAGGCCGCCTTCACGTCGCGGCTCTTGGGTGTCAGCGCGTTGACGTTGTCGAACGCGGCCAGGAAGATCACCGGCGCGGTGGCGGCAGCCGCCTCCGACCCGTTGAACGAATAGGTTTCGCGGCGATAGTCGATACCCGCTGCCATCCGCACATCGCCGCCCCAGATCGGGAAGAGCGAGCCGGACACCGATGCGTCGAACTGCTTCACTTCATACTGGCCGCCATACAGCGTCGCCCCGCGCGCCGAGACCGATTCCAGCGCGGCGAGGCCGGCCGCCGTCTGGGTCAGGCTGAACGGATTGATCAGACCGCTGTTCATCACGCCGACCAAACCGCGGAACCCGGCCGGTGCGCCGGCAACCTGCGGTGCGAGCGGGTCATAGGCGCCATTGGCGAGCGTGCCGCGATAATAATAGCCGCCGCCCAGCACCGACGCGCTTTCGCTCTTCGCGTAGCTGGCACCCGCACGATAATCCCACCCGTCGAACAGCGGCCCTTCAAGGCCGAGCGCCGCGCGGAACGTCTTGGTGTCGGTCACATATTCGCGCGGCCCGCACGCGGCGCAGCGCCAGCGATAGGAAATCGGCAACTGTGCGGCGGCACGGGCGTTGAAATTGGCGAGCTGGACCGGGTCGGTGATGATCCCGCGGATCGCATTGACCACCGCGTCATAGGTCGCCGCCGTGGTGGGGTTGCGCGGATAGGCGATGTTTAGGTTGGTCGTGTTCGCCGAGAGCTGGGCGTTGCTGAAGCTCTTCGCCGAATGCGCGTCGGAACCGGTCACCTCGACCGACAGCTCATGCGACCCGCCGATGCGAACGACACCGCGGCCATAGTAAGTCAGCGTTTCGATCGGCTGCTGGATCACTGCCGCGCGACCCGTATCCCAGGCGCAGGCATAGACCGCCGCCGGGTTGTTCCACAGCTGCTCGTCATAGGCCATGCCGCCATCGAACGAGCTGCAACCGGCCCCGCCGGGGAGATCGAGGATGTTGATGCCGCCGCCGACGATGTTCGCGCCGTTCGGCCCGGTGATCGCCAGCGTCGGGAAGCCGGTTGCCGGTCCGAGCAGCGTGCCGCCCGCGTTCTGGTTTGCGTTGGCGCCGATATTGAACACGGTCGCGATCGGCGTGCCGCGCGTATCGATCGACAGGCCGCGATTGGGCTGGTTCCCGTTGACGAAATCGCGATCCTCGCCGCGCAGGATTTTGTTCCAGCGGTAGGACACCGCCGCCATGATGTTGAAGCCGTCTTCGTTCAGATTGCCATAGCCGGCCACGCCGCCGACGCGATAAATCTCGCCGCCGCCCGCTTCGGGCACATCGACATAGCCGCTGACCGAAACGCCCTCGAACGTCTTCTTGGTGATGAAGTTGATCACGCCGCCGACCGCGTCGGTGCCATAGATGGCCGACGCGCCGTCCTTCAGCACTTCGACGCGCTCGATCGCGGCGAACGGGATCTGGTTGACGTCAACCGCCGAGCCCGACAGGCCGTGCGCCGCGACACGACGGCCGTTGAGCAGGACCAGCGTCGCCGCCGATCCCTGGCCGCGCAGGTTCGCCGCCGACAAACCGTTGGTTCCGCGCTGCGCGCCGGTGGTCACGTCGGCGTTGGACGCCAAATTGTCCGCCCCCGAGCCATTGGTCGGCAGAAAGGCAATCAGCTGCTCGGGGCTGGTGATGCCGTTGCGCGCAATCTCTTCCTGAGTCACGATCTGCAGCGGCAGCGCGCTCTTGTTCGGATCCTGCTTGATCCGCGAGCCGGTGATCAGCACCTCGCGCTCGCTGCTTTCCTGCTGGCCTTCAGACGATGCCGGCGCATCCTGTGCGAATGCCGGAGCCGCGATGCAGCACGCCGTCACGAACAATGCGGTCTTGAACTTCATACCCCAACCCCCTTTTTGATCCGGCGCGCACTTTTGTGTCGGCTTCGCCGGAAACCGCGAAATTAATCACGCATATTTGCTGTTAGCAAATGCAAAATATCAGCCAAGCCTATAGCCCACGGCTATATCGCGCAACGTTGATCTTGACAGGGTTTTGCCGGATTTCGCGCCAATGCGACGCACCCCGCGCGTGCACAGAATCCCCCGCGACTCGTGGAGTCAGGCCGGTTAGGGCAAAATTAACCTTTTGCCTTCATACCAGCTTAGGTTAATGAATCAGTCGCGTTGTGTGCCACAGGGGGCCTGCAACCGGCACAGGGGAAATCAGCCGATGCGCGTGCTGCTGATCGAAGACGAGCCGACGACTGCCAAGGCCATCGAGCTGATGCTCGCGACCGAGGGGTTCAATGTCTACACGACCGATCTGGGCGAGGAAGGCCTCGATCTGGGCAAGCTGTATGATTACGACATCATCCTGCTCGACCTGAACCTTCCCGACATGCACGGCTATGACGTGCTGAAAAAGCTGCGTGTTGCGCGGGTCCAGACCCCGGTCCTGATCCTGTCGGGCATCAACGAAATGGACAGTAAGGTCCGCTCGTTCGGTTTCGGCGCAGACGATTACGTCACCAAGCCCTTCCATCGCGAAGAGCTGATCGCTCGCATCCACGCCGTGGTGCGCCGCAGCAAGGGCCATAGCCAGTCGGTCATTCGCACCGGCAAGCTCGCCGTGAACCTAGACGCCAAGACCGTCGAGGTCGATGGTGCCCGCGTGCACCTGACCGGCAAGGAATATGCGATGCTGGAGCTGCTCTCGCTCCGCAAGGGCACGACGCTCACCAAGGAAATGTTCCTCAACCACCTGTATGGCGGGATGGACGAGCCCGAGCTCAAGATCATCGACGTCTTCATCTGCAAGCTGCGCAAAAAGCTCAGCATGGCGTGCGAGGGCGAGAATTACATCGAGACCGTCTGGGGCCGCGGCTATGTGCTGCGTGAGCCCGAGGAAGCGGCTGGCGCGGTCAGCGCGGTCGCCTGACACCAACTTTCGTCACGTGGGGCAAAAGGGGGCCGCGTCATCCGGGGGGATGGCGCGGCCCTGTTCTGTTGCGCGGTGATGCCCTGACAGCCATACAGTCGCCAGCTTCGGTAAGGACGCGAGTAGCATATGGCGGTGATTGCAGGGCTTGCCGCTCCGGCGACCACGATTTTCGAGCGCATGTCACGGGCCGCGGCGCAGACCGGTGCGATCAACCTGGGGCAGGGCTTTCCCGATCTCCCCGATCCGCCCGAGCTCATTGCGGCGGCGCAAGCCGCGCTGGCGGGCAAGAGCAACCAGTATCCGCCGATGCGCGGATTGCCCGCGCTCCGGCAGGCGATCGCTGGCTTTTACGCGCGCGAACAGGGGCTGACCGTGGACGAGCGCGAGGTGCTCGTCACCTCCGGCGCGACCGAGGCGCTGGCGGCTTCGATCCTGACGCTGGTCCGCCCGGGGGACGAGGTCATTCTGGTCCAACCGCTCTACGACGCCTACGTACCGCTGGTGCAGCGGGCCGGCGGCATTGCGCGGTTCATCAACCTGACGCCGCCCGAATGGACGCTGCCGCTGGACGCGCTGGCGAGTGTCATCAGCGACCGTACACGCCTGCTCATTCTCAACACGCCGAACAATCCGGCCGGGAGCCTGATTGACCGCGCCACTCTGGAAGCGATCGGCAGACTGGCCGAGCAGCACAATGTGATCGTCCTGTGCGACGAGGTGTGGGAAGCGATGCTGTCCGATGGGGCGGCGCATGTCTCACCGCTGACGGTGCCGGGCTTGCGTCAGCGCGCCATCAAGATCGGATCGGCGGGCAAGATCTTCTCGCTAACCGGCTGGAAGGTCGGCTGGGCTTGCGCCGCGCCCGAGTTGATCGAGGCAATCGGCGCGAGCCACCAATTCCTGACCTTCACCACCCCGCCCGCGCTGCAATGGGCGGTGGCCGAGGGGCTGGCGCTTCCGGCAGAATGGCACGCCGCGCACCGCGCGCGCTACCACACGGGCCGGGCGCGCTTGATCGCGGGGCTGGAGCAGGCCGGCTACGTCGTGCTTGCCGGAGCGGCGACGTGGTTCGTGACTGTCGACCTTGCCGCCTCGGGCATCACGCTCACCGACACGGCGTTCTGCGAGCGGTCGATCCCCGAGGCCGGGGTTGCCGCGATCCCGATCAGTTCTTTTTATGCCGAAGCACCCTTGACCGGCTATATCCGGCTCTGTTTTGCCAAGGGCGACGACACGCTGGACGCGGCGGTCGAACGTCTGGCGATCTTTCGCGCGAGCCTGATCTGATGGACTTTGTCACCGCCGCAGGATTGATTGTCGAGGCCGGCCGCCGCCTCGATGCGCGTGGGCTCGCGCCTGCCACCGCTGGCAATTACTCGGTGCGCCTCGATGATGGCAGCATCGCTGTCACCGTGTCGGGGGCGCACAAGGGGCGGCTGACGGCGGACGGGGTGATGCGCGTCGATCGCACGGGCCGCGCGCTTGATGAAAAGCGCCCCTCGGCCGAAACGCTCCTGCATTGCCTCGTGTATGAGCTCGACGCGCGCGCGGGCGCGGTGCTCCACACACACTCGGTCAGCGGCACGGTGCTGAGCCGCGCGCTGGGTGACGCCATCGCGCTGACCGGCTACGAGCTGCTCAAGATCTTCCCCGGCACTGACACGCACGACACCAGCATCGTCATCCCGCTGGTCGACAATAGTCAGGACATGGCGGCCATGGCGCAAGAGCTGCGGCCTTTGCTTGCGGCGCAAAGCCCGCTCGTGCCCGCCTTCTACATCCGCGGCCACGGGCTTTATGGCTGGGCCCCGACGATGGACGCCGCCGAAAACCTGATAGAAGCCATCGAATTCCTGCTCACCTGCGCGTGGGAGGAGCTGAAGCGTGAAGGAGCCATGCGATGACGAGCCTGACGCAGTATGACGCCGCCGCGCCCCATGCGGAACGCCAGAGCCTCTCCGATCACGGAGCCATCGCCGCCGCTCTGGCGCCGCATGGGATTGTGCTGGAGCGCTGGGACGCCAGCACGCCGCTCGCCGGAGATGCCAGCGACGACGACATCCTCGCCGCCTATGCTGGCGATATCGCGAAGCTGAAGGCGCGCGGCGGCTATCAGAGCTGCGACGTTCTGCGGCTCGTCCCCGATCATCCCCAACGCGTCGAACTGCGCGCCAAGTTTCTGGCCGAACATATCCATGATGATGATGAGGTGCGCTTCTTCGTCGAAGGTTCGGGCCTGTTCTACATTCACGCGGGCGGCATGGTCCATGCGCTCGAATGCACCGCGGGCGACCTGATTGCGGTGCCAGCAGGCACGCACCACTGGTTCGACACCGGGGAGCGGCCGAGCTTCACGGTGATCCGGCTGTTCACCACGCCCGATGGCTGGGTAGCGCGCTTCACCGGCGACCCGATCGCCGAAGCCATCCCCAAATATGCGGGCATCGCGGCGTGAACCCCCGCGCGATCATCACCGATATCGAGGGCACCACGTCAAGCATCGCCTTCGTCCACGAGGTGCTGTTTCCCTATAGCCGGGCGCGGCTTGCCGCCTATGTCACGGCGCATGCCGCCGATCCGGGCGTGGCGGCGATCCTTGATGAGGTGCGCGCCGAGGTGGGCGCGCCATCGCTTGACCTTGCGGGCTGCATCGCGCTGCTGCTCGAATGGCATGATGCCGATCGCAAGATCGCGCCGTTGAAGGCGCTGCAAGGGCTGATCTGGGCTGAGGGCTATGCCGCAGGAGCGCTTGAGGGCCATGTTTATGCCGACGCGGTCGAGGGCCTCAGGCGCTGGCACGCGCGCGGGATCGACCTTTATGTCTATTCCTCTGGTTCGGTTGCAGCACAGAAGCTGATCTTCGGTCACACCGCTTTTGGCGATCTCACCCCGCTGTTCTCGGGCTATTTCGACACCGCCAGCGGCGGCAAGAAGGAGGCAAGCTCCTATGCCACGATTGCGAGGGCGATCGGGAGTCCGGCGGCGGAACTGCTGTTCCTGTCGGATGTCGAGGCGGAGCTGGCGGCAGCGGCTGCGGCCGGGCTTGCGGTGACCTTGCTCGCCCGCGACGGGATGCCTGCCGCCTCGCCGTTTCCGGTGACCGAGAGCTTCGATGCCATTCTGCCCGCGGAAGTCCGCGCATGAGGATCGAGGGCACCGTCACCCGCTCGATCTGGCTTCAACCCGATGGGTGGAGCGTCGGCATCTTCGATCAGCGGCGCCTGCCTTGGGCGGTTGAGCGCATGGTGCTGCGCAGCGCCGAGGACGCTGCAATCGCGATTGCCGAGATGGCGACCCGCGGGGCGCCGCTGATCGGGGCGGTGGCTGCCTATGGCCTTGCGCTGGGGCTGCGGGCGGACCCGTCCGACCATAACCTTGCCGCGATCTTCGAAACGCTGCGCAGCACCCGTCCCACCGCGGTCAATCTGCTCTGGGCGCTCGAGCGCGTGCGCAACGCCGTTGCGCCGCTGGCGGGCGAAGCGCGGGCGGCTGCGGCCTATGCCGAGGCGGCAGGCATCTGTGACGAGGATGTGGCGATGAACGCGGCGATCGGCGCGGCAGGCCTTTCGCTGATCCGCGATATCGCGGCGCGCAAGGGCGGGGAACCGGTCAACATCCTTACCCATTGCAACGCCGGCTGGCTGGCGACGGTGGACTGGGGCACGGCTACAGCGCCAATGTACCGCGCGCATGACGCCGGTATCGCTCTGCATGTCTGGGTGGACGAGACCCGGCCGCGCAACCAGGGTGCGCTTACCGCCTTCGAACTCGCCGAACACGGCATTGCGCACAGCTATATCGTTGACAATGCGGGCGGCCTACTGATGCAGCGCGGCGAGGTCGATATGGTCATCCTCGGCACCGACCGGGTGACCGCCAACGGTGATGTCTGCAACAAGATCGGCACCTATCTCAAGGCGCTGGCCGCGCGGGCACACGACATTCCATTTTATGTGGCACTGCCGTCTTCAACCTACGACCCGGCCACGCCGACCGGCGCCGATGTGCCGATCGAGGAGCGGTCCGGCGACGAAGTCGCTGCTGTGCTAGGGGAAGGCGGGCAAAGCGTTGTCGTGACCCGGTCGCCGGTACGAAATCCCGCCTTTGACATCACACCAGCCTCGCTAGTCACTGGCTATGTTACCGAGGCGGGCATCGCCGCCGATGCCCGCGCGCTAGCCGCAATGCTAGGTAAACATGCGCCTCCCGCCCGAGCGCGGTGAGGGCCCGGCTAGATTAAATGCACCTGCTGCTTATGAATTGAGGGGAACGAAGAAAACTCGCAGACCAGGAACCCATTGGGTCTGTTCAATCGACGAATGTGAGTAGCGTCCGGCAGCTTTCATCGCGCCCCAACGAAAAAAGCGGCGCGGCAGACCCAATCTCGCTTGATTTAGCGCAAGTCGGGAATGAGACCAACAGCAAGTTCGCAGGAGTTTCGCTTCAATATCAATACATTGAAGCAATAAGTGGCGGAGAGGGTGGGATTCGAACCCACGTTACGGTTCCCCGTAAACCGCATTTCGAGTGCGGCGCGATCGACCACTCTGCCACCTCTCCGCGAGGGGTCCGCAGGGCAATTGCATGCCGCTCCGTCCGGTCGAGCGCGGGCCTCTAGACCAAGGTTCGCGGGCTTGCAAGCGCCTTGCCGCACTCTTCTTGTGCGGAAGCGAAAGCGCACTAGATTGACCGCATGACCAACGCCTCCGACCCGCTCGATCTGGCGATTGCCGGCGTCCCCTTCCCTCCCGTCGCGCACGCGCGCTTCAATCTGGGCGATGTGGTGCGGCACCGTTTGTTCGATTTTCGCGGGGTGATCTTCGACATCGACCCGGTCTTCGCCAATACCGACGAATGGTATGAGGCGATCCCGGAGGATGTCCGCCCGCGCAAAGACCAGCCCTTTTACCATTTGCTCGCCGAAAATTCCGAGTCGAGCTACGTCGCCTATGTCAGTCAGCAGAATCTGGTCGCCGACGACAGCGACGAACCGGTCGACCATCCGGCGATCGGTGGACTGTTCGAGGAACTGGGCGGCGGGCGCTACAAATTGAAGCGCGAGCACCGGCATTAGGTTTTGATGCGCCTCACGGCGCATATGCGGTGCCGCTTTCCGGGCGGAAGCCCGGCAAACAAGGTTGACTTCCTCAGCCGAATCCCATAACCGCGCCGTTCCTCCCGCCGGGCTTGTCCTGCGCGGGCACATGCTTTTGAAATTGAGATGAGGCCCATGTTCGCTATCGTGCGCACGGGCGGCAAGCAGTATCGCGTTGCCGCAGGAGACAAGATCGTCGTCGAGAAGCTCGACGGCGAAGCCGGTTCGACGATCACCCTGGGTGACGTGCTGCTCGCTGGCGAAGGTTCGGATCTGAAGTCGACCGACGGCCTGACCGTTTCGGCCGAGATCGTCGCCCAGCAGAAGGGCGAGAAGGTCATCGTCTTCAAGAAGCGCCGTCGGCACAATTATCGCCGCAAGAACGGCCATCGCCAGAACCACACGATCCTGAAGATCACCGCCATCGGTGCGCAGGAGACCAAGAAGAAGGCCGCAAAGGCCAAGGCGACCGAGGGCGATGCCCCGGCGGCCGCGGAAGCGTAAGGAGTAATCCGAAATGGCACATAAGAAGGCAGGCGGCTCTTCGCGCAACGGTCGCGACTCGCAGTCCAAGCGTCTCGGCGTGAAGAAGTTCGGTGGCGAAGTCGCCATTGCCGGCAACATCCTCGTCCGTCAGCGCGGCACGAAATATTATCCGGGCGTCAATGTCGGCATCGGCAAGGACCACACCCTGTTTGCGCTTACCGACGGCCGCGTGCGATTCCACGACGGCAAGCTCGGTCGCAAATTCTGCTCGGTAGAAATGATTGCGGCTGCGGCCGAATAAGCTGGGCACCGTTCGGGTTGCCCGCCAGGGTGACCCGGGTCTCCAACAGGAGACCGCAAAAGGGAGACGGGTCACCCCGGTCTCCCTTTTTTATTGCTCCCTCCCCACCCCAACTGTCGCGCTCCGGTCATCATGCCGGGGCATCGGCGGGTCCGCGAGGAGAGTAAGATGTTCGCACGTACACATCGGCTGATGCTGCGGCCCGGCTGGATCGAGGATGCGCCCGAACTGGCGCGCGCGATCGGGCATCATGAGGTTGTGCGCAATCTCAGCCGCGCGCCCTGGCCCTATGCGGTGAGCGACGCCGAAGAATTTCTGCTGACGCAGCGCAAGGCGAGCGACCTGCCCGTCTTCCTGATCTGCGCGCGTGAGGACGCCACCAGCCCCATCGTCGGCTGCATCGGGCTCGACCGGGTCGAAACCGGCGGCGTCGAGCTCGGCTACTGGATCGCACCACAGGCATGGGGTCGCGGCTATGCGACCGAGGCCGGCCGCGCGGTGATCGACATCGCCCGCACGCTGCGCGTCCCCGCGCTGACCGCCAGCCACTTCGCCGACAATCCGGCATCGGGCCGCGTCCTGCGCAAGCTCGGCTTCCGCCCGACGGGGCGCACCGTGCCCCGCCACTCGCTGGGCCGCGGCGGCGAGGATGTGACGGTGGAGTTCGAACAGCGCCTGTCGGACTCGGACTGCACCGACCCGTGCGACCGAATGGCGGCGTGATGCTCTAAAAGCCCCTCCCCTTCAGGGGAGGGGTTGGGGTGGGGCGGTGAAGTCTCACTGAGACTGAGTTCGAAGAAAGCGCTGAGCAAACGCAAGTCAGCGTCAGCGAATGGCTCCAACCGTCTAGCGAGCTGTTACGGCCATGCCTTCTCGGTTTCCGCCCGAACCCCGGCCACCAGTTCCTCGTAAATCCGGTTCATGAAGTTGCGGCCATCGATTGGCTTCCGCAAAAGCACGGCCACTCCGAAGCCGGCACGCAGAAATGGCCTGATGTCGTCCTTGGCGCCCTCCGACACATTCCAGTCGCGCCATTCTTGAATGATGGCTTTCCGATGCTCCACAGAGCCGCCGGTCGTGGCGGCCGTGATCGCGCCCTCCAGCGACCCGAAAAGGATATCGAAATCTTGGTTAAAGTGGCAGGCTATCAGGTTCTGGAGCAGCGGCCAGCGCGCTTCGGCATCATCCCAAAATTCACGCCGCCGCATAGACATTAGCTGATCGTGCCACCGGCCCATGCGCTTCGCAATGGCAGCCTAGTTCAGACCGTTCGCCAAGAGGATAGGCCCCACCCCAACCCCTCCCCTGAAGGGGAGGGGCTTGAGAGCAGCGCTCACCCAAAATGATCGGACGGAGCCAGTTACGCAACACGGCTCCGCCCGAAACTCTGGACCTCAGTTCGCAGCAGCAGCCTCGCGCCGCACCGTGTCCGGCGCGGTTTCCCAGCCGCCGCCGAGTGCCTTGAACAGCGCCACCTGCGCCTCCGCCAGCGCCGCATTGGACTGGGCCAGCGCGGCGCGCGCGCCTGCCCGCTCGCGTTCGGCGTCAATCCGCTGGAGCAGGCTGTCGCGCCCCGCCTCGAACCGCAGGATCGCGATCCGCGCGGCGTTGGTTGCCGACGCATCGGCGCGACGCAGCGCGACATTGCGCTCGATCTCACCCGAATAGCGTGCCAGCGCCTGCTCGACCTCGCGCAGTGCGGTCAGCACCGTGCCGTCGAATGCGGCGAGCGAACCCTCCGCCCCCGCCTCGGCCTGCCGGATCCGCGACCGCGCGGCGGTGATGTTCGGGAAATTCCAGCTTAGCAGCGGCCCGAGCGAGAAGTTGAACGACGAGCTTTTGCCCAGATCCTCGATATTCTGCGCGCCCAGCGACACCGATCCGCCCAGCGTGATCGACGGGTAGAGCGCGGCGGTGGCCACCCCGACCCGCGCAGTATCCGCCGCCAGCTGGCGCTCGGCCTGACGCACATCGGGGCGGCGGGCGAGCAAGGCCTGGCCGTCACCCACCGGGATCAGCGCCGACACGCCCGGCGGCGTCGCGCAGGCATCGGCCTGCGCATCCAGTTCCGCCGGTGGCTTGCCGGTCAGCGTCGCCAGCGCATACAGCGCCGCGCGCCGCTCCGCCTCAAACGCCGGCACTTGTGCGCGGGCATTCTCGGCCAGCACGCGTGCCTGATCGACATCGCGAATGGTGCCGCGACCGGCGTCGACCAGCCGCTGGGTCAGGTCGAGCGTGCGGCTCTGCAGCTGCAACGTCTCGCGCGCTACCGCCGCCTGCGCGGCATAGCCGCACGCCGCAGCGTAGGTCCGCGCCGTCTCCGCCGCGATCG
>VYKW01000346.1_pt1 | contig 18027 bp, 21 predicted proteins | sample 5114451 | NCBI WGS metagenome assembly VYKW01 (sample SAMN12291784, study PRJNA351875) | freshwater metagenome | isolation source: freshwater lake | place: USA: Michigan, Gull Lake | collected 2013-08-08
GGCGTCGTAAAGTTCTTCAATGCACAAAAGGGCTTTGGCTTCGTCGTCCGCGATGACGGCGGCGAAGACGTGTTCGTGCACATCAGCGCGGTCGAGCAGGCCGGCCTGACCGGTCTGGCCGAAGGCCAGCCGCTGGGCTTCACGCTGGTCGATCGTGGCGGCCGCATCAGCGCGACCGACCTGAAGATCGACGGTGAGCCGATGCCGGTCGAAGATCGCGGTCCCCCGCGCGAGCGGAGCGATCGTCCCGAGCGCGGCCCCGGTGGCGGCGGCATGGGCGGCCCGCAGCGTCAGCTGACGGGTGAGAAGGCGACCGGCACGGTCAAGTTCTTCAACGCCATGAAGGGCTTCGGCTTCATCCAGCGCGACGATGGCCAGCCCGATGCATTCGTGCACATCAGCGCGGTCGAACGCGCCGGCATGCCGACGCTCAACGAAGGCGACCGGCTTGAGTTCGAGCTGGAAGTGGACCGTCGCGGCAAATATGCTGCGGTGAACCTCACGCCCGGCTCGTAAAGCGCTTCCCATGTTCCGGCTGATCATCGCCGGACGGGGGATTATCGCGGGGGCTGCCCTGGCCATAGCGGCCGCGGCAGCCCCTGTCGTTTCGGCTCCCGCCCCCGGCCAGACTGCAGCACCCGCCGCCGCCGTGCCGGTCGAGCCTGCCCGCGTGCTGGCCACCCATCCGCACGATTCGAGCGCTTTTACCCAAGGCCTGTTCTTTGCGGATGGCGCGCTGTTTGAAAGCACGGGGCAGCATGGCGAGTCGGTGGTGCGCGAAGTCGATCTGGTCACCGGCAAGGCAAAGCGCGAAGTGCGGCTCGACCCGCGCTATTTCGGCGAGGGCAGCACCAGCTGGGGCGATACGATCGTCAGCCTGACGTGGAAGCACGGCAAGGGGTTCCGCTGGGACCGCAAGACGCTGCGCAAGATCGGCGAGTTTTCCTATTCCGGCGAAGGCTGGGGGCTGACGCAGGACGGCAAGAGCCTGATCCTGAGCGACGGCACCCCCGAACTGCGCTTCCTCGACCCCACCAGCTTTGCCGAGCAGCGGCGGATCACCGTCACCTATCAAGGCCGCCCGATTCGCCGGCTCAACGAACTCGAATATGTGCGCGGCGAGATCCTCGCCAATATCTGGCATCAGGATCTGATCGTGCGGATCGACCCGGCGAGCGGGGTGATCATCGGCGTCATCGACCTGCGCGACCTCGCCGCAGCCGTGCCGGTGACCGACCCGGAAGCGGTGCTCAACGGCATCGCCTATGACGACAAGAGCGGGAAGCTCTACGTCACTGGCAAGAACTGGCCCTCATTATATGAAATCGCGCTGCCCGGGCGGTGAGCGCTATTTCGCGACGGCCCGAGCGCGCCAGACGGTCAGCCAGTTGCCTGACCCGCGGCATTCGCCCATCGCGCGTGCTGCGGTCAGTCGGAAACGGGTGCCGTCCCAGACATAGCTTTCCGCGCTCCCGCAATCCCCAATGCCGCGCCCCTTGGCAAAGCTACTCAATTCCCCGGTCTTCGCATCGAACCCGGCATTGACCAGCATCGGCGGGCCATCGTCACCGCCCCAGCCGGGCGCGGCATCGAATGCGGCGAGCGTCGCCTTGCCGCCCCGCACAACATAGGGGACGCTGGAAAAGTTATACGCACCCGCGCCGCATGGAATCAGCACCAGCGTCGCGCCCCCGCCGATCGCGTGGCGCTCGACGTCAGGCAAGGATTCTTGATCATACTCCGTATTGCAGTTGTGCTGGCTCCACATCTGGCCGAGCAGCGCCGGAGTCAGGTTCGCCGGTCGCCCTATTGCACGCACCGACGGAATCACTGGCAACCGGAGTGGGGCGGGCACCGCGCTGGCAGGCTTCGCCCCTTTCGCCACCGCCGCACTGACGGTCCCCGCCCTGCCCTGCTCCGCATCGATGAAGCGCAGCGATGCGGATGAGCCCGACAGCGAGATGCGCCCGAGCGGCTTGCCTGCGCCGTTGCGGACGAGCACCGCCTTGCCATTGGCCAGCGCCTCGACCAGCCGCAGCGCCTCGCCGCCACTGAATTTGTCCCCGCGCCATACCGCAGCGGCGCTGCTCGCCGGCGCCCCTTCGACGTGGACGGTCAGCCCGGCGGGGGCGTCCTCGCCTATCAATTCCACCGTCCAGCCTCCCGCCGGTCCGGCATCGCGAGTCACCGCCATCTGCCATTCAAACCCCGACCACGCACCGCCTTCGGGCAGCAGCGAGGTCATCTCGCACCGCTTGACATTGTCGCAGGCGACGACCCAGTCGCCAAAGGTCTTCATCGGCCCCTGTTGCGGAGCGGCTTGGGCAAGGGCGAGCGCAGCGAGGATCAGCATGGCGCGCATCCTAGCGGTTCGCGCGACGACGCGGTAGGAGGCGCGCAACAGATTTGATGGAGATGGTGATGAAAACGGTTGGCGTGATCGGTGCGGGACAGATGGGGGCGGGCATCGCGCAGGTGTCGGCCCAGGCGGGCTATCGCGTCCTGCTGTCCGACATGGACGTCGAACGCGCCGAGAAGGGCAAGGCGGGGATCGCCAAGCAACTCGCCCGCGCGGTCGAGAAGGAAAAGATCACCGCGCAGGCCGCGGACGCCGCGCTCGCCAACATCGAATGCGTCGGCGGCACCGATGCCTTCGCGCCGTGCGACCTCGTCATCGAAGCCGCAACCGAGCGTGAGGAGATCAAGCGGACGATCTTCGCCAATGTCGGCAAAGTGCTGAGCGACACCGCGATTCTCGCCAGCAACACATCGTCGATCCCGATCACCCGGCTGGCGCAGGCAGCGCCCGATCCCGCGCGCTTCATGGGGGTGCATTTCTTCAACCCGGTGCCGGTGATGGGCCTGATCGAGCTGATCCGCGGCCTCGCCACCAGTGACGCGACGGTCGCGGCGGTCGAGGCGTTCGGCAAGACGCTGAACAAGCGCATCGTCCACGCCAATGACGCGCCGGGGTTCATCGTCAACCGCGTGCTGATGCCGTTCCTCAACGAAGCCTGCTTCGCGGTGGGCGAGGGCGTCGCAACGATTCCGGACGTCGATGCGGCAATTCAGCTGGGCCTCAACCACCCGATGGGGCCGTTTACGCTGGCCGATTTCATCGGTCTCGACACCTGCCTCGAAATCACCCGCGTGCTGTTCGAAGGCACCGGCGACCCCAAATTCCGCCCCGCCCCGCTGCTGATCAAATATGTCGAGGCTGGCTGGTACGGCCGCAAGACCGGGCGCGGCTTCTACGACTATTCGGGCGCGGAGCCGGTGCCGACGCGGTGAGTGCGGGAGGCTAAGTGGGCATCGACCACCTCGACCAGTCGCTCGAAGCTCTGGTCGGTGCCCTGTGTGCTTAGCGCGATGTCGCCGAACCCCATTCCCTTGTTCAGCCCCGACAGCTTGCCGAGGCTTGATCGCGACGGATAGCGCTCGGGCGCATCCAGCCACAGGCACAGGAACTTCTGGCGATAGACCGATTGCGGCTCGGCACGGACGACCGCACTCCATGGGATGATCTGATCGGACCAGCGTCGCCACAGGATACCCTGCTCATCGATCTCCAGCACCGGGAGTGTCCGGAACAACTGCCGTGCGCCGATCACTCCGCACGCGCCGAAAAACACAATGCTAAGCCAGCCGAACAGCCAGACCCGACCAGCATCGCCAAGCCGGCGATTAGGCTCTGGATCTACCACCATCCAGATCCCGATCGCGACAAATCCAACTGCGATCAGCACCAGGCCGATTGTCTTGCCTTTCGATACCCGGGCGACCAGCCGCTCGTTCACGGCAGCATCAACCCCGCCAGCGCCGCGCTCATCAGGTTCGCGAGGCTGCCCGCGAGCAGCGCCTTGATCCCGAGCTTCGCGATCATCGGCCGCTGGTTCGGGGCAAGGCTACCGGTCGCGGCCATCTGGATCGCGATCGAACTGAAGTTCGCAAAACCGCACAGCGCGAAGGTGATGATCGCGGTGCTGCGCTCGCTCAGCCCCTGGGTCTGGCCGAGGTTGAGGAAGGCGACGAATTCGTTGAGCACCATCTTGGTGCCGAACAGGCCGCCTGCCGCCGCCGTCTCGTTCCACGGGATACCGACCAGAAACATCACCGGGGCAAAGGCGGTGCCGATGATCCCCTGAAAGGTCAGGTCGGGATAGCCGAACAGCCCGCCGACCGCGCCGAGCAGGCCATTGGCGAGCGCGACCAGCGCCACGAACGCCAGCACCATCGCGCCGACCGCGACCGCGATCTTGACGCCGGTCTGCGCGCCCATCGCCGCGGCCATGATGATGTTGGCGGCGCGCTCTTCCTCCACCTCGGTCTCAACCGCGCGGATCACGGCCTCTTCGCCGTCGACCAGCGTGCCCTCAAGCGGGAGTTCGTCCGCTTTGGTCACCGGCTCGTCAGGCATCATGATCTTGGCCATCAGCAGCCCACCGGGTGCGGCCATGAAGCTGGCGGCGAGCAGGAACTGGATGTTGATCCCCATCGCCGCATAGGCCGCGAGGATCGTGCCCGCGACTCCGGCCATGCCGACCGACATGATCGCGAACAGCTGCGACGGGGTCAGGCTGGCGAGATAGGGGCGAATGACCAGCGGCGATTCGCTCTGACCGACAAAGATGTTCGCCGCCGAACACAGCGATTCGACCTTGCTGACCCCGGTCACCTTCTCGATCGCGCCGCCGATCCAGCGGACCAGGAACTGCATGATCTTGAGATGGTAGAGCACCGAGACGAGCGCGGCGAAGAAGATGATGACCGGCAGCGCGGCGATCGCGAAGCTCTGGCCGCCCACTTCCGGCCGGGCGAGCGGGCCGAAGATGAAGTCGGTGCCCGCCTGCGCATAGCCGAGCAGCGCGGAGACGCCTTTCGCCATCCCCTCGATCGCGGCGCGACCGGCGGGGACGTAGAGGACGAGGAAGGCGATGCCCGCCTGCAACGCGAACGCTGGGCCGACAACCCTTAGGCGGATCGCGCGCTTGTTCGAGGAGAGCAGGAAGGCGATTGCGAGAATCGCGACGATGCCGAGAATGCCGATCGGAAGATTGTTCAACTAAAGGACCCCTTCGTGCCGCGTCTTGTGCGCAGCGTTCGGGATCGCAGCATAGCGTGCGTTTCGGTCGCCGCTAGGTGCTTCCGTATCGCGTGAAACCGCGTTACGCAGCGCAATGACCACACCGGCTCCGCTGACGCGCTCGCTCTTCGTCCTTTCGATCTTTTATGGCGGCATGGTCTGCATCGCGGGCGTGCTGGGCAACAAGCAGGTGGCACTGGGGCCGCTCGCGGTGGAGGCGGGGATCTTCGCCTTCCTGCTGCTGGTCGCGGTGTCGAGCGCGATTGCGGAACTGCACGGGCGCGTGACCGCGAACCAGCTGGTGCGCTTCGGCTTCATCCCGCTGCTTGCGTCGATGCTGCTGTCCTGGCTGGTCTGGGCACTGCCCGCATCGCCCAAGATGGGGCCGGAGTATCGCGATGCGATCCAGCTGATCCTGGGGACCACCTGGCGCATCTGGGGCGCGGGGATCGTCGCCTATGGCGTGTCGCAAACGCTCAACGTCACCATCTTCAGCGCGATGCGCGGGGGCGAGGGGAGCAAGATGCTGTGGCTGCGCGCCGGGGTGGCAGGCATCCTCAGCCAGATCGTCGATACGCTGATCTTCATCACCCTCGCCTTTTACGGCGAATTCCCCATCGGCCCGCTGCTGGTCGGCCAGCTGATTTCGAAGATCGTGCTGTCGGCGCTGCTGGTGCCGGTGCTGATCTACGCCTTTGTCGCGCTCGGGCGGCGGCTGGATCGGGCGGGCTGACACCCGCCCGTGCGGGTCACGCCCGCGCCTTGGTCCGCAGCGACTGGCAATAGCCGATGGTGAGCGCGAGGCCGGCGACGACCGCCCCGCCGCCGACGAACACCGCCGTCTGGATCGGCAATACCGCGAATGCCCCTGCGTAAATCAGCCCGCTGATCACCAAGGACCAGCCGCCGACACGATGCACCTTGCGCGCCAGTTCGCTCGGCACAAACCGCTTGGGCATCATATTGCCGAACCATGCGACCATCAGGCCGGTCGCGCCCAGCACGATCCGCGTGACCGTGTCCGGATCGATATGGCCCGCACTGCGCGCCGAACTGAGGCCCAGTGCGAGCACGACAATCCCCACGCCCCACGCCAGGCTGATCTTGGTTTCGCTGTTCATCATGCGCTCTCCTTGCCGGGTGCGGTCGATCCGCTGCCCCCGAATGAATCGACAAACCCCAGCAGCGCCTCTTCGAGCACCGAGAGTTTGAGGTGATAGATGACCGACTTCCCCGCCTTTTCTGCGTGGACCAGATCGGCTTCCTTCAGCACCGCGAAATGCGCCGACATGGTCGGTTTCGACACGTCGAACTTGTCACTGAGGTCGCCCGCACTCATCGGCCCCTTGCGCAGATATTGCAGCACGCGGCGGCGGGTGGGGTCGGATAGGGCTTTGAAGACCATGCTCATGATTCGTTATTTAGCTAATTATCGAATTGAGTCAAGCGACGCATGCTTTCGCAAGTGCGCAACTCCCGCTAAGGGCGCGGCATGACCGATCACGCTCCCGATCCCGCGATGCTGGCCAAAGCCGAGACGCTGACCGACGCGCTGCCCTATATGCAGCGTTACAAGGGCAAGACGTTCGTCGTGAAATATGGCGGGCACGCGATGGGCGATCCCGAGCTGGCGCGCGACTTTGCCGAGGATGTGGTGCTGCTCAAGGCGGTCGGGATCAATCCGGTCGTCGTGCACGGCGGCGGGCCGCAGATCGGGTCGATGCTCAAGCGGCTTGGCGTCGAATCGCAGTTTGTCGGCGGGCTGCGCGTCACCGACGCGGAAACCGCGCGGATCGCCGAAATGGTGCTGGCCGGATCGATCAACAAGGAAATCGTCAGCTGGATCGGCGCGGCGGGCGGCAAAGCGCTGGGCATTTCGGGCAAGGATTCCGGGCTGGTCACCGCGCGCAAGGTGCAGCGCGATGCCGCCGATCCGCTGCAGGGCATCGAGCGCCATGTCGATCTGGGCTTTGTCGGCGAGCCGGTGGCGGTCGATGCGTCGGTGCTGACCACGCTGAGCGATCAGGGGTTCATTCCGGTGATCGCGCCGATCGCGCTGGGTGCCGACGGCCATACCTATAACATCAACGCCGACACCATGGCGGGGGCGATAGCCGGCGCGCTTAATGCGGCGCGTTTCTTTCTGCTCACCGACGTGCCGGGCGTGATGGACAAGGACAAGCAGTTGCTGACCGACCTCGACCCCGAGCGGATCATGGCGCTGAAGGCCGATGGCACGATCAGCGGGGGCATGATCCCCAAGGTCGAGACGTGCGTCGCGGCGGTCGACGCCGGGGTGGACGCCGCCGTCATCCTCGACGGCCGCATCCCGCATGCGATGCTGCTCGAAATCTTCACCACGCAGGGCGCGGGCACCTTGGTTCACCGCTAAGGCGTATTACATAGTCAACACAGTTGCCGATAGCAGCCGCTTTCCTGTAAAAGCGCCAAAACTCCGGAGGCCCGATTGGACCCGTTTCTGAACATGCTCTTCGGGATCGTACAGATCCTGCTCAACGCGCTGTGGTGGGTCATCGTGATCCAGGCGGTGCTGTCGATCCTGATCTCGTTCAACGTGATCAACACCTATAATGATTTCGTCAGCGCGATGTGGCGCGGCCTCACCACGCTGACCGAGCCGATCTATCGCCCGATCCGTCGCATCCTGCCCGATACCGGCCCGATGGATTTCGCGCCGTTCGTGGTGCTGATCCTGATCGCGATCCTGAGCTATGCGGTGATCCCCAACCTCGCGATCGCGCTAGCCAGCCCGTCGGTGTGAGCCAGCCCTGGCGGGAAGCGCCGCCGGGCCTGACCATCGCGGTGCGTGCGACCCCGCGCGCGTCGAAAAGCGTGTTGCTGCCCGGCACGCCCGAGCATTTCGCCGCGCGCATCGCTGCGCCGCCGGTGGAGGGCGCAGCCAATGCCGCGCTGATCGAGTTGGTCGCCAAGACGTTCGGCGTGCCCAAGCGCGACGTGACGCTGATCGCCGGGGACACCGCGCGGGTGAAGCGCCTCACCATCACCGGCGATCCCAAGACGCTGGCAGGAATCGCCGCGTCGCTCTATGGGGCGGGGCATGAGCGCTGAGATCATCGACGGTAAGGCATTCGCCGCCAATCTGCGGGCCCGGGTGGGCGAGGCTGCGGCAGCATTTGAGGCGCAGGCAGGCCGCAAGGCTGGCCTCGCGGTGGTGCTGGTCGGCGACGACCCCGCCTCAGCCGTTTATGTCCGCAGCAAGGGCAAGGCGACAGTTGCCGCTAACATGGCGAGCTTCGAACATCGCCTGCCCGCCGACACGACTCAGGACACGCTGATCGCGCTGGTGCAGCAGTTGAACACCGACGCATCGGTCGATGGCATCCTCGTCCAGCTCCCCCTGCCCCGCCATCTCGACGAGCAGGCGGTGGTTGCCGCGATCGACCCGAGCAAGGATGTCGACGGCCTGACCCCGGTCAGCGCGGGCCGGCTCGCGCTCGGCATCGACGGACTGGTGCCGTGCACGCCGCTCGGCAGCCTGATGTTGTTGCAGGACCAGATCGGCGACCTGTCGGGGCTCGACGCGATCGTCATCGGCCGCTCGATCCTGGTCGGCAAGCCGATGGCGGCGCTGCTGACCGCGGCGAACTGCACCGTCACCCTCGCCCATTCGCGCACCCGCGACCTCGCGCATCATGTCAGCCGCGCCGATATCGTCGTCGCGGCGGTCGGGCGCGCGGGCTTCGTCAAGGGCGAGTGGCTCAAGCCTGGCGCGACGGTGATCGATGTCGGCATCAACCGCGTCGAGGGCGGATTGGTCGGCGATGTCGAGTTCGACAGCGCGGCATCGGTCGCCGGCGCGATCACCCCGGTGCCGGGCGGCGTCGGGCCGATGACCATTGCCTGTCTGCTGCGCAACACGCTGGTCGCGGCCTATCGCAACGAAGCTATCGACTTCGACGCGAGCGCGCTGTGATCGCCGGGCGTCCCACGACACCACACGCCTGATCGACGCCCGACAGCTCCCCATCGCACCGCAGCAAATTTCTCTTGTGACGTTGTATCATTGCACTTAAGGATGCGCGCAAATCACGTTCAGGGAATTTGCGTAACCATGAAGTTCAGCACGATCCTGCTCGCCACGAGCATCCTCGCCGCCCCCGCCTTTGCCCAGACCAGCGATCATGCCGAGCGCGACCGGTCGAGCCGCAACCCCGTGCATGGCGAAACGACCGAGGAAGTGGTGATCAGCGCGCCGGGCATCGAACGGCTCGACCTGCTGGCCGGCACGTCGGTGGTGAGCGGCGACGAGCTGGTCCGCGACATGCGCGGCCAGATCGGCGATTCGCTGACCCAGGTGCCCGGCGTGTCGGCTACGTCGTTCAGCCCGGGCGCGTCGCGCCCGGTGCTGCGCGGCTTTCAGGGTGAGCGCGTGCGCGTGCTGACCGATGGTCTGGGCACGCTCGATGCGTCGAACACCTCGACCGACCACGCCGTGTCGATCGAGCCGCTGACCGCCGAGCGCATCGAAGTGTTGCGCGGCCCTGCGGTGCTGCTGTTCGGCAGCCAGGCGATCGGCGGTGCGGTCAATGTGCTCGACCGCCGTATCCCGCGCGCGGTGCCGGAGAATGGCTTCCATATCGACGCGATCGGCGCCTATGGATCGGCCGCAGACGAGCGCGGCGGCGGCGCGGCGGTGGACTTCGCCATCACCCCACAGATCGTCGCGCATATCGACGGCAGCTATCGCAAGAGCGACGATCTGCGCGTCGGCGGCTATGTGCTGAGCGCGCCGCTGCGCGCCGAACAGCTTGAGATTGCCGAAGAGGAAGCGGACGAGGGTCATCTCGAAGAGGCCGAAGAGGCGCTGGAGAACGCCAACCGCCGCGGGCGCCTGCCCAATAGCGGCACGCGCACCTATTCGTTGGGTGGTGGCATCGCGTTGATCAACGATGGCGGCAGCCTTGGCTTCTCCGCCGGCTATTATGACACGCGCTATGGCGTCCCGACGCGCCCCGGCGCGCATCACGATCATGGCGGTGGCGGCGGCGCACCCGCCCCGCATGAAGAAGAGGGCGATGTCACGATCGGCCTTCAGCAGTTCCGCGCCGACATGCGTGGCGAGATCAACATCGGCGGCGGGCTGGTCGATGCCCTGCGCGTGCGCGTTGGCTATTCGGACTATGAGCATACCGAGTTCGAGGGCGACGAGGTCGGCACCGTTTTCTACAATGAAGGCTTTGAAGGCCGGCTGGAGCTGGTTCAGGCGAACCGGGACGGCTGGCGCGGTGTGACCGGCTTCCAGGCCTTTACCCGCAACTTCAACGCGGTCGGTGCCGAAGCCTTTGTGCCGAAGAATGTGACCGACCAATATGGCGTGTTCACGCTGCAGGAAGTCGATCTCGGCGCGATCGGGCTGGAAGGCGCGCTGCGCTACGAGCATACCCGGGTGCGCTCGAACACCGTGAAGCTCGATCTGGTCGAGGACGGCCCGACCGGCCCGTTCGACCGCCGCTTCGACGCCTTCTCCGGCGCGATCGGCCTGTCCTACTCTGTCGCACCCGAGGTGAAGGTCGGGTTCAACGTGTCGCGCGCCGTCCGCGCGCCGTCGGCGGAGGAACTGTTCTCCAACGGCCCGCATGTCGCAACCCAGGCCTATGAGGTCGGCAACCCCAATTTCCGCACCGAAAAGAGCTGGGGCGGCGAAGTCTATGCGCGCGGCGTGGCCGGGCCGGTGCGCTTCCAGATCACGGGCTATGCCAACTGGTTCGACGACTACATCTATGAAGTCGCCACGGGTGACGAGATCGACGAACTGCCGGTGTTCCAATTCTTCCAGTCCGACGCGCGCTATCTGGGCGTCGAAGGTGAAGTGTCGACCACCTTTATCGACGGCGGCGAAGGCGGCTTCTCGCTTGGCGGCAATCTGGTCGCCGATTATGTGAATGCCGAACTGGGCGATGGCAGCGCGGTGCCGCGCATCCCGCCCTTCCGCGTGCTCGCCGGCATCGACGCCAGCCAGGGCGCATTCGGCGGCCGGGTCGAGGTCGAGCACGCAATCCGCCAGACCCGCGTCGCCGCGTTCGAAACCGAAACCCCGGCCTTCACGCTCGTCAACGCGTCGGTCACCTGGCACCCGCTGGGCGAAAAGCGCGAGACCGCGATCATCCTGTCGGCAAACAACATCTTCGACGTCGATGCCCGCCGCCACGCCAGCTTCACCAAGGATTTCGTGCCGCTCCCCGGCCGCGACATCCGCGTGTCGGCGCGGTTGAGCTTCTGATTCAGTGCCGTCGCCCTCACCCCGGACATCGCGCCGGGGTGAGGGCCGCTTCGTTCCCCTCCCGCTTGCGGGAGGGGTTAGGGGAGGGCCTGTCCGGTCGGGCTGGGTCGCGTGTTGACAGGCCCTCCCCCGCCCCCTCCCGCAAGCGGGAGGGGAGTAGCGGGGTGCGCCCTTTGCCCCTTCGACAGGCAAACGGTCGTTGATGTCAGACCTCGGGCAACGCCCAGTCGATAGCGCCGCGCCCGTTCGCTTCCAGAAACGCGTTCGCCTTCGAGAAATGGCGGCACCCGAAAAACCCGCCATGCGCCGATAGCGGCGAGGGGTGGACCGATTTCAGCACCAGGTGACGCGGATCGACCGACGACGCCTTTTTCTGCGCGTGGCTGCCCCACAGCATGAACACCACCGGATCGGGCAGCGCGTTGACCTGCGCCACCACCGCGTCGGTGAACCGCTCCCAGCCGCGCCCCTTGTGCGATGCCGCCAGCCCCATCTCCACGGTCAGGCAGTTGTTGAGCAGCAACACCCCCTGCTCCGCCCAATGCTCAAGGAAGCCGTGGCCCGGCGGGTCGATGCCAAGGTCGCTCTTGAGCTCCTTGTAGATGTTCACCAGGCTCGGCGGCACCTTCACCCCCGGCTGCACCGAAAAGCACAGGCCATGCGCCTGCCCCTCGCCATGATAGGGGTCCTGCCCCAGAATCACGACGCGAACGCTTTCGGGCGGGGTCAGGTCGAGCGCGCGGAACCAGTCGGCACCCTTGGGAAAGATGCGCTTACCCGCCGCCTTCTCCGCCAGCAGGAATGCGCGCAGATCGGCCATGTACGGGCTGTCGAACTCGCTCTGAAGCGGGGCCAGCCAGCTTGGGTGCAGCTTCACGGTCATGCACGGGGACTGGGCGAATCCGGCCGCCTGTGTCAATCGAGCGTGATGCACATGACCCACGCCGCCAACGCCCCCGCCGCGCCGCAGATCGACTTCGACCAGTTCCTCGCGGTCGATATCCGTATCGGCACGATCATCGCTGCCGAACCCTTCCCCGAAGCGCGCAAGCCCGCATTCAAGCTGACGATCGACTTCGGCCCGGCGATCGGGATCAAGCGCTCCTCGGCCCAGATCACCGAGCATTACACGCTGGACGACCTGCCGGGGCGGCAGGTCGCGGCGGTGGTCAACTTCCCCCCGCGCCAGATCGGCCCGATGATGTCGGAGGTGCTGACACTCGGCTTCCCCGATGCGGAGGGAAAGGTGGTGCTGTTCCACCCGAGCGTCGCGGTGCCGAATGGTGGGCGGCTGTTTTAGGCGTTCACCGCGATCTCATGCTTTGCTCATGACGCTCACCGGCGAGCCGAACGACACTGCGCCTCCCACCTAGGAGATGCAGCATGGCCGACGATCGCCCCCAGCCGCCCGCTTTGCCCAGCGACCAGCCAACCGCGTCGATCTTCGACCGGATCCACCGTTCGCCGCGAATCCCGGACCGTTACGCAGATCGCCGCGCGGTCAGCAGATAGTTGAGCGCAGTATCCTCGCTCAGATGAAACCCCGCGCCGGGCGAGAAGCTGAGCCCGCGCAGGTCGCTCACCACCATCCCCGCATCCTCGAGCAATCCGATCAGTTCCTCGGGCGTCAGGAACTTGGCGTGATCATGCGTCCCGCGCGGGATCATGCCGAGCCCCTCCCCCACTGTGATCATCGCCAGCCGCGACAGCGGGGTGCGGTTGGGGGTCGACAGGATCATCAGCCCACCCGGTGCCAGCGCCGCGACCAGGCCGCGCACGAACGCCGCCGGATCGGCGACATGCTCGATCACCTCCATCGAGGTGACGAGATCGAACTGACGCCCGGCGACCTCGGTTTCGAACTCGCCCGCGCGATAGTCGATGGTCAGGCCCGCCGCAGTTGCATGCGCGCGTGCCGCGCCGATATTCTCGGGCGCCGCATCCACCCCCGTCACCGCCGCGCCCATCCGCGCCAGCGGCTCGCACAGCAACCCCGCGCCGCACCCGACATCGAGCGCGGTCCGGCCCTTGAGCGGCGCGAAATCGCGCGGATCGCTGCCCCAATGCGCATCGATCGCTTCGCGCACATAACGCAGCCGCACCGGGTTGAGCCGGTGGAGCATCGCCGACTCGCCCTTCGGATTCCACCAGTCCGCCGCCAGCCGACCGAAATGTTCAGCTTCACGCGGGTCAATCGTTGCTTTGCTTGTCATCGCCATTCCCCCCTCCTATCAGCGCCTCCGCAACAGCCCAAGGGGATTGGCCGCAATGGCGCGTATCGTGATGAAGTTCGGCGGCACGTCGATGGCCGGGATCGAGCGGATTCGCAATGTCGCCGCGCGGGTGAAGCGCGAGTGGGAAGCGGGTAATCAGGTCGCGGTCGTCGTCTCCGCGATGGCGGGCGAGACCGACCGGCTGGTCGGGTTCTGCAAGGAAGCATCGCCGCTCTACGACCTGCGCGAATATGACGTGGTGGTCGCATCGGGCGAACAGGTGACGAGCGGGCTGCTCGCGATCACGCTGCAGGCGATCGGCGTGCCCGCGCGCAGCTGGCTCGGCTGGCAGCTGCCGATCCACACCAGCAGCGCGCATGCCAGCGCGCGGATCGACACGATCGACACCGACGCGCTCAACGCGAGCCTGGCCGATGGCCATGTCGCGGTCATTCCGGGCTTTCAGGGGGTGGCCGACGACCATCGCATCACCACGCTCGGCCGGGGCGGATCGGATACCAGCGCGGTCGCGGTCGCGGCGGCGATGAACGCGGACCGGTGCGACATCTACACCGACGTAGATGGCGTCTACACCACCGACCCGCGCATCGTGCCGCGCGCACGCAAGCTGACCAAGGTCACCTATGAAGAGATGCTGGAGCTGGCGAGCGTCGGGGCGAAAGTGCTCCAGACCCGCTCGGTCGGACTGGCGATGAAGGAGGGGGTGCGGGTGCGCGTCCTATCCTCGTTTGAAGACACGCATGACGAAGAGGGCCATCGCGGCACGCTGATCGTCGGCGAAGAGGAGATCAACGACGTGGAACGGCAGCTCATCACCGGCATCGCCGCCGACAAGAACGAAGCCAAGGTGACGCTCACCAATGTGCCCGACCGTCCGGGCGCGGTGGCGCATATCTTTGGCCCGCTCGCCGAAGCCGGGATCAATGTCGACATGATCGTCCAGAATGTCGCCCATGCGACCGGGTCGACCGACGTCACCTTCACCGTGCCGCGCGCCGAACTCGCCCGCGCGCTCGATGTGCTGGGCAAGGCAAAGGCGCCGATCGGCTATGACGCGCTGATCCACGATACCAAGATCGCCAAGATCAGCGTCGTTGGCGTCGGGATGCGCAGCCATGCCGGCGTTGCCGCGACGATGTTCGACACGCTGGCCGATCGCCGCATCAACATCCTCGCCATCACCACCAGCGAGATCAAGGTCAGCGTGCTGATCCACGAGGACGAGACCGAACTGGCCGTCCGCGTGCTGCACACCGCCTATGGGCTGGACGCGCCGGAGGAAGACGCGGCGTAAATCGGCTCAGCGCGGCGTGAGGGTCGCCGCGACGCCATAATGGTCCGACGGGAACTCGCCCGCCACCGCATCGGCGATGCGGCGGGCGTCGCTGATTTCGAACGCGCGTGGGTCGGCGAAGATATGGTCGATCACGCGCGATATGTGCCCGCGCTCGACGACCAGCGTCGTGGCTACCGCGCCCGGCGCCAGCGCCGGCTCAAGCCCGCGGATCGCGATCGGCGCGAGCGCGGCCTCGTCCAACGGGGCGTTGAAGTCGCCCATCAGCACCAGCGGCACATCGTCGGTCGGCAGCCAGCCGAGCAGGCCGTTGACCTGCTTTGCGCGCACCGGCCCGGCCTCGGGCTGGTGCGCAAGGTGCGTGTTGACCACATCGATCAGCCGTTCGCCCGACCGGACCCGCACGCGCAGCGCGGTGCGATAGTCGTTGAACGGCTCCAGCTTGATCGTGGCGGTGTCCACCACCGGCAGGCGCGACAGGATCGCATTGCCATAACGGTTGGCCGCGCCGACCGGTGAGGTCGACATGAACTCGACGCGATAGCCACCCAGCGCAGCGGCGATGGTCTCGGCCTGATTGGGCAGGTTCTTCTTCGCATCCTGCAGCACTTCCTGCAGCGCGATGACATCGGCATCGGCGGCGCGGAGGGCTTCGACGATCAGCTTGAGCCGCAGCGGCCAGTTGCCCGCATCGTGCCAGATATTGAACGTCACCACCCGCAGCGGGCGGCGCGGCGCAGTGGCGCGCGGGGCACAAGCGGCAAGCGGGGCGGCGGCAGCGGCGGCGAGCAGGGTGCGACGGTCGATCATGCCGCGCCTTTAGTCCGGATCGACCGGGATGTCGAAGTGCAACACGTCCTCGCGCACCCCCAATTTGGTGTAGAGCGCGATCGCGGGCGGATCGACATAATCGGCCTGGACATAGATCACCCACGCCCCGACTTCGCGCCCAATCGGTCGCAACGCATCGATCAGCGCGGTGGCGATGCCACGACGACGATGCGCCTCCGCTACCGCCAGATCGTAGATATAGATCTCACTGCGCGCCTGTTCGAACTTGGGCAGGACATAGGCGGCGAGCGCACCGACGGTCGCGCCATCCGCCTCTGCGACCAATGCGATGAAGTGCGGGTTGGCGAGCAGCGCCGCGACATGATCCGGTCCGGGCGGCGCGGAGAGATAGCTTTCGGCATCGTCGAATTCGCGCGCAAACAGGGCGCCAATCGCATCAAGCGCGGCTTCATCTCCCGGGCCGAGGCGACGGATCACTGGCATGCGCGCATCTTGCAAATTGAACTCTCCGGCGTCCACGGCATTATTGCACGATGCGATCCATCATCCTCAGCCTCGCGGTTACGCTTGCCGCATGTTCGCCGGCCCCGGCCCCGGCCCCGAACGACAGCGTGGCGGAGCCGACGCCGATCGAATCCGCGATCCCGCCTTCGCCAACCCCCAGCCCCTCGCCGATCGCGCTCGGCGCGGTAACCGAGGCGGCGGCGGCACAGGTCGGCGGCGAACTGCGTTGCGCCTTTCTGTCGGACGCGAGCGCGCTGCTGCTAGTCGGCGCGGGCGATGTCGATAAGGCGAGCCGCGCGACGGCAGTGGTCATGCGGGGCGCGACACCGGTGCTGCTCACCGCACGCGAAACCGGCGGGTTCGACGCGCTGACCAAGGGCGGCACGCTTGCGGGCGAGGGCCTGACCGTTTCGATCACGCGCGGCGCAGCACGCGAGACCGCGCATGAGGGATCGAGCCACACCGCGACACTTTCGGTCGAGGCGGCGGGTGCTGCGCCGCAAGCCATCGACGGCGTATGGGAATGCGGCCCCTGACCGCTCGTGGCTTGCCTAACTGCGCAGACCGGCGCTAGGCGAGCAGCATGACCATTGGTGAACAGCGCCTTCAGCGCCGCATGGCGCGCGGCATCGAATTTCTCGGCAGCGAGACGGCAATCCTGTGCGGCGCGATGTCGTGGGTGAGCGAGCGCAACCTCGTCTCCGCCATCTCCAACGCGGGCGGGTTCGGCCTGATTGCGTGCGGCGCGATGACGCCCGAGCTGCTCGATGCCGAGATCGCGGCGACGAAGGCGCTAACCGACAAGCCGTTCGGCGTGAACCTGATCACCATGCACCCGATGCTGTTCGATCTGATCGCGGTGTGCGCCAAGCATAACGTCACGCATATCGTGCTCGCCGGTGGCCTGCCCCCCGCTGGCTCGCTCGACGCGATCAAGGGCAATGGTGCCAAGCTGATCTGCTTCGCACCCGCACTGTCTCTCGCTAAGAAGCTGATCCGCAGCGGCGTAGATGCTTTGGTTGTCGAGGGGATGGAGGCCGGCGGCCATATCGGCCCGGTGTCGACCAGCGTGCTCGCGCAGGAAATCCTGCCCGAAGTGTCGGAACAGGTGCCGGTGTTCGTCGCGGGCGGGATCGGGCGCGGCGAGGCGATTGCCGGCTATCTCGATATGGGCGCAGCGGGCGTCCAGCTCGGCACCCGCTTTGCCTGCGCGACCGAGAGCATCGCGCATCCCAATTTCAAAAAGGCGTTCTTCCGCGCGTCGGCGCGCGACGCGATCTCCAGCGTCCAGATCGACCCGCGCCTGCCGGTCATCCCGGTCCGCGCGCTCAAGAATGCGGGGAGCGAACTGTTCACCGCCAAGCAGCGCGAGGTCGCGCAGCTGCTCGACGAAGGCAAGGTCGAGATGGCCGAAGCCCAGCTGCAGATCGAACATTATTGGGCCGGCGCGCTGCGCCGCGCGGTGATCGAGGGCGATGTCGACAATGGCTCGCTAATGGCCGGCCAGTCGGTCGGCATGGTGACCAAGGAAGAACCGGTCGCCGACATCATCGCCCAGCTGATGGCCGAGGCGGCGGCGGCGCTGGAGAAGCGGGCGGCTTAATGATCAGGTGGAGCCTCCAGCCCGATCGCTTTTTTTAGCAGTCCGTCACCCTGAACTTGTCGCGAGCTTAACCGGTCCTTGACTCAAGGCTGCTTGAGTGGGCGACATGTACCGCGTTCTCCTTGCCCTCCCGCTGCTCGCCCTTGCGACCGCCTGCGCCACGCCGGAGCGGACTGCCGCGCCCGCGCCGCTTCCGGTTCCCGCGCCCGCCCCAACGCAAACCGCAGCGCCGCGCGCGCCCGATGGGGCTGCGGC
>VYKW01000348.1_pt1 | contig 17964 bp, 19 predicted proteins | sample 5114451 | NCBI WGS metagenome assembly VYKW01 (sample SAMN12291784, study PRJNA351875) | freshwater metagenome | isolation source: freshwater lake | place: USA: Michigan, Gull Lake | collected 2013-08-08
CATGTCATGCGTCACCATGACCGTGGTCAGCCCCAGCCGGTCGTGCAGCGCGCGCACCGCCCGGCCAAGCTCGTCGCGCGTCACGGGATCGAGCGCCCCGAACGGCTCGTCCATCAACAGGCACCCCGGCGCAGTCGCCAGCGCGCGCGCCACGCCGACGCGCTGGCGCTGCCCGCCCGACAGCTGATCCGGCATCCGCGCCGCAACGTCGCCCGGCAGATCGACCAGCGTCAGCAGCTCTGCGACTCGCGCGCCCGTGTCGCGCTGGCCGGCGATGCGCAGGCCGATCGCGATATTCTCCGCGACATTCATGTGCGGAAACAGCCCAATGGACTGAAATACATATCCGATTCGGCGGCGAAGCAGATGCGCCGGCGCGTCATCGACCGCCACGTCATCGATCGTCACGCTGCCGTGGTCCGGCGCGACGAGCCGGTTTATCGTCTTGAGAAGCGTGGATTTTCCCGATCCCGATTGCCCGACCAGCGCGACGAAACTGCCCGCAGCAATGGTCAGCGACACGCGATCGAGCGCGATCGTGCCGCCAAATGCCTTGGAAACGTCGCTCAGGGCGATTGCGGGGCCGGTTTGTGCTGGCATCGCAGCGCATTGTGAGGAATGATCCACTCTAGGTCAAAACATACAGGAGGGGGGCGTCATGCAGGCGATCTTCATCACTGGCGGCGGTTCGGGGATCGGCCGTGCGGTTGCGCGTTACTTCTCCGCGCGCGGCTGGCGCGTCGGCCTTGCCGATATCAGCGAGGCCGGGATGGCCGAAACCGCCGCGCTGATCGGCGATGCACCGGTCTCCACGCACATGCTCGACGTGCGCGACCGTGCGGCGTGGGATCGCGCGCTGGCCGAGTTCGCGGCAGTCGCCGGGCGGATCGACGTGCTGTTCAACAATGCCGGGATTGGCGTCGGCGGGGTGTTTGCCGATACGCCGGTGGATGAGCTCCAGCGCTGCGTCGACATCAACCTGATGGGCGTGGTGTGGGGCGCGCATGCCGGGCACCGTTACCTCAAGGTATCGGGCGGCTGCCTGCTCAATACCGCGTCGGCGGCGGGCATTTATGGCACGGGCGGGGTGGCGATCTATTCGGCGACCAAATTCGCAGTGCGCGGCTTTACCGAATCGCTCGACGCCGAATGGGTCGCCGACGGCATCCGCGTGCGCGCGCTGCTGCCCAGCTTCATCGACACCGCGATCCTCGACGGCGTGGCGGTGGGCAGCAATTCGACGATGCGCGAACGGGTGAAGGCGGCGCGGTTGGAATTTACTCCGGTGGAGGAAGCCGCTCGGCTCGCCTGGGAAGCGGTGCATGGCGATCAACTCCACACATTGGTCGGCAAGACCGCGCGCCGCATGTGGTTCGCATCGCGCTTCATGCGCCGGTCGATGCGTAAACAGGCGCGCGGCGGCAAGTGAAGGCTGCCCTCTGCGCCACTGCCGCGCTCGCGCTGACCGGTTGCGCGGGGCAGGGCCGGGCGCCCGACCCGCAGGATCGCTTCATGCAGGCGATCGCCGCGCATTGCGGCAAGGCCTATGCCGGGCGCGTCGTGACCACCGATGCGGCGGATGCCAGCTTTGCTAGCCAGAAGCTGGTGATGCACGTCGCCACGTGTGAGACGGACCGCATCCGTATCCCGTTCCATGTCGGCGAAGATCGTTCGCGCACCTGGGTGCTCACCCGTACCGCGACCGGAGTGCGCTTGAAACACGACCACCGGCATCAGGACGGCACCAGCGACGTGCTGACCATGTATGGCGGCGACACCGCCACGCCCGGGACGGCGCAGCGGCAGGACTTCCCGGCCGACGCCGACTCGATCGCGCTGTTCCGGGCGAATGACCGGGCCGTCTCGGTCACCAATATCTGGGCGATGGAGGTGACGCCGACGCGCTTCGCCTATGAACTGCGCCGCCCCGGCCGCCACTTTCGGGTGGAGTTCGACCTGACCCAGCCGATTGCGACTCCGCCGATGCCGTGGGGCTGGAAGGACTAGGCCCGGATCGTCCCGGCCCAGGCATAGCCGCGCAGCAGCGTCTCGAACCCGAACTCGCGCCCCTGCTCGCGGCTGACATGGCGCAGCGCCACCGGCAGCTCGCGGCGCGGGCTAACGTGGAACCGGTCGAGCCAGCCGAACAGCATCCGTCGCCACCACTGCGGCATCCGCTCCTGCTGCCCGAAATCGACGATGTGCAGCACCCCGCCGGGCGCCAGCACCCGCGCACCCTGTGCAATCGCGCCAACCCAGTCGGGGATCATCGACAGCGTATAGCTGGCAAACACCCGGTCGAACGCGGCGACCCCGAACAGGGTCTGCGGATCGAACGCCGTCGCATCGCCCTGCGCCAGCACGATCCGGTCGGACAGCCCGGCCTTGGCGACCTTGGCGCGCGCGGTCTCCAGCATCGCTTCGGAGATATCGACGCCATAGAAACGCGCATTCGGCCAGCGCCGCGCCGCCACGATCAAATTGCGCGCGGTGCCGCATCCGACCTCCAGCACCGCCCCGCCCGGCGGGGGCGTAAGCTGTTCGATCAGCCGGTCACGCCCCAGCAGATAATATTTGCGCGTCGCGTCATAGATGTGCCGCTGCATCGCATAGACCGAGTCCATGCGCCCGGCATGACCGGCCTGCGCTGTCACGGCTTGAGGCGGTAAAGGTGCACGCCGCCATAAATGGCCGAACGGTCGCGCGCGGTAAAGTCGAGCGATTCGGCTTCGGCATAGTCCCAGCGATCGAGGATCGCGTCCGGCACCCGCCCCGGCAACAGCGTCGGCGCGGCGGCGGTGCGGAACAGCACCCGCGCACCCGGCTTCGCAGTCCGCGTGATCGCGGTCCACAGCCGCGTCAGCTGCGCATCGGTCATCCAGTCCTGCGCATCGAGCAGGATGTAGCGGTCGAGCGACCCGTCCGGCATCGAGTCCAGATATTCGACGAAATTCTGGTGCCGCACCTCGACCCGCTCTGCCCGGTCGCGGACGATTTCATAGTTCGACGCGCGCAGATAGGGCGGCAGCGGCGCGTCGGCGCCCTCGCCATAGCCACGCCCAAATGCCTGCCACGCGAAATAATTGTCCGACAGGTCGAAATCGCAGGCGAGCTTTTCCAGCCGTCCGCGCAGCACCGCGCCGATCCCGCGCGGATCATCCCCCGCCAGCGCCTCATATTGCGCGGGCGGAATGCCGAGGCCGAACAGCGACGCCGGCTGATCGATCAGCCAGCGCACGAATTTCTTGTCGAACACCGGGGCAAGGCGCGTCTCGAAAATCTCGCGCTGCTCCTCGACACTCTTCGCCGCGAGCAGCTCGCGCGGGTCGATGCGATAGAGCTTGGCCAGCAGATGCGCCGCGCCGATAAACCCGCCGAGCAGGCCACGCTTGTAAAAGCCCCCGGCAAAGCCCTTGATCCGCCGCCGCCCGGCCAGATCGCGACCTTCCCAATAGCGCCGCGTCGCGTCATCGAGATGCGGGCGCAGCCACTGCTTGTACGCCGCGACATTCTCAGGACGGTTGGCTTGCGCGAAGAAGCGATGGAACGCGGCATGATCGGGCAGATGGATCGCCGCCGCGCGCTTCAGCTTGTTGAGCGCGATATGCGCGGTGTTGAGGTCGACCGCGGTGATCTTCGCCGGGTTCGCGGTCAGGTAGGACAGGACGTTGCACCCGCCGCTCGCGATCGTGACGATATGGCAATCCGGCGTAATCGCCAGCGCCTCCATATCCACCTCGGGATCTTCCCAGATCTGCGCATAGACCAGCCCCCGGAACGCGAAGGTAAAGGCGCGCTCCAGCAGCCCTTCCTTGCTCAGATGCTCATGGCGGTGGACGGCGTTGCGGACAGCCCCGTTACGCGGCTGACTGGCATTCGAACCCATGCGATCGGCTCCCGGGGAAATCGGCTTCCCTGGCGGCGCGCATATGGCGGTTGCGTGTCAACCGCGTGACGCTGACCGTCATGCAAGCGTCATCAATCAGTCGCGGCCTCCAATATCCTCCCCCTGGCGGGGAACGATAGGGCGATCAATCGCGGCAATAGCCTTCGCCCGGCGCGACGATCAGGCAATCCTTTTTGCCCGCCAGCCACTTCATGCCCGTGGCATCGCCATCGCCCGCGACCAGCTCGATCCGCGCATCGCCGCGCCGGAACACGATGCCCTTCGCGCTCGCCCGCCCGTCATAGGTGCCGGGATCGGCGTGATCGAGATTCCATTTGTTGGTGATGCGATAGCGGCCCGGTTCGTCGCCCTTGGCGATCTCCAGCACCAGCCCTTCGACGCCGATCCATTTGCCGACCCAGGAATCCCGTTCGGGTGCGCGTTCGGCAAGCACCTCGCGCCGCGCCTCGCGCGTCACATTTTCGGCCACCGCTTCGGCATTGGCGATCGCGTTTTCGACCAGCGCCGCTTCCTGCGCATTATCGAGTTTCGCACCGCATCCGGCGAGCAACGCCGCCGCGCACACCAACACCATCACCCGCACGCTTTTACTCCACTCAAGCCCGGCTCGGCCTATGGTGTAGCCATTCGGTCGCGGCTGCAATAGAGAGCGCCATCGCTTCACCTCAACGCCGGAACCGTTGCCCATGCGCATTGCCATCGCCTCCGATCACGCCGCGATCGACCTCAAGGCGGCGCTTGCCGACTGGCTGCGCGGCACAGGCCATGACGTCGCCGATCTCGGCCCGGACAGCGGCGCCAGCGTCGATTACCCCGATTATGGCTATAAGCTCGCCGCCGCGATCGCCGACGGCAGCGCGGAGCGGGGCATTGCGCTGTGCGGCAGCGGCATCGGCATCTCGATCGCGGTCAATCGCAACCCCGCTGCGCGCTGTGCCTTGGTTTCGGAACCGCTCTCCGCCACGCTCGCCCGCGAACATAATGACGCCAATGTCATTGCGATGGGCGCGCGGCTGATCGGCATCGAAATGGCCAAGGCCTGCATCACCGCCTTCCTCGCCACCGAATTCGGCGGCGACCGCCACCAGCGCCGCGTCGATAAGCTCACCGCGCCGCAGATTTAATAGGGCGAAGGAATAAGTCCGAGCGCCAGCGTCGTCAGGCCCAGCCCGACCGACAGCTGCACGCGCAGGCCCAACCACCACCCCGGCGCCATCCCCGCCCGCGTCAGCGCGCGATCGACCAGCGGCGAGAGCAGGATCAGCGTACCGATCAGCATCAGCGACGGCTGCGGCCACGGATCGCCGGTCATCCACGGCATCGCGCTCGCCAGCGCGATCAGCGACGGCAGCACCGCGAGGACATAGGTCCAGACCGGCGGCCGCGCGCTCCGCGCCGCCAGCCCCCACCAGGTGCCGCCCAGAAAGCTGAAGATCAGCACCGCATAGAGATAGCCGCTCGCCAGCGCCGGAAAGAACCACGCCTCCGGCCCGACCAGCACCGCACCCAGCGCGGCAAGCTGCGGCAGCAACCCGGTCAGTCCCAGCAAACGGGCGGTGGCGGGTAGTGCGGCGGGGGAGTCAGGATCGGCCATGGACCGCTTTCAACAGCTTCTTGGGGTCGCATGCAAGAATCGCATCTGGTCTAATCGCGGCCAAGCGCATAAGGGCGTGCGCGACAGGTCGCCCGCACCTGCCCGTCGGCGGCCACTTGATAAAGGATCCGCGCGATGAGCACCAATCCCCAGACGCTCGCTCAGGTTCAGCCCGACGGCTTTTTCACCCGCACGCTGGCCGATGCCGACCCGGCAGTCTTCGCCGGCGTCGCCGAAGAGCTGGAGCGCGAGCAATATCAGATCGAACTGATCGCGTCGGAAAACATCGTGTCGAAAGCGGTGCTCGAAGCGCAGGGCAGCGTGTTCACCAACAAATACGCTGAGGGCTATCCCGGCAAGCGCTACTATCAGGGCTGCCACCCGTCCGACGCGGTCGAAACGCTGGCGATCGAGCGCGCCAAGCAGCTGTTCGGCTGCGGCTTCGCCAACGTCCAGCCGCACTCGGGCGCGCAGGCCAACGGCGCGGTGATGCTCGCTTTGGTCAAGCCGGGCGACACGATCCTGGGCATGAGCCTCGATGCCGGCGGCCACCTGACGCACGGCGCCAAGGCGGCGATGAGCGGCAAGTGGTTCAACGCGATCCAATATGGCGTCGATCCGGTCACGCATCTGATCGACTATGACGCGGTCGAGGCGCTGGCGCTGGAGCACAAGCCGCGCCTGATCATCGCGGGCGGCTCGGCCTATCCGCGCGTGATCGACTTCGCCCGCTTCCGCGAAATCGCCGACAAGGTCGATGCGTTCTTCATGGTCGACATGGCGCATTTCAGCGGCATCGTCGCTGCCGGCCAGCATCCCTCGCCCTTCCCGCACGCGCATGTCGCGACGACCACCACGCACAAGACGCTGCGCGGCCCGCGCGGCGGCATGATCCTCACCAATGACGAGGCGCTGGCCAAGAAGTTCAACTCGGCGGTGTTCCCCGGCATGCAGGGCGGCCCGCTGATGCACGTGATCGCGGCCAAGGCGGTGGCGTTCGGCGAAGCGCTGCAGCCCGGTTACAAGGGCTATATCGCGGCGGTGGTCGAGAATGCGAAGGTGCTGGCCGCCACGCTCAAGGAGCGCGGCGCGGCGGTCGTCTCGGGCGGTACCGACACCCATCTCGCGCTGATCGACCTGACCCCGCTCGGCGTCACCGGCAAGGACGCGGACGAGGCGCTGGAGCGCGCGGGCATCACCTGCAACAAGAACGGCATCCCCAACGATCCGCTGCCCCCAACCAAGACCAGCGGCATCCGCGTCGGCTCGCCCGCCGGCACGACGCGCGGCTTCGGCGTCGCCGAATTCCGTGAGATCGGCAACATGATCGCCGACGTGCTCGAAGGGCTGCGCACCAAGGGCGAAGCCGGCGACCCCGAGGTCGAAGCCGCGGTCAAGCTGCGCGTCCGCGCGCTGTGCGAACGCTTCCCGATCTACCCGGAGGCGTGATGCACCTTCTCCCTCTCCCCTTCAGGGGAGAGGGCCGGGGAGAGGGGCATGCACGATGCGCTCTCCTTCAGCCCCCTCTCCCGGTCTCGCTTCGCTCGACCACCAGCATCGGGTCAACAACGCCCCGCGTTGTTGAGGCCATGCCGGGGGCATGGCCGACCCGATGCTCCCCTGAAGGGGAGAGGGATTAATGCGCTGCCCCTTCTGCGGCCACGAGGCGAGTCAGGTAAAAGACAGCCGCCCCACCGAAGATGGGGCGGCGATCCGGCGGCGTCGCCAGTGCGAAGCCTGCGCCGCGCGCTTCACCACCTTCGAGCGGATCCAGCTGCGCGAGCTGTTCGTCCTCAAATCCGAAGACCGGCGCGAGCCGTTCGACCGTGACAAGCTGATCCGCTCGGTTTCGCTCGCCTGTCGCAAGCGCCCGATCGACGCAAATCAGGTCGAAAAGCTCGTCTCGGGCATTCAACGCCAGCTCGAAACGCTGGGCGACCCCGAAATCCCATCACAACGGATCGGCGAACTGGTGATGGAGGGGCTCAAGCACCTCGATTCGGTCGCCTATATCCGTTTCGCCAGCGTCTATCGCGACTTCCGCGAAGCGCGCGATTTCGAGGAATTTGCGAGCAATGTGAGCGAGGTCGGCAAGCAGTGAACCCGGTCATCGTTCTGGTGCGGCCCCAGCTGGGCGAGAATATCGGCAAGGCGGCGCGGGCGATGCTCAATTTCGGGCTCACCGAAATGCGGCTGGTGACGCCGCGCGACGGCTGGCCCAATCCGTCGGCCGGCCCGGCGGCAAGCGGCGCGGACATCGTGCTTGAAAAGGCGCAAGTGTTTGAGAGCGTCGCCGAGGCGGTGGCCGATTGCCCGCACGTCTATGCCACCACCGTGCGCAAGCGCGGCGTGACCAAGCCGGTCGTGACCCCGGTCGAGGCCGCAGCGGAGATCCACGCCGCGCCCGGCCGCTCGGCGATCCTGTTCGGGCCGGAGCGTTCGGGGCTGGAGACCGAGGATGTCGCGCTCGCCCGCGCGATCCTGACCGTGCCGATCAATCCCGAATTCGGTTCGCTCAATCTGGCGCAGGCGGTGATCCTCGTCGCCTATGAATGGTCGAAGGGCCAGGGGCTGGCCCAGCCGCCGCGCACCGACCTTGATCCCCCCGCACCGCAGGCGGAGCTGGAGGGGCTGATCGGCCATGTCGACATGCTGCTCGACGACACCGGCTATTATTTCCCGCCCGATCGCGTGCCGACGACCAAGTTGACGCTGCGTAACCTGCTGACCAAGCCGGGCTGGACCAGCCAGGAGCTGCGCACCCTGCGCGGCGTGCTCTCGGCGCTGGAGGGCAAGAAGCGCAATCGCGCCTGACTCAAGATAGACCTTGTTCAGAATGGGTTGGCGCGGCATTCTCGCGCTGCTGATACAAGGGGATCGACATGAAGACCGCATTTTTCCTCGGCGCGCTGTTGCTCACGGCTCCGGTGCCGGTGGTCGCGCAGGACACGGTGACCGTGACCGCCAAGCCGGCAAAGGAAAAGAAGATTTGCCGCCGCGACAATACGGTCGGCACCCGGCTCGCCAAATATACCTGCCTGACCCGCAGCCAGTGGGATGCGCGCGAGGCTGAGGCGCGGTCACAAAGCGACAAGATGATCGACAGCGCCGAGCGTGAAGGTCGCGACGCCTGGACCCCCTACGCCAAGCCCGGCGGCTGACGCCTCTCAGCTTGACTCAAGCGCGCCGCACGTCTAGGCGCGCGCCTTCGCAATCGGCCCTGCACTCCGGTGAAGCAGCGGCCCTGTGCGCATGCACAGGCGATACCGGAATCGCGATCAGGCCATCTGGCCGGGTCAACGTCGTTGCTATTGTTAGGAATTTTACATGTCGAAGCGCTCCAGCGCCAAGTACAAGCTCGATCGCCGGATGGGCGAGAATATTTGGGGTCGTCCCAAGTCGCCCGTCAACAAGCGTGAATATGGTCCCGGTCAGCACGGCCAGCGCCGCAAGGGCAAGATGTCGGACTTCGGCATCCAGCTGCGCGCCAAGCAGAAGCTCAAGGGCTATTATGGCGACGTGACCGAAAAGCAGTTCAAGCGCGCCTATGAAGACGCGTCGAAGATGAAGGGCGATACCGGTCAGAACCTGATCGGCCTGCTCGAGCAGCGCCTCGACATGATCGTCTATCGCGCCAAGTTCGCCCCGACGATCTTCGCCGCGCGCCAGCTGGTCAACCACGGCCACGTCAAGGTGAATGGCGAGAAGTGCAACATCGGCTCGCGCCGCATCAAGGTCGGCGAAACCGTCGAGCTGGGTTCGAAGGCCCGCGAAATGGCGCTGGTGATGGAAGCGCAGAGCCTGGCCGAGCGCGACATCCCCGACTACATCGCTCCCGATGGCGCGTCGAAGATCACCTTCACCCGCGTCCCGGCACTCGACGAAGTGCCCTATCCGGTGAAGATGGAACCGAACCTGGTCGTCGAGTTCTACTCGCGCTGATCCGGGTCTTCGCGACGAAACAGAAAAGGGCGGTCCTGCGGGGCCGCCCTTTTTCGTTGCACGAATAACCGGCGCGGCGCCAAGGCAGGGGTCAGGGCGCTTTCAGGAATTCGGCGGCCTTGCGCAGCATCTGCGTGCGCGCGTCGCTGTCTTCGAGATAATGGTCGAGACCCTCGAACACCACCAGCTCGCTCTGTGCGCCCGCGGCTTTCAGCCGGTTCTGCATCAGCTCGGCGTGAAAGACCGAGACATTGCGGTCCATCGTTCCGTGGAACATCAGCACCGGAGCCTTGATCTTCCCGGCGTGCCGCGCCGGTGATCCCTCGTCGATATGCGGTCCGCTGCCGACGAAGCGCACCACCTCCTGATAGTTGCTGTAATTCTGGTTTTCGCTCTTCAGCCGGTCGAGATCGGTGACCGGCGCGATCGCCACGACGCGCTTGAATAGCCCGGGCTCGGACACCGCCGATTGCAGGGCCGCATAGCCGCCATAGGACCAGCCCAGGATCGACAGCTTGGCCGGATCGGCGATGCCTTCCTTGATCAGCCAGCGTCCGGCATCGTTGACGTCCCCAATGGCGGTCCGCCAGCTCTGAAACCCGTTCTTCTCGAACCAGGCGTCGCCATAGCCGGCAGACCCGCGAAAATTGGGCTGGAGCACCGCAAAGCCCTGATTGGCGTAGAATTGGGTCAGCCAGTCGAACCCCCAATCGTCCCGCGCACCCGGGCCACCATGGGGAAGGACGATGGCGCGGACATTCTTGGCGCCGCCATCGGCGGGGAGCGTCAGATAGGCCGGGATCATCGTGCCGTCGGCGGCGGGATAGGTGATGTGCCGCATCGGCGCGAGCTTGACCTTCTCCAGCTGCGGTCGCGCCAGCGCCAGCTCCTGAAGCGCCTTGCCCTTGCGATCGAACAGGAAGAAGCGACCGGGATCGACATCGCTGCCGGCCCAGATCAGCAGGCGGTTCTCATCCTCGCTCGAATCGATGACCCGTACCAGCGGCAAATGCGGCATCGCCTTCTGCAACGACTGGATCAGCCGCGCGATGCCGGTATCGATATATTCGACCGACGGCACATCGGTTGAGTAGGTGACGCCGACGATGCGCCGGTTGCGCCCGATCCGCGCAAAGCCGCTGACATCGACGGTGGGGTGCGCAAACACCAGCTTTTCGCTCAGCGTGCCGTCGAGCGCGAGCGAGAAGGCCGCCAATTTGCCATCGACCCGCTTGAGGCCATAGGCAATGTCGAGCGTCGGATCGACGCCATAGGGATCGAAGCCAGTGCGATCGGGGCCGACGCTGCTCAGCGCCTGCCATGCAGTGCTGCCCGCGCGGCGATAGAAATAGTGGCTTACCCCCGTCGTGTAATAGTCTTTGGACGCCCTGCGGCCGATCAGGCGCACAATGCCCTTGCCGTCGGTGATATATTCCCCCGCATCGCGGCTCGGCGGTTCGACCGCGCTGACCTTCAGCGTCGATACGTCGACCAGGTCGACGCCGATTCCCTGCGCGGTCTGGGCCAGTCGGGTTCCGGTGCTCGATTCAGGCACATATTGGCGCATCATCAGCACCTTGCCATCGACACCGGGGTTCCAGTCGATCACCGCTCCGCCGAACGTGTCATAGCCCAGCAGGTCGCCCGTCCCGCGCGTATGGCTGAGCACCTTCATATTCGCGCCGTCATGGTCCATCGCCGCGATGCGCGTCGACACGGCCAGCGTTCCGTCGATGCTGATTACGCCGAATACGGTGCACAGCAGCCGCGTGTTGCTCGCCCAATTGCATCCGGCGATGCGTTCGGGCTTGCCGTCTGCGGCGGCGATCGCCTTCGGCGGCGCCGACCCGTCGACCGGCAAGACATAGACCGCCGACGCCTGCCCCCGGGTCGGGGTGACAAAGGCCAGGCGCAGACCATCGGGGGAAAGGCTCGCCTGCTCGATATATTCGCGCGCGCCAAAGGCGGCAGCGGCATCCAGCTGCTGCGCCGACGCCTGCGCGCTATAGCAAGTCAGCGCGATAACCAACGACAATCGCAGCATATCTTGGTCCCCCTGCGTCCAATCCTACCGCGTTTCCAGACGGACGGGCAACCCCGGAGCGCGCGTGCGCGGCTTGCCCGCGCCGCCGCCCGCTGCCAATAGTCGCGGCATCACATCTTTGGAGAGATGCCCATGCGCCTTGCGCTGCTCGCCCTGCTGGGCCTTGCCGCCTGTTCGACCGCGTCCGACACGACCGCGCTGCCCGATGTCGCGCTCCCCGCGATGCCGATGGACGTGATGAAGGAAGCGACCCGCACGCTCTCCTCCGACGCATTCGAGGGCCGCGCCCCCGGCACCCCGGGTGAGGCCAAGACGCTCGCCTATCTCGTCGATCAGTTTCAGAAGGCAGGGCTCCAGCCCGGCAATAACGGCAGCTGGTTCCAGGACGTGCCGCTGGTCGCGATCACCGCGCAAAATGTCTCGCCGCTGACCTTCACCGGCGGCACCCAGCCGATGAGCCTCAAATACGGCCCCGAATTCGTCGCGGGCAGCTATCGCGTGACCCCGAACATCGCGGTCAAGGACAGCCCGGTCGTATTCGTCGGCTATGGCATCAACGCGCCTGAAAAGGGCTGGAACGACTATGCCGGGGTGGATGTAAAGGGGAAGACCGTCGTCATCCTCGTCAACGACCCCGACTGGCAAACGGAGGTGCTGCAGGGCACCTTCAACGGCAAGGCGATGACCTATTATGGCCGCTGGACTTACAAGTTCGAGGAGGCCGCGCGTCAGGGTGCCGCCGCTGCGCTGATCGTTCACGATACGCAACCCGCCGCCTATGGCTGGAACGTCGTCCAGTCGAGCTGGACCGGCGAGCAGCAGGTCGCCGACGCCGCCAACGGCCATTCCGACCAGACAGCCGCCAATGGCTGGATCCAGCTCGACAAGGCCAAGGCGCTGTTCGCCAGCGCCGGTCAGGATTTCGACAAGCTCACCGCCGCCGCCAAGGTGAAGGGCTTCAAGGCCGTCCCCCTCGGCGACGTGAAGGCATCGCTCAGCTTCGATAACAGCATCCGCAAGCATGCGTCCAAGAATGTCGTCGGCATCCTCCCCGGCACCAAGCGGCCGGATGAATATGTCCTCTACACCGCGCATTGGGACCATCTCGGCCGCTGCGAAGCCGCGCCCGATGGCGATGACATCTGCAACGGCGCGATCGACAACGCCACCGGCACCGCTGCGCTGATCGCGATTGCCAAGGCGAACAAGGACGCCGGCGCACCCGACCGCAGCCTCGTCTTCCTCGCCGTCACCGCCGAGGAATCGGGCCTGCTCGGCTCCAAATATTATGGCGACAACCCGGTCTATCCGCTCGCCAAGACCGTCGGCGGCGTGAACATCGACGCGATGAACCTGACGCCCCCGGCCAAGAATGTCGTCGTGGTCGGCATGGGCAAGTCGGACCTCGACAGCTACCTCGCCGCCGCGCTCGCCAAGCAGAGCCGCGTCGCCAGTGCCGAACCGACCCCGGAAAAGGGCTTTTACTACCGCTCGGACCATTTCATGCTCGCGAAGCATGGCGTGCCGATGCTCTATTTCGACGCGGGCGACGACCTGATCGAGGGTGGCCGCGATGCCGGCCGCGCCGCTGCCGCGGATTACGAGAAGAACAAATATCACGGTCCGAAGGACGAGTTCGACCCCAACTGGAACTGGGCGGGCGCGGAAAAGGATCTTCAGGTCTATTACGCCGTCGGTCGCATGCTCGCCATGACCGCCGCCTGGCCCAACTGGGTCGATGGCGACGAATTCCGCGCCGCCCGCGACAAATCCCGCGCAGGAGCCAAGTAAACTCGTGACGACCCCGCATCTTCCCCCCGAATGGGCACCGCACAAGGCCGTCTGGATCGGCTTCCCCAGCCATCCCGATCTGTGGGACTCGATCGCTGTCGCCCGGGCGGAGGTCGCCGCCTTTGCCCGCGCGGTCCATGCCGGCGGTGACGGCGAACAGGTGCTGCTGGTCGCCGCCGATGACGAAGCCGCCGCCGCCGCGTCGCTGCTGGTCGGCGATACGGCGAAGGTGGTGGTCGCCCAGTTCGGCGACATCTGGCTGCGCGACACCGGCGTGATCGTCGACAGCGCCGGGATCGGCCACGCCTTCGGCTTCAACGGCTGGGGCGGAAAGTACGAGTATGACGGCGACGAGGATATCGGCCGCCGCCTCGCCGCGAAGAAGCGGATGGACATTGTCGAGCATGACTGGATTCTCGAGGGCGGATCGATCGACTGGGACGGGACCGGCCTGGTCGTCACCACCGAACAATGCCTGCTCAACCGCAACCGCAACCCCGGCCTGTCACAGGGTGAGGCGGAGCGGCGGCTGCGCGAAGATCTCGGCTTCGACCGCGTGCTGTGGCTCGGCAACGGCCTCGCGCATGACCACACCGACGGCCATGTCGACAACCTCGCCCGCTTCGTCGGCGAAAACCGCCTCGCGATCCCGGTGCCGGAGGAAAACGACCCCAACTGGCTCGTCTACGCCGACGCGCGGCGCCGCGCCGAGGCGCTGGGGGTCGAGGTCGTCCCCATCCCCTCACCCGGCCGCGTGATCCAGGGGGGCGAGGTCGTCCCGGCAAGCTATATGAACTTCTACATCGGCAATGCCGCCGTGGTGGTCCCGGTCTACGGCCAGCCCAATGACCGCAAGGCGGTGGAGACGATCGGCGCACTCTTCCCCGGTCGCGAGGCAGTGGGCCTGCGCGCCGACCATATCCTGACCGGCGGCGGGAGCTTCCACTGCATCTCGCAGCAGATTCCGAAATAGCCCGCCCTCCTTCCTTCTAAAGCCCCTCCCGCTTGCGGGAGGGGTTGGGGAGGGTCTTCTTCTTTTTTGACCCGTCCGAGCCGCATCACGACCCCACCTCCCTCCCCACCGTCAGCCCGGCCTTGAGCCGGGCCAAGGCTTCTTCTCGCAACGGCAGAAAAGAACAGCCCCGTCCCGGGTCAAGCCCGGGACGACGAGGGTAGAGGGCACCCCTCCCCATATTCGTCACCCCGGCCCCCGTGCCGGGGTCCACTCCGCCACCAGCGCACCGCTCACCGTCATGCCGGTGCGCCCGCCGCCCGGTGGACCCCGGAACAAGTCCGGGGTGACGAAGGGGAAGCCACCCCCTAAATACCCCCACATGACCCAGATCACCGTCGCCGCGCTCCAACTCGCCTTCACCACCGACACGGCGCAGAACATCGCCAACGTCACCGACCTCGTGCGTGAGGCGGCCAGCAAGGGCGCGCAGGTCGTCCTGCCCCCCGAACTCTTCGAAGGCGAATATTTCTGCCGGGTCGAGGATGAGGCGCTGTTCGCGACCGCCAGGCCGGTTGCCAGCCACCCCGCCGTCACCGCGATGCAGAAACTCGCGGCGGAGCTGCAGATCCACATCCCGACCAGCTTCTTCGAGGCGGACGGCCCGCATTTTTACAACAGCCTCGCGATGATCGGCCCCGACGGCAAGGTCGCGGGCGTCTATCGCAAGAGCCACATTCCCGACGGCCCCGGCTATGAAGAGAAATATTATTTCCGCCCCGGCAATACCGGGTTCAAGGTGTGGGACGGCCCGGCCGACGACGCGGCGCTCGGCGTCGGCATCTGCTGGGATCAATGGTATCCCGAAACCGCGCGCACGATGATGCTGATGGGCGCGCAATTGCTGTTCTACCCGACCGCGATCGGGTCGGAGCCCTATGACGCCGATCTCGACACCAGCCGCATGTGGCGTCGCGCGATGATCGGCCATGCCGTGTCCAACGTCGTGCCCGTGATCGCCAGCAACCGCATCGGGACCGAGGGCGACCAGCGTTTCTACGGCCACAGCTTCATCTGCGACGAATGGGGCGACATCATTGCCGAGTTCGGCGCCGAGGAAACCGGCGTCCTCACCGCCACCCTCGACCTCGACCGCGCCCGCAAGCACCGCGCCGGCATGGGCTTCTTCCGCGACCGCCGCCCGGAGCTGTACCGGCGCATGGTCGAGGATGTCTGACCCAATCATCCTCCCCCGCCAGGGGGAGGTGGCAGGCGCAGCCTGACGGAGGGGGAGGACGGCGATGTCCTATCGCCTCTTGCCGACGTGCTTCTTCCCCCTCCGCCGCCTTCGGCGCCACCTCCCCCTGGCGGGGGAGGATAGATGGCCAAAATCCGCTTTCCTACAGACCCCGATCAGGCATATCTCATCTGTCCCCTCAACCGATCGGGACAGCCCTCATGCCCTTCGCATCCAGCCTGACACCCCGCCACCCGGCGTCGCGCATCTGTCGCGTCGGTGTCGCGTCGCAGGCGCAAACCGGTCGCCTCGCGGTCGCCTCAGCCGAAAACCCGCTCAAAAACGTCAGCTTCGTCGGGCGCTCACACCGTCCCGCGCAGCTCCAGCGCCCGGGCAAACACCGCCTCGAACATCTCTGCCGTCAGCCGCCCGGTATTCTGGTTGTAGCGCGAGCAGTGATAGCTATCGATCAGCACCCGACCGTCCGGCATGCGATGCTCCGCCAGATGGGCAAAGCGGCATTTGGGCAGCTTGCCGCCCAGGATCTTGACCGCGCTCTGGTGCGCGATCTGGCCCAGCGCAATGAAGATACGCGCATTGGGCAGCGCATCGACTTGGGCCTCCGCAAAGGGGCGACAGGTCCGCGCCTCCTCCGGCGTCGGCTTGTTCTCCGGCGGAAGGCACTTGACCGAATTGACGATGATCGCGCCGCTCAGCTGCAGCCCGTCATCGGCGCGGCTCTCATAGCTGCCCTGCGTGAACCCGAACTTCGCCAGCGTCGCGAACATCAGATCACCCGCGAAATCGCCGGTAAAGGGCCGCCCCGTCCGGTTCGCCCCGTGCTTGCCCGGTGCCAGCCCGATGATCCCCAGCCAGCCATCCGGGTCGCCGAATGCCGGCACCGGCGCGTTCCACCAGTCGGGATATTCGACCCGCAACTCCTGCCGCAACGCGACGAGGCGCGGACAGCGCGGGCAATCGCGCGGCGGCTCGATATCGGGCAACGGACTTGGCGGGATCATGCAGCCGGGATAGGCGGGGCGGGTGAGCGCCTCAACCCACCATTATGTCATCGCGCTGGGATCGAACCGGCGCGGCCGCCATGGTTCGCCGCGTCAGGAACTGGCTGCGGCGGTCGCAGCGATCGGGGGTGTGGTCGCGCACGCACCAGTCATCGAAACCGCCCCGCTCGGCCCTTCGCGCCGCCGCTTCGCCAATGCCGCGATCCTGATCGAGAGCGCCGAAACCCCCGCCGAACTGCTGGCGCGGCTCAAGCAGATCGAGCGCAGCTTCGGCCGCCGCAATGGTCGCCGCTGGGACGCCCGGGTGATCGATCTCGACCTGATCCTGTGGTCGGGCGGGCCGTGGAGTAGCCCCGGCCTCACCGTGCCGCACCCGCTGTTCCGCCAGCGCGATTTCGTCCTGCGCCCGCTGCTGGCCATCGTCCCGGACTGGCGCGATCCGCTGACCGGCCGCACGATCCGCCAACTCGCCGCCCGCCTCCCCGGTTGACCCGCCGCCTCTGCGCCCCTAGGTGCAGCGCCTGACCCAGCATGGGGGCCCTTAGCTCAGTCGGTAGAGCAACTGACTTTTAATCAGTAGGTCGATGGTTCGAATCCATCAGGGCTCACCACCGGAGACTATCATGTCCGATCAGCCGTTCGTCCAGCCCAGCGCCCCGTCGTCGTTCGGCTACGAACTCTATCCGCGCGAATCGGCGTTGGAGGTTGAGGTGTGGCCGGTGTCGGGCAGCTGGTCGCCCTTCGTCGCGGTCGTCCCGGTGGCCGAGCGCGGGCTGCTCAATTCGGTCGCGGTTGCGCGGCGCGACGAGCGCTATCTGGACGCGGCGATCGTCCGCAAGGTCGATGTCGATGCCGGCAGCCACGCCGGGTTCGGGCTGCATCAGGAGGTGACGCCCACCGTCTCGGCGCGCATCTTCCTCAGCAAGACGCCGAGCGAGGTGCAGTTTGGCGAGGTCGGCAAGCCGCTGCACGTGCTGCGCTTCGAACCCTGATCGTCAGATCGGCAGCAGCCCCAGCCGCCCGACTGCGGTGAAGTAACCGCGCATCGCCTCCGCCGCCCGGGCCGACAGCGTAATATGCGCCCGCCGCCGATCGCCGGGATCGGCCTCCCGCTCGAACAGCCCGGCATCGTGCATCGTCCCGATCCAGCGCAGCGCGGTGGTCGGCGGCACCGACGCTGCGATGCACAGGCTCGAAACCGACACCCGACTACCCTCCAGCCGCGCGGCATATAGGTCGAGCAGCATGTCCCAGGCCGGATCGGCGAAGAGCTCGGGGGTGAAATGCTGATCGCGCAGCCGCCGGGCGCGGATCGTGGCCCGGACCGTGCGGGGCTCCGGATCGGGCCCGCCGCCGGGCTCGGCACGATAACCGCGGCCGGGCTCGCGCAGCTCGCGGCGCACCGGATCGGCGGCAAAGTCGGACAACACGGCGGCGAGCCGCGCCACCTCCTCATTGAGCAGGCGCAGCCGTTC
>VYKW01000350.1_pt1 | contig 17903 bp, 13 predicted proteins | sample 5114451 | NCBI WGS metagenome assembly VYKW01 (sample SAMN12291784, study PRJNA351875) | freshwater metagenome | isolation source: freshwater lake | place: USA: Michigan, Gull Lake | collected 2013-08-08
GGGAACGCTTGACTCGGACGTCTACGTGCCCTCCTCAAAATGCCCCACGCATATGAACCATAACGATGACAGCCACACGACTCTAACAGGACAGTTCGAGCACAGAACCTAACATGTCCTCGCGGGTGATGTTCTCGTCGAGGCTGATTTCGTGCGGGTCGTTGGTGGTGTCGATGATGCAGCGGACCGGCTCGGTCTTCTTGATCTCTTTTCGCTTGACCCGCAGAAGCTGGGCCAGCCGCCGGCCCTCGCCGATGGTGACGAAGTAGAATCCGGTTGCTCCACCTTCCGCGTCGTACTCAGGTTCGACAACCAGATTCTGCAAAATGCCTTTTGCAGCAATGCTCGCCGCGTAGGACTCGATCGCCGCTTCGCTGTGCGGGGTCGTGCGTGCGTTCTTCGGGGACTTCTTGAGCTTGTTGAGCGGGATGAAAGTTTCGGTCCCGTTCGCGAGGACCGTTTTGACCTGTTTGACCGACATGATATCTCCGTGTTGCCCCATGGGCGCAGAGCGCACTCCGCGCCTGCGCCCCTGCCCGTCGGCGAGACCGGGGGTAGCAGGCGCCAGGGCGACCCGAGCGGAGGGGGATCGCCCGCCCGATAGGCCGCTCGAGAGAGCGGGCCTGCACAAGCGAGTGGGCAGGCCCGCGATCGTTCGCTCTTGCCATAGCGCGGAAGGCCGGGGAGACCGCTCGGGTCGGCGCCGGCTCGGCGGCGCTTCACCCTGGCGCGTGCGAGGGGCGGAGCCCCTTCGATGCCGTTCTCGGCAATGGGAAGCATATGCATCGACATGCCGTTGGAGCAGATGGTGGCAACCCAAGTGCTACCGACTTGCATATGCGGATATCCGCTGCGGGCGCGCGGATTGCCGTCGGCCTCGCTGGCCTCAAGGCAGTGATGGACGGCAACCAAGCACATGGCGATACGATACCGCTATTTGACCACCGTGCTCGCGCACACCTAGCGCGCTCTTCCCGAATAACCCGTCGGGTTGGAGTTCACCTCCTGCTGGAGGGAAGTCTACTGAAGATTGCGCTGGTAACTTTATATCAACTGAGAAGAATCAAAATCCTTTGAGACATGTCGAGCTCGCAGGCGTTTCTCTCGATCGCTGCGCTACGAGGTAAGAATGTACTCATCGGCAGAAGTTCTCAAGCTCATTGCCGAGAATGGCTTTCGGCTCTTGTACGAGAAGAGCGCGCCTGACGACGTCTGGGTCGTGACCCGGAGGGAAAGCGAGTTCAAGTGTTCGAGGCCAATGGGAGGTACCCGGCGACGCTTCGAATTCCGAAGGCCGCGCTTGATGACTTCATTGCCGGCTCGTTGGTAAGCCCGCTTGCCTCCGTATCGGACGACAGCACAATCTACGAACTCACGTCCGACGGGATGCGGTGCGGTCTGGAGACCGAGTAGCTGCAACGCTCCCCCACCGCTGTCGGTTCAAGGTTCTCGCCGATCGACGAACGAGGAGCAATCTCTCTTGTCTGACTGGCGCACCATCCGTTCGACGAGATCTATCACGGTACGGCGTTGGTCTTGGTCTCTGAGACGACCAAAGGCCCGCAACAACCGCAATCCATCTGCTGGGTGGTGCAGCCCGCTCTTCGATTGATCCGTCATGCCAGCTCCCCTCGCTCGGTACGAGCACTCCTCCATCAATCCTAGGCATACCAGCGAACGATCGCAAGAACGGGGTCAATCCACCGAGGGTAGTTGGCGCTAACGTATGCAGTCTCAAGGGCGTTCCCCAGATAGGCCTGTGAGTCGCACAGTCGCTCGGGCTGGATTCTGTCATTTCGACGGGCGCGTTGATTGAGACCATCGCAACCAAATGACGGCCGCAGGTGCGGCGGGGCGCGCCTTTGAATTTTGTCATTTTGTCAGCGCAATTTGCTCGAACGTGTGCCGAAGTTTTTGTCGCCGCGAAGGCGAACGTCTCTCCATGAATCCGGATAGGAAAACTCGTTCCTCGATCTTTGCGAAAGCCCGCTTCCATCCGAGCGCAGGCATTCTCGTGGAGGCGCGCGACTGACGCGACAAAATGACAAAATGTCAAAATGCATGAGCCAGCGAGCTCGGTTAGGCGACCAGTGCGCAGGAAACGTCGAGCCGCGGCGTCAGTTCGGATTATGTCATTCTGTCATTTCGTCAGGCCGGGGCCCTCCTTGATGCCGCGGTGACGAACGGTCCTGAATGGATTGAAGCGGAGCGTGTCGGCAGATCTATCTGAGGCCCACGCCCCGATGGATGCGAGTTTCTCCAGGGGTAGGGGGAAATTCCCGGACCGTGTCCCCTAGTAGTGATGTCGCCCACGCTTCGGTGGGTGACACAGGGACCCCAAGCGCGGGGACGATACATGGCAAGAAAGACGCAAAAGACGAATGCCGAACTCAATTCGACCTCAGCCGACGCGGAACCCGGCCGGGATACGGCCGGGGCGGCGGCATGGCCCGACGTGGACCTTGGGTTCATGGAGAAAGCCATCCCGACCTCGCCCTCATTTCCGGTGAGTACCTTGCCGCCGGCAATCGAGCCCCTCGTCTCCGGCCTGGCCGCCGCAAAATGCATCACGCCGGCCTACGTCGCGCCGGCCGTTCTCGGCGTGTTTTCGGGGGCGATCGGCAACAGGTGGCGCATCGCCGTGACGCCGGATGAAGCGGAGCCGCTGGCCCTCTTCATTCTCAACATCGGCGAGCCGGGATCGAATCGCAGTTCCGCAATTCGAGTGGCCACCCGGGCCCTGCGGGAAGCCGAGGCCGCAATCATTGCGGACCTCGCGAAGGCCGGACCGACGGCCTCGGCCGAAGTGTCGAAGGCGCGCCATCAGGATAGCGTGCGAGCCATCCGGCAGATCGTTCGCGAGCGTGGAATGCCGTTCGACATCGACGACGAGGAGCCGCCTCCCCCGCCGTTGATCGTGTCGGACGCCAGCGGCGCCGGTTTTATCGACGAAATGCAACATGACGCACGCGGGCGAGTGCTCGTAACCGATGAGTTCGGCAGCGGTAGCCTGGCTGGGCCGGCAGAGTCGGCTCGCACGGTCCTGCTGAAGGCGTTTGACGGCGACCGCTTCGACCAGCGCCTCAAGAGCAGCGGTCACGTCAGTGTGCCCGCCTTACTGCTGACGATCATCGCCGCGACGCACCCTGATCGTATCCAGCAGATCGTGGGCCACATCCGTAACGGCGCGTGCGCCCGCTTTCTGTGGACTTACCCTGCGTTCGAGCTGGTGCACGAACTCCCCAAGGAGTCTGGCCCGGTGAACGAATTCGGCAAACTCGCGGTCGAGCTCGCACGCTCGGGCGGCTCGAACCGGTCCGACCGCTTTTTCGATACGATCGAACTGCCGGCCGACGCGCACGCCAAGCTGACCGCTGCCAGCAAGGCGTTCACGACCGGTCTCGACGACTTGTCCGGTCCACTGCGGGACGTCCACGTTCGCGCGCGGCAGCACGCCCTGCGACTGGCCGGACTGTTCGCCGTCGTCGAGGCGACGGCAAGCGGTAAGCGGCCCGATGCCGTGACGGGTGAGCACGTCGAGCGCGCCATCGCCTTGATGGGCGACTTCTTCCTGCCGATGGCCGCGCGCGCGTTGTCGACGACCGCGTATAAGCCCGAGAGCCCCGCGCTGCAGCTCGCGCGGCATCTCCGGCGCCTCGGCAAGGCCACCGTGAACGCGCGCGACGACATCCAGCGCGGCACCGGCTCTCCGCTGCGGGAGCTTGCGGCCATCGGCGATGCGCTGCGCGAGCTGCAGTTGCGTGGTCTGATCAGGCCCGTTGAGCGTCTGCGGGTGGGGGCCGGCCGCCCGGCGCGGGATTGGATGATCCATCCTGCTCTGCTCGACGAGTCTAACAATTGAGATTGCCGGCACGGCCAAAGCTGGACCGGAGCGACCGACTCAGCGCCCCGCCATCGGCGGGGCGCTTGTTTTTCTACGGAGCGGGAACAGGATTGCAGAACAGGAAAGCATCTCGTTCGACCGGCACGCGCGAAATACATGTCCGTGCTCCTGTGTCGCCGTTGTCGGATATTAGAATATGAGGAGCAACACTGCGCGGAGAGTGTGGAGCCGCTCCCATGATTGCCTACCTGGTTGAGACTGTCGGGCTCCTCGATCCGTGCCGAGCTAGTTGCTGGCCGCTCCAAACAAGACCACCTCAGCGCGCTGGCCAGAAGAGTATTAAGGTGGCTAACTGACGACCGTTGCGTTTCATCGCGATGTGCTTACATCGACGGGATGGACAGCGAAAAGAGAATCCAGGCGATTGTTAAGACGATGGGTGACGGCCCCGATAAAATCCCGTTGCGGCGCGCGTTGCGCATGTGTCTGCAGGATCTGGAGGCGCTGCGGGCACAGGGATTGACGTGGGGCACCATCGCGATGCGGATGAGCAAGGCGGGCGCACGTCACCGGCGGGGTCAGGCGATTTCAGAACATCAACTGCGCACCGAATTTGGCCGGTTAACGAAGGAACACAATGAGCACGCGCTCACGGCGTCCAACGCAAGGAAATATCAACCTTTGACGCAGCAGAATTCAGTTGACTCCACTCGTGTGCAGCCCCTGAGGCGCATGCAAAGTACAGCGATATCCGGCTCAGGCCGACTATCGGAAATCTTGAGAACCCGGGTCCATCGAATCGATCTCGACGACTGACCGCAGAGAATAATCTCATCAATGTGCGACGATCAGCAGCTGACCCTGCAACAGGTCCTGTCACGGCTGGATAGGCCAGTTCGCGAGTTTTATCGACGGCATCTGCCTCCGCGTAATCGGGCACAGGACCTGAGATTGAAAAGCCGGGACGAGCTTGTCTGGCTCGCGATGGGAATCGGAGTGGAGAATCCCAGCACGATGGACCAAGAGGAGCTATTGGCGGTCATCCTCAAGCGGTTCTCGACGTTGGAAAAGGATCTCATCGTTAAAAGTGCCGCAGATTGCGCCTCTACTTTTTGGGTGCATCTGTACGATTATCTCGACGACGTTGCGGAATGGAGCAAAGAGCCGTCGAGAATGGACGTCATCAAGGAGCTCAATCAGGTCGCAGCGTATCTATTGGACAATCTGGAAGTACAAGCCGATCAGCCGTTGAACCCTCGCAAGCTCGATGGACTCGAGCGCCTCACGACCCGCGCCTGCAAAGAACTCGTACATCGCACCTCCGACGCGCTCGCCGTCATGGCCCCTGATCGCGGTACGGAGCAGCAGGACCAAACGCAGTTGTCCCAGTTTCGCATGTTCGGATGGAACAGTGCAGAAAACGACGTCCATCGGATGAAGCGCGCCTTTACCGCTGCGGCGCGCGACCCGTCCATCAATATGCACGGGTTGAAACAACTCTATGATCGATTGCACCCCGAAACGTCCCAGCGCTTGACGGTGGCGTCGAACGGGTTCGAGGAGCCTGTTCCGATCGCGCCATTCGTCACAACTATGGATCGCGCGGCAAGGGAGAACCTGGCGCTTTGCTTGAAACTCGCAGCGCGGGATCTCGAAACCGCGTTCGGACTTTGGAATCGGACGACCGATCCACGGCGCCATAAGCCTGTTACGGATTTCGAGAAACCGGCGCCCCTCTATCAATTTGTGATGGCACTGTTGGAGCAAGGTTGGCCTTGCTTTCGCGCCGCCGTCAATGAGAACGAACGATTGATGGAAGGCGATACCGATACCGATTGCTTCGAGAAGGTGTTCTCGAAATTGGTTGCCGAAATCGTCAGATACGCACCCCGACTATTTCAGGAAGGTTGTCGGCGCGACGATTTTGATCCACTTGTTGGCATCAACGCGGCAATCATCTTTAAGGACGCGGACCCACCAGCGCGCAGCGATCGCGCCGCATGGCAAGTTTGGGCGGTGGACGTGGCTGGCCGCCTTGCTACAAGAATCGCCAGGGCAAGAGAGCAAATCGTTATCCTGCGCGATTATGCCGAAACCACACGCAGACTGAGCGATGAACTGTTCGTGCGCGCTCGTAGGGACGGAAGTCTCGGGAGCGATGGCCATTATTTCAATGCGCAAGCAAAAAACGAAATCATCGCATGGTGTCGCGAATGCGAGCGCCAATACCGCCATGGCATCTTCTACCTTGAGGATCGGAAAAACAGCTTCTACGACCAGGATCGAAAACGCAAAGAAGACGACTATTTCGAGGTAAAGTTGCTGGGCGTCGATCTCTGGCGGCACGAATATCCAAGACGGCATCAGGGAGGATCGAGGTTCGCCGATGTTCCGGTGGAAAAGACAAGAGCAATCTTGGAGCGCCTCCACTCTGCCGGTCCCATCCGCGAACAGCTCGCCAGAATACTGTCGCGGTTGGAGAACTAGACTTTATCGGTCCGGCGCAAACGGTAGCGCAACTGGGCAGAGACGCTGTCCGCCCACGTGGCTTGCCCCAATTGAACCGGACATCCGCCTGACTCGCAATTTCATTTGTCGAGCAGTCGGACTATTTGGCGCGCCGCACGCGTGAATCACCGGCTGACCGACCGCTCGGCTCTGCGAGACAACGCCCAAAACTTAATTCTCTTTCCAGGGATCACACTTTCTCCGAGGGGTAGGGGGAAATTCCCCAAGCTGATGTGACCTTATCGCAGTCCATCCAACCAAAGGAGGACTGCGATGGACGATAGCGAACGCAATGAGAAGCTGCTGCAGCGCAAGGCGAATAAGCTCGTCAAACAGATGCGCGTGGCGGAGGAGCGAGCCAAGAAGTCGGGGCTGCGGATCTATGTGACGATCGGGCCGAAGGGGGGTCTCGGCAAGACTCTGCTGGCACGGCTTCTGATCGACAAACATCGTGCCGCCCGCGAAGCCGTCCGGATCGTCCAGATCGACCGGACGCCGCAACTGCCTGGCCTCTATGGAGATGAGGTCTCGGTCGTCCGTCTGCCGGGCGCGGAGGAGCTGCGCGCCGACCCACTGGCGGCTGTAGTGGCGATGGAACCGTACACGGCTGCAATCGATTCCTCGCTGCGCGACGGCGCGGCCTTGATCGTCGACGTCGGCGGCGGACCGTCGGCCTCTGGGATGGTCGAGTACACCGGCAAGGCGCGGGTGGACAACTATCTTATGCAGCAAGGGGTCCGTTCCACCGTTTTCCTGTTGCTGCTGCCCGATCCGGCCGCGATGGCGCAGAGCATCGAGCTCGGTCGTGCGTTGGAAGTCGCGTATCCGTCGGCCGAAATCGTCGTCGTGCTGAACGAAAGGGACGGCAAGTTCCGCTTCTTCGCGGGCTCCGCGGCCGAGCGGGTCTGGCGAGAGACGGTGGCGCCATTCACGTTTGGCCGCCAGACGCTGCGCATGCCGGCATTGCCGGCCGGGGCGATGCCGCCGTTCGAGACTCTCGGCTTCACCTTCACGGACATCATCAATACCGACGAGACGTCGATCGCGCAGCGCCTTGGCATGTCCCGCGCCATCGCAGCGACGCTGCAGGGCGACGTGGCTGCATGGCTCGAATCGATGTGGGCTGCGCTCGACGACGTGATGAATGATCGTCAGGGAGGCGCGGATGCCTGAGCGTAACGAAGAACTGAAGGCGTTCTATCGCCTGTTGCGTCAGCGGCAGGTCTCCGGACATGCCGGACGACTTCAGATCGCAAATCGGTTGGCCAAGATGACGCTCGCCGAGTTGTTGCGCGTCCCGCCGTGGGTCATCGTCCGTCTCGGCCCGAAGGGACTGGCCTTGCTGGCTGAGCGTTCGGCCGTCATTCGCATGAGGAATGGTGGCTCCGTTGAGACCGCTGAGGGAGTGGCGGGCGCCGCGGTGGCCGCGCCGCAGCCGAAGCTTTCGTGGTTCGCGGAGTTGGAGCGTCGCCGTCCCTTGTGGTGGGAATGCCTGCGCAAGATGGGGAGCACCGCCGTCATCGGAGCGCTCTTGATTGCGGCTTTCCCGTTTGTCCAGCGGGGCCTTCAGATTGAAGGCCCCGCTTCAGACCAGGATAGCTGCACTCGGCTCGACCACTGGACAGGAAACTGCACCTACCGCGTCGGTTCATCCGGCTTGAATCTGAGCGAGGCGGCGGTCCGCCTCGCTCTTCCCGTGGCTGCGCTCGCCGCGGCAAACCCGCACCTCGATCCCAACCGCCCGTTGCTTCCGGGCACGCTCATCTCCGTGCCGCCGCGCGCTGGCATCAATCTGAGGTAACCCGACATGGCTGTTTTCCATCCGACCGAACCCCATCCATCCCTAGTGAGCGCACGGTTCTGGAGCTCGCTGGTGTTTCTTGGTGTGCTGCTGATCGCCAGCACCGCCCTGTTCTATCTCTTGCCGCCCGTCGTGTGGTCGCGCCGGGCGGACGCGGCCGTAATCTTCTATCCGTCGGACTTCTGGCTCGCGATCAAGCAAGTCATGATCCCGCAGCTTCACTCCTTGAGCATCGGGGATATTGTGAGCTATCCGCTCCGCGTCGCTGCTGCCTTCGCGAGTCCGCTGCCATGGAGCCTTCTGGCGTTGCCGGTGTCGCTCCGGGTCGCCGTCGCAGTCGCGATTGCAGCATCGGCAGGAAGGACGGTGTTTTGTCGTGTGCGTGATGCGAGCGTCAAGCAGATCAGCGCCCGCCATGTGAGCGGTCCGAAGCCGATGCGCGGACAATGGGGGGCAGCGCACCTCAATCAGGTCTGGGCGCCGCTATGCCGTCAAACTGGTGCGGGTCTGTTGCTGGCGCCGGACGTCAGGCTTCCGGTCGTCACGGAGAAGCAGGGCATCTTGCTCGTGGGCCAGCCCGGGGCGGGCAAGTCCGTCATCCTGGAAGGCCTGTTGCGGCAAGCTCTGATGAGGAAGGACCGCGTTATCGCACTTGACGTAAAGGGTGGACTTGCAAAGCGCATTGCGAGCCACAAGCCGGCGGTGCTTGGTCTGTCTGGTCCGACCTCCGTGGTGTGGGCGATCGGCGAAGACCTGTTGACGGATGCCGATGCGGACGAATTCGCAGCTGCTCTGATCCCAGAATCGAAAGATCCAGTCTGGTCGGAAGGTTCAAGGTTGATCCTCGCGGCGTTAGTCCTGTACCTCGCCAAGCGGCACGGTCCCCGCTGGGGCTGGCGCCACCTCTACAGGATGGTGACACAGCCTCTCGAAAGACTGGAAAAGATGGTCCGAAAGATCGCACCCGAAGTGGCGAACATGATCCAAACGCGCGGTGAAGAGCCGGCCACCTTCATTTTGTCTCTCTTGTTCAACATGACGGCGCATGTCGGCGCGACGGTCCGCCGGTTCGCCAGGCTGGAAAGCGCAGGCGCGCGCCGGCTGTCATTGCGGAGTTGGGTAACGGCCACTGGCAGGCGAAATCCGATCGTGCTCCGGTACGATCTGCAGCGCCGCGAACGTTCCGCGAATTTCGTCAAACTGGCACTGCGCCTGCTAGCTGGAGCTCTTCTCGGCGATGAGGTCGAGGACGGCCGTGACGCCCGCGTCTGGCTGTTTCTCGATGAGGTCACGCGTGTCGGCCGCAGCGACGCGCTGATCGATTTGGTATCGCTTGGCCGCTCGCGGGGTGTGCGCAACGTGGTGTCGCTGCAGAGTCCCGCCCAGTTGCGCGATACTTATGGTGATGCCGGCTCAGAGGCCCTGCGCGAAAATTTCGGCCTGCAGATCATCTGCGCGCTCCCGCCTGGCGACAATGCCAGGCGCATCGCCAATGATTGGGTTGCGCCGCGCATGGTTTGCGATCCCGGCTATGTCCGCCAAAACGGTACGCGCGGCGAGTGGACGATCCCGCCGATCTCGCCCGCGGAGTACGCAACCGATTTCGGTCTCAAATTCGATCTTTGGGGACGACCTTATATCCGAGCCGCGGTATTGGGGCTGGGGGATATCCCGGTGCTGGATTGGCCCCTGCACCGCTGGTTGCCTAGATCCTAGAGTCAGTCGACTGATCACAACCATGGGGCCGCCTTCGGGCGGCTCTTTCTTTGGCTCGGAGGCACTTTTCTCCGAGGGTAAGGGGGAAATTCCCGCGCATCTTGAGTGAGGCTTCCGCTCGAAAGGTGGAAGCAAGTGGTCGCATCACTTCAGATCGGAACCGTCGCGACGTACTACGCCCGGGAATACTATCACGGCGGCGAACAACAGATCGCTGCAACGTGGTTCGCGCGCGGCTCGCAATTTGGCCTCACGCACGGCAGCGACGTCGACATCGACCGCTTCGCGCAGCTTCACGCCGGCGTCGACGAAAGCGGCCGCTGGCTATTGACGACCCGCGGCCGGACCGTCGAGGGTGTGGACTTCACCTTCTCGCCGGCCAAGAGCGTGAGCCTCGCCTATGCGCTCACGACAGATCAAGCCCTTCGGCAAGCCATCCTCGACGCGCACCTGACCGGCGTTCAGCGCGCTCTGGAAGTTCTGGAGGAGGAAGCGACCTACGCACGGAGAGGTCGCGACGGACTTCAGCGCCAGCGAGTTAAACTGACTTGTGCGCTGTTCAGTCACGATTCCGCTAGGCCCTCACCGCACCTTGACGGATCGGTCTTCTCGGACCCGCAGATCCACACACATTCCGTTGTGCTCAACCTCGCACTGCGAGATGACTCTACTATTGGCTGCATCGACACTCGACTGGGGCAAGTAAAGACCTGCCTGGGATCGATTCACGCGGCTCATACCGCCTACGAATTGCGTAAGCTCGGCTTCGCTATCCAGGAAATCGGAAAGCACGGCACCTTCGAGGTCGGTTTCGATTCCGAAGTTCGAAGGTTCTTCTCGGGCCGCAGGAATCAAATCGAGGACGAACTCGCCGAAACTGGTCAGGATTCTGCCTCCGCACCGGCTGTCGCAGCGGCCGCCGCGCTCTCGACGCGTCGCAGCAAGCAGCGCGGCGATGGCACTGATCGCTTCGAGCTTTGGCAGCACAAGGCTGCCGAGCTCGGGCTCGTCCCCGGGCTCTGCGTCGAGAACCTGCGCGTGGCGCAGCACCTCGATCCGGACGCGCGCGATGAAAAGTTCGAAATCGCTCTCGCGAAGATTCCCGAATGGCTCACCGAACATGAAGCGACGTTTTCGCGGATCGATCTGATTCGGGCCGTTGCGACCGCCCACGTCGGAACATCGGCCGGTCCAGCCAACCTGATGCAGCGTGTCGACCAGCTGATCGCGAGCGGCAGGATCGTCGAAATCAGGAAAGATCAGCTGAAGGAGCCGGTCTACTCGACCCCGGAGATGGTCCGCCTGGAGCGCGAGACGATTGATCTTGCCCGAGAGCTCGCGAACCGGCGTTGGCGTGGACCTGACCTTACAGCGCTCAAGAACAAAGCGGACGCCGCCGGCCTGTCGAGTGACCAGCTTAGTGCCGTGAATCGACTCGCCGAACAGCGGGCATTATCGTTGCTGGAGGGCAAGGCGGGAACCGCGAAGACCTACTCCCTCAAACCGCTGGTGACCCAGCTCAAAGAAGATGGCCACCGTGTCATTGCGGCCGCGGCCTCCTGGCGCACCGCCGAGATGCTCGCAAAGGAACTGCAAGTCGAGGCACGCGCCATCGATTCCTGGCTTGCCATTGCTCGGACCGGCGGTCGCTTTCTCGATCCCACGACGGTGCTCATCGTTGACGAGGTTGGACTACTCGGAGCAAGAGCGACTCACTCCATCCTAAAGGAAGCCACGCGAGACGCTGCGACTTGCGAATCCACCCCGGCCGGTCTGATCACAGGCCAGGCGAAGCTCGTGCTTTCTGGCGATTCCAGCCAGCTGAAGCCCATTGCGGCGTCCGCCGGACTTGAGTTGGTCCGACTCTCGACCGAGAGCGCGGTGCTGCAGAAGGTGGTGCGGCAGCGTGATCCAAAGATGCGCCGCGCGGTCGAGCACCTTGCGCACCGCAGGGTGGATGCGGCTTTCAAGATTTTGGAAGCGCAGGACTGCATCGTCGGGACCGAAGGCCAAAAGCCGACCATCCAAACTGCCGTAGACCGATGGTTTGCCGCGCAGCAGGAGCGGCCCGACAAGAATCATCTCCTGATCGCGCGTTCCAACGCCACCGTGCGCGGGCTCAACGCTGAGATCCGCAAGCGCCTGCGCGCCGCAGGTCAGTTGCGGGGGCGGGACGTATCGGTCGCGGCGTCGTCAGCCTCGGGCGATCCCTTCATCTTGCGCCTCGCCGTCGGAGACCGGATCAGGTTTGGACGCCGGGCGGATTTGAGCGGCCACCGGATCATCAACGGCACCTGCGCCAAGATCGAGCACATCGAGCCTGTGGGGCGTGACCACGCCGAGATCACGGCGCGTATCGGACGACGCCGGATCTCATTCTCAACGGCGGCGATCGCCGACGAACAGGGCCACGCTCGCCTGGCTCATGACTACGCGACGACGGTCTATCAGGCGCAAGGATTGACGGCCGAGAGCTGCACGGCCGTGATCGATCCGCGGTACGATCGGAATTCGCTCTACGTCGCTGCCAGCCGGGCGCGTGGCCCCCTGTCGCTCGTCGTGGACCTCGCCGAAATCGACGCTCATGTCAAAGCCGCCCGTCCTCGGGAGACCTCGCAGAGAGACGTCACTGCCGAGGAGCGCCGCGCTGTCCTGCTGAAGTTACTCTCGCGCGAGAGCATCAAAACCAGCACGATCGAGCCGTCCGAGTTTGCAAGAGCTGAGGTGACCAGCGATCCCGATCGCCAGCGTCGCAAGAAGCGAGAGCTCAGCCATGAGCTCTAGGAAGGCAAACCCGCGCTCGCCGCGCGATCCGCGACCACAGAACGCGACAGCAGTCGATCGAAACGTCGGTCGGCCGGGCACGCGGACGACGCTCCCGGCAACAAAGACGCGAGGACGGCGTCAGCCGCAGGCGGAGGATTTTCAGGTGATGTCTGAGATGCCCGAACCGCTGCCGATCTCGGACAAGGAGCTGCGTGCGATTGAGATTCTGCTCGGCAATGAACTCCTGGACCTGCTCAGCAGTGACACAAAGGATAGCTGATTTCGCAAGCGGATTTTCGTTGACAGAACGCCTCGCAAGCTGCGCAGAATCTATCCGAAAGGCTCGTATTCGCTGCACTCCAACCGCAGATATTTCTCATGAACAAGCACCTGTTTCGCAATTCGATCCCGAAGCAGCTCGACGCAACGAAGCGCGTCGCCACCTATTACAGGGTTAGCACGGGCCGACAACTAACAACGGAAGCCTCCATCCCGAGCCAGCGGAAGATCACGGCAGGCTTCTGTGATCAGAACAGCTATTTGATCGTCGATGAGTTCGTCGAAGCGAAGACCGCGACCGACGATCGCAGGCCCGTGCTGCAAGAGATGATCGACCGCGCTTGCGCATCTGATCATCCGTACGACGCGATCGTTTTCTACGCATTCAACCGGTTCTTCCGTAACGTCGCCGAAATGGAACTGACGATCCGGAAACTACGCAAGCACGGCGTCGAGGTGGTTTCGGTCACGCAACCCACCGGAGATGATCCGAGCCAAATTCTCGTGCGTCAAATCATCGGAGCGTTTGATGAGCACACCTCGCGGGAAATAAGCAAAAATACAACCAGAGCGATGCGAGAGTCGGCTCGGCAGGGATTCTGGAATGGGGCTACGCCTCCGCTCGGCTACAAGATCGTTGAAGCGGAGCGACGTGGTCAGAAGATCAAGAAGAAGCTCGATACCGATCCGGTGGAAGCTGAAACCGTCCGGCTGATCTTCAAGCTCTACTTGGACGGGGATGGCACCACCGGCCCGCTGGGCGTGAAGGAAACGACGAAATGGCTGAACAGCCACGGTTACCGCACCCGGCGCGCTGCGACCTTCGGCGTAGGTCCAGTCCACAAGATCCTGACCAACAGCTGCTATGCGACCGGCCAATGGCCGTATGGCGTGCGCAGCTCTCGTGACGGACGCAAGTACGACGCCTCGACAGTCATCCATATCCCGGTGCCCGCTTTGATCGAGCAAGCGGATTTCGACAGGGTGAAGGTGAAACTGGCCAAGAGCAATCCGAAGAGCACCCCGCCGCGCGTCGTCAATGGTCCTTCGCTGCTCACCGGCATCGCCGTCTGTGCATCCTGCAGTTCTGGGATGACCCGCACCGGCACGATCAACCGGCAGGGCCGGTCGTATTCGTACTACTCCTGCGCCGGCGCGCACCAAAAGGGGAAGACCGTCTGCAAGGGCCGGCATATTCCCGCGGGGACGCTGGACGAGATCGTCCTGACCAACCTCAAGCAGCGCGTCCTGGCCCCCAACAGGATTGCCGATCTCCTAAAGTCGTTGATCGAGCGGCAGGCAGCCAAGAACGAGTCCGCGGACCGCAGGCTGCTCGATCTGCAACGGGAGCTCAGCGATGCCGAAGATCGCCTCAAGCGTCTTTATCGTTCGATCGAGGACGGCATCGTCGAACTCGACGACATCCTCCGGGAACGCACCGCCACACTCAAGTCGCAGCGGGAACGCGCCAAGGCGGCGCTGGACCATGCTCGCGTCCAATGTGGCACCGCAGCCGCCATCGATGCAGGAAAGATCGACGCGTTCGCCCGGCTGATGAATGAGAAGCTCGATACCGCGGACATCAACACCCGAAAGGGCTACATCCATTCCATCATCGACGCCATCGAGGTGGACGATAAGGCCATCCGGATCATCGGCAGCAAGGATATCCTCCAAGCCGCCATCGCCGGCAAACAGACCGAGAACGGAAATGTTCGTGGTTTTGTACGCAAATGGCGCGCCCGGAACGATTCGAACGTCCGACCCTCAGATTCGTAGTCTGATGCTCTATCCAGCTGAGCTACGGGCGCGTTTTCGCGTCTGGCAGGCTCCGATCCGTGGCGGTCAGTCCATCACGGACGGATCCCAGAAGGCCGAAGCGGCAGAAAGCCGGCAGGCCTCGCGAAGGGCCCCTGACTAACGGCTCAGAGGCCGCTTGGCAAGGCTGACGGGGACATTTTACGACCATTTTTCTGCGGCCGCCGGTCGGCCGGAGTTCACGGTCCCGGAGCCCCGGAACGAATGCACACGCCATGATGCCCCAGAGACGGGTGGCTTGCGCGCCATCCCTGCAAAAAGGGGCGGAAACCAGCGGCCGGGCCGACGGACCGCCCCGTTGCCGCGCCCCGGCTCAATCATGGGCCTGGTTCAGGCGCTGGCGCGCTCGGTCCAGAACGTCTGCAGCTCCACCGGCCGATCGGGAATCGTGATCCGGAAGGTGGCCCCCAGCGTGCCTTCCACCAGCTGGATGTCGCCGTCATGGGCCCGCACCAGCTCGGCCGCGATCGCAAGGCCGAGCCCCGAACCGCCCGGCCGGCCAGCGCCGCGGAAGGCCTCGAACAGATGCTCGCGGACCTTGGCCGGAACACCCGGGCCGGTGTCGGAGACCTCCAGGATGGTCACGGAGCCTTCCCGGCGACCGGTGATGCGGATCTGGCGGACGCCGACGTCACCGGAGAGGCTGTCCAAGGCCTGCGCTGCGTTGCGCACCAGGTTGAGCAGCACGCGGAACAATTGGTCCGGATCGGCATCGATCTTGAGCCCGCGCTCGATCGCGGCGACCCAGGTGATCGAGGCGTCCGGCGACAACCCGGCCGTCTCGCGCACCTCTGCGACCACGGGCTCGACGGCGACCAGGCGCCGATCGGGCGCCGGCTCCTGCACCTTGCCGTAGGACAGGGTCGATTGGCAGAACGCGATCGCCCGCTCCAGCGAACGCATCAGCTTCGGCGCGAAGCGCTGCACCCGCGGGTCGGGCACGCTGGCAAGCTGATCCGACAGCAATTGCGAGGAGGCGAGCAGGTTGCGCAGATCGTGATTGATCTTCGAAACTGCGAGACCGAGCGCGGCGAGCCGGCTCTTCTGATGCAGCATGGACACGAGATCGCGCTGCATGTCTGCGAGCTCGCGCTCAGCAACACCGATCTCGTCGGAGCGCGAGCTCGGCACGATGATGCGCGCAACGCTCTCGGGATTTTCGTGGAAGCCGACAAGGCTGGCTGTCAGGCGACGCATCGGCCGGACAAACAGGAAATGCAGGGCGAGATAGACCAATGCCGCGGTGAGAACGGCGAGCAACAATGACACGCCGAGCAGATTGCGGGAAAAACGATACATCGCCCGGCGCAGCGGCTTCTCGTCGGTGACGACCTCGATGAATTGCGCACGCCCGGGCGCAGGCCCGATCACGCGCATGGTGTGATCGCCGGTCTCAGTCATCATCTTCAGCGAGTTGACGATCGACGACCACACGGTCATGTCGCGCATGTCGAAATCATGATCGATCGACGCCGGCAGGTCGGCACTGGCAAGCAGGCGACGCTGCTGGCCCATCTTGATGGCGACGCCGCGGGCATTGATCGAGGTCAGGATCTGGCGCGCCAAGGAATCTGGAACCATACCGGAGGGGGCAGCATCGAGTACCAGCGCGGCGGTATTCGCGGCAGCCAGCCGATCGTTCAGGCGGTTGGTCCAGAAATTGGCGATGGCGGGCACATAGATCAGTACCTCCGCGATCATCACCAGCGGAATGGTTAACAGGAGCAACTTGCCGGACAAGCCGAGCCGGCGCGACCGTTTCGGCCGCAGACGCTCCAGGATCGGCTGGTTGTCGCTCTCTGACACGTGTCGTCCCTGTAAGAGGCACCCCCACCCTTACGTGACTGCAAGATGGGACTGCACCGGAGTCCGGTCAAATTACGGATCGCTCATGTTCCGGTCCGATCCATTCACAATGGAACCCGAAGCCATGCGATGTCCGATGAAGAAACCCCTTCGAGCGGGGGCTATTTTCGCGCATTTCCTGCGCTGTCGATATATCACTGAGCGGCGGCCTGCGCTTGCCCGGCACATTCTCGGGCAAATTCTAAAGACCTCGGAAAAGCCTTGCCGCGATTGACGAAGGCAGGACGCTCCCTTATAAGCCGCGCCAACCGTCCGCGATGACCCGGCTCGCCCGGGGCGGCTCGATCTGAGGGCCGCCAGCGGCCCGCTTGGGCCAGGAAGCATCACCGGACATCCTCGACATTTCAAGCAGGCAAATTGTCAACTGGCAAATTGCCCGTCAGCGGAGAACGACCGTGAAGCGGACTTATCAACCGAGCAAACTGGTGCGCAAGCGCCGTCACGGCTTCCGCGCTCGCCTCGCCACCACCGGCGGTCGCAAGGTTCTTGCCGCCCGTCGTGCACGTGGCCGCAAGCGTCTGAGCGCCTGAAGCCAGGGCCTCCGTCCCGGAGATTTCCATTATGGATCGGCTGCGGCAGCGGGCGGACTTTCTCGCCGTTGCCGATGGCGCGCGGGCGAACAGCCCTGCGTTCGTGGTTCAGCGCCGTGAGCGCGCGGACCAGGGCCCGGTCCGAATCGGCTTTACCGTCACCAAGAAGAATGGCACCGCCACGGAGCGTAATCGCATCCGTCGGCGGCTGCGCGAGCTTGTGAAACGGCTCGATCCCCTGTCGATGCGGCCGCACAGCGATTATGTGCTGATCGGGCGCCGCGATGCGCTGTCGCGCGACTTCCAAACCATGCTCGACGACCTCCAGACGACCCTCCGCCGCCTCGACCGGCCGCAGGCCAAGCCGCAGCCGCGCAAACCGTCGGATGCGAACCGGCGCCATGCTCCCGCACCGGACGCGCATTCCCGCACACCGGATTGAACGACGAGACGATAAGAAAACGATGACCGACAATCGCAACACAATCCTCGCCGTCATTCTGTCCGGCCTCGTGCTGATCCTCTGGCAGGTCTTCTACAACGGACCGCAGATGGAGAAGCAGCGGGCGCAGGCCCAGATGCAGGCCGAGCTCGCCAAGAAGCAGGCGCCCGCGGTGCAGCCCGATGCCACGCCGTCTGCCACCCCCCAGCCCAATGCCGCGGCCTCAGGCAGCCCGAGCGCACCGGGCGGCGCGGCGACCACGGCCACCGGCGTGGTGGCGCGTGACGCCGCCATCGCCGCCACGCCCCGCGTCAAGATCGACACCCCACGGCT
>VYKW01000351.1_pt1 | contig 17847 bp, 16 predicted proteins | sample 5114451 | NCBI WGS metagenome assembly VYKW01 (sample SAMN12291784, study PRJNA351875) | freshwater metagenome | isolation source: freshwater lake | place: USA: Michigan, Gull Lake | collected 2013-08-08
CGCGTGACCGGCCTCAGACTGGAAGACGGCCGCGAACTGCGCGCCGCCGCCGTGGTGCTCACCACCGGCACCTTCCTCAACGGCCTGATCCACATGGGCGAAACCCGCACCCCCGCCGGCCGCCACGGCGAAGCCCCGGCCAAGGGCCTGTCGGAGCGGCTCTATAGCTCGGGCTTGGCGATGGGCCGGCTTAAGACCGGCACCCCGGCCCGCCTCGACGGCCGCACGATTGCCTGGGATCGCCTCGCCAGCCAGCCGGGCGACGACCCCCCGGTCCCCTTTTCATTCCTGACCACGGCCATCACAACGCCCCAGATCGCCTGCGGCGTCACCGAAACCACGCCCGAGACCCACCGCATCATCCGCGAAAACCTCAGCCGCTCGCCCATGTACAGCGGCCAGATCGAAAGCGTCGGCCCCCGCTATTGCCCCTCGATCGAAGACAAGGTCGTCCGCTTCGCCACCCGCGAAACCCACCAGATTTTCCTCGAACCCGAAGGCCTCGACGATCCGACCGTCTATCCCAACGGCATCTCGACCTCGCTCCCCGCCGAGGTCCAGGAAGCCTTTATCCGCACGATTCCGGGCCTCGAACAGGTCACGATCCTTCGCCCCGGCTACGCCATCGAATACGACACGATTGACCCCCGCGAGCTTGAATCGACTCTCGAAGTCAAGCGGCTGCCGGGCCTGTTCCTCGCCGGGCAGATCAACGGCACCACGGGCTATGAAGAAGCCGCCGCCCAAGGGATCGTCGCCGGCATCAACGCCGCGCTGGCAGCCGGCGGCGGCCAGCGCACGTTCGTGCTCTCCCGTTCCGACGCCTATATCGGCGTCATGATCGACGACCTTGTCACCCGCGGCGTCACCGAGCCCTACCGCATGTTCACATCGCGGGCCGAATTCCGATTAAAACTCCGCGCCGACAACGCCGATCAGCGCCTCACGCCTTTGGGCCTCACGATTGGCTGCGTCGGCCCCGAGCGCGAAACCGCCTTCGCCGCCCGCATGACCACCCTCAATGCCGGCCGGGCCGCGCTCGACCGCCTGACGCTGACCCCCAACCAAGCCGCCATCGCTGGACTTGCAATCAACCATGACGGCCGCCGCCGCTCGGCCTTCGACTTACTCTCCTTCCCGGAGATTAATTTCCCCCGGCTCACGGCCATCTGGCCCGAACTCGCCGCGATTGAGCCGGCGACCGCTGCCCAGATCGAAACCGATGCCCGTTACGCCGCTTATGTGCGCCGTCAGGAAGAAGACGTCGTCGCCCTGAAACGCGACGAAGCCATTGCGATTCCAGCAGGATTCGACTTCGCCTCGATCCCGAGCCTTTCCAACGAAGTCCGCCAGAAGCTCGCACAGCATCAACCCCGCACGCTCGCCCAGGCCGCCCGCATCGACGGCATGACGCCCGCCGGCCTGACCCTCCTGCTCGCCGCCGTCAAAAAGGCCGCGAAATCGGCCGCCGCAGCCCGGCAAATCCGTGCATGACCAACTCATCGACCCCCGTCACCGACGCCGCAAGCTTTCAGCGCGCGTTCGGGGTTTCACGTGAAACGGGAGTAAAATTCGAAGCTTACGCCGCCCTGCTCAAACAATGGCAGAAGGCCGTGCAGCTCGTCGCCCCCAGCACCCTGGACGCAGTCTGGTCCCGACACTTCGCCGATTCGGCCCAATTGTGGCCCCTGACGCCCCCCGGAACCCACACCTGGGCCGATTTCGGCTCCGGCGCCGGCTTTCCCGGCCTAGTCATCGCCCTTTTGGCCCGCGATCCCGGATCACCGAGCCCAGACCTGCGCGTCACCCTCGTCGAAAGCGATTCCCGCAAGGCCGCCTTCCTCCGCGAAGCCGCCCGGCAGGCCGGGTGCCCTGTGGACATCTTGGGGACACGAATCGAATCATCCTCGACTCGCGATAAGGTTGGGCCGGTAGACGTGGTTTCGGCCCGTGCCTTGGCGCCGTTGACGGACCTTTTCCGCCTCGCCCACCCTTTCTGGCAGCCCCAAACGCTGGGCCTGTTCCTCAAAGGGCGCGATGCGGAAAAAGAGGTTGACGCTGCTCGCGCCGTTTGGGACTTCGAGTTGGAGCTAAAACCCAGCTTGACCGACCCCGACGCCCGCATAGTGTGCGTCCGAAATCTCAATCCGCGGGTTTGAACCCCCGCCGCCTAACGGAGGGAAAGCCCCGTGACTGGCACGAATGACATTGGCCCGGGTCTCAGGGTCCTCGCCGTCGCCAACCAGAAAGGCGGCGTCGGCAAAACCACGACCGCCATCAACCTCGGCACGGCGCTGGCCGCCATCGGCGAGCAAGTCCTCGTCCTCGACCTCGATCCGCAGGGCAACGCCTCCACCGGCCTGGGCGTCCCGCCCGAGGCCCGCGCCCGCACCGCCTACGACGTTTTGACCGGCGCCGCGTCGCTCACCGACGCCGCCGTCGCGACCGCCGTCCCCGGCCTCTCCATCGTCCCCGCTAACAGCGACCTCGTCGGCATCGAGCACGATCTCATCAACGATGCCGGCCGGCCCTATAAACTCCGCGACGCTGTGACCGCCATGATCGGCCGCGCCCGCGCCACGCCGGGTCAGCCGTCCTACAGCTACATCCTGATCGATTGCCCGCCGTCGCTGAACCTGCTGACCCTCAACGCGCTCGCCGCCGCCAACGCGGTCATTGTGCCCGTGCAGTGCGAGTTCTTCGCGCTCGAAGGCATTTCGCAGTTGAAGGATTCCATCGATCAGATCCGCGCCACGTTGAACCCGCGCCTTGAGATCCAAGGCGTCGTCCTCACCATGCACGACGCGCGCACGTCGCTGTCGCGCGAAGTCGCCGACAACGTCCGCGCCTTCTTCGGCCCCAAGGTTTACGAGAGCGTCATCCCGCGCAACACGCGCGTCGCCGAAGCGCCCTCGCACGGCAAGCCGATCCTTCTCTATGATTACGACTGCGCCGGCAGCCAGGCCTACATCCGCCTCGCCACCGAAATCATCGAGCGCGAGCGCCAGACCAAGGCCGCGTAAGTTATCCCCGTTGGGGCTTTGTACGTTGGAGTGCGTAACAACAATGGATTGCAGACCTTTGCAAAGGTGAAGACAACGATGAACGTGCCCCTGCAGAAGAGCCGCCTCGGCCGTGGTCTCGCGTCGCTAATCGGTGATACGCCCACCATTGCAACGCCGCGCGGCCCCGCCGAGGGCGAACAGCGCGTTGTCGGCACTGATCTTCTCCGCGGCGGACGCTTCAACCCGCGCAAGGATTTCCGCGACGAAGAACTTGCCGAGTTGGCCGAGTCGATCCGCCAGAAGGGCCTCGTCCAGCCTATCATTGTCCGACCCGACCCCGACAACGAGCAGCGCTACGAAATCGTCGCCGGCGAACGCCGTTGGCGCGCCGCCCAACGCGCCGGTCTACACACTGTCCCCGTGATCGTTCGCATCCTCGACGACAAGGAAGTCCTCGAACTCGCCATCATCGAGAACGTCCAGCGCGCCGATCTCAACGCCATCGAAGAAGCCTCCGGTTACCGCGATCTCATCGAGCGCTTCGACTACAGCCAGGAGCAGGTCTCCGAAATCATCGGTAAGAGCCGCAGCCACGTCACCAACACTTTGCGCCTTCTGAAGCTGCCCGCCTCCGTGCAGTCCCTGGTCCAATCAGGGTCGCTCACCGCCGGCCACGCCCGCGCCCTCGTCGGTCGCGACGACGCCGAAGTCCTCGCTCAAAAGATTATCGAAGACAGTCTCAACGTCCGCGAGGTCGAAGCGCTCGTCCAATCGGGTCCCATCGGCAACGCCGGGTCCTCCGGCGCCCGCAAGGTTCGCGACAAGGACGCCGACACCCGCGCCTTCGAAAAGGAACTAACCGACGCCCTCGGCCTCAAAGTTGAGATCAAGCGCAGCTCCGGCGAAAGCGGCGTCATGACCATCAAATTCGGCAACTTCGACCAACTCGACTACATCCGGATGCGCCTGACTGGTATGTCTGAGTAACCGCATCGAGGATTTGCTATCGTTTCGGTAAGTTCTTGACGGGCCGGGGCCGGTCAGGCATCGCCATGCCCAACCAGTCCTCGCGCTTCCCGGGTTCCCATTATGTCCGATGCCGTCCTGACCGAATTGGCTGCGACCATCCAGGCCCGCCGCAACGCCACCGCCGACGCCTCCTATACAAAATCCCTCCTCGACGCCGGCCCCGCCCGCTGCGCCAAGAAATTCGGCGAAGAAGCCGTCGAAGCCGTCATCGCCGCGACCGCGCAGGATAATGCGGCCCTCAAGGCCGAAGCCGCCGACGTTCTTTTTCATCTTCTGGTGCTACTGGAGTCGCGCAGTATCGCGCTCGGTGATGTCCTGGCCGAACTCAAGGCCCGTCAAGGCACGTCCGGACACACCGAAAAAGCCGCCCGCCAGAAGCCGTAATTCCTCCAGCCGGGGACAGTGTTTCACGTGAGTCCAGCACAAGAGCGTAAGTTGAAGCGGCGCAAGCGGCAAAAAGAGCTTCGGCTTCCGGCCACTCGGGCCAAGAAGCGCCGCCCCACCCCGTCAGCCTTGTCCGGCAGCGGCGAAGATCTGGTTTTTTCTCCCTACCGGGTCTTTTCGCGCGCCGATTGGGCCCGTCTGCGCGCCGACACCCCGATGACGCTGTTGCCCGAAGAACTCGAGCAGCTGTCAGGCATCATCGAAGAACTGTCAGTCGAAGAGGTGGAACAGATTTATCTTCCCCTCTCTCGCCTATTGAATCTTTACGTTGCAGCCCTCCAGCGTCTCCACGCCGTCACGACCACCTTCCTCGGCCACGGCGACAACCGTGTGCCCTTTATCATTGGTGTGGCCGGATCCGTCGCGGTCGGCAAGAGCACCACGGCCCGCGTGTTGAAAGCGCTTCTCGCCCGCTGGCCCGATCATCCCCGAGTCGATCTCATCACGACGGACGGCTTTCTTCTCCCCAACGCGGAACTCGAATCCCGCGGCATCATGAATCGCAAGGGCTTCCCCGAAAGCTTCGATACCGCCGCGCTCCTGCAGTTTCTCGCCGACGTCAAATCGGGCAAAGACCAGGTCGAAGCCCCGGTCTATTCGCATTTCCACTACGACATCCTGGAGGATCAGAAAGCCGTGTTCCGCCGCCCCGACATTTTGATTGTCGAGGGGCTCAACGTTCTCCAGCCCGGCCGCTTGCCCAAAGACGGCGCTGGAATCCCATTCGTCTCGGATTTCTTCGATTTTTCGATCTATCTCGACGCCGATCCCGAAGTGATCGAGGAGTGGTACCTCGAACGGTTTATGCGCCTGCGCTCCACAGCCTTCCGCGATCCCGGCGCCTATTTCCATAAATACGCAGGTATGTCGCCTGACGAAGCCAAAGCCCGCGCCCTCGAACTCTGGTCGAACATCAACTTGAAGAATCTCGAGGAGAATATTCTCCCCACACGCCAGCGCGCCCGTCTCATTCTGCGCAAAACCGCCGACCATCGTGTTGAGTCCGTGGCCTTGCGTAAACTCTAAGTTCTCAATGCCCGTCGATCAAAAAGAAAAGGCCGCTTGGGGAGCGGCCCTTTAAGTTATATGGAGTGGCTTTCGGATGGGCGTGCAGTCGCGGGTCGCGATCACCGCGAAGGCTTGTCCTTTTCCGTCAAGCTCGACAGAACAAGATTCGTAAATTCGGTATTTCGGATCAAACACGCATAAGGCGACAATTGAAACGCGTACCACATCGTCTTGTATTGCAGGTGGATCGCCGTCTTTGCCGTAGCTATGCTGGCCGCATAGGCCGCTGCAAAGAGATCGGGCTTCAGTTTCGCCTCCGGCCGTGCCGGGTGCTCGTCGGAAGCCTTTGACGAACCGTCATCCCTATCCTTCGCCGCTGTCGGAGAAGGCTGGGGAGAATCAGGATCTGCCGGGCGCACGGTGCGTTGCACGGTCGTGCTGCGGGGCTTGAGTGTGATGACATTGCTCTGCCGGGCCTGTGTCGGCGCCTGATCGCGTGGCGCGGTCCGCTGCTGATACTTGTCGCGCAGACGGCGCACGGTCGACGGATCGGTGATGCCAAGGGCCTTGATCGCCGTAGTCGGCTTCATACCCGGATTTGCGGCGATCAATTCGGCGATGGCCGCAAGGGGACCGGCATCATCGAGGCCTGTGCCCTTCGGCCGGCCGCGTGCCGCGGTCTTCTGTGCCATTCTTTATGACCCTACAAAGTGAAATGTGGAAAGCACCAGAAGGATGCCGCAATTCGCTTCATTTTCCAGCGAGTTTAATTACGAGCACGTAAAGAAACGGCCCGAAGAGGCTGTTTCTGTTGCGCAATTACACCGCGGACTTGTATGGCCGCGAGAACGAAACGGGCCGATTCAGCTACAACTGAGCCCCATTTGCAGTGCAATGCACCTGCAATGTCAAAAAATGGGCGCTTGAATTTAATTCGCGGGAATCACGAAATGAATCCGCGCGCACGGGCCAGTTCACCCAAATTGGTCTGCGGCCGCGCCCCCACGTGCGAAATGATTTCCGCCGCAGCCAAACTTCCGAGCCGCCCGGCCGTGGCCAAATCCCGCCCCGACGTCAGCCCATAGAGAAAGCCTGCCGCATAAAGATCGCCCGCCCCGGTCGAATCGACCACGGCGGACACCGGATCTACCGGGATGTCGTACGCCTTTCCTCCTGACAGGATCAGCGAACCCTTGGCGCTGCGCGTCAGAACGGCCAGCGGCGTATCCTGTGCCGCCCGCCGTGCCGCCTCGTCGAAATTTGCGGTTTCATAAAGCGAGGTGATCTCCGCCTCGTTCGCAAATAAAATGCCGACGCCCGATCTGATCAACTCGAGAAACTCGGCCCGGTGCCGGTCGACACAAAACCCATCCGACAGTGTCAGCGCCACGGTCCGCCCGGCTGCATTCGCCAGCGATACCGCCTGCCGGAAAGCGGCCTTCGCTTGTGGCTGATCGAACAGATACCCTTCCAGGTAAACGACCTCTGCGCCGGTCACGGTGGCAGCGTCCACCTCGCCATGATCGAGATCGGTGCTGATGCCGAGAAACGTGTTCATCGTCCGCTCGCCGTCGGGCGTGACGAGAATGAGCGAGCGTGATGTCGGCGCCTTGCCGTTCACCGGTGCAGTGTCGAACGCCACGCCTGCCGCCCCGATATCGTGCCGGAAGATCCGCCCAAACTCGTCGCCCGCGACTTTGCCGATGAAGGCCGCCGTGCCGCCAAACGATGCGATCCCGACCATCGTGTTGGCCGCCGAACCGCCCGAAATCTCAATTCCCGGCCCCATCTCGCTGTACAGAGTTTCGATCGTCTGCGCATCGACGAGCCGCATCGATCCCTTCGCCGCCCCGTGCTTGGCCAGAAACGCATCATCGCAGCGGCCGATAATGTCGACGATGGCATTGCCAATGGCGGCAACGGCGAAACGGGCGGCGGTCATGGAGGCTCCTTGGCGAAAAACTCGCGCGGACTATAGGCTCCGCGACGTGCGGTGCAACTAGGTCACTTTGGCGATGGTCGTCCGGTTTTAGCGGGCCGGACGCGCCAGCCGCGCCAGGGTTAGCACGAGCCGTTCGACCAACAGATCTTCGAGCGCCGACGACATGCGCGCGGCTCGCGCCGCCGTGGCGATGCCAGCCAGTGCTGCATCAAGCGCTTCGGCGCGCCATGTCCGCAGCTGCGCCGCTAATGCGTCTTTCTGCTTGAAATGGATGGGCGGTCGGATGTCGCTGATCACCTGATCCACCGATTTGCCGCTATCCACCGATGCCCTGTACCGATGTAGCCGCGTAAAATGCCGTTGAACCGCGAGAATGATCCCCTGCGCACTTTCGGCCGCATGCAGGGCCCGCTGCAGTTCGGTGACCGCCAGGGCTCCGTCGCCCGATGCCGCTGCGTTGACGATGCGGTCAATTGTCAGTTCCGCGGCATCGCCAACGACGGCCTCCACGTCGTCTTCGGTGATCTGGCCGTGCCCCTGCGCATAGAGCGCAAGCTTCTCGATCTCTCCGCGCGACATCACGCGATCCGCACCAAGCCGGCTGACGAGCATCTGGCGCGCGCCTGGTGTGATGGTGAGCCGCAGCGGCTGTAAAACGTCGTTGATCACTGTATCAAGATCGCGCCCATCGTCCGCGTAGCAGGCAATCGCAGCCGCGTTCGGCGCCTTTTCGAATGCTAGTCGCAGCGCATCGTCTTTTTTGAGGTTGCCCGCCTCCACGATCAGCACGCCGGCCAGCGCGTGTCCGTCCAGCAGCGGCTTGAGCATGTTGGTGGTCACGCGCCGGCTCGTCTCGATGCGCACGATCTTGCGTCCGCCAAACATCGGGATCGTTAGCAACTCGACCGAAAGCCGGTCCGGATCGGATTCGATGTCGATCTCGTCGAGCCGCACGACCTCGCCCGATGGCGTGTCGGCAGCGGCAATGGCCTTCGCAATGCCCGCTGCCCGCTCGCTGACAAGGCCGGCGTCACTGCCGAAAATGAGATAGGCGGTGGTGCGCGGGTCCGGCGATTTCAGATAGGTTTGGGCCTGATGCGCCTTGACGGCCACCATGGCGCGTTACGCGGCGGTGGCGACATACGCGCTAATGCGCGTGCGCAGTTCTTCCGCGATAGTCTTGGCGGCGCGCGTTTCGGCTTCTTCACGCGCGCGCACGTTTGAGTAGATCGAGCTGAATCGGTCGAAGGCAGCGCGCGAGTAGCTCTTGCCTTCCATGACCACCTGGCTGTCGGCGATGCGCACCAGCTTGAAGGCGGCGTCAAGATTATAGACCTGGCCACGGGCGTCACCGGTCTGATCAATGAGGGTCGACGTCACAGATTCGCGCACAGCCACTTCCAGCCGGTAGACCGGCTCCTGCCGCGCCCCTCCGCCCGTCGACTGATAGATGAATTCGTTGCGAAGCTGTTGCCCGACGCGGCCGGGAATGGTCGAAATATCGACTTGAGCTAGTTTCTCTGATGCCGCTGCGCCGCCGATCGCGGCCCCGCCGTACATCGGCCGGAACCCAGCGTCGCCGCAGCCGCCGAGAAGCATCCCACCAAGCAAAACGAGACCGCCCAGTGCGCGCCAAGTGCGCGCCCCGCTGCGGCCGTCCGTTTCGTTGCGTCGAGCTTCGATCATACGCGCCTCAGGCAACGATATTCACGATCCTCTGAGGCACGACGATGACCTTTTTGGCCGGCCGCCCCTCAAGGGCTTTCACGACGGGCTCGAGCGCCAGCGCCGCGGCCTCAGCCTCGGCATTTGTGGCGGCTCGCGCGAGGGTTATCTCCCCACGCCGCTTACCATTGACCTGTACGGCAAGGGTCACGCGATCGTCAACGAGCAACGCTGGATCGGCCTCGGGCCAGGGTTCTTTGGCGAGTAGAGTGTTGTATCCGAGCCGCGCCCAGCATTCCTCGGCCAGATGCGGCATCATCGGAGCGATCATCTTAACGAGCATTACCGCCGACTCGTGCAGCGCCGCGTCGAGATCTTCGCCCGTCTTGCCCAATGCTGCCGAGACGGCGTTGGTCAACTCGTAGATCTGGGCCACGGCAACATTGAACCGCAGCGCCTCGATGTTGCGGCCGACCGCGTCCAGCGCCTTATGCGCCGCCCGCCGCACCTCCATGGCATCCTCGGACGGCGCGGCCGAAGTTTTGCCCGCCGGACGGTCCGCGATGTCGCTTACCAGTCGCCAGATGCGCTGGATGAACCGCCCAGCCCCCTGCACGCCGGCTTCCGTCCAGATCACGTCGCGTTCCGGAGGGCTATCGGAGAGCATAAACCAGCGCGCGCAGTCCGCGCCCCAATGCTGAATGATGTCGTCCGGGTCGACGAGGTTCTTCTTCGACTTCGACATCTTCTCGATCGAGCCGATGCTGGCTGGCTTGCCGGTCGCAATTTCCGTCGCGCGCCGGCCTTCGCCTTCGCCCTCGATCGCCACGTCCGTTGGCAACAGCCAGGCACCCGCCTCTGACTTATACGTCTCGTGCGTCACCATCCCCTGCGTGAAAAGCGCAGCGAAAGGCTCGGCCACCGTCGCGGGTGCTGCTCCCGCCGCCCCCATCGCCCGCCAGAAGAAGCGCGAGTAGAGCAGGTGCAAAATTGCGTGCTCGATGCCGCCGATGTACTGATCAACCGGCAGCCAGTAATTTGCAGCTTTCGTGTCGATAGCTGTTTCACTACCAACCGCCGTGAACCGCCCATAATACCAAGAGCTGTCGACGAACGTATCCATCGTATCCGTCTCGCGCCGCGCCGGCTTCCCGCACTGCGGACACGCGCAATGCTTCCACGTCGGGTGCCGTTCCAGCGGATTGCCCGGCTTGTCAAACGTCGCATCCTCCGGCAACTCAACCGGCAGATCCTTCGCCGGCACCGGCACCACGCCGCATGTCTCGCAATGAATGACAGGGATCGGGCAACCCCAATACCGCTGCCGCGAGATGCCCCAATCCTTCAAACGGAATCGCACCTGCCGTTTGCCCACGGGCCGGCTGTCGAGCGTTTCCGCTTCGAGCTTACCGGCGACCTTCTGGAACGCATCCGCGGTCGTGAGCCCGTCCAGGAACCGTGAATTGATCATTGTGCCGTCGCCATCGGCGGCTTGATGATCGATCTTGAACGACGCCGCATCCGCGCCCGCCGGTAACACCACCGGGATCACAGGAAGACCGTATTTCCTGGCAAAATCGAGGTCGCGTTGATCCCCCGCCGGACAGCCGAAAATGGCGCCCGTGCCGTAATCCATCAGCACGAAATTTGCCACCCAAACCGGTACCAGCCAATCCGGATCAAGCGGATGGCGCACCTTCAGCCCCGTATCGAACCCAAGCTTCTCGCCCTTCTCGATCTCGATCACCGACGTCCCGCGCCGCCGGCACTCGTCGGCGAACTCTTTGAGCGCTGGGTTGGTCTCCGCCAATTTCCGCGCAAGAGGATGATCGGCAGCAACCGCCACGAAAGATGCGCCGAACAGCGTGTCCGGCCGCGTCGTGAAAACCTCAATCTCGGTCTCGCCCTCCGGTGCGCCTCTCTGATCGAGCGCCCAGCGAACCGACATTCCTTCCGACCGCCCGATCCAGTTCGCCTGCATCAGGCGCACCTTCTCTGGCCACTTCTCCAGCGTGCCGAGTGCCTTCAAAAGATCGTCCGCGAAAGCTGAGATCTTGAAGTACCAAACCTGCATCTCGCGCTGTTCGACGAGCGCGCCGGAACGCCACCCCCGCCCGTCGATCACCTGCTCGTTGGCCAGCACCGTCTGATCGACGGGATCCCAGTTGACCTTACCCGGACCGCGATACGCGAGACCCTTTTCCAGCAGCTTCAGGAAGACCGCTTGCTGATGCTTGTAATAGGCAACGTTGCACGTCGCGATCTCGCGCGACCAGTCGAGCGACAGACCCATCGATTTGAGCTGCGCCTTCATCGCGTCGATATTAGCGTAGGTCCACGCGGCCGGATGCGTCTTGCGCTCCAGCGCCGCGTTCTCCGCCGGCATGCCGAACGCGTCCCACCCCATCGGATGCAGGACGTTGAACCCCTTCGCTCGCTTGTAGCGCGCGAACACGTCGCCCATGGCGTAGTTGCGCACGTGCCCCATATGGATCCGTCCAGACGGATACGGGAACATCTCCAGGACGTAGCATTTGGGCTTCGTCTGATCGGCACCGGCCGCGAAAATCTGGGCCTCATCCCAGGCCGCCTGCCAGTGGGGTTCGCGGTCGGGAGCGTTGTAGCGTTCGGTTGCCATTGAGCCTGTCGGATCTGCTGGAGAAATGGTGAATGGAGGTCGGCGGTACAGAGCCCGAAAGCCCTGAGGGGGTCAAGGCGACGCCGACGCAAGGTCCCTTTCGATGGACATGTCGATGTTTCGGCGTTTCGTCGACATATCCTCCCCGATATGTCGCCGCTGTCGCCATATCATCTCCCATATGGAACAAAAATACAGTTTCGGTTCCATGATAGTCCAATATGGCATCCAGTGCGCCCTATCCGCCCCAACATGTCCCCGAATCCGCGCTTTAGTGCCATATCGCCCTAGACACGGCGCCAAGAACACCATATCTTGCAAAATATGGAACAAAAATAACAAATAAGTTCCATATCAGGCCCACCCATGCCCTACGACGCCCGCCGCCCCTACAACGACCTGCCGCTCCTGCCGCCCCCTACCGACCTCGAAACCAAGGCGGTGCTGAAAAAGTGCGTCCTCGCCCGCACCGCCATTGCCGACCTGCGGCGCGCCGGCGAATTGATCCCCGACCAATCCGTCCTCGTGAACACCATCCCCCTCCTCGAAGCCAAGGACAGCTCCGAGATTGAAAACATCGTCACGACCAACGATGCGCTCTTCCGCGAGGCGAGCCAGCGCGACGACGCTGGCGATCCATCCGCCAAGGAAGCCCTTCGCTACCGCGCCGCCCTCTACAGCGGCGTCCAGATGCTCGCCGAACGTCCCCTCTCCGCCCGCACGGCTATCGAGGTCTGCAGCGCCATCAAAGGCGTCGACATGGACGTCCGCAAAACGCCCGGCACCGAACTGAAGAATTCGTTCACCGGCGAAGTCATCTACACGCCGCCGGAAGGCGAGGCTAAGCTGCGCGATCTTCTGTCGAACTGGGAGCGCTTCGCCAACGCCGACGATGATCTCGATCCCCTCGTCCGCATGGCCGTGCTTCATTACCAGTTCGAAGCCATCCATCCCTTCATCGACGGCAACGGACGCACCGGCCGTATCCTCAACGTGCTGTCGCTCATCCAAGCCGGCCTGCTCGATATCCCGACGCTCTACCTGAGCCGCTACATCGTCCGCACCAAGGGCGACTACTATCGCCTCCTGCAAGGTGTCACCGAACGGGGCGACTGGGAGCCTTGGGTGCTCTACATTCTCCAAGCCGTCGAGGTCACCGCGACGTGGACCAATGCCCGCATCCGCGCCATCCGCGACCTGATGCTCCACACCGCCGAACACGTCAAAACCGCCGCGCCAAACCTCTACTCGCACGATCTCATCCAGGTGATATTCGCCCAGCCCTACGTCCGCATCGGCCACCTGATCGACAGCGGCATTGCCGAACGTCATGCCGCTTCGCGCTATCTGAAACAGCTGGCATCCATCGGCGTTGTGGTCGAAGAAAAGCGCGGCCGCGATAAGCTTTTCGTGCATCGCAAATACATGGATCTTCTCGGCCGCGACGACCACGCTTTCCCGCCCTACACGGCCGCATCCGAACCGCCCCAGACCGCGAAAAAGAAGCCCAAATGACCGACCCCGTCTCAGCCCTCCGCGAGATCCACAGTCGCATTGAAATAGCAGCCAAAGCTGCCAACCGCGATCCGACCTCCATCACGCTCGTCGCCGTTTCAAAAACCTACGGCGAAGACCTGATCTTGCCCGTCATCGATTCTGGACAGCGCGTCTTTGGCGAAAATCGCGTGCAGGAAGCCAAAACCAAATGGCCTCCGATCCAAGCCCGCGTCCCCGACCTGAAACTCCACCTCATCGGCCCGATGCAATCGAACAAGGTCAAAGACGCCGTCGAACTCTTCGACGCCATCCACACCGTCGATCGCCCCAAAATCGCCGAAGCCCTCGCCGCCGAAATCAAGAAGCAAGGCCGCAGCCCCCAGCTCTTCGTTCAGGTCAATACAGGCGAGGAACCGCAAAAGTCTGGCATCCCGCCGCAGATGACGGCGTCCTTCGTCAACGTCTGCCGCAACAAGCTGGACCTCCCGATCACAGGCCTCATGTGCATTCCGCCTGTCGACGAAGAAGCAGCCCTGCACTTCGGCCTGCTCGCCAAACTCGCAGCCGAAAGCGGCCTGCCCGGCCTTAGCATGGGCATGAGCGACGACTTCGAGACCGCTATCGCGCTCGGCGCCACTCACATCCGCGTTGGTAGTGCCATTTTCGGCGCGCGCATCGGCTAGACGTTTTGCGCGGTGAAGTGCTTCGCCACGGGTTCCTTGATCTCCCACGTGCCGGTAAAGCCCGGCTCCACGATGAAAGCGCACCCCGCCGTCATTTCGACCCCTTCGCCGCCGTCCGGCGTAATGAAGACGCGGCCCTTCAGCAGGTGGACAAACTCAAAGCCGGTATAAACTGCCCGGTAAGTCCCCGGCGTCGCCTCCCAATAGCCTGACACCATCGACCCGTCGGCCGACGTATGCTGCACATAGGTTTTCATGGTCGGCTGGCCGGCAACCACCGTCCAGCCATCCAAATCCTCGGTTATCGGCTCGGCCCCGCCACCGGTCGGCAAGAGACGTGTCACAGGTGCGCTGGTCATAAATTGTGTCCCTCCAGACAATAATGCGACCGTGACGGACGGACACGGAAACGCGTGTGATGAACCCAAGGAAAATAACATCACCCTTGTGAATGCACAACGACGCGAGGCTTTCTCATCGTGCGGCGCCGTCCTGCGCCAGTTATCCAAAGCTTTTCCAGCACTAGCCCGTGGCCGTGACGGTCCGGATGCTACCGTTCAGGAACTGATTCTCTGACGGAGAGCACCATGACGACGATCGTTGCCCGCAGCGCAGATGCGGCCGCCGAAGCCGCGGCCAACGACGCCGCGCGCGAAGAACTGGCCGAGCGGGCCACCGCCAAAAAAGGCTCGTCGAAATCCCCCAAACCCGGCAAGGACGGCTGGCACCGCTTCATCGTCGATGTATGGATTACCAACTTCAATAAGATTGAATTCGGCGTCTATAAGCGTTCGCGCAACCGCGCCAAGTCGCGCCAGTTCACCTCCGACATGGATATCTTCGCCGAGATCATCGAAAGCGGCGAACGCACGGGCCTCATTGGCTACCGCGAAGATCTCTGGAAGCAGCAGACCGGGATGGATAAGCGCCTCGTCTTCAAGCTGTTCAGCGATACAGTGAATTGGCGCGCCACCATGGATCTCATGATCGGCCGCAGCCTGCAGATGACCATCGGCGCGCGCGGTTTGCCCGTCACAGCCTTCTCCATCAACACCGACGACGATAACTTCTTGATCTACCTTGAGCGCTCGGCCAACAAATGGCCGTTCATGCCGGACAATTTCTCGTTCTTCCTCATGAACGACAACCAGCCCGAATTCTATCGCCTGAAGCGTGACCTCATCGATCTGGCCGGCGATTACACGCTCTACGATCAGCACGGCAACGTCGTCGGTGCCATCGATGGCAAGGTCTTCTCGCTGGGCGGCAAGTGGCACTGCAAGGTCAAGCAAGGCCATGCCGACAAGCGCCTCCTCACTGTCATGAAGCTGTTTGCCGGCATGATGATCTTCAACGCCGACAGCCGCCGCCATATGAAGTCGCTCTACCGCGATGTCCGCCGCGGCAAGGTCAAGCCGCGCATCGAGACCCAGGAAGCCGACCTCTACAAGAACCCGCGCCGCACGCGCTGACGTTTCGCCGCGCAAACGTCTGCCGAAATTGCAGGCAAAAGAGTGATGATAAAACAGGCTGATACCCCCGCCCCGGTCTCGGCCTGTTTTGCTTATCCATCTGTTATATCGTCAATTTTTTCAAGCTCGTGATCTGGCACAGAACTTGATCACACTGCATCCCACCGCAGCAGACCGCTCAATTCAAGAGCGGCTGCGCAAAAGCACATCACGCGGTGGGAGCAGGGGGCTATGGAACAACTTCAGTCCGGTTCGGACGTCTTCTTTCTATTGATGGGGGCGATCCTCGTTTTCGCCATGCATGGCGGTTTCGCGTTCCTGGAAGTCGGCACGGTCCGGCATAAGAACCAGGTCAACGCGATGGTCAAAATCCTCGTCGATTTCGCCATCTCCACCGTCACGTACTTCTTTATCGGCTACTGGATCGCCTACGGCGTCAGCTTCCTCGCACCGGCTTCAGTCATCTCAGGCGGCGCTGAGGGCTTCGGTCCGCAAGGCATTTCGCTGGTGAAGTTCTTCTTCCTCTGCACGTTTGCCGCCGCGATCCCAGCGATCGTGTCCGGCGGCATCGCCGAGCGGGCGCGGTTCACTCCGCAATGCATCGCCACGGCGGTGATTGTGGGCCTCGCCTATCCGTTGATTGAGGGCACCGTCTGGAACCGCAACTTCGGTCTCCAGGACGGTCTCTTCAAGGAAACGCTGGGCGCTGACTTCCACGATTTCGCTGGCTCCATTGTCGTGCATGCGTTCGGCGGCTGGATCGGCCTCGCCGCGGTGCTTTTGCTCGGCGCACGTCTCGGCCGCTACGACAAGGGCCGTTCAATCGGCATCCCGCCGTCGTCGATCCCCTGGCTCGCCATGGGGTCGTGGATGCTCTGCGTTGGCTGGTTCGGATTCAACGTCATGAGTGCGCAGAGCCTGAAGGGAATCTCGGGTCTCGTTGCAATGAATTCGCTCCTAGCTATGTGCGGCGGCATCCTCGCGGCACTTTTTGTCGGCCGCAATGACCCGGGCTTCGTCCATAACGGCGCGCTCGCCGGACTTGTCGCCGTTTGCGCCGGGTCCGATCTCATGCACCCGGTCGGAGCCCTCGTGACGGGCGCGGTCGCCGGCGTGATCTTCGTCCAAGTGTTCCAGATAGCGACCAACCGTTGGGCCATCGACGACGTTCTCGGTGTCTGGCCACTGCATGGTTTGTGCGGCCTTTGGGGCGGCATCGCGTGCGGCATCTTCGGGACAGAAGCCATGGGTGGCCTCGGCGGTGTCACGTTCGCCTCCCAACTCGTCGGCTCGCTCGCTGGCGCGGGATTCGGATTTCTCGCCGGTCTTGCCGTCTATGGTCTTCTCAAGGTGACCGTTGGCATCCGCCTGTCGCCCGAAGAAGAGCGTCAGGGCGCCGACCTCTCGATCCACAAGATTGGCGCCAACCCGGAAGAGGACGTCCGCTTGGGTCGCGTCTAATGCCGCAAAAAAGAACCCGGCGAACCTCATCAGTGCGCCGGGCTTCATTCATGCTGCACTGCTGCTGCGTGGCAAAACTAGTTGCGGCGCGACTTGTTGGTCGATGCCGTCTTGTAGCGCTTGCGGTCCGCCTTGGTGACTTCGCCGGCGGCCGCCAGAGCGCCGATGCATGGCTTGGAGAGGCGCGGACCCACCGCTCGCATGCACTTGCGCACCGCCGGCGTCCCGACAGGATGCATGCTGCAATGCGCGAAGTAGTCGTTGGCGCAAGCCCGCTTCACGGCAGGGCTGACGTCGCGGGCGGACGCCGCATTGGCCGTAACCAAGGCGGCGGCGGAAACCGCCACGGCAGCCAGGGCGGCTGCGTAGCGGCGAAGCGGATTGGTTGATGTCAAGTAAACCCCCTCTGGCGCGGTCGGCGCCGCACCGGTGACAGTGATCTCGGTCGATGTTGCCGCCGCTTGTCTTGCGCCGGCCTTTGGTTATTGGCGGAAGGGAAACTGACCGGTGCTCCCGCGTCAGGTCGCCCGCTTGTGGACGCCTCGTCCGCAAAAGGATAAGCGATTCGCTGCGCGACCAGAGACCGGAGTGAGTGTGCCGATGACGAAATTTACCGAGCGTGAGAGCCGGGGACACATCCGCGGCGCGTCGGCGCTCACCGACGGCACAATCCGTTCGCCCTTCACGCAGTTGCGCGAATTGCTCGATGGTATCACGCCAAGTCATGCTCGGCCCATCGAACTCACCATTGGCGAACCGCGCGAAGCCATGCCGGACTTCATCGTGGCCCGGATTACAGAAGCCGCCGCGAGTTTCGGCAAGTATCCGCCCATCAAAGGCTCCGATGAACTGCGCGCCTCCATCGCTGCCTGGATCGCCCGCCGCTACGCCATCCCCGACATCGAGCCCGCCACGGAAATCTTGGCACTGAACGGGTCCCGCGAGGGTCTCACGTTCGCCTGCATGCCCGCGATGGCACGCAAACGCGGCATCGAAAATCCCG
>VYKW01000357.1_pt1 | contig 17655 bp, 10 predicted proteins | sample 5114451 | NCBI WGS metagenome assembly VYKW01 (sample SAMN12291784, study PRJNA351875) | freshwater metagenome | isolation source: freshwater lake | place: USA: Michigan, Gull Lake | collected 2013-08-08
ATGGCAGCCGTCGTTGTCTGGAAGATGAGCGCGAAGCCGCCGGCCAGCAGCGCAAGCGCAAGCACGGCGACAGTGCGGATCGGCACCGCACCGCTGGCCAATGGCCTCCATCGCTTCGTCCGGTGGCTCCGGTCACTCGGAAGATCGATCAGATCGTTGATGATGTATGTTGCCGATGCGATCATTCCGAGGGCGACGAAGCCCGTGCCGGCGGTGAGCCAAGCCGCCCCGTCGGAAAGCTTGCCGCCGAGCACGAGGGGAACGAAAACCAAAAGGTTCTTGGCCCACTGGTGCAGCCGCAGAGTCTTGCGGAAGACCGTGAGCGTTCCAAGCCCCAGGTTCGAACGCTCGTCACCTGCCGTCCCTGAAAAGATCGCAAAACCGTTCGGAAAATGTCCGCCGATAAAATTGTTGCGCTCCAAGCCGCCACGCGGAGCATTGGCCACCATCCGCGAAACAAATGGGAAACGCGCGGCGACCGCGGCCGCAATCGTGTGTGGAGCGGACGTGACAAGAACAATCGACCGGCCCGATTGAGCGGCCGCTTCGAGTTCAGCCACCAATGTCTCCCTGACGGGCCAGTTCTCGATCTCCGTCGCAATGGTCACGTCGGCGGTCGCAAGCTCGTGGTCGCGCCGTGTCTTGGATATCCAGGATTGCGCCGGCATCCGGCGCCACCTGTTAAGCAGATACTCGTCGCACCATTGGGTCGCCATGAGATCGCCGATATCGACGACCAGCGGCGCCCCATTCGTCGAGGTAGCTTCCGCTGGAGACACGATCATGATCCGTCTGGCCTCATCGCCGCACGCGTCATCGGCGTTACTCCTGAAGTCCTGATGGAGGCCGTGGCGGCGGCTCCGTCGTGCGGCGATAGACGGACAAGTTCTGGTCCTTGTCGGCGACGATGAGTTCGAAGTGTCGAACGAATGTGCCAGCCTGCGGATTGTCCTTCCAGCCCGACATCCCATACCAGTCTGCGATATACCGCACCGGGGTATCGACGACATAGTCCAGGACATGATTGTGTGCGAGCAATTCCCGCAAGGCAGCCGGGTTCACTTTGCCGTCGAGATTGAGCGTGCGATCGTGGAAGTAGCCAAGCGTCCCGGTTTGCACGGCACCGACCCAGTCTGACGGCGTTGCGTGATTGCCGACCCAATCGACGACCTGTTTGTGCAGGTGTTGGGTCCCGTTCCGGTAAAAGTTGGCCGAAACGGCAATGGCGTACAAGGCCAGCATCGCCGCCGCGCTCGTGAGCATGGGCGTCAGCAGTTGCGGCATTCTGGGGAGAGCGAAAAGGCAGAAGTACCCCACGACGACGAAGACAAAGCTAAGGAGCGGCGATCCGATGCTGAGATAGCGCGGAATGAAGTGGGCCGCACCGAATAACAATCCATAGTACAGACTGAGCGCCCCGACAAAAAGAACACTCGTTACAAAGACCCGGCGGGTTGCCGGATTGCGCTGTCCCCAGAGGCGCCAGTATGCGGTCAGCACGGCCGCCAGAATCACGATCGAGACAGCAATCAGAACAGCGTTGGTCTCGAACTTGCCCGGAATTGGGAGCAAGGGGACCATCGTCTCCAGAAGCGCCAGCGGGATTCTTGCAAGATTGTCGCCGAACGATGCGACATAGGACTGCGATATGCCGCTGATCGGCACGATGCTGCCGAACAGGATGTAGTTGTTGACTAGCCAGGGCAAGCCGATAAGGACGGACGTCGCTCCCGCCGTGAGGCACTCCAGGAAACGCCGCTGCAGCGAGAGACGGTCCTTGGCGCCCACAAAGAGGTGCGAAAGCAGGAGGGCGGCGATAAAGAAGATGGCGTCGTTACGCGCCAAGAACGTCAGGCCCAGAAGAAAACCGAGAACGATCGCAGGCCGCCATTGCACGCCTGATGATTGGGCGTCCAAGCGCGTTACGAAGTAATAGAGCGTGGAAAGCACCGTCAGAACATAAAGGCCCGTCTCGAGACCATTCATCGTGTGTGCAATGTTCAACGGACCGACGAACCAGAACGCAGCAACGAAGCGGGCCAACTCCTCCCGCAGTGCGATCCCGGAAAGCAGGACGAGACACAGCCGGTAGAGAATATAGGCACCCAACGCAGCAATCACGGCCGAAACAACCGTCACCAGCGCAATCGACATCTGCCGCTCGCCGCCCGCGATCCAGTGCAGTCCAGCAAAGAGATATGTAGCCAGCGGTTGCACGCCGTTCGTCGCAATCTGCCCTTCGCTGGTGCTCATGCCAAGTCCAAGGGCCATGTTCCGGGCGATCGTTTGCATCAGATAGCCGTCCTCGGACATGTACTGCCAGAACAGCCGGCCCTCGAAATCCAAGAGCGGCGACAGCCGCGCCACGAAGCCAACGGCGAAGACGATCCAGAGCAGGAGCCGAAGATTGGACATTTGGGCCCTTGCGCCGGAAAGCAAAGGGGCGCTCGCCTTTGTTGCCAGTGTCTCGCCCTGCTCCAAAAAGTCCCGCATGCTATCAATGAATGTACGCAAAACAGACCCGCCTACCATATCGATCCACCCTAAGGCCTTTCAAACGGGATTTGCTCCAGATCGCAGCGCTGCAGCTCGGCACGAGCCGGTTGGCATCATGATCGACTTGGCGGCATTACTCTCGTTCGAGACCCGACTGCAAAATAACTAATAATTCAATAGCGGAATTCAGAAAAACCCGATAGCGGCCGAGCGCCAAGTGCGCATAGAAATCTGGTTGTGACAGTAAATAAAGACGCTGAAGTCGGTGTCGCCTAGTGCCAATCGTGCAACCTGCAAAGGTTCGGCAGGGCGTTCGGAGTGTTGAGGGCATCCGGGGCGGCGGCTGGCCTCATACGCTGATGCGCACATGAAACGACGATTTCACCGAATTGCAGCAAAATGGGGAGGGCCGATGTGCCGGACCTGCCGCACATGCTTAACACTATTGCCACTGCCCTGAACGGCGCCGTTGATGGACAACGTTGGAACTGGCACTGTCGGCGTACGAATGGGCTGACGTCCGAGGGCCGCAAAAGGAGAATCTTACAGGATGTGTGTCAGTCACTGTGAATCAGCCAAAGAACGGCCTTCTGCGATGACCACGTATCCATGAATTCCTTCGTCCAAGCCATGACGCAGTCCGGGACGTTCGGTCGGGTCGCAAGGGGACTGAGCTGGACCGTTGTTGGCTTCACCGCATCCCAGGTGCTGCGATTTGCGGCAAACCTCGCGCTTACCCGCCTTTTGTTTCCCGAAGCATTTGGATTGATGGCTCTCGTCCAGGTCTATGTTACCGGCCTCGTCATGTTCTCCGATGTTGGGCTCGGCCAGTCGGTCATGCAGAACAAGCGAGGCGACGAAGATGACTTCCTCAATACGGCCTGGACCATACAAGTCATCCGCGGATTTTTCCTGTGGGTTGGAACCTGGCTCCTCGCACTGCCCTTGGCCGCTCTCTATGGCGAACCGTCCCTCGGGCAATTGCTCCCCGCAGCTGGATTGAGTCTGATCGTAGCAGGTTTCAATCCAACCCGGATCTGGTCCGCCAACCGCCATCTTCTGCTCGGTAGGATCACGGCGCTGGATTTGATCAATCAGTTGATCGGCGCATCTGTTCTCATCTTCTTGGCATGGATGACGCAGTCCGTCTGGGCGCTCGTGATAGGCGGCGTGTTATCGTCATTGTCGTATCTCGCGCTGACCCACGTGTTCCTGCCCGGCAAGGGCAACACATTCCGCTGGGAGCCAGAAGCCGCTCACGAGATCGTTCATTTCGGCAAGTGGCTGCTCTTGAGTACGGCGCTCGGCTTCGTCTTTGCGCAGGGCGATAGGGCGGTGTTGGGCTTGTATCTCTCGATGGAGATGCTGGGCATCTACAATATCGGCTACTTCCTGGCGAGCTTTCCTCTGTTGCTCGGTGGCGCGATTGTAGCCCGCATTTTCCTGCCGCTGTATCGTGAAAAACCCCCATCCGCCTCACGCGACAACTTCGAAAAAGTCCGGCGATTCCGTTTCCTAATCACGTCGGGCCTGATGGCGGCGCTGCTGGCCATGGCGTTCTTGGGCAGCTATCTTGTTGATGTCCTCTATGACCCGCGTTACGCCGCCGCCGGGTCCATCGTCGTCTTGATCGCCAGCGCTCAGTTAACGCAATTGATCGGCCTGACCTACGATCAGTCGGCCCTTGCAGCCGGCGACTCTCGCAACTTTTTCACGCTGATTGCGGTCCGCGCCTGCGTCCATCTGGCCCTGTTCGTCCTTGGACTGAAATTGGGCGGCCTTGTGGGCGCTATTGCCGGTCAGGCGCTAGCACTGATTGCGATCCATCCGCTGATTATCTGGTTGGCGCGCAAGCACGGCGTTTGGGATCCATGGCACGACGCGACGTTTGCGGTCATCGGTATCACCGGTGCCGCACTCGCGCTATGGTTCAATTGGGACGCCATCGCGGTTCTCGGCGCAACCGTCGCTCCAAAAGCGCCGATCGCACCATAATGCTTCTCACCCGGACCCATTTGCGGGCGACTGCGAAGCGGCCGCGATCGTTCCGAGGACGGGCTCGAGGGCCACACGCCAATCCGCGAGCGCAACGTGATGCAAGTCGGCAAGCTTGCGCGAATCGAGGCGCGAATTGCGAGGCCGGCGTGCCGGCGACGAATAGTCAGCGGTCGTAATGGGAACGACCGACACCCTTCGACCGCCGCGTGTGGCAAGGTCGACAAAGATGGCCTCTGCAAAGCCGGCCCATGTCGTCCCGCCTGCGGCCCCCATATGGAAGACTCCCCGCAGATCCGCCCGCTGAGGTTCGCCCAAGAGGTTCGATGCCACCTGGAAGATGCCTTTGGCGATCTCGTGCGCGGACGTCGGAGCCCCATGTTGGTCAGCAACGACCCGGATGCTGTCGTTCGTGGCAGCCAATCGTAACATGGTCTTCACGAAGTTGCTGCCATAGGGACTGTAGACCCAGGCAACGCGGAGGACGGCGCAGTTTTCCGCATTCGACAGCGCCGCGTGCTCGCCAGCCAGCTTCGTCGTCCCATAGACGTTCAACGGCGCGGGCGCGTCGGTTTCGAGCCACGGTTCGGCCTTCTGCCCATCGAAGACGTAGTCGGTGGACAGGTGAATGAGCGGCACGTCGAGCGCCGCGGCCGCGCCCGCAATGAGACCTGGTGCCCGTGCATTGATCGCGTGAGCGAGTTCGGGCTCGCTATCGGCCCGGTCGACGTCGGTGTAAGCGGCTGCCGAAACAATGACGTCGGGCTGCACGCGCCGGAAGGGTTCGACCAGACTGTCGTCGGCCGACAAGTCGATTGTGGGCCGTGCAAGGGGGACGACCGTCGCGCCATAATCGGCCGCGAGCGCTTGCAGCGCCGATGCGATTTGCCCGTGCTGTCCGGTGACTGCTATGCGCATGGGTCAGCCTGGCGCCCGATCGAGGATGCCCAGACGCTCCCCCGCATAGACTTTCTCTCGCAGCGGACGCCACCACCATTCGTTATCAAGGTACCATTTCACCGTCGCTTCGATGCCCAGGTCGAAATCGTGATCGGCCTTCCACCCCAGTTCCGTCTCCAATCGTGTGGCATCGATCGCGTAGCGCTGGTCGTGTCCGGGTCGGTCTTGGACGAACGTGATGAGACGGTCGTGCGGCGCTCCGGACGGACTCAGATCGTCGAGGATCGCACAAATCCGCCGGACGACGTCGATATTGCGCCGTTCGTTGCGGCCGCCGACATTGTACTTCTGCCCCAGCCGGCCTTTCGAAGCGATGAGATGCAGCGCGCGCGCATGGTCTTCGACGTAGAGCCAGTCGCGGATGTTCTGCCCGCTGCCGTAGACCGGCAGCCGCTTGCCGTGGAGGGCGTTGAGAATGATGAGCGGAACGAGTTTCTCGGGAAAATGAAACGGTCCATAGTTGTTCGAGCAGTTCGAAATGACGACCGGCAATCCGTATGTGCGGTGCCACGCCAGGGCAAGATGATCGGCGGCGGCCTTCGATGCGGAATAGGGAGAGCTGGGATCGTAGCGGGTTTCCTCGTGAAACAAACCCTCGTCACCGAGCGAGCCATAGACCTCGTCGGTTGAGACATGCAGGAAGCGGAAGGCTCGTGCCTCTGATTCGGTCAAAGACGAAAAGTACCTTCGCGCCTCTTCGAGGAGCGTGTAGGTGCCGCCGATGTTGGTCGTGATGAAGTCTGCCGCACCTGTAATGGAGCGGTCCACATGGCTCTCGGCGGCGAGATGATAGACGCGGTCGGGCTTGAACGAAGCGAACGCGCCGGCCACCGCCACCGGATCGCAGATATCGGCCTTCACGAAGTGGTGCTTGGGATTCGACCAAACCGGCCGAAGGTTCTCCGTATTGCCCGCGTAGGTGAGCTTGTCGAAGGTCAGAACCTCGGCGCCTGCGTCGAGAGTAAGGTGTCGAACAACGGCCGAGCCGATAAAGCCGGCGCCACCAGTGACCAGAATTCGCATCTGCAAAGGGCCCTGCCTTAGTGAGGTATCCGCAACTTCATCTGGTCGACGCGTCCAGCCGCGGTTGCGCAATCGCTGCCGCACTCTATCTTATTGGCGCGGGCTAGGCTGATTGTTCGAGCGAAATAGTTTCTACGATCCTAGAGCCCCGCGGCAATCTGCATCAGTCACTGGCTTGAGCCAGAACGCTCGGACCCGTGTGCGCCAGGATGAGCAAGGCGGATTGCCCCTTATTCGGTTCGAGGACCCGTCGACATTCTGTTTGGTGCGGACCGGTCTTTTGGCGGGCTTCTGAACCGGACTTAGATAGCAAGGCGGATGGTCGTTGCTTGTATACCGCTTCAATACCCCCATCGCACCGCCAACTGGATCTGGCGGGCATCAAGCGGGCCTATGGAGCAAAAAACACGTCGACAGCTTGCCCGTCACGGAACGCGAGCGGCAAATCTGCAAGGCTCGGTTGCAGACGAGCGGCGAAAGCGTCCTCGTCCGCGCTTCCGGAGGGAAGTATCGCACGCAGCACTGCTGTTTTGCGAGGCCCCCCGGCAATCGCGTAGTCGACCTTCTGGCCGATGGTCATGGCGTCGACCTGATTATCCAGAACGGGCACCGAGATCTCGATCTGGCTGAGATCCTGGAGAGTGAAAAGGTCGGGGCTCTGCTGCGTCACCGATGCTCCCACGCTGGTTATGATACCAAGTACGAGCGCATCGTAGGGCGCCTTGATATCCGCAAGCCTTATTTCGAGATCCACCCTCTCGATTTCAGCTTCGCGCCGCTTGACGGTCCGTTCCGCATTGAGCCGTTGCCCCTCCGCCGCCTGCAGAGCGATCTCCGCATCTTCGAACAGGGCGCGATTGAAGGACGGCGAGCCTTTGAGTCCCGCCCTGCGCCGCAAGTCGAGGTCCGCCCTGGCCACCGCGGCCTTTGCGACCTCCAATGCCGCCTTCGCTTCATCGAGCGACCGTTGGATGATGAGCTTGTCGGCTTCCAGCTGCTCTGTGTCCAACCGTGCCAGTAGGTCGTCCTTCTTGACGCGGTCGCCAACGCGCACGCGAACTTCTCTGACACGCTGAGATCGTTCGCCGGTAAACTGCGCGGCAATTTGGCCCCGAACATCGGCGACCAAACGCCCTTTTTTCGGCTCGGCCGCTTCAACTGTCCCCGCTCCGGCCAGAACTGCGAGGACGAACGCGAAGGGCAGCGCACGAGATTTGCAGGTCATCGCGGCATACTTTCTTTGGACGTGGCGGCCTCATGCCTGTCGAAAATCTTCTATAACCATGTCACGGTCCCGGCGAAGGGGGCAATATCCGAATAATGTTATTGACTAATGGCCGAGCATAACCGCTGGAACTATGGACAAGATTCGACAGCTAAGGGTTGCGGATGCGATGTCCTGCTCGCGCCTATGCCGCTGTCCCGCATCCCCCCTGACAGGAAATCCTGAACTAGGTTTTGTATCGGATTGAATGCGATCCGGAGAGAACATCGCATTGAGCTTGAAATGAACGGCAGAAACGGCACGCCAGGGCTTCTTCCGCTGGCTCTACTCCGGCAAGCGAGGGTGTATCAAAGTGCCGGACGGGCGTCCCGTGAGATGCCAAACCAATTCCATCCGTCCGGTGCTCGCGCTTCGATCGGCCAATAGCCTGACTTCAACAATGCCTTGCGGGACGCCGCATTGTCCGGATGAACCCGCGCAACGATGGTCTGCAGGTCCGGCCACCGCTCGAAGCTCAGCCGCGTGAACGCCGCAACGAGCCGTGAGCCCAAGCCGCGCCCCCAGGACGGTTCGCCCAGCCAGTAGCTGATTTCCGCCGTGTTGCGTTGCGAAGCAGCAGGATCGAACAAGAGTCGCGCCTGCCCAAACGGTTCGTCCTCGACGGTCGCCGCAAAGACGTCGTGATGTTCAGCCTCGTTGGAAAGAGTGATGAGATGAATCGCTGTCTCAAGATCGAGATGGGGCTGTGGATCGGGCATGTATGTCCACACGCGCTGATTTGCGAGCATGGCGACGAACGCCGGTGCGTCCGACTCCTGCCATCGACGAAACGCAATGGACTGTTCGCTAGCCCGGGACGGTTGCAAAGCGCGGCCTCGCCGTCCCAAGGATCCAGCAATATCGTCGATCACGTGAGCGGGTACAAAACCACCTTGAACGGGATCGTAGGCGAGCTCCACGCCGTTAACACGGCACTGTTCGATGTCACCGGCGCCAAGGATTCCGTCGGATCGCAGCCGGCAACTCGAAAGGTCGCGCGGCCCAGTGGGTCGGTGGCCCATAAAACTGTCGCTATTATAATCCCTGTGCTGGAACGTCACGACACCTACTCCGCGAAGCCGGCTGGCTGAATGCTGCCGCTTATTCTCAAGTCGGTTATGTAAGTGGGGTTCGTTTGACACGCCTTAAATATACGTAGCCTTCCGGATGCCCCAGCCAACCGAACCGGCCGGGTCAGAGCAACTGCCGATCAAAAGAGCGACGGAAAGAGCGTCGCTCTATGTGGCGTTCGCGCACGAATGGCGTTCGGGGAGGCTTGATGTTGGAGACGCCCATGCCCCGCAGGTGCCGAAGGCTCAAGCCCACCGGCGGTCACCTACAGACGAATGCGTGCCTCCTCGAAAAAACCGCGATCCCCCGCGGGCCGGTACCAACTCCGGAACGACTGGTGCCGGCTGCAGGATTTGAACCTACGACCCCCTGATTACAAATCTCAGTTTTCGGCTTTCCGGCAACTTCGCGCTGTTTCCGCTTCTTTCCTAGATCTCTGATTCAATTGACGTTTGCCCGCATCGCTGTTTCCGTAGGATTCCACGGGTTGCCATTTCGGTGGCGACCCGGTGGCGACCCAGCGGAGATTGCGGCCATGGCAACGACACGGCTAACCAAGCGGACTGTGGATGCAGCGGCGTCGAAGGCGACCCGTTACACGATCTTTGACGAGGATCTGACCGGCTTTGGGCTTCGCGTCTTCCCGTCTGGTCAAAAGTCCTACGTGATCGAGTATCGCGCCGGGGAAGGGGGGCGCCGGTCCCCTAAGAAGCGGCTGACACTCGGCAGCACAACGTCGCTCACGCCTGATAAGGCCCGGGAGGCTGCATCGAAGTTATTGGCCCGCGTGAAGCTCGGCAGCGACCCAGCAGCAGAAAAGCAGGACGCCCGCCAAGCGCTGACCCTAGAGGAAGTGGCCCGCGCCTTTCTATCTGAGCATGTCGAGGTGAAGCGCAAGCCCAAGACACTGGCTCATTACCGCGACCTCCTGGAGCGGATGGTTATCCCAAAACTCGGGACGGCTAAAGCCAAAGACGTTCGCCGCTCGGATGTCGCGCGCCTACACCGTCAGTTGAAGGCAACCCCTTATCAAGCCAATCGCGTCTTGGCGGTCTTGAGCGCGCTCTACGCCTTCGCCGGCAAAAGGGGCTTTGTGGCCGAAGGCTGCAATCCAGCGCGCGGGGTCGAGCGCTATCGCGAGCAAGGCCGCGAGCGCTTTCTGACGGCCGAGGAATTGGTGCGCATCGGCGCGGCCCTCCTGGAAGCCGAGACAACCGGCATTCCCTGGACCGTTGACGATACCGCACCGAACGCTAAGCACCTTGCCAAGCCCGAAGACCGCTTCAAGAAGATCGGACCCCAGGCCGCCGCTGCCCTACGCTTGTTGCTACTGACGGGCGCACGGCTGCGCGAGATCCTGCATTTGCGCTGGGAGGAAGTCGATTTCGAACGGGCTATGCTGTTTTTGCCCGATAGCAAGACCGGCAGAAAGCCAATCCTGCTAAACGCGCCTGCCATGGAAGTAATCGCCAGCTTGCCGCGCACGAGCGCTTACGTGATCGCCGGGAATGATCCCGAAAAGCCCCGTGCTGATCTGCATCGGCCTTGGAAGCTCATTGCAGAGCGCGCTGGGCTTGGTGACGTGCGCATTCACGATCTCAGGCACACGTTTGCATCGTTCGGCGCCGGGAGCGGTTTAGGGCTGCCCATGATCGGCAAACTGCTGGGCCATCGCCAAGCCGCTACGACGCAACGATATGCGCATCTTGACAACGATCCGTTGCGCCGCGCATCTGGCACGATTGGTTCGCAGATTGCGTCGGCGATGGGGATGAAAGGGATATGCGCTGAATTGATTCAACTTGGGAAACGAAAGGCGTAAGAGCAAGGTTCCAACAAATAACGCTGAATGGGTCCCCTCTCCGTATCGTGCTTAAGCGAGAGCCTCGACGTCTTCATCGACAATCGACCGCCAAGGTTTATAGTCGATCAGCGCAGACCGATAAACTGGAAGCTCGGGGTTCCTAGCGACCTCTTTGAGCGTCTTGCATAGCGAATCTCTCAGAGATTTGTCGAGCCAAGGGCTCAAAATTATTCGGTCGATCGCATCAGGTTCTACGGGCACGAATGGCGCTGCGATCGTCTTCGCACCGCGTAATTGGGGGTAAACTAAACGAAATTCGCTCTCTCCAGCAAACGCTGCGCGTTTGAGAAACGGCCACTCATGAGGAGCTGGACGCTTCGCCTTCAACTGCTTGGTGTATCTGTATTTGACGTATCCAGCTTGCAAGCCAGGCAAGAAGCTTTGCGCATTTTCCACGAATTCATTTTGCTTGAGACGGAAGCAAATACCGTCGTACCCGTTGGAATATATCCGCCAGTGATGGTAGGTTTCCTCCGAGCTAGTGAAGCACAAGGCTGTTAGAGACCCAGCACGGATAGTCTTTTGGTACCTCTCCATGAAGTGCCTATCATTCTGGTCCTCCCAGCGACTAGGATTCCGCAAAGCCATCTTGCCGGTGCTGAGAATATGGATCGCGTCGGCGAGGTTGGTGTAACGACGTAGAAATTGCTTTTTCTTGCGCATTTCAATCTCATCAACCATTTTCGTGAATGTTGAGCGCTGGGAGAGACTTCACGATCTTCATCGTCTCCAGGCTGACAGTGATGACGCGAAGGAACAGCTCCAGCGGATACCTGGGGTTCTTCATGGTCTCGATTGCCCAGTCGTTGGCGTCGTTCACGATGCCGCTTTCCTTGTCGGTCTTGACGCACTGGCGCTCGACGACCCAATCAAGCGCAGGCTTGCCGTTGACGACGTATTCGTAGGCTTCGAGCGGGATACCCGTCACGGTGATTGTGTCGTTATAGAGAAGGGTTGTGCGGTCCTGCTCGGCACCACGGCCCTTGCCGCCGTAGCGAATTTTCTCGACGCGGTAGTCGCGCGCGTTGCCGGCGTGCGTGACCTTAGCGCCTTCGTAGATCGGTGCCTTATCGTAGTTGATGTGCAGGTCGCCCAAGTCGCGGCCGGCCTTCGAGAAAGCCCAGAAATTGGCAGCTGTCTTCACGCGCGGGATGCGCGGTAGCTCCTTGACGAGATTGTCGGCAAAGCGCTCCCGATAGTCGAGCGAATGAAGCAAACCATAGATGTAGTAGAACAAGTCTTCTTTGGTGATCGTCTCGCCGGGGTAAGCCTCCCGGAAATGAGCAAGCCCCTCATCTGTGATTGCGTCGCAACGTTGGGGCTTGGCCTGCTTGTTGCTGGCTGCAAACAGCGGCTCGTCCGCTCGGTCCGGCTGTTCGGAGTCATAGAGGTAGAGCGGGAAGCATTGCGTCCCTCCCTTCATGGCGGCCAAGCAAAACTCGGATGGTACATCGGTCATGATCGCCGTGAAGCCGCTGATTGCGCCAGGAGCCGACACGCCGATCATGAGGTTTTTGGTCATCGCATCGGAGAAGATGCGTGGCATCTGGTAAACGCGCTCATTTAAAGCACGATTGAAATAGAGCCATTGCCTGTGGAACGGTCGATACATCGCGGCGATCAAGTCAGTCTCGTCGAACGAAAGGTCGTGATCACTTGCGAGCGCTTGTTTGAGATTGTGCGTCCAACCGATCTTACTCAGGTCGGTGTCGATGAAATTGTTGACCAGTTCATCGCGCTGCTTCTTGGTTGCGCCAGGATGTGACTTAGCCAGACGTTGCCGCTCACCGTTATAGAAGTCGATCATTCGTTCGACGTTAGCACCAAGCCGAACCTTAGACGCATTGAGACACCAAGTGTCGCGTCCAGTGAGCACGCCCATAGAAAAGTTCTTGAAGATCGCAGTGGTGTCCCCCTTCTTGCTGCCGATTGCGATATGGCCGGTGAAAGAACCGTCGCGCTGCTTCAGCCAGTCGCCGTGTGCGTCGGGCTCTATCATCCGCCAGACCGGTCCATTCGCGATGCCATCGATGCTAGCAAGTGTAGCGATCTCTTCGAGCTTCTGTTCGCGGCTCAGATAGTCGCCGATGTCGTGGAAGTGAATTTGCCCGCGCTTTCCGGCCTTGGGGTTCTTGACCAGTAAAGAGATCGCAATCGGCGCGCGACTTCCTGCATCGAAAATGTTTCCGCCTTCCCTACGCCTTAACTCACCGGACGAACGGGCGTTACCTCGCAGATGGAACACGTAGAGGCTGCTGAACTCTTCCGCGAGACACTTGCGCAAACCATCGGCCGCGTTGCCGTCGACGAAGCCACCATTGGTGACGAAGCCGATGATGCCATTGCTCTTGATCCGGTCGCTGGCCCAGCGGATCGCACGGATGTAACTATTGTAGAGCCCTTTCGACAGGGTAGCATTCGACCGGGCGACGTAGGTGCCCGAGATGCGGGCATCGAGGCTAGGATAATCGAGATTGTCCGCGTTATCGGTTTCACTGCGCTGCCCCTCTGAATACGGCGGATTGCCGATGATGACGCGGATGTCGAGCTTCTTCTGGCGGCGGCGGCGCTTGGAGTTGTCGACGGTCATCTGGTCGACGAGGTCGTCCTTCTCGTACATCTGGAATGTGTCGGTGAGGCATATTCCCTCGAACGGCACATAGTCGCCGCCGACAATGCTGTGATATGTCGACTCGATATTGATCGCTGCGATGTAGTAGGCGAGCAGCACGATCTCGTTGGCGTGAAGCTGGCCCGCGTACTTCTTCTTGATCTCATCGGGCGTCATTAGGCCGGTCTGCAAGAGCCGCGTGATGAAGGTGCCCGTGCCTGTGAACGGGTCGATGATGTGGACGCCGTCGCTGCCTAGCGTCTCGCCGAACTCGGACTTCAGCACGTCGTTGACGCTATGGATGATGAAGTCGACGACCTCGACCGGCGTATAAACGATGCCTAGCTTCTCGGTCATCTTCGGAAACGCATTTCGGAAGAACTTATCGTACAACTCGACAACGATCTTCTGTTTGCCTTGCGCATTGTCGATGCCAGATGCGCGCATCTTCACGCTGTCGTAGAAGCGCTGGAGCGTGTCGGCTTCCTTGTCGATGTGATGCTGTTGCAGCACGTCGAGCACGCCCTGCATCGCCTTTGACATCGGGTTCTGGCTGGCGAAGCTGAAGTCGGCGAACAGTGCCTCGAACACCGGCTTGGTAATCATATGCTGGGCCAGCATTTCGACGATCTCGCCATCGCTGACGCTGGGGTTCAGGTCGTCGCGAATATCGACGGCGAACGTGTCGAAGGCCTTCCTTTCCGCCGTGTTCTTTTGGTTCTCCAAGATACCTTTAATGCGATCAATGTGGGTCTGCGCGATCTTGGCGATGTCGGCCGCCCATTCCTCCCAGTGCAGGCGGTTGCCGCACTTCTTAACGATGCGGGCGTAGATAGCGCGCTCGATCTCGCCGATGTCGAATTGCAGCGGGAATTGGTCGGGGCTAACGCCCTTCTTCCGCTTGGGTTGGGGGCTGCCGAGATTGGTCGTGCCGCGTGCCCGGTCGGCGTCATCTTCGCGGTCGTTCCTCGATTGGCGACGCTGGATCTTGTCGGTGACGGCGATTACTTCCATCTTGCTCGTGTCCTGGCCGATCAGGTCGAGCTTGTTGATCATCGCGTCGAAGCGGTCGTCGTGCGAGCGTAGCGCCTGGAGCACCTGCCAGACGACGCGATAGACTTGGTTGTCGTTCAGCGCCTCGTGCGGCTCCATCCCGGCTGGGATGACCACCGGGAGCACGACATAGCCGCGCTTCTTGCCCGGTGCGTTGCGCATCACCCGCCCGACCGACTGCACCACGTCAACCTGGGAGTTGCGTGGGGTGAGGAACAGCACGGCATCCAGCGCCGGCACGTCCACGCCTTCGGACAGACAGCGGACGTTGCTCAAGATGCGGCAGGTATCCGGTCCAGGATCGTCCTTCAACCATGCGAGCTTGTCGTCCTTGGCGGTTGCGTTCATGCCGCCGTCGACATGCGCGGCCTCGCACTTGAGTTTGACCGTGGCCGCTGCCGGGTCGTCCTCGGCCTGCTGATAGGCCTCGACCACGGCCTGAAACATCGCGGCGATCTGCTTGGAACTGACCTTGTGGGTCTTGCCGTTCTGATTGGCCTCGATCACCTGACAGAAGGCGACGGCACGGCGCATGGCCTCCTCGTCGCCAGCCAAGTCGGTCAGGTTCTGCTTGGACAGCGCCTTCCAGCAGCCGACGATGCGGGCGGCGTCATGAACCTTGATTTGGTTGTTACCGTCTTTCAGCAGCTCTTGAAGTCGGCGGCTGACGTGGGCTTCCTCGACGGCTAGGACGATCACCTTGTAGTCGACCAGAAGGCCGCGCTGCACGGCTTCGGAGAAGGTGAGGACGAACAACTCCTTGCCGTAGAGCGATTCATCGTCCATCGAGCAAAGAGCAACATTGTCCTGCTCGGCGACGGCTTGCGCGGCAGGGCTGTAGATGCGCGGCGTCGCGGTCATGTAGAGGCGCTTGGCCCCTCGGACGAATTTCTCGTCGTGGACGCGGATGAAGTTGCTTTCGTCCTCGTCCTCGAACTTCGCCCCCGTCGTCCGGTGCGCCTCGTCGCAGATGACGAGGTCGAAGTCGGCGAGCTTGTGCTTTTTTTGGGCCGTGCCGATCGTGTCTATCGAGTGATAGGTGCTGAACACGACGGTCATGCTGTCGGCGTCATGGCGCTTGGCCACCTCGTCGGCCAGCTTCTTGGCGTCGGTCGTTGCGGGAAAGCGCAACTCGTGAACGAAGGTTTGGACGGCCTCGTCATCCTTCTTGCGCTTCTTGCCGACGTCGCTGTCCGAGCAGACGGCAAAGCAGTGCAGCGGAATAGCGGCCTCCTGCGTCCACTCGGTCAAAGTCTGTGACAGAAGATTGAGGCTCGGAACGAGGAACAGCACCCGGCCACCGTTGCCGGCGATCGTCTCGGCGATTTTCAGGCTGGTAAACGTCTTGCCCGTGCCGCACGCCATGATCATCTTGCCCCGATCCGCAGCCTGGAGGCCGTGGACGACGGCCTTCAGCGCGCGGCTCTGGTGGTCGCGTAGTTCCTTCTGCGGTTTCAGAACCGGCTGGGCTTTCGATTTGTATCTCGACCAGTCGATCTGGCTATTTTCGAGGTCGTGGTAGTCGATCTTCGTGACGGGCGGCTGCTGATCGTAGAGCGCAGCTTCGGCGTGCTCGCTCCAATTGTTGGTGGTGGCGACGATGATGCGATGGGTAAAAGGCTTCTTGCCCGATGCGGTGAAGAAGCTGTCTATGTCGTCCTTCTGAACGGGATAGTCGCGCGCGTAGAACTTGCACTGGATCGCGTGCACTTCTCCCGTGACGGTTTCCGCGACAAGGTCGATTCCGGTGTCGCGGCCGTCGAGGCCCCGCCCTTTGGCCCAGTCTCGATAGGGCAGCACGCGGGTGTAGAGGTCGCGGTAGCGTGCTTCTGTCGTGAGGAACTTGGCGATCAATTCCTCGAAGTAAGCGCCGGCTTCGTAAGGGGTTTGCGCTGTATGCCAAAAGCCATCAAGTAGGTCGGCTAGTCTGCCCTGGTAGTACATGAAGCCCCCAAAACACGCCCGCGCAACAGAGGGACCCGCAACTCCGGATCGTGCATGAGCCGATCCAACTTTTAGGCAAGTCCGCGCACGTTGTGAAGCGTTCAGGAACCTGCCGGAATTTTGCCACGGCAGCGACGGGCTAGAGCCCCGAATCGAAGAGCAAGCTGCTGTTAGCTCGGGATAGGAGCGATCCGACACGATCGTTGCGCCGGGATCTTTCCGAGTGTGCGGCGGCGTTGGAGTTGAGCTGATGCGTACTTCGGGTGTCTATCGGAATGCTCTGCTTGATTTGGTCTACCCCGAAAAGGCACAAAAGCGGGAGACCTTGCTCGATGCTGTCGCCCACGGCCATCTGGAGCCCGAAGAAGCAGAAGCAGAGGCTCGGCGCTTTGGGATAGGACCCTTGTGCCCGACAGTCAGATCAGAAGACTTCGATGTAGCCTCCGAACCGTGGTGGACGCTGTCGATGGCAATCGCATGGATCGTATGGCGCTCCATGCCTGTGGTTCGGGAGCACTATGCCCCGTTCCGCGCGGCCTGCCCGGTTTGGACTTATCAGGAGTTGAGGCTTCCCAATCCGATTGGACAGGGTTTTATCCAACAGAGTGGCTTTGTCCTCAAAAACCGACCGCCTAGCACTTTCTCATTGATAGCGATCAGCACCTGCTACCCCCAAACCGAGGAAGACCTTCCACGTTTGTTGACGGCGTTCGATGCTCGACACGAGCTTTGGCGCCAGTTGTCGCTTGGCAACGTTTCTTCTGTTGGAATCGCACAGCTCGATGGTCTGCCCCGTACAATTCCAGCCCACGAATTTCCGTACCTGCAACTTGTCGAAGAAGATGAAGCTGATGTGTTGGTCCTTGGGGTCTGTGCTCCCAATCGCGCTGGGTACCATAACGTCCTGCTTTCGCAGCGGGACGTTTTGAGGCGTTGGCGAGCCCCTCAGCCGAAAGCGCGAGACAAGCGTAACTCAGAAAAGCTGTGCGCCACGTTTTTCGCCAGTTTGATGCAGGCTAGTCCAGAGCGACCTACTCTGAAACGTAAGCAAGCGGAAGCAATTGCCAAAGGTCACTACGGGCTCGGACGGGAGGCTGCTCGGCGCGCATGGGCAAGAGCGATCGAGCAAGCCGGTGCGGTTTCATGGTCTCGGCCCGGCCGCCGGCCGGATAATTGTGCCGACCAAATCGCGCCGGACAAATAATCGCTCACCCCGTTTTCTATGAGATGTCTTCGAGCAACATTCCTCCACATGCCGGTGCTGGTCCGGAGATTCCGTGGAGGTGACTGCGATGCCGTCAGGTTCTGACAAGCCCCGAGTTCTGAAGACGCGAGAAGCCGCAGAATATTGCGGCTCCTCAGCTTCAACGTTTG
>VYKW01000358.1_pt1 | contig 17655 bp, 13 predicted proteins | sample 5114451 | NCBI WGS metagenome assembly VYKW01 (sample SAMN12291784, study PRJNA351875) | freshwater metagenome | isolation source: freshwater lake | place: USA: Michigan, Gull Lake | collected 2013-08-08
GGCCGCTGTCGGCCAGCGGCTTGGCGGGCATCTGCTTGAACGACGGCGGCAGCATCGAGCTCTTGGGATAGCCGGCCATGTCGAGCAGCTGGTCCCAGCCGCCCGACTCGAAGCCGACCGAGCGCTCGCGACCGACCGACATCGCGGGGAAGTTGTTGTCGGTGAAGCCCGCCTTCCTGAACGACTCGGCGTCGGCGCTGCTGGAGACCGTCCGCTCGGCGAAGGGCACGCCGCGCTTGGCGAGGTGCGCGCGCGCCTGCTGGCAGGGCGTGCAGTTGGGCGTGGTGTACAGCACCACCGGGTACTTGGTCGTCGCGTCGCGCAGGGCCGCCGGCACGCCGCTGTCGTCGCTGCGGGCGGCGCCCTTCGTGTTCATCGCGTGGCCGTCGACGCCGGGCGGCGGCGGCTGGTCGCTGTAGGTGACGGCGCCGTTGGGCGCGACCCACTTGTACTGGGCCGCGGCGGGCGCCGCGGCGAGCATCAGGGTCGGAAGCGCGAGGGCGAGGGCGAGTTCAAGCTGCCGCATGGGAGGTCTCCTGGACCATCCCATTGTGTCGGAGCAGGGCGTCGATGCTGGGGGCCCGACCTCTGAACGCTCGGAACGAGTCGATGGCCGGTCGGCTGCCGCCCACCGACAGGATCTCGTCGAGGAAGCGCCGGCCGGTGTCCGGGTTGAACACGCCTTCCTCCTCGAACGCCGCATAGCAGTCGGCCGACAGCACCTCGGCCCACTTGTAGCTGTAGTAGCCGGCCGCGTAGCCGCCGGCGAAGATGTGCGAGAAGCTGTTCTGGAAGCGGTTGAAGTCCGGTGGCACCAGGACCGCGACCTCGCTGCGGACCTCGTCGAGCAGCTGCTGCACCGTGCGTGCGCCCGTCGCGTCGCCGTCGGCGAACTCCGCATGCAGCCGCATGTCGAACAGCGAGAACTCCACCTGGCGCAGCGTCTGCATGCCGCTCTGAAAGTTCTTGGCGGCCAGCATCCGGTCGAAGAGGGCGCGCGGCAGCGGTGCGCCGGCGTCGACGTGTGCGCTCATCGCGCTGACGATGTCCCACTCCCAGCAGAAGTTCTCCATGAACTGGCTGGGCAGCTCGACCGCGTCCCACTCCACGCCTGAGATGCCCGAGACGCCGAGCTCGTCGACGCGGGTGAGCATGTGGTGCAGCCCGTGGCCGAACTCGTGGAAGAGCGTGATCACGTCGTCGTGGGTGAGCAGCGCGGGCTTGTCGCCAACGGGCGCCTGCACGTTGCAGACCAGGTAGGCCACCGGTGTCTGCGCGCCGCCCTGCAGGCGCTTGCGGCCGCGCGCGTCGTTCATCCAGGCGCCGGGACGCTTGCTCGGGCGGGCATACATGTCGAGGTAGAACTGGCCGATCAGGTGGCCCGCGCGTTCGATGCGGTAGAAGCGCACGTCGGGATGCCATGTCTCGGCGGTGTCGGGCGCGAGCTTCACGTCGAACAGCCGCTCTATCAGGCCGAAGAGGCCGTCGAGCACGCGCGGCAGCTGGAAGTACTGCTTGACCTCGTTGTCGGAGAACGCATAGCGCGCCTCCTTGAGCTTCTCGCTGGCGAACGGGATGTCCCACGCGGCGAGCGGCTCGAGGCCGAGCGTGTCCTTGGCGAAGGTGCGCAGCTCGGCCATGTCGCGCTGGGCGGAGGGCCGGGCGCGGGCGGCCAGGTCGCGCAGGAACTCGACGACCTGCTTCGGCGAATCGGCCATCTTCGCGACCAGCGAGACATCGGCGAAGCTCGGGTAGCCGAGCAGGCGGGCCTCTTCGGCGCGCAGGGCGAGCGTCTCGTCGATGATCGGGCCGTTGTCCTGCGCCGCGTCGGCGCCGAGTTCCGAGGCGCGGGTGACGTAGGCGCGGTACAGCGCCTCGCGCAGCGAGCGGTCCTCGCCGTACTGCATCACCGGGAAGTACGAGGGGAACTGCAGGCTGAAGCGCCAGCCGGCGACGCCCGCGCGCTCGGCCTCCTGGCGCGCGGCCTGGCGAGCGTCCTCGGGCAGGCCGGCCAGGCGCGCCTCGTCGGTGACGTCGAGCGTGAACGCCTTGGTCGCGTCGAGCACGTTCTCGCTGAACTTCTGGTTGAGCGCAGCGCCCCGCTCCTGGATCTCGGCGAAGCGCTCGCGGGCCGGCGACACCAGTTCGGCGCCGCCCAGCCGGAAGCCGCGGATCGCATGCTCGACGATGCGCTTGCGGGCTGCCGACAGCGTCGCGAACTCGGCGGAAGTCTGCAGCGCCTTGTACTTCGCGAACAGCGCTGCGTTCTGGCCGAGCGCGGTCCAGAACTCGGTGGCGCGCGGCAGGTTCTCGTTGTAGACCGCCCGCAGCTCGGGCGTGTCGGCCACCGAGTTCAGGTGCCCGACTACGCCCCAGACCCGGCCCAGGCGCTCGGTGGCGTCCTCGAGCGGCTGCACGAAGTCGACCCAGGTCGCCGGGGTGGACGCCGACTCGGCGTGCTCGACCGCCGTGCGCGCCTCGGCCAGCGCCACGTCGAGCGCGGGCGTGACCAGGGCGGGCTCGAATGCTGCGAACCGCGGCAGGTCGGAGAAGTCGAGCAGCGGGTTGGCGGCGGCGGTGCGGGGGGTGTCGGTCATGTCGGTGGGTCGGGTGCGTGCGTCGGACATGACGCGGATTGTCGCGCGGCTCGCGTGGCCGCGCTTTCTTCGGGGTTGCTGGGAAGGCCGCATCGGCCGATCGGGGCCGACCGGCGGCCTGCGGAGCGTGTCAGCGTGCGCCGCGCTCGGCCGCCTCGATGGTGTTGACCAGCAGCATCGCCCGGGTCATCGGGCCGACGCCGCCCGGCACCGGCGTGATCGCGCCGGCCACCCGGCTCACGCCGGCGAAGTCCACGTCGCCGCACAGCTTGCCGTCGGCGCCGCGGTTCATGCCGACGTCGATCACCGTGGCGCCCGGCTTGACCATGTCGGCCGTGACCAGGTCCGGACAGCCGACGGCGGCCACCAGGATGTCGGCGCGGCGGGTATGGGCGGCCAGGTCCCGGGTGCGGCTGTGGCAGACCGTGACCGTCGCGCCCGCCGCCAGCAGCATCAGCGCCTGCGGCTTGCCGACGATGTTGCTGCGGCCGATGACCACCGCCTCGGCGCCGTCGAGCGGCGTGCCGGCGTGCTCGAGCATCTTCATCACGCCATAGGGCGTGCAAGGGCGAAAGAGCGGCTCGCCGACCACCAGCTGGCCGACGTTGCTCACGTGGAAGCCGTCGGCGTCCTTGGCGGGCGAGATCGCCTCGATCACCCGGTGCTCGTCGATGTGCCTGGGCAGCGGCAGCTGCACCAGGATGCCGTGCACCGCCGGGTCCGCGTTCAGCGCGGCGATCCGCTCGAGCAGCGCGGCCTCGGAGGTGTCTGCTGGCAGCCGGTCGAGCGTCGAGGCAATGCCGACCTCTGCGCAGTCCTTGACCTTGTTGCGGACGTAGACCGCGGAGGCGGGGTTCTCGCCGACCAGCACGACGGCCAGGCCGGGGACGACGCCGCGCGCGGCGAGGGCGGCGACTCGGCGGGCCAAGTCGTCGCGGATGGAGCGGGCAAGCGCATTGCCGTCGATGAGTCGGGCGGTCGTGGGCGCGGAGGACATGGGCGCGGAGGTTACCACGGCGGTCTGCTACCCTCCGGCGGCATGAATCGCACCCTGCGCAGGCTCTTCGTGTCGCTCCGCGCCGCCCTGCTGGCGGGCGGTCCGTTCGTGCTGATCGCGGTCGGTCTGCTGGTGCTGGCCTACCGCGTCCTGCAGCCTAATCCGCCGCGGCACGCCGTCATGGTCACCGGCCCCGAGCAGAGCGCGTTCGATGCGTTCGGCGAGCAGTACCGCAGCGCGCTCGCGAGGCAGGGCATCACGCTGGAGCTGCGGCAGACGGGCGGAGCCGTCGCCAATCTCGCCGCGTTGCACGACCCCGATGGCGACGTCGCGTTCGGCTTCGTGCAGGGCGGCCTCGCGTCGCAGGACGCGGCCGCGCACGAAGGCCTGTACACCCTCGGCAGCCTGTTCTACGAGCCGGTCTGGATCTTCCATCGGCGCACGCTGCCCAAGGGTCGGTCGATGCGCCTGACCGACCTCGGCGGCCTGCGGGTGAACGTCGGCACGCCCCAGTCCGGCACGCCCGAGCTCTTCGCGCGGCTCCTCGAGGCCAACCGCATCGACCCCGGGCGGCTCCAGCGCTCCGAACTCGGCGACACCGAGGCGGTGATCGAGCTGCTCGACGGCCGGCTCGACGCGGTGGTGTTCGTCTCGGCGCCCGAGTCGCAGCTCGTGCAGATGCTGCTGCAGACGCCAGAGATCCGTCTGCTCGATTTCCCGCAGGCCGAGGCCTACGCGCGCCGGTATCCGTTCCTGTCCCCGGTGACGTTGCCGCGCGGCATCGTGTCCATCGACCGGGACATTCCGTTGCGCAACCATCCGCTGGTCGCCACCACCACCTCGCTCGTCGTGCGCGAGGGCACGCATCCGGCGCTGGTGCAACTGATGGTGCAGGCCGCCGACAGGATCCACGGCGGCCCGGGTTGGTTCCGCCGCAGCGGCGAGTTCCCGACGCCGCGCGGCGCCGAGCTGCCGGTGGCCAAGGAGGCCGCGCGCTTCTACGCCGACGGCGAGCCCTTCCTGCAGCGCTACATGCCGTGGTGGGTCGCGAACCTGCTCGATCGCATGTGGCTGGCGCTAGCCGCCATCGTGGCGGTGCTGCTGCCGCTGTCGCGCATCGTGCCCCCGCTCTACGAGTTCCGCGTGCGCTCGCGGGTGTTCCGCTGGTATGCCCAGCTGCGCGCGATCGAGGACGATCTCGTCGGGCCGCTCGAGCCCGAGGCGAAGAAGGCGCTTCGGACTCGGCTCGACGACCTCGATGCGCGGGTCGAGAAAGTCGCCGTGCCGCTGTCCTATGCCGACGAGCTGTACGCGCTGAGAAGCAACATCGGCATGGTGCGCGAGCGCCTCGGGTGAAGGCGCGAGCGGATCGGTTTCGAGGTCTCTCGCGCTTCGGGTACACTTCGCGCTCGCTGTCCAGGCGGTCGCGGCTCACCCGGCCTCGACTTGCACGCCCAGTGACCCGTCGCTATAATAGAGGGCTTTCGTCGGGGGTATAGCTCAGCTGGGAGAGCGCTTGCATGGCATGCAAGAGGTCAGCGGTTCGATCCCGCTTACCTCCACCACGAACCCGCATCACCGGTCGCTTGATCAACGGCAGTCTTTCCAGCAGTCACCGCTTCGAGCAGTCACCGCTTCATCGCAGCACCCGCCTCGTCCCGTTCGTCTAGAGGCCTAGGACACTACCCTTTCACGGTAGCTACAGGGGTTCGAATCCCCTACGGGACGCCACCATCTTCCACGGATGGTGCAGTGCAAAAACTCTCAGTAAATCAATGAGTTGCGAAAGTGCCTTTGCCGCACTTGCCGCACAAATTGCCGCACATTTGCCGCACAAACGGACGGGATGCCACTTAAAACGTGTGCGTCCGTCCGGGGTGTTCGGTCCGCGTCGGGATGACCCCCAGTGACTAGACGTGGCCCGTTCACCTCGAACGACGAGGCCAAATCGTGTCGGACACCGCGCACACGCGCATCAAGTACCTGCATGCTCACCGCGGCGGCTTTCTCTACCGCCGCCGCATCCCCGCCAACCTGACCTGGGCCTTCGAGGGCCGCACCGTCCTCGAGATTCCACTCCCCAAGGTCCCGCCGCCCGAGCTCGCCAAGCTCGTCGCCCAGCACAACGCGGCCTTCGAGCGGACGGTCGCCAGCGCCCGCGCCGGGCGCGGGGCGGACGGTGCGCGACCCCTTCGTGACTCCGACATCCCGGTCGTCGCCCAGGCCTGGGAGGCGCTGCACCTGCAGACCGACGAGGAGCAGCGCGACCTCTTAGTAAGTGATGCCGACTTTGACGCCGAAGAAGCGCTCGCCGCCCAGGCGCTCGAGCAGCGCAAGCGCGAGCGGGCCCGCAACCGCATCGAAGTCGACCGCCCCGAGGTCGAGCACTTCCTGGAAGGCGCAGGACTCGCGCCCCCCGAGGACCCGGGCCTCCTGCGAAAGCTGCTGGCGGCCATTCTGGAAGCCGACCAGCGCGCAGCCCAGGCTGCGGTCGCCCGCTACCAGGGCGAGGTCGTGCGCACGCCGCCCGTGCCGCTCGGCCCCGGCGTCTACGAGGGCGAAGGTGTGGCGGGCGCCCACGGCTACTTCGACGAGATGTACCGCCTCTGGGTGCGCCGCTCCGGCAGCACCCACGTCAGCCGCAACGAGGCCGAGGTCTGGCTGCGGCGCCTGGCCGACTTCACCAAGACGGACCCCAGCGCCTTCATGGAGACGCTGGATTCGCCGCGCCCGGTCTCGCCCGACGTCCGGGGCCGGCGGCTCCATCTGTCGGATGTGCCCCGCTCGAAGGTCATGGCCTTCAAGGACCACTGGCTGGAGGTGGCCGAGCAGCACGCCCGCACCGGCAAGGGGCCGCGGATGTCCGCGAAGACCGTCCGCAAGGGGCTCTCGATGCTGGGGGCGGTCGTGGGCACCTCGCTGCACGAGCACCCGGCTGACGACAAGCTGCAGCTGAACGTCTTCCACCACCTGTGGCGCAAGAACGAGCGCAAGGCCGACGGCGTGATGCGCCCGCGCACCGCGTTCGAGGTCGAGCAGCTGAACCTGGTATTCGGCTCGCGACTCTACGCCCAGGGGCCGGACCCGTACGACCCGATGGAGGTCGCGATGTACTGGCTGATGCTGGCCGGCACCTTCACGGGCGCACGGCTGGAGGAGCTCGCGCACCTCGAGCCCTGGGACATCCGAGACGTGAACGGGCGCTGGTGGATGCGCATCGAGGCCAAGAGCCGCACCCAGCGGGTGAAGACCGCGGTGTCGATGCGCGACGTGCCGCTGCATCGCACGCTCATCGACGCCGGGTTCGTGAGCTACGCGCTCGCCGCCCGCAAGGCCGGCTGGAAGCGGCTCTTTCCGTGGCTCAACGAGACCAAGCGCGGCGGCGTGGCGGCGGCGGTCTCCAAGCGGCTGAACCGCTACCTGGACGACATCGGGCTGGACGACGAACGGCTGGTCTTCCACTCGTCCCGGCATGCCTTCAAGCACTTCGCGCGGATGTGCGACATCCAGACCGAGGCGGTCGACGCCCTGGTCGGGCACAGCGGCAAGTCGGGCGCGGCTGGCATGTACGGGGCCGACCAGTTCCCGCGCCAGGCGCTGCTGCGCGCCATCGACCAGTTCGACATCCCGGGGCTGACGCTCGACGCGGTGTTGGCCCCCGAGGACGCGGGCGGGGCGCATGTCGCGCTCGTGCAGGAGGCCATCGCCAGAGGCAAGACCAAGACCGGCAAGTGGAGGGGCCCGAGTCGGCTGCCCGCATTCCTGCAGCCGCTTGCTGCAAACCGCCTGACGCATCGGGAGGCTGCGTGATGGAGCAGAGCAACGTGTTGTCCCTCGAGGTCTCGGTGTCGCAGAAGACCATCGACGCGCTGCTTGCCAGGAAGACCCTGGCGGTGCTCCTTCCGCGGTCGATGCCCGACGATGTGCTGGTCGAACTCTGGCGGTCGATGAGCGTGCTCAACCCGGACCCCCGAGGTAAGCCCGTGCCGCTGAACGCCAAGGGTTTTGCGGCCGATTGGGTTCGGGTTCTCGCCCGCCGAGCCGGCGTTTCCGACGAACTGGTGCAGGCGCGCTTCTCGGAAATCTGCGACGAGACTTCCTGGCTGCTTGGCAACGAAGTCGCGTACAGGGTTGCGGGCGGTCTCGCGACGAGACAGTCGCGGATGGACCATGCGCGGCTGGTTGCATGGTTGAGGCAGCTGCGCCCCCGGCGCAGGCGACGCGACAACGGAAGTGCAGGGGCCTCGCCCCTCATGGGCGGCGGGACCGCCCAACCTTGAGCCGCACTGTCGCATCCGCCGCCAGCTTCGGGCGGGGCGCTTTGTACGTGCAAACCGCATCGCCGATTCGCTGGACGTCTTGGGCCCGCACTCGGCGAGGAGAGCCCTATGACAATTTGGAGCGTTGCCTCCGTGCCGGAGCAGCCCGAGCTTGTGTTGAAGCGTTGGAGGGCCTATGAAGCCGAAGACATGCGGTTTCTCGTAGGCAGGAACGCGACCGATGGAGAAGGTCGCGTCTCCACCTACGTCGCCTCGTTCGACCCGGCTATGCGCCGCGTAGAGACCGCGTCGGGCCGTGTCTACGAACTCAGCGGGCCGCCCGGCTACGACAGCGACGCCGATTCCACTTGGACGCGATGGCAGCGCATGCACGGTGTCAGCGACGTCCGAGACGTCACCGACGAGGTCTGGGCCGCCATCCTGGCCGCATCGGAAAAGAACGGTGGCACGAGCTGAAACAAGCCATGGGCCGCCGTAACCTTCGTGGAAACGGGCGGAGCATCGCAGCGTTGCACCGCAAATCGGTCAACGTCACGCTTCCCACAGCCTTGGTCGCAGAGGCCAGGGCGTTGGGGCTCAATTTCTCTCATGCGGCGCAGGCCGGTGTGGCAGCCGCCATCGCACGCATTAGAGCGGAAGGTTGGCTTGCGGAGGGCCGTCTGTCGCTTGAGAGCTCGAACGCGTACGTGGAGCAGAACGGTTTGCCAATCGTGGGGCTCCGACGTTGGGACAACGTCGAGTGCTAGGCTGACTCACGACAGCCGCTTGGCGCGACGCAAACCACGGGGCAACCGGACCCATTGCGAACGCGGTACTGGGACCTCTTCGGTGAGGTCATCCGCGCAGTCGTACTTGATGGACGACCGCTGGACGCAGTGCTGGGCGAAGCACGAGTGACAGACGAGCACTGGGCCGCCTTCGAGCAGTTCGTGCGCGATGAGCTGAGCCGGCCTTCACCCAACAACTGTGCGCGGTATCGAGTCACGATTGGCCGATGGGGGGCGGCGGGATGGGGCACGGCGGGATGGGGCGCGGCATGATGGGCTGGCACAACATGGGCGGCTACTTCTCGCAGCTGACCCCCGAGCAGCTTCGCCAGCGCCAGTACATGTCCGACCAGTACACTGCCATGCAGCAGATGATGATGAATCACATGCTGATGCACCAGCAATGGATGGCACCTGCGCAGGCCCCCGGTCGATAGGCGTCGAAACCATCCGAGGTCTGCGGCCCCTGCAGGCACCGCGGACTTCAGTCCCGTGCGCCCGGTTTCCTCAGGAACCGGCGCTCGGGACGACCTTGGCATGGCGCAGCAGTCGCATGCCGTTGAAGACCACCAGCAGGCTCGTGCCGACGTCCGCGAAGACCGCCATCCACAGTGTCGCGTGTCCCGTCATGGTCAGTGCGAGGAACACCGCCTTGATGCCGATGGCCAGCACGATGTTCTGCCACAGCACGCGCCGGGTGGCCCGCGAGAGCCTCACGAACTCGGCGAGCTTGCGCGGGTCGTCGTCCATCAGCGCGACGTCGGCGGTCTCGATGGCGGTGTCGGTGCCGGCGGCGGCCATCGCGAAGCCGATGTCGGCCTTCGCGAGCGCGGGCGCGTCGTTGATGCCGTCGCCGACCATGCCGATGCGCGCGCCGTCGGCCTGCGCCTGCGAGACCACCGCGAGCTTGTCCTCCGGCAGCAGCTCGGCGCGCACGTCGTCGATGCCGACCTGCCGCGCGATGGCCTCGGCGGTGTGACGGTTGTCGCCGGTGAGCATCATCGGCCTGACACCGAGTGCCTTCAGCGCCTGCACGGCCTCGACACTCTCGGGCCGCAGGGTGTCGGCGACCGCGAAGAGAGCGAGCGGGCGTTGTCCCTCAACCAGCACGACCGCCGTCTGACCCTTCTCCTCGAGTGCCCGAAGCCGAGCCTCGATGTCCGGCGAGCAGGCCCCAAGCTCCTCGACCATGCGGTGGTTGCCGAGCCGGACCTGCATGCCGTCGATGCGACCGGCCACGCCGCGGCCCTTGACCGCGCCGAATGCCTCGACCTCAGGGAGCGGTCCCGCTTCGGCGAAATGTGCGGCGATGGCACGCGACACCGGGTGGTCGCTGCGTGACGCGAGCGCCGCGGCCATGAGGAGCGTCGATGCGTCGGCGCCGTCGAGCGCGACGACCTCGGTCACAGCGGGCCGACCGTGCGTCAGCGTACCGGTCTTGTCGAGCGCCATCGCGGTCAGGTCGTGCCCGCCTTCCAGGAACAGTCCGCCCTTGACCAGGATGCCGCGACGCGCTGCAGCGGTCAGGCCCGATACGACCGTCACCGGCGTCGAGATGACCAGCGCGCACGGGCAGGCGACCACGAGCATCACCAGCGCGCGATAGAGCCAGTCGAGCCAGCCGCCGCCCGTCACCAGCGGCGGCACGAGCGCGACCGCGACGGCGACGGCGACGACCGCCGGCGTGTACCAGGCCGAGAACCGGTCGACGAAGCGCTGCGTGGGCGCCTGCGTGGCCTGCGCCTCCTGCACAGCACGCACGATGCGCGCGAGCGTCGAGCCGTTCGCGGTCGCGGTGGTCTCGTATTCGAACTCGCCGTCCTCGTTGATGCTGCCCGCGAAGAGGGCGTCGCCCGGCGCCTTCTCCACCGGCACGCTCTCGCCGGTGATGGGCGCCTGGTCGACGGTGGCGTGCCCCGACAGGACGCGCCCGTCCAGCGGAACGCGCTCGCCGGGACGCACCCGGACCCGTGCGCCGACCGGGACCGCCGCGACCGGCTGCACGCTCCAGCCGTCCGCTCCGCGAACCGTCGCCGTCTCCGGCGCCATCGCCATCAGGCCCTCGACCGCCCGGCGTGCCCGCGCGAGCGAGCGTGCCTCGATGGCCTCGGCGAGCGCGAAGAGCACCATCACCATCGCGGCCTCGGGCCACTGCCCGATGAGCACGGCCCCGGTGACCGCGATGGACATCAGCGCGTTGATGTTCAGCGTGCGCTGGCGCAGCGCCACCCAGCCCTTGCGGTAGGTGGAAAGCCCGGTGAGCCCGATGGCGACCAGCGCGAGCGCGAGCGCGGGCCACGCGGTGTCGCCGACCGAGAACGCGACCAGCTCGGCCCCGATGGCCGCGACGCCGCCTGCGAGGAGGCGTGCGTTGTCGGTCAGCCATCCCCGCGTCGGCTCCGGCGCGCTGGACGGCTTCGGTCCGCCGGAGGGTTCGACGACCTCTCCGCCCATGTCGACGTCGTCGAGCGCGGCAAGAAGCTTCGGACGCGCGCCGGCCACGTGCGTGACCGTGAGCAGTCGGGCGAGGAGGTCGAAGCGTACGTCGAGGACCGCCGGCTCGGAGGCGAGCCGCTTGCGGATAAGCGCCTCTTCGGTCGGGCAGTCCATCTTGTCGATGCGCACTGCGGTCGACTCGGTGCGTTCGATGTTCGCCACGGTCACGCCGTCTTCCTGGGGTCGAGTGTTCATGTCCATGGACAGATTTCAAACCCTGTAGCGACTACGGAGTCAAGTGGCGGCGGAATCGGGCCCGCACGCGTTCGAGCTCACTTCAGCGCGAACCGGACGTTCGCCGACTTTCGGCCCGGCAACGTGACCGCCGCGACCACCTTGGTTCCCGGGGCGAGCTTGAACGTGCCCTGCGCTTCCAGGCGGTCGCTGCCTGCCGGGGCGAGGACCGCCTCGGAGCGCTCGGTGCCGGTGAGCAGCGTGAGACGAGCCGAGGCGCCTTGCATCGGCATCGGCTTGCCGTGGTCGCGCACGTGCAACGTGAGCCGGTCGGGCCGCGCGACGAGCTCGAAGTCGAGGTCGTTCGCCTCGGCGACGACGCCGCCGTGCTTCGGCGAGTGGTCGTGGCTTCCGGCCGCGTGGGCGGTACCGGTCGCGCAGACGAACAGCGCGGCGCCCAGCCCGCCCGTCACGACGGACACGGTGAACAGGGATGCGAAGGCGGCAGCGACGAATCGGGCATTCATGTTGAACTCCATGAGTCGGGGGTTGGGAAAAGGTCAGTACGCGTCGGCGCTGCGGTCGCCGAGCAGTCGTTCGGATGGCTTGCGGCCGAACAGCCAGAACATCGCTGGCGTGAGGAAGGTGTCCAGGAGCGTCGAGCTGATGAGCCCGGAGAAGATGACGACGGCCACCGGGTGCAGGATTTCGGTACCGGGACGCTCGGCTTCGAAGAGCAGCGGCGCCAGGGCGAATGCGGTCACGAGTGCCGTCATGAGCACCGGACTGAGCCGCTCGAGCGAGCCGCGCAGAATCATCGCGCGGTCGAAGCGCTCGCCTTCCAGGCGCATCAGGTTCAGGTAGTGGCTGACCTTCAGGATGCCGTTGCGCACCGAGATGCCGGCGAGCGTGATGAAGCCGATGAGGGCGGCCACCGACAGCGGCTGGCCGGATAGCCACAGCCCGAAGACCGCACCCACCAGAGCGAGCGGGATGTTGGCCATCACCATCAACGACAGCGTCGTCGACTTGTACCGGCTGTAGAGCACCACGAACATCAGCAGTGCCGATGCGATGGAAAGCAGACCGACCAGCCGCGAGGCTTCCTCCTGTGCCTGGAACTGACCGCCAAGCGTGACGAAATAGCCCTCGGGCAGCTTCGCCTGCGCGACCGCCTGACGGATGTCGGCGACGACCTCGGACATCGCGCGACCCTGCACGTTGGCCGACAGCACGATGCGACGCCTGCCGTCGTCGCGGCTCACCTGGTTCGGGCCGTCGCTGTCCTCGATGCTCGCCACGCGCGACAGCGGCACGCGTCCATTGGGCGTCTCGATGAGCAGCCGTCCGAGCCCCTCCGGCGAGCGGGCGCTCTCCGGCAGCCGAACGAGCAGCGCGAAGCGCCGGTTGCCCTCGATGATTTGCGCGACGCGTTCGCCTTCGACCAGGCTCTGCAGCGTGGCCAGAATCTGGGTGGTCGGCACGCCCAGCTGCGCGGCCGCGTCGTAGTCGACGCGCACCTTCACCTGGGGCGCGAGCACCTGCTTCTCGACCTCCAGGTCCACCAGCCCTCGAATCGGAGCGAGTCGGGCTCGCAACGCTTCCGCCTCGCCCCGGAGGGTGTCGAGGTCGTCGCCGAATATCTTGATGGCAATCTGCGACCGCACGCCGGACAGCATGTGGTCGATGCGGTGCGAGATGGGCTGACCGATGGCAATCGCAGCAGGAAGGTTCACGAGCCGTGCACGGATGTCCGCCCGTATCTCGTCCATCGAGCGGGTGAGCTTCTCGGCAGGCAAGAGTCCGACGTCGAGTTCGCTCACATGCACGCCCTCGGCATGTTCGTCGAGCTCGGCCCGGCCGCTTCGGCGGCCTACATGGGTGACCTCGGGCACCTTGCGGACGGCGACCTCGGCTTGCCGGGCGATGTCGGCTGACTCGGTGAGCGTCACCCCGGGATTGAGCCGCAGGCCGACGAGCAGCGTGCCCTCGTTGAAGGGTGGCAGGAAGGTGGTCGGAAAGAACGGCACGGCCGCGGCGGCGAGCACGACGGCAGTCGTGCCTGCGACGAGTGCTGCCTTCGGCCAGGCGAGCACGCGCTCGAGCAGCGCCCGGTACGCACGCTTGAGCGCCACGAGAAACCGCGTGTCGCCGTGGCCGAGCGATTTCATGCCCGGCAGCAGCAGCGATGCCAGCACGGGGGTGACCGTCAGCGACACCAGCAGCGACGCGAGCGTCGAGACGATGAACGCGATACCCAGCGGCACGAAGAGCCGTCCCTCGATGCCCGGCAGGGCGAAGAGCGGCAGGAAGACCAGGACGATGATGACGGTCGCGTACAGGATGGCCGAGCGCACCTCCATGGACGCCTTCTTAACGACGTCGAGAACGTCGAAGTCACCCTGCGGGTTCGATTCCCTCGCCATCCGAAGCCGGCGCATCACGTTCTCGACGTCGACCACCGCGTCGTCGACCAGCCCGCCGATGGCGATGGCCAACCCGCCCAGGGTCATCGTGTTGATGGACAGCCCGAAGTAGTGGAACACCAGGACGGTGACGAGGATGGACACCGGAATCGCGACCAGAGCGATGACCGTGGGGCGCAGGGTGCCGAGGAACACGAAGAGCACGACCGCGACGAACACCGATGCGCCGATGAGCTTGCCTTCCAGCGTGTCGATGGACGCCTCGATGAAGCTCGCCTGCCGGAACGTGACGCGCGGTGCGTCCATGCCCGCGGGCAGTGACTTCTTCAGGTCCCCGAGCGCCGCTTCGATGGACCGCGTCAGCGAGACGGTGTCGGCGGTCGGCTGCTTCTGGATGCCGAGGATGACGGCGGGACGCCCTTCGAACCCTGCATCGCCGCGACGCACCGCCGGCGCGAAGTCGACCTCGGCAATCTGGCGCAGCCGTACCGTCTGGCCGTTCTTCGCGGCCAGCGCGAGGTTGCGAAGGTCCTCGAGGCGGGAGGTGCGACCGAGGTTGCGGATGAGGTACTCGCGACCGTTGAGTTCCAGGAACCCGCCGGACGAGTTGGACGAGAAACCGCGCAGCGCCGACTCGAGCTGCTGCATCGAGATGCCCAGCTCGCCCATGCGGGCCGTGTTCGGTTGCACCTGGTACTGGCGGACCTGTCCGCCGATTGGGATGACCTGAGCGACGCCGGGGATGGCCAGCAGGCGCGGGCGAAGCACCCAGTCCGCGTACTCGCGCACGGCCATGGGGTCGGTCCTGGAGGCGTCGATGGGCAGTGCCACCTGCAGGATTTCACCCATGATGGAGCTCACCGGGCCCATCCGCGGCTGGACCGCTTCGGGCAGCACGCCCTCGAGCGTCGCGAGCCGCTCGGCGACAACCTGCCGGGCGCGATAGATTTCGGTGCTCCAGCCGAAGCTCACGTAGACGAACGACAGGCCTGCGCTCGACACGGAACGGATGCTCTCGACGCCGGGCAAGCCGTTGAGCGCCGTCTCGAGCGGGAAGGTGATGAGCTGTTCGACCTCCTCGGTGGCCATGCCGCCGGCTTCGGTCATTACGGTCACCGTCGGCCGGTTGAGGTCCGGGAACACGTCGACCGGCGTGCGCGTGAGCGTGAACGCGCCGTACCCCATCAGCACCGCGCCCAGCATCAGCACCAGCAGCCGATTGGCGAGGCTCGATTCGAGAAGCCATCGGAACATCGTTCGGCTCCTCAGCGGACCTGGTTGACGAGGGTGGCGCCGCGGGTCACCACGCGCTCGCCCGGCTGCAGGCCGCCGACCACGGCGACCTGCGTGCCGTCCAGCGGCTCGGTCGTCACCACGCGGGGCTCGAAGCGTTCCGTGCGCGCCTTGACCCACACGATGGTCTGGTTCGACGGGTTCCGGACCAGCGAACCTGCCGGCACGGGGATGCCTTCGACCCGGGACTTCGACTGCACGTAGACGCGCACGGGCTGGCCGACCGCGAGCTCGCGCAGCGCGCTGCCGTCCGCGGCGAAGCTCATCGGCAGAGCCTGCTCGCGCAGGGTGCGTGCCGCACCGAGGAACGTCAGCGGCACCCTCCTGTCGCCGACGGCGAGGCTTGCGCCCCCGACGTCCGAGGCAAGAGCCGGGTCGTAGGCGACCGCCTCGATGCGCAGCCGCATCGGGTCGACGACCTCGAAGACGAGTTCGCGTGCATCGACAAGCTGCCCCGCGACCGCGTTGGCGCTGGCGATGACGCCCGAGACGGGCGCGACGAGGGATTCGCGGTTGCTGAGCCCGGCGCCGAGCGCCGCGATGCGCTCGGTCAGGCTCGCGACGTCGGCCTCGGCCGCCTCGAGGTCGCGTCGCGCGACGGTGTCCTCGAGTTGGCGCAGCCGCGCGAGGCGCCGCTCGGCGAGGGATTTCGCGCTGCGCAGGTCCGCCAGCTGGGCGACCTGGTTGGAGCGCTCGATGGAGCCCGACGTGGGCATGACGTAGGCCAGCACCTCGCCCTTGCGGACGGACTGTCCGATGCCCGGGAGTCCCTTGGGACCGGCCTCCAGCCGACCGGGAATCGACGACTGGACGCGTCCGCCCGCGTTCGGGTCCATCATGACCCGGCCTGCGAGCTCCGCGGTCCGGGGAAGGGCTTCGCGCTGGACGCGCACCGTGCGGACGTCGAGCTGGCGCTGTGCCGGCTTGGGCAGGAAGACGCTGCCGTCGGGTAGCCGCTTGGGGGCATTGCTCGGGGCGGCGGCCGTCGGTTCGTCGTGGTCGTGCCCCGGACCCGCGTAGAGGGGGGCGGACAGGAGCAGGCACGCAGCGAGGACAGCAAGACCCGGCAGCGACGGGAGAAGGCGCTTCATCGTGCGGCTCCTTCGCGGCGACCAGCCAGCGCACGGCGCGCTCCCCACCCCATGACCGCGAGCAGTGCGACCGCGCCGACACCGAGGCCCGCCGCTGAAACGATGCTGCGGGTGCTCCAGGCGGTGGACGCTTCGTGCCCGTGGTCGTCCTCGTGGATGTCGAGTTCTCCTGCCAGCAGGTCTGATTCGCCGCCCACGGCCACGAGCGCGGTGACCGGCGTAACGCCCGGTGCGGGGGCCTCGGTCAGCTCGGCCTCGAACACCCCGTCGCCCTTCTCGGCCAGCTGGAGCTTCACGCTGCCGAACTCGACCTCCAGCTTGGCGTTGGGGACCGGGCTGTTGTCGTCGGCGCGGTCGAGGTAGAGCGTGAGGCGCTTTCCGTCGAGGATGCCCACGAGCTCGAATGCGTCGGAGACCGCCTCGAACCGAGGCGATGCGGAGGCGCTCGACGCCGGCTGCGTGTCGTCATGGCCGTGGTCGTGTCCGGGGCCGGCGGCAACCGGGACCGAGAGCGCTGCGGCGAGCAAGGCGCCGGTCAGTCGCGCTGAGAATGTGTGGTGTTGCATGAGGGTCGTCCTCGGATTCATTCGGGTAGGAGGCCCAGGGCCTGGCGCAGTGCGGACACCGCGGTCGCGACCGCGACGCGGGCTCGTGCCGCCTGGCGTTCGGCCTCGACGGCCTCGAGCTCGACGCGCAGCCGCGTGGGCAGGTCGGATTCGCCGAGGCGGAAGGACCTCTCGAAGAAGCCGCGCACCTCCCGGGCGAGCGCGGCGCGTCGCTCTGCAGCGGTCAACTGCTCGCGCACGGACTGAAGGCGCGAGCGCGAGCCCTCGATGTCGGCCAGGACCCGCGAGCGTTCGAGGCCGAGCTGCGCGGACAGCTCGTCCGCATCGGCGCGCGCGGATGCGATACGGGCCTGCGCACGCGGACCGGCGCCGAACGGTACGCGGACGCCCAGGACGATGCTGTTGTTGTAGGACTCGCCGGATGAGCCACGCTCGGCGACCGTGGCGACGACGACCTCCGGATTGGCGCGTTGCTGCGCGGCGGCGAGGTCGGCCACCCGCCGGCTCTGCTCGCTCAGCACCGCGAGTTCGGCGAGTGCCGGATGAGTCCCCTCCACGGCCACCGACGCAGACGCGTCAGCGGGCTCGGGTTCGCTGCGCAGGGCCGGTTGCGGTGTCGCACCGTCGAGACGCGTGCCGACGAGTGCGGCCAGGGCCTGGCGCGCGGAAGCACGCGCCGCCGCGGCATCGGCCAGGGCGACTTCGGCTTGAGCCACCGTGCCTTCGGCCTGGAACAGGTCGGCGCGAGACAACTCGCCGGCCCGGTGCCGCTTCAGGACGTCGGCGTTGAGGCGACGGGCGCTCTCCAGACGGTCGACGGCCAACGCATGTTCGACCTCGGCGCGCTGCCAGCCCCACCACGCGTCTCGTATCGCGGCGGACAGCCTCAGTCGGGCCGCTGCCACCCGCGCGTCGACCGCCGACAGCTGCGCGTCGGCGAGCCGGGCCGCTCGTTCGCGCTCACCCGG
>VYKW01000360.1_pt1 | contig 17632 bp, 20 predicted proteins | sample 5114451 | NCBI WGS metagenome assembly VYKW01 (sample SAMN12291784, study PRJNA351875) | freshwater metagenome | isolation source: freshwater lake | place: USA: Michigan, Gull Lake | collected 2013-08-08
GGGCAGCCGGCCGAACGGGGTGCGGGTGGTGGGGCCCGATCCGGTGCCGTTCGATTCCGGTGTCTTGCGTACCGCGACCATGCGTTCGATCCGTTCCAACCGCTGGGCGCCCAGATGTGGGCGATTCGTTCCGGCGGTAAGATTAGCAGATTGGGCGCCGCTGTCGGCGGGACAAGGCTCATCTTCGCGCGCCCCTTGACGGCTTTCCTGGGGAGCGGTTCTGTGCCGGGTCTCTTCCGCCACAGGTTGCACGCGAGGTGCCCATGCCGCCGCCCCGGATTGTTCGTACCGTCAAGGCTTTGCGTTCAGCCGTGCAGAAATGGAGGGCAGCGGGGGAGAGCGTGGCGCTCGTACCGACGATGGGGGCGCTGCACGATGGTCACCTGACGCTCGTCGCGCTGGCCAAGCGCAAAGCGCACCGGACGGTGGTGTCGATTTTCGTCAATCCGACTCAGTTTGGGCCGTCGGAAGATCTGTCGCGGTATCCGCGTGACGAGGCGGGGGATGCGAAGAAATTAGGAGCGGCGGGGGCCGATCTGATCTGGGCGCCGGGGGCGGAGGAGATGTATCCGGACGGGTTTGCGACGACGATCGTGCCGAAGGGGGCGGCGCTGCCGCTCGAGGGCGAGTTCCGGCCGCATCATTTCGCGGGCGTGGCGACGGTGTGCACGAAGCTTTTTTCGCAGGTGACGCCGGATATCGCGATTTTCGGGGAGAAGGATTACCAGCAGCTCTGCGTCATCCGGCAGACGGTTGCCGATTTGAATCTGCCTTTGAAGATCTTGGCGGCGCCTACGTCGCGAGATCGGGATGGACTGGCGCGATCATCGCGCAATGCGTATCTGAGCGCGAATGAGCGGGAAGCTGCACCGGCCCTCAACCGGGCCTTGAAGGGAATTGCCGCGATTGCGGTTAAGGGCGGACTCATCAACAAGGCCATTGATGTGGCGTCGCACGATCTGCTGCAGGCAGGCTTTACGAAAGTTGACTACCTGACGGTGCGGGATGCGGAGACGCTGGCTCCGTTCGAGCCTAAGGCGGGCCGGCCAGGGCGCGTGCTCGGCGCGGCGTGGCTAGGGACAACACGCTTGATCGACAACATCGCGGTGTGATCGAGACGGCGGCGCTTCGGGGGGCGCGATGATGGATTATATGCAGGGATTGCTCGGCCTCGTCGCGATCCCGGTGATCGCGTGGGCGCTGAGTGAACGGCGCGCGGCAGTCGCGCGCGCGGGGGCTGTGCGGATGGCGCTGGCGGCGATTGCTATTCAGTTTGTCATCGCAGGGCTGTTGTTGAATGTTCCGTTTCTGCGCGGGCTGTTCGAATGGCCGGGGCTAGCGATCAGCGCGCTGCAGGCGGCGACACTCGACGGGGTGCGGCTGGTGTTCGGGCATTTGGCTGGTGGGCCGGCACCGTACGCAATTGCCAAACCGGAGCATAGTTTTGTTCTGGCCTTCCAGGCGCTGCCGCTGATCCTGATCGTGAGCGTTCTATCGAAGCTCCTTTATCACTGGGGCATTCTGCAACGTGTGGTGCGCGGCTTCGCGTGGGCGCTGGAGCGGACGATGGGGGTTGGCGGTGCGGTCGCGACGGGGGCTGCGGCGAACATTTTCATCGGCATGGTGGAAGCACCGCTTTTGATCAAACCATATTTGAAAGCCATGAGCCGGTCCGGGCTTTTTGCGACGATGACGGTCGGGATGGCGGGGATTGCTGGGACGGTGCTGGCACTTTATGCGAGCATTTTGGGAAACAGCGTTCCCGGGGCTGCGGGGCATCTCATTGTCGCTTCGGTGATCAGCGTTCCGGCGGCACTTTTGATTGCGGCGCTGATGGTGCCGGGGGACGTGGACGCGGCACCGGAGTTGGCGGCCGTCGTACTTGAGGGCGATCCGGGGTCGGCGATGGAGGCGATCGCGGCAGGGACGCGCGAGGGTGTCGGGCTGCTTGTTGGCGTGACGGCCATGCTGATCGTGGCGGTCGCTCTCGTCTCGCTGATCAACATGGCGCTTGGCGCGGTGGCGGCGCCGTTAGGTCTCGACCTTTCCTTGCAGCGGTTCTTCGGTTGGGTGTTCGCGCCGCTCGCCTTTCTGATCGGCATTCCGTGGGCCGAGGCTGGGACGGCGGGCGCGCTCATCGGCATCAAGACGGTGCTGAACGAATTCGTCGCCTATCTACAGATGGCGGGGCTGCCGGAGGGGGCGCTGTCGGAGCGGTCGCGCCTCATCATGACCTATGCACTGTGCGGGTTTGCCAACTTCGGAAGTCTCGGCATCATGGTCGGCGGTCTCGTGGCGATGGTGCCGGAGCGGCGGGCGGAGATTACCGATCTCGGTTTGCGCACGATCATTTCCGGGACGCTGGCGACGCTTATGACGGCGGCCGTGGTGGGAATCGTGGCGCCACTGGCCGGGGCCGGTTAGACGCGGGCGGCCAATTGCAGGCCGGAGAAAAACGACTGGAACGAGTGGGCGATGAGGCTGATGTTGCCCATGCCTTCGATGGTGCCGTCGGTTTCGTCGAGATCGGGTTCCAGTTCGTGGTCCCAGAAATAGACCTTGCCGCGCGCGTCGCCGGCGATGCCAAGACAAATTGCATTGCCAGTACTGTCATCCATGATCCAGATGAGGTCGCGGGGGATGCGGGCGAGCCAATCTTGATAGGTGGCGCGGGCGGCGCGCAGATCCATGTGAGATTCTGGGCGCAGACCGCCGATGTGGTGGAGATCAGAGTCGATGGGTTCGCCGTCGGCCGTGGTACCGCTGATGAGCAGCGCACCGCCGATCCAGCCGCCGTTCACGGCTTGCAGGAAGGCGCGGTAGTCGCCGGGCAGGCTGATGCCGATGTCCTTTTCGAAGGCTGAGATGTCGGCTTCTGAGAGCGGTGCGCCAGGGTTGGCCAGGTAGGCGCGGAATTCATCGAGGGTCATGCTGGGTTTTCCGGCGGACTGATTGCACGGATGTGTTGCGCGATTCTGGTGGCCGGAAAGGGGCAAAGAAAAAGGCCAGCCCAAGTTGGACCGGCCTAATCCTGCAAAACCTGTCGCGTGAAGCTTACAGCGGAATATTGTCGTGCTTCTTCCAGGGGTTTTCGAGGGTCTTGTTGCGCAGCATGTTGAGGCCGCGGCAGATGCGGCGCCGGGTGCCGTGGGGCAGGATCACCTCGTCGATGTAGCCGCGTTCGGCGGCGACGAACGGGTTGGCGAAGCGGGCCTTATACTCCTCGATGCGGGCGGCGATCTTTTCCGGGTCGCCGGCATCGGCACGATGGATGATCTCGGCGGCACCCTTGGCGCCCATGACGGCGATTTCCGAGGTCGGCCATGCATAGTTCAGGTCGCCGCGGATGTGCTTGGAGCTCATAACCACATAGGCGCCGCCGTAGCCCTTGCGCGTGATGACAGTGATCTTCGGCACAGTGGCTTCAGCGTAGGCGAAGAGCAGCTTGGCACCGTGCTTGATGAGGCCGCCATATTCCTGCGCGGTGCCCGGCAGGAATCCTGGAACGTCGACGAAGGTGACGATCGGAATTTCGAAGCAGTCGCAGAAGCGCACGAAGCGGGCGGCTTTACGCGAGGCGTCGCTGTCGAGCACGCCAGCCAGCACCATCGGCTGATTGGCGATGATGCCCACGGTGTTGCCTTCCATGCGCGCAAAGCCAGTGATGATGTTCTTGGCGAAGCCTTCCTGAATTTCGAAGAAATCGGCCTCGTCGACGACCTTGAGGATCAGCTCCTTCATGTCGTAGGGCTTGTTCGGGTTGTCCGGGATCAGGGTGTCGAGAGACTTGTCCTCGCGGTCGGGGCTGTCTGAGGTCGGCAGGACGGGAACGCCCGACTTGTTGTTCGAGGGCAGGAAATCCATGAGACGGCGCATCTGCAGCAGCGTCTCGACGTCGTTCTCGTAAGCGCCGTCGGCAATCGACGATTTCGTGGTGTGGACCTTGGCGCCGCCAAGCTCTTCCGCTGTCACGGTTTCGTTGGTCACGGTTTTGACGACGTCGGGGCCGGTCACGAACATGTAACTCGTGTCCTTCACCATGAAGATGAAGTCGGTCATGGCGGGGCAATACACGTCGCCGCCGGCGCAGGGGCCCATGATGACAGAGATCTGAGGGATGACGCCCGACGCCAGCACATTGCGCTGGAACACTTCGCCATAGCCGCCAAGCGCATCAACGCCTTCCTGAATGCGCGCGCCGCCGGCATCGAACAGACCGATCAGCGGTGCGCGGTTTTTCAGCGCCATGTCCTGGATCTTGATCATCTTGCGGGCGTGGCTCTCCGACAGGGAGCCACCGAGCACGGTGAAATCCTTGGCGAAGACATAGACGACGCGGCCGTTGATGGTGCCCCAGCCGGTGACGACGCCGTCGCCGGGGGTCTTATTCTTTTCCATTCCGAATTCGGTACAGCGGTGTTCGACGAATGTGTCGAATTCCTCGAAGGAGTTTTCATCCATCAGAAGTTCAATGCGCTCGCGGGCGGTCAGCTTGCCTTTTGAGTGCTGGGCGTCGATGCGGGCCTTGCCGCCGCCTAAGCGGGCGTTGTCGCGGCGGCGCTGGAGCTCTTCGATGACGTCCTTCATGGATGTTCCACCGTGCGTTCTTGGGGTGACCCCGGATTTAAAGGAGATGGCCGCGTTGATAGCACGGCGGTTCGTTCGTGCAACCGCGACACGTGTGGGCTTGCGGGGGTGGGCATGGCGCCCGTGGGTTGCATTTCCAAGGCCGGGAGCCGCTAGGCACTGGCCGCCAGGGCGGCGGCGGCGGCGCGGAAATCGCGCTCATGGACGGCGCGGCGGGCTGCGGCCTCCTCGTCGGGTCCCCACAGGGCGATCTGCCAGTCCTCGTCAAGGTGGGCGGCGCTCCAGACGGCGTCGGCATCGATGAGGCGCCGGACGTGGGCGATGGCGAGGATGGCTGAGCCGGTCAGGGTCGTGATGAGCTGGGCGGCGGCCAACTGCAGATCGGTAAGGCCGGCTATGGCAGCGGCGACCTTTTGGGACACGGCCTCGGGCTGGGCGGCATGGACGATGCCTTCGGCGCGGATGAAACGGGCGCCAATCGTCTCTTCGACCGCTTTCAGGATCGGATCCCAGATCTCGCTTTGGCAGGCGACGAGACCCGACGGGTTCGCGGCGCGGTAGCACAGCAGGTCGCTACCGGCGTAGGCGACGATTTCTTCGGCGACCGCCGCGCGGTTGTCGGCCACGGTGTCGATCGCGCTGTTGGCTAAGCGCGTGGCCGGCATTGCCGCGGGATCAATAACAGCGGTTTGTGCGCGCCACTCTTCGACCACGAGATCGGCAAAGGCCGGCTCAGTGATGACGAGGATACGCTTCAAGGGCGTGCGCAGCGGGCGTCCATCGAGGTGGATTTCAAAGCCCGTGCCCGTACGGGCCGGGGCGCGCGTCACGTCTTTGTAAAATCGCTTGGGCAGAGGCCGGCGCAGAGAATCCTTGAGGGGCCCCTTCGGCCCGCCTTTAGCAGCCGGTTCAAATGGTTCGTTGTCGGTCATGGCGTCAATCCAGATCTCGCAGTTCGGCGCTGAGTGCGCCAGACAGCATCAAGCTGTCGGCGAGAACGCGGTGGGCGCCGGCTGCTTCCAATTCGGACACGGGATGATAGCCCCAGGCGACGCCGATGGCGCGTGCGCCGGCATCGCGGGCCATTCCGATATCGTAGGTCGTGTCGCCGACCATAAGCGTGCGATGGGCATCCGTGCCGGCTTCGGCCATGGCGGCCCGCAGCATAGCAGGGTGGGGCTTTGAGGGGTGCGTGTCGGCGGTCTGGATTGTGACGAAAAGATCGGCAAGGCCTTCCCGTTCGAGTACGGCAGCCAGCCCGCGGCGGCTCTTGCCGGTGGCGACGCCTAGGAGCACGCCGGGTTCATTGGCAAGAGTGCGGAGGGCTTCGCGAACGCCAGGGTACAGCGGTTCTTGATGGGCCTTATCGCGGCGGAGCTCGCCGAAGGCGCTCTTGTAGGCTTCGGCTAGAGCTCCGATGTCGGTGTCGATGGCGGGCGGCAGGAGGCGGCGGACGGCCTGTTCGAGCGATAGCCCGACAACAGAGAGTATTGCAGTGCGGCCCGGCATCGGGAGACCGCTACCCGTGAATGCCTGCTCCATGGCGGCGACGATCATGTGCTGGCTGTCGACGATCGTGCCGTCGCAGTCGAAGACGACGAGTTTCAACGGCCGCCCTCCGCGCGCCGCTCCTGGCGAGAAATGCGGGCGTCGCGCGCTTCGACGAGGCGAATAAGGAGTTCAGATCGCCGCGCGCTTTGATGCAGCATGTCGGTGACGACGCTGCCGTATGAGCGGCCGAACGTGCCGCGGGTCTGGCGCAGAGACTGGCGCAGAGCTGCGATCGGAATTGCAACGATTGCGAGCGTGAAGAGCGCGAACATGGCGATATTGAGGGTGTCCGCCGTCATCAGCGCGCCCCACCGCCACCGCTACCGCCGGACGACGAGCGCTTCGTGGTCTCAAGTCGCTGCAGGCGGGCTTCCTGGTCCTGGACGATCTTTTCGATGAGATCGTTCTGACGCTTCATCTCGACGATGTACTCTTCCAGCATTTCACCGTGAGTTTTGCCATCGCGGCCGGAATAAGCGCTCTGGCTTCGGCGGGCGACATAGAGGAAGACGCCGACCAACAACAGGATCGGCAGCCAAGTGGCGATGATCTGGATGATGTCTGTGGTCATGGTTCCTGAAGTCATGGCTGCTCCCCGCCCCGCTCACTCTTCGTCGGCAGAATACTTGGCCGCATCCAATCCCAAAAGGTCCCAGGTGCGACGCATATGGGGAGGAAGCGGGGCCGACACATCTATTTTTCCACGACCCGACGGGTGCGGAATAATGAGACGGCGGGCGTGCAGGTGCATGTTGTTGTCCATATTCTCTGCCGGCAGGTCCATGCCGCCTTCGTATTTCGGGTCGCCGACGATCGGATGGCCAATGATGGACATGTGGGCGCGCAATTGGTGCTGGCGGCCGGTGACGGGTTTTAAGGAGACCCAGGCGGCTTTGCGGCCGACGCGATCGATGACGGAGTAGTGCGTCGTGGCGTGCATCGCCTCCTTCTGCTCGCCGGGTTCGGCCTTGCGGATACGGTCGCCATCTGGTCCGGCTGCCTTCACGAGAGCGGCTTCAATCTTGCCTTGCGTCGGATGGGGTACGCCTTTGACGAGGGCCCAATAGGTCTTTGCCGCGGACCGGGTCTGGAAGGTGCGGCCCAGTTTGGCGGCGGCATTTCTGGTTTTTGCGACGAGCAAGACGCCGGAGGTGTCGCGGTCGAGGCGATGGACAAGACGTGGGCGGTCGCCGCCGAAGCGGTCGGCCATGCCGGCAAGCATGCCGTCGATGTGGCGTTTGGTGCCGGTGCCGCCCTGCACAGCGATGCCGGCGGGCTTGTTGAGGACGAGGACTTCGTCATCCTCGAACAGGATCATTTTCTCGATGATGTCGCGGTCGCCCTTGGAAACGCCGGGTGGGGCTTTGAGGCCGGGCTTGGACGTCTTGGGCTGGCGGATGATGGCAGGGACGCGGATTTCCTGACCTTCGCTCAAGCGATCGTTGGCCTGGGCGCGCTTGCTGTCGACGCGGACTTGCCCGGAGCGGAGGAGCTTCTGGAGATAGCTGTAGCCGACTTCGGGAAAGTGAACGCGGAACCAGCGGTCGAGACGCATCTCGGCCTCGCTGGCGGCGACCGTCATCGTTTCGACTTTGGGGTTGGCGGTCTTTTCCCGGCCCGTGTCTTTGGTCGTGATCATGTCAGGGTCCAACGTGCGAGTGCCATGCCGGCGATGAGCCCCGCGATGGACAGAACGACGGAGGCGCCGATGTAGGCGGCCACCGCTTCGTAGGAGCGGGCGGCGTAGAGATCGACGACGTCGAGGGAGAAGGCGGAGAACGTCGTGAAGCCGCCGAGGATGCCGGCCATGAGGAAGGCGCGCAGTTCGGGCGAGCCGTCGAAACGTTCGAGAATTGTCACGACGGCGAGGCCCATCAGGAACGATCCGACGACGTTCACCGTCAGCGTCGCCCAAGGAAAAACAGAACCCGTGCGCGCCGCGGCGGCGTTGGCGAAAACCTGATAGGTGAGGAAGCGGAGGGCTGCTCCGATAGCGCCGCCCGCCGAGACTAGGAGCAGCAGCTTCATGGCGCCCTTTAGAAAACCGGCTTTTCAGCGGTCATATAGCCCGGGGCCCGCCGTTAACGCAAAGGTTCAATCGTCGTCGGGGGTGGCGGACAGGCTGCGGCCCAGCGCCCAACCGATGGTCCAGCCGATGAGCATGGCGAAGAGATTGATGCCGAGGAAGATCGCCGAGTGCAGATCGGCGACCTGATCGGGGTTATCAAACTTCATCTGGTCAACGGCCCAGGACGCGACGGGCGTGGCCAGGAAGAACGTCGTGACGGCGGCGAAGGTGGCCGCAAAGATCATCGCTGCGAGATAGCGCATTCAGTCCTCCGGTGATGTCCGTGCGGCATTCAGCATGGCCGTTCTCATTTGACTTCCCAGAACCAGATTTCGCCGGCGCCGGCATAGTTGGAGTAGTAACCGACCCAGGAAAACCATTCCATCAGCCACTTGGCGCTCGAGCGATAGCCGTTCCAGACATCGATGTGATCGCCGGTGGCGCGGCCCTGGTCGGTGGAGCGGTGCCAGTAGTCCTGAATGTAGATGATGCCGGTGCGGCCGAAGATCTTTGGATAGAACTGCGCCGCGTCGGCGCCGACGAATTTCTCGGTTGGGCCGACGCCCGCGATGTTGGCGCGGGCAATGGCGTTGGCGAGTTGGCTGGCGTTGATGAAGTGCATCTCTTCGCGGGGATGGACGGCGCAGTGCGAGCAGCCACCGATCTGCGAGGGCTGAACACCGGCGCGGCGCAGCGCAACTCCCATGCGGATCGCGCACTGATTAGAAAAGACGGGAAACGCCTTCTTGATCTGGCGGCCCTCCAGATTGGTGAGGTCCTGTGGCGCCAGGCAGGGGGTCTGCACGCTTTCGTTGATCGGGTGGCCGTACCAGAGGTCCTTGAACGCGATCATACTCAACACCTCCCCCGGGGCACCCATAGCCGGCTTGTACCCACGTTCCACGCCCCCGCGTTGGCGCAGACTATAGCATCCGCCACCGGGAGCGCCAGACGGTGCACTTCCTGGACCAAGACACAATTACCCGCGCTTCTTGCGCAAGGAGGCCCAATACTCGAGGCGTTTTCTGATCTCGCGCTCGAAACCCCGTTCGGGGGGATCGTAATAGAGTGGGCGGCGCTTCATTTCGTCGGGGAAGTAATTTTGGCCGGAAAAGCCGTCCGGGGCGTCGTGGTCATACTGATAACCGTCGCCATAGCCTTCCTCCTCCATGAACTTCGTTGGCGCATTGAGGATGATCTTGGGCGGCGAGAGGGAGCCTTGGTCGCGGGCGGCGCGGAGGGCGGCTTTGTAGGCAACATAGTTGGCATTCGATTTGGGCGCGGTGGCGAGATAGATGACGGCCTGGCTCAGGGCCAGTTCGCCTTCGGGCGAGCCCAAAAACTCGTAGGCGTCCTTGGCCGCGTTGGTGATGACGAGCGCCTGCGGATCGGCGAGCCCGATATCTTCAACCGCCATGCGTACCAACCGGCGGGCGAGGAACAGGCGATCCTCACCCCCTTCCAGCATGCGCGCGAACCAGTAAAGAGCCGCGTCGGGATCGGAGCCACGCACGGACTTATGCAGCGCGGAAATCAGGTTGTAATGCCCTTCGCGGCCCTTGTCGTAGATCGGCGCACGGCGCTGGACGATGCGGACGAGCTCATGGCGCGAGATTGGCTTTGAGTCTTCGGGGACGGTGGCGAAGACATCTTCGGCGAGATTGAGGATGGCGCGGCCGTCGCCATCGGCCATTTGCACGAGGCCGATGCGCGCGTCCTCATCGAGGGGAAGTGAGCGACCCATTTCGGCTTCGGCGCGCTGGAGAAGGCCATCGAGCGCGGTGTCATCAAGACGGTTCAGCGTCAAGACGATCGCGCGGGACAGCAAAGCGGCGTTGAGTTCGAAGGACGGATTTTCCGTCGTTGCACCAACGAGCGTGATGGTACCGTCTTCGACGTGCGGCAGAAAGCTATCCTGCTGTGAGCGGTTGAAGCGGTGGATCTCATCGATGAAGAGGAGCGTGCCTCTGCCCTGCTCGCGGCTCAATTTGGCCTTGTCGAAGGCTTTGCGCAGATCCTGAACGCCGGAGAAAATGGCTGAGAGTTGCTCGAAGGCGAGCTTGGTTTCGCCGGCAAGAAGGCGGGCAATCGTGGTTTTGCCACAGCCGGGCGGGCCCCACAGGATGAGGCTCGGCAGGCGCCCGCCTTTAAGTAGGCGGGTCAGCTTGCCGTCGGGGCCGACTAGGTGATCCTGGCCCGTGACTTCGGACAGCGTGCGCGGACGCAGGCGGTCGGCGAGCGGACGGGGGGCGCTTTTCTCCAGACCGGCGGCTTCGAACAGATTGGTCATATGGCGTTTATAGGACGAGCGGGCCGCCAGTGAAACCAGGGCACGTGGCGCGCCCGTCCGAGATCAGCCCGGGACCTGAAGAATCATGGCCTTCTGGTCGCGCCGGATGCCAACATACCAGGTGCGCTGACGGGTGGTCAGCAATTGCTCGAGATCGGCGATGGTGTCGATCCGCTGCTTCTGAAGTTCGGTGATCACGTCGCCGGGCTGAAAGCCGAGGCGCTGCGCGACGGAACCGGGCCGCAGCGACACGATGGCGACGCCGTCGCCTTCGTCGATGCCAAGCTCATCTGCGAGTCCAGGCAGAATGTTGGATACGCGGGCGCCGTCGAAGGGATGCGCGCCGGCGAGGTTGCGCACGTCGTCCTTGCCCGGCTGCGGGGGGGCGGCGAGCGTCAGATCGATGGTGACGGGGCGGCGGTTGCGTAGCAGGTCGATGCGGGCGGCATTGCCCACGCCACGGGTGGTGAGCCGGTAATAGACGGCGCGCGGATCGGCGACTTCGAAACCGTCGACGCGGGTGATGACGTCTCCCGCCTGGAGACCGGCCGCCGCGCCGGGACCACGGTTCGACACGCGCGAGACGACGGCACCGGTGATGCGGTCGAGGCCCAGAGCGTCGGCGATGTCGCGCGTCATGGGCTCGAGAAGTGCGCCAAGCCACGGGCGTTCGACCTTGCGGCCGCTGGCGGCGCTTTCGACATAGAGGCGGACGAGGTTGGAGGGAATGGCAAAGCCGATGCCCTGCGAGCCGCCAGACTGGCTGAAGATCATGGTGTTGATGCCGATGAGGCGGCCAGACATATCAACGAGCGCGCCGCCGGAGTTCCCGGGATTAATGGCGGCGTCGGTTTGAATGAAGACTTGGCTATCGGACTTGCCGATTTCGGTGCGGGCGAGCGCCGAGACGATGCCGGAGGTGACGGTCTGGCCGACACCGAACGGGTTGCCGATGGCGAGGACGAGGTCGCCGACCTCGAGCGTATCGCTGTCTTCGAATTCGATGGTGGGGAAGCGGTTGTCCCCACCTTCAATCTTCAAAATCGCAATGTCGGTCTTGTCGTCCTGCAGGACGACGCGGGCGTCGAACTCGCGCTTGTCGGCGAGCGCGACGCGGATTTCAGTTTCACCACGGCCTTTGATCACGTGCGTGTTGGTGACGATGGTGCCATCGGGCGATACGATCACACCGGAGCCGAGTGAGGATTGCACACGTTCGGAGGGGCGGCCAAAGCGTTCGCCGAAGAACTGGCGAAAGAAGGGGTCGTTGGCGAAGGGCGAGGAGAAGGCCTGGACGCGGCGGCGGACATAGACGTTGACGACGGCGGGCGAGGCTCTGCGGGCGATAGGGGCGAACGAGTATTGCACCATCTCGCGCGAAGCGGGGACCTGCTTTTCGGCTTTCTGGGCGTCCGACCGCGTGGTGGACACCAGTTCAAACAGGATCAGGACGGCGAGGAGGCCTGCAAGGCTCAGACCCCAAGCGGCGGCGCGGTTTCGCATCAAATCCTCGGTGTGTTCGGCACTTGGAAACGGCAACTCCGAGGGTCGATATAGGGTATCGACCGCGCAAGAGAAAGGCGGGTAGCTCAAAAGTCCAGGGGAAGCGCTGCGGGTGTGGACGGGGTGGGAGGCTCTGCCTCCGCAAACAAAACCGCCCACCGTGGTCGACGGCGGGCGGCTGGTGTTTGCGAGCGCGGTTCCATATCAGGTGCCGGCTTCTTCGCGGGCGGCGACTTCGGCCTCGTGACGGGCCTTGTCGTCCGAGCCCTTCACGCTTTCGTCGCGGTCGACGAGTTCGATGACTGCCCGGGGGGCGCTGTCGCCGTAGCGGAAGCCGGCCTTGAGAACGCGCGAATAGCCACCGCTGCGGTTCTTGTAGCGCGGAGCCAAAACGTCGAACAACTTCTTGACCATGTCCTCGTCGCGCAGGCGTGCGGCGGCGAGGCGGCGCGAGTTTAGGTCGCCGCGCTTGGCGAGCGTGATGTACTTGTCGATGACGCGCTTCAGGTCCTTGGCCTTGGGCAGCGTTGTGACGATCTGCTCGTGCTTGATGAGGGCTGCGGCCATGTTGGAGAACATGGCTTGGCGATGGGCGCTATCGCGGTTGAACCGCCGGCCTAAACTTCCGTGACGCATGGGTGTGTCTCTCTTTTTCTCTACCGGTTGTTACGGGGAGGTTCTACGGCCTCGCCTCGTTATTGATTGCGCGTTCCAACCCAGCTCCGTGAAGAGCCGGTCGGAACGCGCGAATGTCTTTAGTATTGGTCCTCGAAGCGCTTGGCCAGTTCTTCGATGTTGTCCGGCGGCCAGTTCGGCACCTCCATGCCGAGGTGGAGGCCCATGGACGCCAGGACTTCCTTGATCTCGTTGAGCGACTTGCGGCCGAAGTTCGGGGTGCGCAGCATCTCGGCTTCGGTCTTCTGGATGAGGTCGCCGATGTAGACGATGTTGTCGTTCTTCAGGCAGTTGGCCGAGCGGACCGACAGTTCCAGTTCGTCCACCTTCTTGAGAAGGGCTGCATTGAAAGCCAGCTCCGGATGACGCTGCTCTTCCTGCGGCTTCTTGGGCTCTTCGAAGTTGATGAAGACAGCGAGCTGGTCCTGGAGGATGCGGGCGGCGAGTGCCACGGCATCTTCGGCGCGGACCGAGCCATCGGTCTCGACGGTCATCGTCAGCTTGTCATAGTCGAGGATCTGGCCTTCGCGGGTGTTCTCGACCTTGTAGGAGACCTTCTTGACCGGTGTGTAGATGCTGTCGACGGCGATGAGGCCGATGGGGGCATCGTCCGGACGGTTGCGCTCGGCGGGGACGTAGCCCTTGCCCATGTCGGTGGTGAACTCCATGCGCACGGATGCACCCTGGTCGAGGTGGCAGATCACATGCTCGGGGTTCAAGATCTCGACGTCGGAGGACACCTCGATGTCGCCTGCCTTCACGGGACCGGCGCCTTCTTTCTTCAGGACCATGCGCTTGATGCCGTCCGAGTGGAGGCGCAGCGCGATTTCCTTGATGTTCAGGATGATGTCGGTGACGTCTTCGCGGACGCCGGCAATCGAGGAGAACTCGTGCAGCACGCCGTCGATCTGAACCGTCTTGATGGCGGCGCCCTGGAGCGACGACAGCAGCACGCGGCGGAGCGCGTTGCCCAGCGTCATGCCAAAGCCGCGCTCGAGCGGTTCAGCGATGACGGTCGCCAAACGCGTGCGGTCGCGGCCCGGAATGATTTCGAGCTTCGTCGGCTTGATCAGGTCTTGCCAATTCTTCTGGAGAACGTTGCTGGTCACGTGGTGGCCTCTCTCAGGTTGCAAGCGCGCGCCCGCCCAAAGGCGCGAGCTTATGTACCCAGGGGTCTATCGATCCGGCCCGCATCAGGGGGCATGTGTGCGGCCGGCCGGAATGCACAAAGCGGACGCGAAGGGTAGGGACCCTGCGCGTCCGGGTAAAAATCGATTAAACGCGGCGACGCTTGCGCGGACGGCAACCGTTGTGCGGGATCGGCGTGACGTCGCGGATCGACGTGATCTGGAAGCCGACGGCCTGAAGCGCACGCAGCGCGCTTTCACGGCCGGAGCCGGGACCGCAGACTTCAACTTCAAGAACCTTCACGCCATGCTCCTGGGCCTTCTTGCCGGCGTCTTCGGCGGCCATCTGGGCGGCGAACGGCGTCGACTTGCGCGAGCCTTTGAAGCCCATCGTACCCGAGGACGACCAAGCCAGCGTGTTGCCCTGCGCATCGGTGATGGTGATCATGGTGTTGTTGAACGACGCGTTGACGTGCGCGACGCCCGACGTGATGTTCTTCTTTTCGCGGCGGCGAACCTTCGCGCGTCCGGCCTGTTCCTTAGCCATCGTCTCTTCAACTCCTCAGCGCCCACTGCGGGGCACATTTATTCCTGCATGACTGCGTCCTGCCACTGGCCCGAGCGTCGGCTGCGGGCAAACGGCTGGCCGCGAATTTCTTAGGCCTTCTTCTTGCCGGCGATGGGCTTGGCTGGACCCTTGCGGGTGCGGGCGTTGGTGTGGGTACGCTGGCCGCGAACGGGCAAGCCCTTGCGGTGGCGCAGACCGCGGTAGCAGCCCAGGTCCATCAGGCGCTTGATGTTCTGCGAAACTTCGCGGCGCAGGTCGCCTTCGACGATGTAGTCGCGGTCGATGGTTTCGCGGATCTGGAGCACTTCGGCGTCGGTCAGTTGGCTGACGCGGCGCTCTGCTGGAATCCCAACAGCCGAACAGATGCGCTCAGCGAATTTCGGGCCGATCCCGTGGATGTACTGGAGCGCGATGACAACGCGCTTCTGGGTCGGGATGTTCACACCTGCGATACGAGCCACGATCTTCTCCTGGGCTTTCTAGTCCGTGTAGCCGGACATTTCCGTTCGGAAATGCCAAGCCATTGTTATTGCCAGCTAAAACGAAACGAAACCAGCCTTGCGAGGGATCCTTCGCCCGGCCAATTCCATCAACCCTGCGTCATGAAAGCGCGGTGTTGTAGCTCGGCACTACTCCTCCGTCAACCTTCCAAACAAACGTGTCACACCGGTTCAGAGCGGGGCATTAACCCTCCCGTCACCGCTGTCTCACGCCTTTGCCACCCCTTTCAGAATGGCTTCGATCTGTCCGGACACCTCATTGATCGGGGCCATGCCGTCGACCGTCTGAAGCATCCGATGTGCGAAGTAGTATCCGATGAGCGGCGCGGTCTCACGGTAGTAAGCCATGAGACGCGTCTTTAGCGCTTCGGCGTTGTCGTCGGCGCGCACCGTTCCGCCGGCCGCCAACGTTTCGCGGGCACGGGTTTCGATGCGGGAGACGAGAATGGTATCGTCCACCTTGATCTCGATGACTGCATCGAGGTTCTTGTTCTTCGACTTCAGAAGTGCACCCAGCGCATCGGCCTGCTTCAGCGTGCGGGGAAAGCCGTCGAGAATGAAGCCCTTGGCGCAATCGGGCTGATCGATGCGGTCGGCGATGATGCCGATGACAATCTCGTCGGAGACGAGGCCGCCCGACTTCATGACCGCCTCGGCTTTCTTGCCGATCTCGCTGCCAGCTTTAACGGCAGCGCGAAGCATGTCGCCGGTCGATAGCTGCACGAGGCCGTTCTTGTCAGCCAGCACCTGGGCTTGCGTGCCCTTGCCCGCGCCGGGCGGTCCCAGAAGGATCAAGTTCACCGGCGCCCCCTATTGTTCGTTGCGCCGCGCAGCTTGGCTTTCTTAATGAGGCCCTCGTATTGATGCGCGAGCAGGTGACTCTGGATCTGGGCAACCGTATCCATCGTGACGGAGACGGCGATGAGGAGCGAGGTGCCGCCGAAGTAAAACGGCAGAGCGGCGTAGGACACCAGGAATTCGGGCAGCACGCAGACGGCGGCAAGGTACAGGGCGCCGACGAAGGTGATGCGGGTCAAGACGTAGTCGATGTACTCGGCCGTTTTCTCGCCGGGGCGAATGCCGGGCAGGAAGCCGCCGTACTTGCGCAGGTTGTCCGCGGTTTCTTTCGGGTTAAACACGAGCGCGGTGTAGAAGAAGGCAAAGAAGATAATGAGGGCTGCCGTCAGCAGCATGTGCAGCGGCTGGCCCATGCCAAGGGCGGCAACGACGGAGTTCAGCCACTCGGACCCCTGACCGCCGCCAGAGCCCATGAACTGGGCGGCCGTGATCGGCAGCAGGAGCAGCGACGACGCGAAGATCGGCGGGATGACACCGGCTGAGTTCAGCTTCAGCGGCAGATGTGACGACTCGCCTTGCGCCATCTTCGCGCCGACCTGGCGCTTGGGATACTGAATGAGCAGGCGGCGCTGCGCACGCTCGATGAACACGACGGCGGCGACGACGGCCAGCATCATGATGATGAGGGCGAACAGGAGCGGCGTCGAAATCGAACCGGCGCGAGCCAGTTCGAAGAGACCGGCGACGGCCGCCGGAAGGCCTGCGACGATGCCCGCAAAAATGATGAGCGAGATACCGTTGCCGACGCCGCGCTGTGTGATCTGCTCGCCCAGCCACATGAGGAACATGGTGCCGCCGACCAGCGTGATCACGGTGGAGAAGCGGAAGAACCAGCCCGGATCGGTGACGATCGCGCCAGCGGCGCCCGAGGACGAGCCTTCCAAGCCGATCGCAATGCCGTAAGCCTGGAGCGTAGCCAGAACGACGGTCAGGTAGCGCGTGTACTGGTTGATCTGCTTGCGGCCGCTTTCGCCCTCTTTCTTGAGGGCTTCGAGCTTGGGCGATACCGACGTCATGATCTGAATGATGATCGACGCGGAGATATACGGCATGATGTTCAACGCAAAGATCGCGAGGCGCTCCACCGCGCCGCCGGCGAACATATTGAACATGCCGAGGATGCCCGACGACTGGGCCTTGAATGCTTCGGCGAAGGCGGCGGCGTTGATGCCCGGCAGCGGAATGAACGTGCCCAGGCGATAGACAAGGAGCGCGCCGAGCGTAAACCACAGGCGCTGCTTCAGATCCTGCGCTTTCGCGAAGGCGCCGAAGTTCATGTTCGAGGCAAGCTGCTCGGCAGCGGAAACCATCGTGCTCTCTCCTGACCATCGTCAGCCGGGCGGCGCCTTTTGAACGCCGTGACGGCCGCACCGGCTTACCCTTCCCGGACTGGCACCACTCGCGTGGCTCAGTCGACGGATATGGGTGGGCCCCTGCGGCCGTACCAGACTACTCCTCCGACTTCGCCTTGGTCTTGCCAGAACCGGCCTTCTTGGCGGCCGTCTTCTTGCGCTTCATTTCGTCTGCTTCAAGGACCTTGACCTCGATGATCTTCAGCGAGCCGCCCGCCTTTTCAATGGCAGCCCTGGCCGAGGCCGAGGCGCCGTTGGCGGTGACCGCCAGCTTGGACTTCAGCTCGCCGGTGCCGAGGATACGCAGGCCGTCTTTCGGACGGCGCAGGATGCCGGCCTCGATGAGAGCTGCCACATCGACCGACTGGCCGGCCTTCAGCTTGCCCTCTTCGACGGCCTTCTGTAGCGCGCCGACGTTGATTTCGTTGAAGTCCTTTGCGCGCCACTTGTTAAAGCCGCGCTTGGGCAAACGGCGATGCAGGGGCATCTGGCCGCCTTCGAAGCCGCCAATAGCAACGCCCGAACGAGCGGTCTGGCCCTTGCCACCGCGACC
>VYKW01000607.1_pt1 | contig 17441 bp, 19 predicted proteins | sample 5114451 | NCBI WGS metagenome assembly VYKW01 (sample SAMN12291784, study PRJNA351875) | freshwater metagenome | isolation source: freshwater lake | place: USA: Michigan, Gull Lake | collected 2013-08-08
CGCCGCCGCTTGCGCGTGCGCGCCGCGCGCGCGCCTACTCCCGCTGCCGGGTTGACCGGCGGCCACGGTGCGATGCCCAGATGCGCCGCAAGCGCCGCGAGCTCGGCGCGCAAGGCACAAATGGCCCGCAACTCCACGCTCGGCGCCTGCCGCCGCTTGCACGCTTCGTACTGACGCTGCGACTGGCGCGCGACATTGATGTCGATTTTGTCCTGATAAACCACCGTCTGCACGGCCCGCCGTTCGACGCCGGCCCGCATCCGCTCCAAACGCGCCTCGGCCGCCGCGGGCTGCGGCGCCAGGATCTGAGTATTCGATCTACAAGACGAATTCGGCTCGAACGGGGGTCGCGTCGGCTCGGTCATTTTCATCTCCGTGTCGCCTTCGCCAAGTGCGAAGGGGTGCGGGGCAGCGTCCGCGCCGCTGATCCAGTTATGTGAGTATGAAGCGGCACTCATCGCCGCCCCGCGCAGGATTTTTGGCCTACCTTGGACGTTTTAGCGGCTTCTCCGCACGACGAGTTTCACGTCGCGGTCCAAACGAGCCTCTGAGAGGGGAGGTGCGAACCCCCGTCCCGACTTCTGCACCCCGCCCCACGTCACAAGACGCCTCTTAAGCGACGCCCCCTTCATGAGGGACGGAGATGCGGGCAAGTGTAGGGGAGGGCCGTGGGTGCGGGGATAAGTGGGCACCACTTTTCTCGCACCATGCGCGAGGAGAGGGATGCACCGCACTGAACTCAGCGCGAGGTTTACCCCCCTCTCCCCGTAGGCGCGCGAGCGCGCCGTACGGGGAGAGGGTTGGGCCTGCCCCGGCGAAGGCCGGGGGTGAGGGGCAGCCGCTTGCGAGGGGCAGCCGCTTGCGCGCTCGCAGACGCGCTCACCTCCAGCCACGTGTTGAAAAGCTTGAAGGGTATGCGCGCACCGCGCGGATGCTGCCCCTCACCCTCACCCTCACCCTCTCCCCGCGCGCGGGGAGAGGGGACGAACCCCGCTCAACTCCGCGCGAGGTCAGCGCCCAATGGTTAAAAAGACTCGCCAACCTCCGCGTGTACGTCTTAGGCTGAGCATATTGGTTGGGGCGTTTGTTTGCGTGCGGGGGTTGCGGGGATGGAGTTAGAAAGCGTGTCCGCGCTTGGTGCGGTTGCCGCAAATGATGTTGCAAGTATTCGAAGTGCCATAGCAGATGCTTGGCAGAGTACCAGAACGGTTCTTGAAGTCTGGAAGCAAGAACTCGACCCAGTCATCTGGATCGTCAGCGCCTTACTGGCCTTAATTCCCGGATCGTTCGCCATCTACAAGTGGTGGACGTACCGCAACAGCCGTTTGCCGCAAAGACTCAAAGAAATGCTTGAGAAGGAAGAAGGCCGACTGAAGACAGTTCGCTCGGAATTGCTTTCAGCCGTAATTCGACCGTCATCCACACAAGTGGTGGCAGCCCCTCTGTTTGCTGAACCTCAGATGCTGACAACTATTCGAAAATTGAACTGGGCGCGTTGGTGGCGACCGCGTCCATTTCAAGCGGTAGAAGCTGAGTTGGAATTAGCGCTTGTAGAAATGGAGCAGCAGCAGAAGTTCTGCGAACAAAGAAGTGAACTTTACCGTAGCCAAGAAGCGACTGCGTATCTGCTCAAAGGAGCCATCGCAAGTTCGAGGGCGACAAGGACAGATGTCAACAGTCCGGAACAGGAGCGGCTCAATCGTTCAGCGCTGAACCATTTTAGCCGCGCTCTCGAGATGGAGCCCGACAACCTTGAGATTTTGGAATATGTGGCGCATCAGCATAGAGCGCTGGGCGATGTTGATCTTGCGCTTTCCGCCTATCAGCAACTTGCTCAGCAAAGTTTGGGAACGGATCGCGGTCACCGTCTCTATCGTTCGCGAGCACTACTCTTTCTGGCTGAAATGCTTGAAAAACAGCATGATCGAACTCAAGTCGTCGCAAGGTTGATTGAAGCTCGACAAAACTTAGAAGATGCACTCTGCGAACTGCCCGTCGATCAACGCGGACAACTACATCACGCGGCCATACATGAAGCTATGGCAAGGGTTTGCCAGAAACTGGGACGTGGCGCCTTGCTCCAACGGCATGCACAATCTGCTCTAGCAATTTACAGTCAACTGGCTGCCCATGAGCCAGAAAAATCTGACGCCGAAGCCGGCAAGCAACGAATGATACGTTCTCTAGCGTCGCCAATTGTTGGGTTGGCGCAAGCTACTTCGATATCTAAAAATTAGCGACTAGGTGTGCAGCCTTGCCCAAACCAAAAGCTGCGCCCACAGCAATGATCGCGTTTCCTGCACTCTGCCATGCAGCCATCGTTAAAATATAACTCGCACCTATAGCCGCAAAACGCGTGCTGAGCTGTCGCTGTTCGTTAATTGAGAGTGAGAAGAGCGTGGCGGCTCCAAGTGCCGTAATCCAAAATGGAGCTCCAGCAAACGCGGCCACAGAGGTCGCAAGGATGGTAAGATAAGCGATCATTGTGTTGCTCACATAGGTTGCGCAGCCTCAGTTACAACCATGTGCGGCTGATTCGCTCGCCTCGTCGTGAGGCTTACTGGCGGATTCTGTGGAGAGCTTTGTTACAGTAGCGGCGTGATTGATGTTTTCACTTCGATCTCGATATTTCTAAGCTGCAGGTGCTTTTTAAGGCGCTCAGCTCGGCCCTGTTTGTTGGCATCCGGTCCGACAATGATATATTTAATCGGCAAGCGGTCGGTTGAGTCTTCGTTAACTTTTAAAAACTGAGCAAGACTCGGCTTGCTATAGATCGGCTTGATCAATTTCTCCAGAATTCGATCGGGATCTTCGCTTGGTTTAAACTCGCTAATTGACTTTTGAGAAAGCGGTGAAAGTATTGCTCGCACCTCATGCTCTTCTCGAAATCCAAAATGCTTCAGGCGAGCAGAACTAACGGCAAAAGGTGTGAATAGGTCCTCGAATGGAACGGATTTGCTTTCGAGGTCGTTGAAGAACGACTTCTTTATAACCTCTGGGATTGCGTCAAGAAGAGGCTTAAATTCATTTTCAAATCTAACCCGGTCACCGTCGTAAACTACATCTGACAGGCTAACACAATAATAGGCGTACTTTTCCCGCTCATTAAGAAGCTGATGCCACAATTCTTTTGCATCAAACGCGATGGCGTATCCCCCATCTCTTCCGTAAGCGCGCCATTGACTAAGTAGGCCGTTTTCTTTCTCGTATTCGTCAAGGTGACCACAAAACGAAATAATGAATGGCTCATGGATGTTTTTGGCGCCGATCGAATTATAGGTAACGTTATAAAAAGATCTCGCCAAGTCGTCCGATGCAAGTTCTGCGGATTTGTTGTGGCCTCCAGATTCCCGAATTACTTGCGATGCGCGTGAGTTGTTTTGAGCATATGCCGTGAGCGCCCGCTGAATGTGTGGTTTAAAGTATCGAGAAAGTTTTTGCGCCAGTATTTTGGTTTCTTGCTCATCATTCAAAAATTTGTAGTGCGTAGCATGAAGAGTGTTGGTGGAAAGGATTCCGCTTAGGCCAACCGTTGTCGTATAATGAAAAATTGTAGGGTATGCCTCCCAGACATCGCAAGTCATGTCGCCTCCCTACCTCCCCAACCCCCAAACCTCCTCCCTAACCCGAATATCCGCGAGCATCCGGTCGAGCAGCAGACACGTCCGCTTGAAGAGATCGCTCCCGCGCCGGTAGTCGGCACCGGCGTAGAAATCCACACGTCCCGCGTGGAACAATTCCTCGCACATCTTCGGGGACAGGTCCGGGTTGTGCACGGCGAACGCCGCCCCGCCCGATTTCTTCATCAAGGCCATGGAGGGAACATCCGTCTCCCCGTCGCCGAAGTAGATCATGTTCGACCACGGGATCGGGCGCTGCTCCTCGGGCATGTGCTGGTTGATGCTTTCGCCGAGGTCCTCGATGCCCTTGTTGATGCGGAAGAGATATTGCGTCTTGCCGGTATCCGTGATGACGCGCTTGGGGAACGGCGTCTCGTAGGGCTCGAACCAGTACTCGCTGGCGAACACGTTGTGAAAATGCGGCGCGATCGCCGTGCCCTCAATGATCTCGGTGAGACCCGACGAAATGAGATAGTGGCGCAGTTCGATGCCGGGCGTCTCGGCGCGCAGGCGGACGTAATCCCCAATCGCGTCGAACCACTCGGTGACGCCGGGGTAAAGCTCCACCGATGCGCCTTGTTTGACGAGCGCGGCGCGGTCGACAACGAGACCCTTCTCTTTCGCCTTCTTGTACATGAGGTGCATGTAGGTGATGAGCGGATCGGCCTGCCGCTCGCGCGCAATGCGCGTGCACTCCGCCCAGAAGTCTTTCGGGTCGATGCCAAGCTGCGGCAGGAACGAATATTCCTGCATCGGCCGCGGCGAGAGCGTGCCGTCGAAATCATAGACGAGCGCGATGGTCTTTTTCGGATAGCCCGTCGATGGCACGCGCGCGTGCGCGGGAGCTGCGTTGGCGTTGGCCGCGACGGTCTTCAAAGCGGGCTTCGCACGCGCCCCCGTCCCCGCCACACCCGATCCGGCAACCGATCCAGCCGCCTTGCCCGCCTTCTTACCCGCCGCCCGTGACCCAGCCATCTGCCGCTCCGATCCGCCCATACAACCGGACGACCGTGCCGCGATTCGCACGGCAGCAGAAAGGCAAGACAACCCCCTCTCCCCATCCTCTTCGATGGGGACAGCCCACACCGGCCTGCCGAGTGTGGGTCAATTAAAAGAAAGGGTCGGGGTGAGGGGCAGCCGCTTGTTCGATGCGGATGCTGCCCCTCACCCTAACCCTCTCCCCGTAAGGACGGGGAGAGGGGACGCCCCCCCGCGCCCACACCGGCCTACCGAGTGAGGGGCCATCTAAAGGCTAATGCTTCCCGCCGCAGCAGCCGGCTTCGGCGTGATCGTGCGCGTGCGCCTGCTTGTCCGCCCCGCCGCAGCAGCCTTCGCCCTGGCCCTTGGCCGCGCCGCCGCAGCAACCGCCGCCTTCGGCATGCGCGTGATCATGATCGTGGTCGTGATGATGATGTCCGCCGCCACCGCAGCAGCCGCCCTCGTGCGCGTGCGCATCCGGATCGACAAGCGCCGCCGCCAGCCGCCGCTCCACCGCCATCGATTGCTCGACCGGTGCGTTGGGCGCTTCCATGCAGAACGCCATGATTTCGGCGGCGAGCCGGATATCGTCGATGCGGCCGAGGTAATGCCGCCGCAAACGCCCCTGCCGGTCGAAGATCAGCGTGGTCGGCGTCCCCTGGATCTCGTAGGCCGCCATGGTCTTGGGCATGTCCCCACCGTTGATCGTGTCCTTGGCGACCGCGAACGATAGACCCTGCGCCTCACAAAACGCCTCCAGCATGTCGGCGGTCTGCGCTTCCGGCTCCTCGAAGGCAACGTTGAGCCCGATCACGGCCACCTCGTCGTCCATGAACCCCTGCGCGACGCGCTCGGCCTGCGGCAGCCCATGCTTGAGCGACCCGGGGCAATGCGTTTGGAACGCGGTCAGCACGACCACCTTTCCCTTGAGGCTCTTGAGCGGACGCGGCTCCGGCGCGTTCAGCCAGTCGGAGGCGGCAAGCTCGGGCGGGTTCTGGGGATCGAACATGGGCGGTGGTCCTCGGCAGGTGCGCCACCCAGGGCGGGCGGCGCGGTTCGGCACCCTTATAAGGCAACCGGACCCCGTCGTCAGGGTCAGCTGAGGGACGCGCCGCCGCATATCCCCCGCCGAGGCGGGGCCTGACGCTTGCCCAAAAGCTTGACAGGGCCGCCCCACCCGCGCGACGGACGCACCGATGCCAACCCGGGGGACCCAATGACCGCCAAAGCCGCCGACAAACGCGCCCGCCTAGTCCAGATCGTCAAGGAGCGCTCCTTCCAGGAAGGCCCGGAGATGAAACTGGCCTCCGGTAAAACCTCCACGTTCTACTTCAATATGAAGCCGACCATGCTCGACCCGGAAGGTTCAGCCCTCATCGCCGAGCTGATGCTGGACGCCATCCGCGACGTGAAGGCCGATCTCGTCGGCGGCCTTGAGATGGGCGCGGTGCCGATCGCCTCCGCCATCGCCGCCGTCAGCCACGTTCAGAACCGGCCCATCGCCGCGTTCTTCGTGAGGAAGCAGGCCAAGGAGCACGGCACCCAGTCGCTGGTCGAAGGTTTGGTGCGCGGCGACACCATGAAAGATAAGCGCGTTGTCATCGTGGAAGACGTGACGACCACCGGCGGCTCCGCGCTCAAAGCCGCCAAGGCGCTGCAAGCGGAAGGCGCCACGATCGTGCGTGTTCTCACCATTGTCGACCGCCTCGATGGTGCGGCGGACGCCTTTCGCGATGCGGGATTGAATTTCGTGCCAATCCTCACTCTCAACGATTTTCGCAGTTGAAAGCGCGCTCGAATACTGAGACCTTGAATCAGCAACGGTAGAGTCAATGCGAAGGGGTCGCATCGGCCACGTTCTGATCTTCGGGGGAAGACAATGCGCGCAGGTGTGGCTGAGGCAGTCCGGTCTCTGGTCGCTGGACTGACGTTTGCAATGTCGACATGTGCAGTTTTGCTGCTGATGCCGGGCGCGGCGGGCGCCAACGACACGGCAACAAACTTGGCGGCTCCGCTGAATCCGTGCGGCGACGCCGGTCAGCACGCGGCAGCGCCCCCCGCCGAAGCATCCGCCAACGAAACCCCGAAAATGATGACGCTGAAGGAAGCCGCCGCCGCCACCGGCGTGCTGGCCAAGATGACCGAGGCGACCAAGCTCGCTGGCCTCGACAATCCGGAAGTGGATGTCGGCCCGCTGACGCTGCTGGCCCCTTCCGACGAAGCCTTCGACGCCCTGCCCCAAGGCATCAGAGAAAAGCTATTGGCACCTGAGAACCGCGCGCTGCTGACCGACCTCCTGCTCTATCATGCCATCCCCGGCCTTTATCCGACCGAGCGGCTCCTGAAGGCCAAGGTCCGCAACTACACCATCTCTGCCATCGACGGCTCGGCGCTCGAAATCAACAAGCGCATGAAGACAGGCGAGATTGATATTGCCGGCGCCAAGATCGTCCGCTCCGACGTGACCGCCTCAGACGGCATCATTCACGTGATCGATAAAGTCCTGATCCCGCCGGCCGTCCTCGCAGCCCTCAACGCCCCGCCAGCGCCTGAGCCCGCGGTGATCGCTGAAGGCGATCAATAAGCCGCCGGCTCCTGCAGCCCTAGTTTTCGCCTCTGTCGCCATTCAACCGTTCGTGCGCCAGGGCCCGCCAGCGGCGGCAACTGGGACGGCGGATATCGCACTGGTCCGTCACGGTGGCGGACGCGTTGGTCCGAGACTGCTGAGCGGCCGGCTCAACAGTTCGACGTTCTCCCCCCTTTGACGGACGATCATTAAGTTCCGTCGCCGCTAGGGCTCCGGGAAACAACCCTATGGCAAGGGCGCCGATGAAAAGCCGGCCCATGGCCGTACCTCCCAAGTGAATTTAGTCCTGCCGAGAGCATCGGCAGGCCCAGCCAAACATGCCAATCGAAAGATGCATGATAGCTGATCGGGTTGTTCGATGAGCCGGAGCCCTGGGGCGAAGGCGGCTACCAGGCTCGTTTGCGGCGGGCGCTTAAGTGCGCGGCAACATCCGTCCGAACCAGTTCATTGCAAGAATTGATGACAGATATTTGCGTTCTGTGGCTGTGACTTACCTGCGTCTGAAGTGCGCAATATGAAGAACACGCGACGGTTCTGTGAAAGCGTCATCTACGAGTCATATAACGACGATATGGCGCTCACGTGTCATTTCAGACCCGAGGGTTTGAAGTGTTGCCAGGTGCCAACTTTGCAAGCGGAATACCCATGCTTCGTCGACCATCTCTCGCGACCGTTCTGGCCGTCCTTCTGTGCGCTCCGTCCCTCGCATCAGCCGCCTCGCCCGATAGTCCACTCGCCTGCTGCGATGATCTTGAAGAGCGCATCGCGGAACTCGAAGCGACCGCAGCGAACGCCGGTCAGCGCAAAGTGAAATTGACGGTCAGCGGCTTCCTGAACGAAGCCATCATGTTCTGGGATGACGGTGTGGAGCAGGATGCCACGGTCGTCACGAACGACAACGGCCGTGGCCGTTTCGCCTTCCGCGGTCTAGCGAAGATCGACAAGGAGTGGTCGGCCGGCTTTCGCCTCGAAGTGGGCGTGCGCATCGAGAACTCGAAGCGCTTCAACCAGGAAACGCTCGGCACCGGCGGACTCGACGTGCGCCATGCCATCTGGTTCATCGAGAGCAAAACGTGGGGCCGTATCGCCGTCGGCAACACAGGCGGTGCCGGCGAAGGCGCCACCGAAATGAACCTCGCCAAGACATTCGACGTCGCCAAGTACTCTGACCCGGAAGACGTTGCACTCGGTCTTTTCCTACGCCGCAAGGATGGCAGCATCGTCGAGACTGCAACCGGGGGCTTTGCTTGGTATCGTCTGCTCCGCGATTACGGCGACCAGGCTGGCGAAGGCCGACGGTCTGACATGGTACGCTACGAAACCCCCGACATCGCAGGCTTTATCGGCCTTCTGAATTGGGGCGTAGACGATGCCTGGGAAATCGGCGCGCGCTATAAGGCCGAATTCCAGGGTTTACGCATGGTGGCCGCCGTCACATACGGCGAAAATACAATGCGCCGGCCCAACCAGGGTGGCTACGCCTTCGCGTGTTTGGCCGAACTGCCGGGTGCAGCGAGGGATGCCAGTTGCCAGCAGCTAGGCGCATCCGCGAGCATCATGCATGATCCGAGCGGCCTTTATGCAAACGTGGCTTACGGCGTTGCGCATGACGATCTCATCGAACAAGCAACGCGATTTAGAGGTGTGTCGGGTGTCGAGGACGAAAGTTGGTTCTGGGCCACCGAGGCCGGCATTCAGCGCAAGTTCATGCCGATCGGAACGACGACCATCTTCGGGCAATACTACTACGATGAGGGCGGCTCGAACGCCCGGCGAAACATTGTGGACGGTATCAATCAGTTCCGCATTCTCGACACCGGGTATTCGTATGTCGGCGGCGGGATCGTGCAGATGGTGGATGCGGCAGCCCTTGAACTTTATCTCTACTACCGGCACAGCACGGCTGAGATGACGCTTCTACCGGGCACGGCGAACAACGCCACGCCGGTGGCTCTTGATCTCGATGATCTCGATGTCGTCACGGCAGGTGCCCTGATCCGCTTCTGACCATGCGGCTCAGTTCTGCATCATCTGCTCGTACCAGAAATCCACGGTCTTGATCCGCAGCTTCTCGCGGCAATCGCCGGCACAATCAACCCATGTTCCGCCGGGAAGCCGCACCTGCCGGCCAAGCGCGGTCGCTCGCACCAGCCCGCTGGTGCATTTCGACGACTGCGTCTTGCTGCAAACTTTGATTGAGCCGAGGCTCCCCTCGATGGCGTGAGCAGCCGGGACAAAATTCGCGGTGCAGAAGAAGGATATCGCTGCAATCCGTGTTGCGGTGGCCAACATGGCAGGTCTCCAGAATAGGTAACGTGGCGACAGCCGGCGCCGGACAAGTGCTGTCACGCAACTGTCACAAATAAATATATGTAAGGCACTTCAATAATCTAATCGGAATATCCGATATCAGATGTGCCGCAAAGCGATCACGCCAAGCATTCAAGCCGCAAGAGAAGTCCGGATGACTCGGGGCGTCAGGGACATGAGGTGCCGCAAGGGTAGGTAACTTTGCCGGCGGCCATATCGGTCACACGGCGGCCGTGGGCCCGCCGCTGGAACCAAACACCCCACCGTTCGTCTCTCAGGCAGCCTGAGTGGCGTAAAACGGATGGAACAGTCATGACCAAAATCACCGATGCAAAGATACTGATCATTTCTGCCGACGGCTTCGAGCAGTCAGAATTAGAGGTGCCCCGCGACCAGCTCAAGAAGGCCGGAGCCGCGGTCACAGTGGCCACCCCTGACGGCAAAAACGTGAAGGGCTGGAAAGACAAGAATTGGGGCCCGGAAGCCGAGGCGTCAGCAGCCATAGGCAACGTATCGGCCGAGGACTTCGACGCTTTGGTAATCCCGGGCGGGCAGATGAATCCCGACATTCTCCGCGCGATCCCCGACGCCGTCGATCTCGTCAAAGCCTTTGCCGCAGCCGGCAAGCCCATCGCCGCGATCTGCCACGCCCCGTGGCTCCTGATCGAGGCCGGAATTCTGCAGGGCCGCAGGGCGACATCCTATGCATCAATTCGAACCGACGTGATCAACGCCGGCGCGACCTGGGAAGACAAAGAGGTGGTCATCGACAACGGTTTAATCACGAGCCGCGCGCCGGCCGACCTGCCGGCTTTCGTCACCAAGATCATTGAAGAAATCGAAGAAGGCCGACACCAAGCCGCCGCGGCGTAGGGTTGAACCAGCATCCAAAGGCGCGCATCCGCAGATGCGCGCCATTTTCTTTGACCGATTTTCAAAACCAGAAAAAAGAAGCCCGGATTGCTCCGGGCATTGAAGTCTTGAGGAAGCGCATTCTGGGGCAGGTATTATGCGGCGGCTTCTTTGTTGAGCCGGCCTTCGCCGAGCTTGGTCAGCTTCTGGTCCGCGTTGTACTCTTCCTTCAGCGTCTGGCCGAGCACGTCGGCGGCATCCTTCATGCCGAGAAGGTTCGCCCACGACACCAGTGTGCCGTAGCGCGTGATTTCGTAGTGCTCCACCGCCTGAGCAGCCGCAATCATGGCCGCGTCGCGCGTATCGGGATCCTTGATGTCGCCCATCAGTTCTTCGGCTTCTTCCAGAATGCCGTCGATCGCCGGGCACTTCGAGGATCCCGATACGCGCGACGATGATCTGGCCTTCCGTTTCCGCCAAGTGACTTTCGAACGCCTTTGCGAGTTCCGGACTGTCGGCCGCTTTGACCATCTTCGGCAGGGCCTTCACGATTTTCTTTTCCGCGTAATAAATATCCTGAAGCGTGTGAACGAACAGGTCGTTGAGGTTTTCGATTTTCATGGGTCAAGGCTCCGCGTTGGGTGTGGACATGCTGATTCGAGAAAAGAGGTGAGGCGAGCCACGTCGGGGGGGATGACGCAGGCTCGCCTCTCTGCAGGCAGGGTCGGTCGGGGGGGATGACGGGATTGCCTGCAGATTTCCATGCCGCCAGGGTCAAGCGGCCTTGTGGGCGCGCCGTTCCATCTCGGCGATGCGCTCAATGAGTTCGCTGCGCTGACGTGTCAGTACCTCCCGGTCCGGATCGCCGGACTGGGCGAGGGCTTCGTCGTAGGTTTCTAGAATGCGCTTCTCGCCGTCGATGAAGCCCGGCAGCACGCGCTCATCCAGATCGGTCAGCATCGACTGGAACGAGATGATTGTGCGGTGAACGGTCGACATAAAAGAACCGTCTTTATCCGGCGTGATGCCGGCCTTGATCAGCAGGGGTTCCAATTCGGCCAGCGATTGCCGGCGCAGCGCGATCATCTCTTCGTAGAGCGAGATCAGCCCTGTCTTACCGGCGTCCTTCGCCGCCTCTTCGTAACCATGCCGGCTATCGACAAGTGCCGTGTAAAGCGACGACAGCGCGTCGTTGAAACTGGTCACTGAACCCTCCATCCTCCGCAAGCGCCGCAGCGCCGTTCGTGGATAAGAACGCGATTGCTATGGGAGGGTTCCGCACGACGCGAAAGTTTCGCGGCGGACGGACGGGATATCATCCGCATCCGGATTAACCTCTGACGTAAATCATTTGATCCTCAAATTGAAAATGATCGTGTATGCGATCAGGACGAAATCAATGAGCCTGGAGACGCCCGCGTGACGGCCCCATCACTCGGATTGAGCACGTTCCAATCGACAATGCTTCTGTTTGCAGCCGGGGCTGTGCTGCTGTTCATGCTTGTCGTCTCCTCGTTCAAGCTGTCATCGGAAACGGAAGCTCAGGCGGCTGAGATTGCCGAGCAGAGGCTCGTGCGAATTGCAGCCCGCAAAACCAAGGTCGGCCTTCTCAATGCTGAGACCGGCCAGCGCGGCTTTCTGCTAACCGGCGAGGAGATCTATCTGGAGCCGTACGTTCGCGGCATCGAGGAGACGCGAAAATACCTTGGGCAACTGCAGGCGCAGGCAAAGGACCCCGGTGATATCGATCGGGTCGCCATAATTGTTCCGGTCGTAGAAAAGAAGCTCGCCGAGATGGCCCAAACCATCTCGCTCGCCAAAGGCGGTCAACGGGATGAGGCGCTGCGTATCATTGCCAGCGATGCGGGCCTCAAATACATGAGTGTGCTACGCGAGAATCTCGAAACCATCACCGCAAGGGCCGATAATGCCGTAGGGCGTGGCCTTGAGAATTTGTCGTCGTCCGCCAACCAGCTCTCGGCCACGACGGCCTTCGGGTCGTTGCTGCTGGTCAGCTTTGCAGGTCTTGCGTTCTACATAGTCGCCAATAACACCGTCAAACTTCAAACCGCACGCGACTCTCTTCAGACCCTCACCGACGAATTGGAAGACCGCGTCAAGGAGCGTACCGAAGCCCTGACGGAAGCCAACGAGGAAATTCAGCGCTTCGCCTATATCGTTAGCCACGATCTGCGCGCGCCTCTGGTAAACATCATGGGCTTCACCAGCGAACTGGAAAGCGCCTCCAATCGCCTCGCCGGCTATTTCGCACGCACCGCCCCGGACGTGGACGAGGCCGCCGCCGCCAGCATCGCAACGGAAGACATCCCCGAGTCCGTGAACTTCATTCGCAAGTCCAGCGTCAAGATGGATGGCCTCATCGGTGCCATCCTGAAGCTCTCGCGCGAAGGCCGCCGCCAGTTGAAACGCGAGCGCGTGCAGCTCGACGAACTGGTCGAGACCTCGCTGGCGAGCCTCCAGCACCAGATCGAGGAAGCCGGCGTCAGCGTCGCGATCGAACCTTCCCTGCCTTCTGTCGTGTCGGACCGCCTGGCCCTTAGCCAGATCATCGGCAACATTCTCGACAACGCGGTGAAGTATCTGGCGCCCGGCCGGCCCGGTGAAATCAAGATCACGGCGGAGGAAAGCGGCGGCCGCGTCAAGCTGCGTATCGCCGACAATGGCCGCGGCATCGCCGAACAGGATCTGAAGCGCATCTTTGATCTCTTCCGCCGCGCAGGCAAACCCGATCGCCCCGGCGAGGGCATCGGCCTCGCCCACGTGCGCTCCCTCGTGCGCGCGCTTGGCGGCGACGTCACGGTCGCATCCAAGCTCGGTGAGGGCACGGCCTTCACGGTCGACCTGCCGAAGAAAATGTCGGGCCAGGCACTGAACAGCAAGGAGCAGACGGCATGAACACAGACAAAGCGTCACCGGTAACGATCGTGATGATCGAAGACGACGAGGGGCACGCCCGTCTTATCGAACGCAACATTCGCCGCGCGGGCGTGACAAACGACATTGTCCCCCTTGAGAGCGGTCATGCCGCACTCGAATACCTGCTCGGCGAAGACGGCAGCGGCGGCGTCCACTCCAAGCGTGCTTTATTGATCCTCTTGGACCTCAACCTGCCGGACATGAGCGGCGTGGATATTCTCCAGAAGATCAAAACTAACGCCCACATCCGCCGCTCTCCGGTGGTCGTCCTCACCACCACCGACGATGAACGCGAAATCCAGCGCTGCTATGATCTGGGCGCCAATGTCTACATCACCAAACCCGTCAATTACGAAAGCTTTGCAAATGCCATCCGCCAACTCGGGCTGTTCGTTGCAGTCATGCAAGTGCCGGCTGCGGAATAGCCGGTCCTGCGAAGGACGGATGGGATGACCATGGACGCGCCGATGATCCGCGTTTTGTACATCGATGACGATGAGGGCCTCGCGCTGCTCCTCAAGAAGGCGCTGTCGCGCCACGCCATGGATGTCGATCACGCGTCCGGCGGCGTTGAGAGCTTGGCACTGCTTCAAGAGCGCTCATACGACGTTATCGCGCTGGATCATCACCTCGGCACCGAAACTGGCCTCGATCTCATCGCCGACCTCAGCCGCATCAGCGGCAATACCCCGATTATCTACGTCACCGGCTCTGACGACGCTAACATTGTCATGTCTGCTCTGCGGTCCGGTGCCTCCGACTACGTCTGGAAGGACATCAACGGTCATTACCGCGAACTGATCGTATCAGCCATCACCGATGCCGTCGCCAAGCGCCACCTCGTCGCCGAACGCGAAGAGGCACAGCGACTGATCGTCAAGGCAAAAGAGCGCGCCGAAATGCTCCTCGCCGAGGTGAACCATCGCGTTGCTAATTCGCTCGCCATGATTTCATCTCTGGCCACGCTCCAGTCGAACGTCGTCGCTGATCCGGCAGCCAAGGCGGCCCTGGCCGAAATGCGCGCCCGCATCCTCGCCATCGCCGGCATCCACCGCCGCCTCTACACATCGTCCGATGTTCGATCGGTCGACCTCGACGCCTACTTGAAGAATCTCGGCACCGACCTGCTAGCCGCCGTCGGCGAGGGCCGCTCGTCGCACGACCTGACCGTCCACGCCGAAGGCAACGTCGCGATTTCGACAGATCGAGCGATCTCCCTCGCCATGGTCGTCACCGAACTCGTCACTAACGCCGTCAAGTATGCCTACCCCGACGGCGAAGTCGGGCCAGTTAGAATAATTCTGGAAGATCTGGGAAACGGCCAGGCCGCGATCCGTGTCGAAGACGACGGCATCGGTTGGACCGGGTCCGGGCCTACCAAAGGAACGGGACTGGGATCGCGCATCGTTCAGGCAATGACCAAATCTCTTAATGCCACGCTCACATATGATGCGAAACCAAAGGGAACCTCGGCCCGCATCACCTTTGCGGTGACTTAGGCAAAGCTGCTAAATTCCGGCCGGATTGAGAACGCGCCACCCGCGGGAACGCCATCGCCAAAGTATGGTACTGGCATGCGCGCCAGGCTGTAGGGTGAGACATCCGGGTTGCGGTCACTCAAGTCCTGAAGGCGAGCCGTAGCTTCGAGACGCGTCAACGCCCGCCGCGCCCGCTCGTTCAGGTCAAGGCCTGCACGCAACTGCCGGCGCCACATCGGGCACTGCCACGTCTGTCCCCGCCGCTTGAACATGCGCGCCATGAATGTCCTCCCCTATCGGCTGTACGTTTTTGAGTAATCCGCCGGCTCCGTCCTGGCCCGCGGAGCCGGCGGTTCTGGTGTTAGTTCTCAATGACCTTGGGCAGCGTCTCGACCTGCGCTTCCGTGCGGGTCAAAACGATCCGGTCATTCATCATCCGGAACTCGTCCGGAGCGACGCGAACGCGGGTCTCGCCGAAGCCCAGGAAGCCACCTATATCGGCGTGCAGTTCCTTGATGCGGCCATCGCCATCGCGGACGATGTCGGCCACTTCGCCGACGTTCTTCTCGTCGCTCGACCACACAACCTTGTTCTTAAGCGCCTTCGCTTGATCGTCCGTCAACACGGGCGAAGACGACGTGGCGTCGGCCGACGGAGCCGGGATCTCAGCCGGTGCCGGGGTTGCCGGCGGAAGCTCGCTGGGAGCCGGGCCCGAGGGCGCCGGCTCGGTCGCAGCCGGAGGGGTTGAGGTCGCAGCCGGAGGGCTGTCTTGCGCAATGGCGGCCGTCGAAAGCATCAGCACCGCAACGAGCGGCAGGGCAGATAGCTGTTTCATGGGTCTCACTCCTCATCTCTTCGATTATCGCTTTGCCGGCTGTTATGGACGCATCAGCCGAACGTAAAACGCCGTGGGACTAACCTCAGTTCCAGTCCCGGCCACGTCCGCTGAGCCGCTGTTCGACGCGGCGGCGTACAGCCTTGGCATGATCGACGGCGGCAGCCACTCGGCCATCCCGCCGCGCGATACGCTCGAACTCCCGCTCCGCGAGAGGATCGAGACGACCGGAGACGTAATCGCTGACCTCCGTGGCCAGGGGCTCTTCCGCCCACCCAAAGAAGTCAGCCGTCTGCGAATGAACGTCCGTCATCGGCTAGATCACATTGAAAATGTTGAGCAGCACGATCACCGAGATCGGCACACCGACAATCCAAAGAGCGATGGATTTCATGGGATACACTCCAGTGTTGCTTTGCTTCAGTCCCTGCTGGCGCCGGATCGATCCGTTTACGCGCCGTCGCAGGGTTGTGGGCATAACGCCGGACCTGCCGGTAGGTTTCCGGCTGCGACCACTTCGCCACGCCAGGCGATGGCTCAGGCAGCATCCGCCGGAAACGCCACACGCGTCGGCTCGAAATCCAGCGCGGCCACGGCTTCCGTGAGGCTTCGCCACAGTGGAATACCTTCCGGCAGCGCGCTGCGTTCCAAACCATAGCCCGGCTCGACGGCTTCCAAGATCATGATGCGCGTGTTGGGAAACTGCTGCGTCGTACGCTTGGCTAGAATGCTGATCAGCCGGCTTTCCATGCCCCCCGCCGTCGCGATAACAATGGCGTCGAGATCGCTTTCGCTCTTGTCGGCGATGCGTTGCGCAATCGACAAGAGGCCCGATGATCCCTCTGAGGCCTCGGCATCGATCCTGGGCGACTTGTCTAGAACGGCGGCCGCAAGCTTGGCGGTCAGCTCATCGAACGGACCACGTGCCGGCACGACCAGCACCCGGTGTGCCCGCTCTGGCGACGAGGGAGCGGCGGGAACCGTCTCGGTAATGAAATCGACCACGTCTTCGACGGTCTCCACGATGTCATCGCGGCGCGCATCGTCAATGCGCCCCCGGCGCTGATCTGCCGCTGCATGCCGCAAGGCTGGTAGAACAGCTGTATCGATGGCGGCATTGACGCCGTGCTCCTCGATTTCATCTTCGACTTGCGCGATTGCCGCTGCCGTGTCGCCTGCCAGAATGCGCCGGTAGAGATCGAGATGCGGCTCCAGCGCCCTTTGGTCGCCGAGCAGGATGCTGGCGAACTCCAGGCGTGGAATGTAGGCGCCGAGCACCACCAGAAGCAGCGTCAGCGGCGCAGCCAGAACGAGCCCGATTGGCCCCCAAATCAAGACCCAGAAACTCGCTGCCAGAACCATGGCAAACGGGCTGAGACCGATGGACTTGCCGAGCACCGCCGGCTCCACGATATGCCCCATCAACGGCTCCGCGATCAAAAAGAACCCAGCCGTCGCCAGCGCCAGACCCCATCCCGGATCGACGCCCGCCGCCAGGATGACGGGCGGAACAGCAGCGATGAAGGATCCGATGTAGGGGATGAACCGCGCGATCGCACCGACAACGCCCCACAGGATCGGATTGGGAACCCCAAGAAGCCACAGCACGACCCCAGTGACGACGCCGAAGCCCGCATTGAGAAGCGCCTGCATCAGGTAGAGCTTTGAGAGCCGCGATCCCGCGTCGCCCATCGCAGCGGTCGTTCCGCTTAAATTGTCGGTGCCGGCCAGCCGGATCAGCCGGTCGCGAATGTCCTCGTACTGCAACAGCAGAAACATCGTGAAGAGAACAGTCAGGGCGAATATCGTTCCCGGCCCGGAAACGCGATCCAGAATATCCGTCA